>Ga0210067_1000118_pt1 | contig 10107 bp, 8 predicted proteins | sample RushMan_ThreeSqB_2_FD_185559 | JGI IMG/M metagenome (GOLD analysis project Ga0210067, IMG submission 185559) | Wetland microbial communities from San Francisco Bay, California, USA, that impact long-term carbon sequestration - RushMan_ThreeSqB_D2... | ecosystem: Environmental > Aquatic > Marine >... | reverse complement strand
GTGCGTAGCCGAACGCTTTCTCAGCTTTCAATTGATTGACCAGAGGCTTAAATTCGTTCGTGCTTGCACTCTGGCCACGGAGTATTGCTTTCGCACGCTGTACGGATTGGCTTTCTCTTTTGCTGCTCATCGACGCACTTCCTTGTGGTGTGTGAGAATCGGAATTCCTTGGTCAGTTTAGCTTTTTGCTTTCGAGATAAGTGCTTGTTCGATAGTCGGCTGCCAGGGCACAACTTCGTTGCGACGCTCTCGCGCTTCGCTGATTAAGCGAAGATTGCGGAGGGTTGTTTCAAGCTCCCACACCTCCCGGATGAGAGGGAGTGCGGATCGAAGCGCCGCTTTTGCCGCCGCTTCGCTCTTTGGGTCAGCCTGCCCCGGCTCGACGATCTTCACCGGCTGCCCGGGCACCACCTTGAGCACGCCTTCGACCACCACGCGGTCGCCCGCCTGCAGGCCGTTGACGATTACGATGTCGGCCTTGCCGTAGTAGTCGCCGACGATGACCGGACGCACTTCGGCGGTGCCGTCTTGCTTCACCACGTAGACCAGGTGCCCGTTCGTGCCCTGCTGCACCGCGAGCTGCGGCACGACGATCGCGTCAGGGCGCACCGCGCCTTTCAGGTTGGCGGTGACGAACATTCCGGGCCTGAGGTCGTGCTTCGGATTCGGCAGCACCGCGCGCACCAGGAACGAGCCCGTGTCCTGGCTGAACGAAGGGTCAGCGAAGCTGATGCGGCCTTTCTCCGGATAGATCGAACCATCCGACAGCACCAGGTCGACTTCGTACTCCCGGTTCTTCGGCGGTACCAGCCGGCCTTTCGCGACCTCATCGCGCGACTTCGCCATCTGGTTCTGCGAGACGCTGAAGTTCACCCAGATCGGATCCAGGGCAGCGACGTAGGTGAGATAGGCGTTCTGCGACATCGCGTTGATGTACGCGCCCTCGCGCGGCAGCGAGCGGCTCGCCACGCCGTTCACCGGCGAGCGAATCGTGGTGTAACCGAGATTTAGCTCGGCCTCGGTCACTTTGGCACGCGCCGCGTAAACCGCCGCAGTCGCGGCATCGTAATCGCCCTGCGCGCGATCGAGGTCGGACTGCGACAGGGCGTTCTGCTGTGCCAGGGGCTTCACGCGCTTGAGCGTCGCGGTAGCGGTCGTCAGCCGCGCCTGCTGCGCGAGCAGCTCGCCCTTGGCCGCGTCGAGTTGCGCCTTGAACGGCTTGGGATCGAGCTGGAACAGTACCTGCCCTTCCTTGACGACCTCGCCTTCCTGGTACGCGATCTTGTCGAGGTAGCCCGACACCCGCGCGACGATGTCGACCTGGCGCGAGCTCTCCGTCTGTGCGACGAAGGGCTCCGACACCGGGATCGTGGTCGGCTTGACGGTCAGCACCGATACCGGCGCCGGCGGACGCTGCGCGGGCGGCGCCTCCTTGGAGCAGCCGGCGGCGAGCAGGGTCAGGAGGACGAGAGGAAACCACCGTAAGGGGGCGAATGCGGGCATGACTGGGGACTGTCGAAAGGCGGTGGAAGAAATTTCGGCTGCGCGTGGCCGACCGATATCGTGGCCCGGCGACACAGCGCGTAGTTTGCCTTAGATCAAGAGCCAGCCGCTAACTATTGTCGACAATGACGCGCGGCCGCGGGATCATCAATCGATACCCCTGTCGTCGCGACGAAACTATGCAGTGTGTGACATCCAGATTTCGATACAATTCGGCCGTGAATTTCCCCTCGATCCCTCTGCTGCGACGCTTGCATGTGCTGATCCTCGTTTGCCTGACGGCGCTCGGCAGCGTCGCGCGGGCCCAGGACCAGGCATCGCCGTTCAAGCCCGAAGAGATCGAGGCGCTGGTCGCGCCGATCGCGCTCTACCCGGATCCGCTGGTGTCGCAGGTGCTGATGGCCTCCACCTACCCGCTCGAGGTCGTGCAGGCCGCGCGCTGGGTGAAGGCGAACCCGAACGTCAAGGGCGACGCCGCGGTCAAGGCCGTGGAGAACCAGAACTGGGACGTGAGCGTCAAATCGCTGGTCGCCTTCCCGCAGGTCCTCGAGCCGATGAGCGAGAAGCTCGACTGGACGCAGAAGCTCGGCGACGCATTCCTCGCCGACGAGAAATCGGTGCTCGACGCGGTACAGCGACTGCGGCAACGCGCCGAGCAGTCCGGCAACCTCAAGTCGACCGAGCAGCAGAAGGTGGTCGTCCAGCAGGAAGCGCAGCAGACGATCATCATGATCGAGCCGGCGAACCCGCAGGTGATCTACGTGCCGGCCTACAACCCGACGATCGTCTATGGCGCATGGGGCTATCCCGCCTATCCGCCGTATTACTGGCCGCCATCGCCCTACTACTATCCGGGCGGCGCGTTCGTCGCCGGCTTTGCCTGGGGCGTGGGCATTGCGGCCGCGGGTGCGTTTTACGGCAACTGCAACTGGCGCGGCGGCGACGTCAATGTCAACGTCAACCGGGCCACCAACATCGACCGCAACTACAACCGGACCAACGTCGGCACTGGCGGCACGTGGCAGCACGACGCGAGCCATCGCAAGGGCGTTTCCTACCGGGACTCGGCGAGCCGCGAGAAATACGCCAAGGGCGTCGGCGGTGCCGACGGGCGCCGCGATTATCGCGGGCGTGAGGGCGGCGCCGGGGATCGCGCGGGTGCGGGGGATCGCGGCCGAACGGGCGACCGGGCGGGCGCAGCCACGGCGGATCGCGGTCGGACAGGCGAGCGCGGCGGCGCGGCGGCGGCGGATCGCGGCCGAACCGGCGATCGGGCCGGCGCAGCCACGGCGGATCGCGGTGGCGGTGGCCGCGAAAATGCATTCCAGGGTGTCGGCGGCGGCAGCGCGGCGCAGCGCGACATGGATCGCGGCCGCGCCAGCAATCAGTCGATGGCGGGCAGTCGCAGTAGCGGTGCCGGCGCAGGCTCGCGCCCGAGCAGCGGCGCATCACGTTCGAGCGGCGCTGCCTCGCGCCCGAGCGGAGGCGGCGGTGCCCGCGGTGGTGGCGGCGGCGGTCGCGGTGGCGGCGGTGGTGGCCGCGGCGGCGGCAGGCGCTAAGAGAAGGCTCGACGATGCGATCAACGCTGAACCGTTTCTGCAGCATTGCGGCCGCGCTCATGGCCGCGCTTGTGCTCTGCTGGACGCCGCTCGTGCACGCCCAGCAAAAAACCTTCGCCACGCCCGAGGCGGCGATGAACGCGTTCGGCGACGCGGTTGCAAGGAGCGACGATGATGCAATGAAGTCGCTCCTCGGCGCGAACTATCACACGCTCATCCCGCCGGTCGGCGCAGAGATCCGCTACAAGTTTCTTGCTGCGTGGGCCGAGGCGCATGCGATCAAGCCGGTGAGCGACGCCAAAGCGCTCATCGAGGTCGGCGCCGACGGCTGGACCATGGGCGTCCCAATCGTGAAGACCGCGCAGGGCTGGCGCTTCGACACCCGTGCGGGTGCCGACGAAATTCGCGTGCGCCGCATCGGACGCAACGAGCTCGCGGTGATGAAGGTGATGCTCGCGATCTATGACGCGCAGCGGGAGTACGCTGCCAAAGACCGCAACGGCGACGGCGTGCTCGAATACGCCGGCACGTTCCGAAGCGCGCCCGGCAAGAAAAACGGCCTGTACTGGCCGACCAAGGCCGCAGAGCCGGAGAGCCCGCTCGGCCCTGCGGTGGCGGCGGCGCGCGCCGCCGGCGGCAATCGCGCGGCAGGCTACTACGGCTACCGCTACAGGATTCTCAAGTCGCAGGGCAAGAATGCACCCGGGGGCGCATTCGACTATGTTGCGCGCGGCCGGATGATCGGGGGCTTTGCCGTCGTCGCCTGGCCGGTGCGCTATGGCGAGACCGGCGTGATGACGTTCATGGTGAGCCACGACGGCGTGCTGTATCAGAAGGACCTCGGTCCGCAGACCCCGGCGCGCGCAAGCGCGATCACGCGCTTCGATCCGGATTCGAGCTGGCAGAAGGTCCAACCGGGCGCGTGACCCCGGAGAGGCCGGTCGGCGCAAGGCCGAGCCGGAACGCATGACGCCTACGAGCCTCGTCCCCAGCATCGCCTGGCTGCGCGCGTATCGCAGCGAGTGGCTGCGGCCGGACATCATCGCGGGATTGACCGCAGGCGCGGTGGTGATTCCCAAAGCGATGGCCTACGCCACCATCGCAGGCCTGCCGCTGCAGGTCGGCCTGTATACCGCGATCGTGCCGATGGCGGTATACGCGCTGCTCGGCACCTCGCGCCCCTTGAGCGTCAGCACCACGACCACCATCGCGATCCTCGCCGCGGCCGAGCTCGGTCGCGTCGCGCCCGGCGGCGACGCGGGCGCGCTGATCGCCGCAAGCGCAACACTTGCCGTACTCGTTGGCGCGATGCTCGTGCTCGCCGGCACGCTGCGCCTCGGATTCGTCGCCAACTTCATCTCCGAGCCGGTGCTCACCGGCTTCAAGTCGGGCATCGGGCTGGTGATCGTGATCGACCAGGTCCCCAAGCTGCTCGGCGTCCACATCGACAGGAGCGGCTTTTTTCGCGACCTCGTCGCGATCGTCCATCAGCTGCCGCAAACCTCGATCGCGACCTTCGTGCTCGCGGCACTGCTGCTGGTGCTGATCTTCGGCCTCGAGCGCTTTGCGCCGAGAGCGCCGGCGCCGCTGGTCGCCATCGCGCTGGCAATCGCCGCCTCGGGCCTGCTCGGCCTGACCGAGGCCGGTGTCGCGACCGTCGGCGCCGTCCCGGGCAGTCTGCCGCAGCTCGTCTGGCCGAGCCTCGAGCTGGTCGGGGAGATGTGGCCCGCCGCAGCAGGCATTGCGCTGATGAGCTTTACCGAGACGATCGCCGCAGCGCGCGCCTTCAACCAGATGGACGAGCCGCGGCCCGAACCGAACCAGGAACTGCTCGCGGTCGGGCTGGGCAACGTCGCGGGCGGCTTGTTCGGCGCGATGCCCTCGGGCGGCGGCACCACCCAGACCGCAGTCAACCGCAAGGCCGGCGCGCGCACCCAGCTCGCCGAGCTGGTCACCGCCGCCGCAGCGCTCGCAACGCTGCTCCTGCTCGCGCCGGTGATCGCCTTGATGCCACAGGCCGCGCTGGCCGCGGTGGTCGTGGCGTACTCGGTCGATCTGATCAAACCGGCGGAGTTTCGTGAAATCGGCCGGGTGCGGCGCATCGAGTTTCGCTGGGCGCTGATCGCCTTTGCCGGCGTCGTTCTGCTCGGGACACTGCAAGGCATCCTGGTCGCAGTGATCGCCTCGCTGCTCGGGCTCGCGCAGCAGGCCTACAATCCGCCGATCTACGCCCTCGGCCGCAAGCGCGGCACGCAGGTCTTCCGTGCGCGCTCGGCCGAGCACCCGGACGACGAGACCTGGCCCGGTCTGCTGATCCTGCGCGTCGAAGGCAGGCTGTTCTTCGCCAACGCCCAGCGCGTTGCCGATCGTATGCGCCCGCTCATCGAGCAGGCCAGGCCCTCGGTGGTGCTGCTCGATTGCAGCGCGGTAAGTGACATCGAGTACAGCGCGCTCAAGATGCTGATCGAAGGCGAGGAACGTCAGCGCGAGGCGGGAATCGTGCTGTGGCTGGCGGCGCTCAACCCCGAGCCGCTGGCAGTTGTGCAGCGCTCGACGCTCGGGCAGACGCTGGGGCGCGAACGGATGTTCTTCAACGTGCAGGCTGCGGTCGACCGATTTGAGCAGTCTCAGGCATCGAACCAGCGAGTAGCGCGATGACCACCGCACGAGCGCCCGTCCTCGAAGGCAAGAAAGCGCTCCTCGTCGGAATCGCCAACGAGCATTCGATCGCCTACGGCTGCGCGGCCGCGTTCCGCGAGCTCGGCGCCGAGCTCGCGATCACCTACGTCAAGGAAAAGACAAAGCCTCACGTCGAGCCGCTCGCGCGACGGCTCGAGGCACCGATCTTCATGCCGCTCGACGTCGCCAAACCCGGGCAGCTTGAGGCGGTGTTCGAGCGCATCGGGCAGGAATGGGGGCGGCTCGACATCCTGCTGCACGCCATTTCGGGCGGACCGAAGGGCGAGATGCGCGGCGGGCTGCTCAACTGCTCGGCCGAGGGCTTCGGCCGCGCGATGGACGTCTCCTGCCACTCGTTCGTGCGCATGGCAAAGCTCGCCGCGCCGCTGATGAAGGACGGCGGCACACTGTTCGCGATGAGCTACCTCGGCGCAAACCGCGTGGTGCCGAACTACAACATCATGGGGCCGGTCAAGGCCGCGCTCGAGGCGGTGTGCCGCTATCTCGCCTACGAGCTGGGACCCAAGGGCATTCGCGTGCACGCGATCTCGCCCGGGCCGCTCCGGACGCGCGCCGGCTCGGCGCTCAAGGACTTCGATCTGCTGCTGAACGAGGCCATGCGCCGCGCACCGGTGGGCGAAGCGGTCGATATCATGGACGTCGGCTTCGCCTGCGCCTACCTCGCGACGCCTTACGCGCGGCGCATCACCGGCGGCACGACCTACGTCGACGGCGGCGTGAACATCATGGCCTGAGAGACATTGTTCGAAGAGGACCACAAAGCATGAAGACGAAATCCGGCAACAAGCGCAAGACGAAACAGGGCGCGGCGGCTCCGCAGGAAAAGCTCAAGCGCAAGGCCTACGACAAGGCGCTGAGTAAACTCCACGTAGAGCTGGTCAAGCTGCAGGAGTGGGTCAAGCACAAGGGCCTGAAGGTCTGCGTCGTGTTCGAAGGGCGCGACGGCGCCGGCAAGGGCGGCACCATCAAGGCGATCACCGAGCGCGTCAGCCCGCGCGTGTTCCGCGTGGTCGCGCTGCCCGCGCCGACCGAGCGCGAGAAGAGCCAGATGTACGGCCAGCGCTACATTCCGCACCTGCCGGCGGCGGGCGAAGTGGTGATCTGGGACCGCAGCTGGTACAACCGCGCCGGCGTCGAGCGCGTGATGGGCTTCACGCCCGAGGAGCAGGTGAAGCGCTTCCTCAAGATCATCCCGCTGTTCGAGAAGCTGATGGTCGATTCCGGCATCGTCCTCATCAAATACTGGCTCGAAGTGAGCATGGAGGAGCAGACCCGGCGGCTGGAAGCACGCATCGACGACGGGCGCAAGATCTGGAAGCTCTCGCCGATGGACCTCAAGTCCTACAGCCGCTGGTACGAATACTCGCGCGCGCGCGACGAGATGTTCGCCGCCACCGACACCAGGCACGCGCCCTGGTACGTCGCTCGCTCGGACGACAAGCGGCGCGCGCGGCTCAACATCATCAGCCACCTGCTGAGCCAGGTTCCCTACAAGAGCGCGCCACGCGAGAAGGTCAAGCTGCCCAAGCGGCAGAAGCCGGGCAGCTATCGCGAGGCGCGCTATCCGTTCAAGTTCATCAGGGAACGGTACTGATTCGAATGCGCGTCATTTGACCGTATAGCCGCGGCCCTCCAGGCAGGCCGCGCGCGCCCTGGCGAACGCGGCCTGTTGCTGCTGCGAGGCCGCCTGATTTTGCTGCTGCGCCTGCTGCTGCGCGGCGGCGTTCTGCCGGCGGCTCTGCGCGCGCGCCGCGGCCGCCCCCGCCGCGGCGCCCGCGCCAGCGTTGCCGCCGACGACCTCGCCGACCACCGCGCCGCGTGCGGCGCCGCGCACGCCGGCGCCCGGCGTGGTGCCCGTCGCCGTCGTCGGCGGCTTGGCCGCCTGCTGCTGCGGCTGCGGCTTCGCCGGGTCGAATCCCGTCTGCTGGACCGCCCATTGCTGACAGGCCGCCTCGTCGCTCTTTTGCTGCTGCGGCGACTGCCCCTTGGCGGGATATACGAACTGCTGCGCACTGACCTCGCTCACCAGAGCCACGGTCATCGCGAGAATCCAAACGCTGCGTAGTTTCATCTGTCAAAGCTCCATTGCAATGGTTGAAGTGCCGAGAAGTCATGAGCGAATTTCGCGAAAGCGGCGAGCGACCACGAGCATTCCCGTCCGAATCGATTCACGCCGCGCTTCCTTTCCGAAAGAAGAGCTGCCACATCCGCTGCTTTCCAAGCACCCGCCCGAGCTCCTTGACCGCGAAAAAAGGGATGAACGCAACCAGGACGACCAGGGAATTGGCGAGCACGAGTTCCCATCCCTTTTCGGAGATCGCGGCCACGGACCCGGCAATCCCCTGCCCGTGCCAGAGACCCTTGATCGTGTGTTCAATGACTTTAAACACGGCGACAAGGATGGTAAAGACGACCGTCTTGTAGAGCGTCGGGTAGATGAGCGGCCTGCTCTCGAGCCCCCGACCGAGCCGCAGTACGCCGCCGATCATGATGACTTTACCGAGGATCAGGGCTTCGATCACGGACACCCCGTAGTTCGTGTACTGAATGTCGTAGGCGGCGAGCGAGAGGCGTCGATACACGGTGAAGGACGCGAACACGAGCATGAGATAGAAGACGTTGAAGCCGTACTCGATCAGCTCGTGGCCGACCTTCGCCTTCCAATCTTCGGCGCCGCTTTCAGGACTGTTCATCACGCCTCCTCTGGAATTTGCTTCGCGGCCACACTGAACTCCGTGGCAGCCGCGATTCGATGTGCTCACCGGGCTTGGGTACGAGAGCCGCCTGCAGGGCGCGCCTCGAGCACGACTACGCCGCGCGCATGCACTGAATAGGACGTCCCGGCATACGGCGTCTGCAGGTCGCGCGCGACGATGTCGGCGGGCGAAGCGAGCGCTGTGTCGAGCGCGAAATGCCAGCGGCGGCCCGGGATCTGCGGAAGGTCCACTTCAACTCCCTCGTCCGACATGTTGAGGATCACGTGCAGGTCCTCTTCTTCGTCCGACAGCCCCGCGAGCGTGAACCTCAGGAAGCGTCCGTCGCACTCGCCCCACGGCGCCGCGCCCAGGCGCACGCCGTGCCAGGCGATGTCCGGCAGCCCGCGCCCGGCAACGCGCGCGCCGTCGAAAAAGCGGTTCGTCGTCAGGCAGGCGTGGCGCCGGCGCAGCGCGATCAGCTCGCGCGTGTAGCGCAGCATGTCGCGGTTGCGCTCGACCAGCCCCCAGTCGAACCAGGAGGTCGCGTTGTCCTGGCAGTAGGCGTTGTTGTTGCCGCCCTGCGTCCTCAGCACCTCGTCGCCGGCGAGCAGCATCGGCACGCCGCGCGAGAGCATCAGGATCGCGAGCACGTTCTTCGCCTGGCGCAGGCGCAGTGTGTGGACTTCCGGGTCGGCAGTCTCGCCCTCGGCGCCGCAGTTCCAGCTCGCGTTGTCGTCCGTCCCGTCGCGGTTGTCATCGCCGTTCGCCTCATTGTGCTTCGCGTTGTAGCTGACCAGGTCGCGCAGTGTGAAGCCGTCGTGGCAGGTGACGAAGTTGATGCTGTTCTCCGGCCGCCGACCGTCGTCGGCATAAAGGTCCGCACTGCCCGCGATGCGCGTGGCGACTTCGCCGGCGAGTCCTGCATCGCCGCGCACGAAGCGGCGCACCGCGTCGCGGTAGCGGCCGTTCCATTCGGCCCAGGCCATGCCGGGAAACGCGCCGACCTGGTAGAAGCCGGCCGCGTCCCAGGCCTCGGCGATGAGCGGCACATGCGCGAGGATGTTCGAGGCCTCGATCGCCCAGGGCAGCGGCGGGTCGTCCATCAGCGCACCACGCGCATCGCGCGCGAATACGCTCGCCAGGTCGAAGCGGAACCCGTCGACGCCCATCTGCGCGGCCCAGTATTCGAGGCAGTGCACGATGAACGCGGTCACCACCGGGTGGTTGCAGTTCACCGTGTTGCCGCAACCGGTGTAGTCGACGTAGCGGCGCCGGTCGGCGGCATCGAGGTGGTAGACGATGTCGTTCGCGAGGCCCTTGAAGTTGATCACCGGCCCCTCGGCGCCGCCCTCCGCGGTGTGGTTGAACACCACGTCGAGCAGCAGGCCGATGCCTGCTGCGTGCAGGGCATCGGAAAACGCACGAAACTCGCGATCGGCCTGCGACGGGTCGACGCAGTAGCGCGGGTGCGGGCTGTAAAAGCTGTGCGTGCTGTAGCCCCAGTAGTTGCGCAGGCCGCGCGCGGCGACCGCGTACGGCACATCCTGCTCGTCGAAGGCCATCACCGGCAGCAACTCGACGTGGGTCACACCGAGTTCCTTGAGATAGGGAATCTTTTCGATCAGGCCGGCGAAGGTCCCCGGATGGCG
>Ga0210067_1000117_pt1 | contig 10313 bp, 8 predicted proteins | sample RushMan_ThreeSqB_2_FD_185559 | JGI IMG/M metagenome (GOLD analysis project Ga0210067, IMG submission 185559) | Wetland microbial communities from San Francisco Bay, California, USA, that impact long-term carbon sequestration - RushMan_ThreeSqB_D2... | ecosystem: Environmental > Aquatic > Marine >... | reverse complement strand
GTGCTCGCCTCGATGGTGGTGTATTTCCTCTCGCTGGACCTGCCCAAGACGATCATCAACCAGGCGATCCAGGGGCATGCCTTTCCCGACCCCGATTCCGTCGCGGCGTTTCTGCGCGTGCGGTTCACGCTGCCCGCGCTGCTCGGCGGGAGCAGGATCACGCTGTTCGACGGCTTCGATCTCGCGCGCCTGCCCTACCTGCTCGCGCTGTGCATCACGTTCCTGGTGCTGATCGTCGGCAACGGCCTGCTCAAGCTGCGCATCAACACGATGAAGGGCTGGCTGGGCGAGCGCATGCTGCGCCGGCTGCGCTATCAGCTGTTCGACCACATCCTGCGCTTCCCGCTGCAGCGCTTCCGGCGCGTCAAGTCGGCCGAGATGGCGACCATGATCAAGGACGAAATCGAGCCGCTCGGCGGGTTCATCGGCGATTCGCTCATCACGCCGCTGTTTCTCGGCAGCCAGGCGCTGACCGCGCTGGCGTTCATCGTCTACCAGCACCTGGTGCTCGGCGGCGTCGCGCTGGGCATCGTGGTTTTGCAGACCGCCCTCATCCCCAGGATGCGCCGCAAGCTGCTGGTGCTCGCCAAGCAGCGCCAGCTCGGCGCGCGCCAGCTCGCCGGCCGGATCGCCGAGTGCGTCGACGGCGTCGCCGAGATCCATGCGCACGACACCTCGAATTACGAGCGCGCCGAGTTCTCGGACCGGCTCGGCCGGCTGTTCCGCATCCGCTTCGAGTTCTACCAGCGCAAGTTCTTCATCAAGTTCCTCAACAACTTCCTGTCGCAGGTGACGCCGTTCATCTTCTACTCGATCGGCGGCTACCTGGTCATCGTCGGGCGGCTGGACATCGGCGCGCTGGTCGCGGTGATCGCCGCCTACAAGGACCTGCCGAGCCCGATCAAGGAGCTGATCGACTGGGACCAGCAGCGCCTGGACGTGTCGATCAAGTACAACCAGGTGATCGAGCAATTCACGGTGGAAGACCTGGTGCCGCCCGCGATGCAGGCGCTCGGCGAGCCCCCCGAACTGCCGCGTGAGGGCGCGCTGCGTGTCTCGAATCTCACCCTGGTCGACGATTCGAGCGCCAAGGCGGTCGACGGCGTGTCGTTCGAGCTGGGCCTGCACGAGCACGCGGCGCTGGTCGGCGGGCACGGCTCGGGCAGCACCGAGCTCGCCCAGGTCCTCTCGCGGCTCGTGTTCCCGACCAGCGGTTCGATCGACATCGGCGGCATCGACCTGACCCGAGCGCCGGAATCGGTCACCGGGCAGACCTTCGCCTACGTCGGCACCCCGGCCTACCTGTTCCCGCTCAGCGTGCGCGAAAACCTGCTCTACGGCCTCAAGCACCGGCCGCTGCGCGAGGCCGAGTACGAAGGCGAATCGCTCGCCTTGCGGCGCTTCCAGCTGCGCGAAGCCGAGCGCACCGGCACCCCGGTGTACGACATCAACGCGGAGTGGGTCGACTACGCGGCCGCGGGCGTCTCGGGTCCGGAGGAAATGGACACGCGCATCCTCGAGGTGCTGCACGTGGTCGACATCGACGAGGCGATTTTCGAGCTCGGCCTGCGCAGCGCCGTGGACGCGAGTCACAGCGAAGCGCTGCGCGACCGCATGCTCGGCGCGCGCGAGGCGATGCGCGAGCGACTCGATTCACTGGGCATCCAGGACTGGGTTGAGCGCTTTGATCCCGAGCATTACAACCGCAACGCGACGCTGGCCGAGAACCTGCTGTTCGGCACGCCGGTCGGGCGCGCGTTCGATATCGAAAACCTCGCCGCGAACGCCTATGTGCGGCGCGTGCTGGACGAAACCGGCCTCAGCCCGGAGCTGCTGCGCATCGGCCACAAGGTCGCCGAAACCATGGTCGAGCTGTTCAGCGGCCTGCCGCCCGGGCACGAGTTCTTCGAGCGCTTCGCGTTCATCCGCCACGAGGACCTGCCCAGCTACCAGGCGATGCTCGGCCGGATCCTGGAATCCGGGCTGAAGGGCATCAGCGCGGCGGACCGCGACCAGCTGCTCAGCCTGCCCTTCAAGCTCTCGCCCGCGCGGCATCGTCTCGGCCTCATGGACGACGCGCTGCAGGCGCGCGTGCTCGAGGCGCGACGCTACTTCGCGCAGCACCTGCCCGAGGCGCTGAAGCGCGCAGTCGAATTCTTCGACCCCGCGCGCTACAACACCGCGGCCTCGCTGCAGGACAACATCCTGTTCGGCAAGATCGTGACCGGGCAGGCCGAAGCGGCAACGCGCATCGGCGCACTGCTGCGCCAGGTGCTGGACGAGCTCGGCCTGCGTCCGCTGGTGACCGGGATCGGCCTCGAGTATCAGGTCGGCACCGCCGGCGCGCGTCTCGCGGCCGCGGACAGGCAAAAGGTCGCGATTGCGCGCGCGCTGCTCAAGCGGCCCGCGGTGCTGGTGCTCGATCATGCCGCGGCGATGCTCGACCCGGCCACGCAGTCGCGCGTGGTCGGGCGGATTCTCGAATTCCGCAAGGGCCAGGCGATCGTCTGGGCGCTGTCGCGCGCCGAGTTCGCCGAGCGCTTCGACCAGGTGCTGGTGCTCGAGCGCGGCAAGCTCGCCGAGCGCGGGGCCTTCGAAAAACTGAAATGCACCGGCGGCGCGTTGCACAAGCTGCTCAATCCGGCCTGATCAGGGCACAGCAAGGAGGACAGGCATGTCTCTCGAGCAGGAAGTCGAACTGATCCGAAGGTTCCCGATCTTCAGCAAGATCCAGCCGGCGATGCAGAAGCTGCTGTGCTTCAGCAGCGAGCGCCTGACCTACGAAGCCGGACAGGTGATGTTCCGCGCCGGCGACGCGGCCGATGCCGCGTACATCGTGATCGAAGGCCGGGTCGACATCACGGTGCCGACCTCGACCGGCGCGATCCTGGTCAACTCGCTGCAGCGCAACGACATCATCGGCGAGATCGCGATCTTCGGCGACGTGCCGCGCACCGCGACCGCGACCGCGGTCACGCGGATGGTCGCGCTGCGCATCTCGAAGGACATGTTCTTCAACGTGATTCGCGAGAATCCCGACGCGGCCCTCGAGCTGATCAAGATCCTCGCTGGCCGCCTCGCCAACACGACCGCCCAGCTCGGCCGCCGCGCACCGAGCCCCGGTTAGGGCCCGCCATGCGCCTGCCTGCGCTCCAGGCCGCATTCGGCGAGCCGCCGCGCGCCTCGCCGCCGGAGCGGGTGCGCGCGCTGATCGCGACACAGCAGCTGCAGAGCGAGATCCTCATCGCCTGGGTGCAGTTCGCGCTGATCGTGTTCTGGATCCTGCTCTACGCCGCCGCCCCCAAGACCTCGGCGGGCACGCGCTTCCTGCCCGTGCCCTGGGTGCTGGGCGCTTTTCTCCTCATGACGCTGCTGCGCCTGGTGCTCGCCCACCGCCACCGGCTCACCCCGCCGCTGTTGCTCGCCGGGGTGGTGGTCGACGTGGCCCTGCTGATGGGCCTCATCTGGAGCTTTCACCTGCAATACGAGCAGCCGGCGCCCTTCTATCTCAAGGCGCCGACCCTGCTCTATGTGTTCATCTTCATCGCCCTGCGTGCGCTGCGCTTCGAGCCGCTCTACGTCGTCGCGGCGGGTCTCGCCGGCGCCGCCGGCTGGGTCGCGCTGCTGGTGTACGCGGCACTGTCGGGCGAGATGGCGGTCACGCGCAACTACGTGCACTACATGACCTCGAACAGCGTGCTGGTCGGCGCCGAGATCGACAAGATCCTGTCGATCCTGCTGGTCACCGCCATCCTCGCCCTCGGCCTGGTGCGCGCGCAGCGCATCCTCTACCGCGCGGTGTCCGAGGGCGTGATTGCGCGCGACCTGTCGCGCTTCGTCTCCCCCGAGCTGGCGGCGCGCATCACCACGGGCGCGCGCGAGCTCAAGCCGGGCGACGGCGAGGTGCGCGTTGCCTCGGTGCTGTTCACCGACATCGAGGGCTTTTCGACGATCTCGGAGCGCCTGTCGCCCGAGCAGCTCGTGTCGATGCTGAACGCCTACTTCGCCGCGGTGTCGGAAGCCATCGACCGGCATGGCGGGGTGATCACGCAATACCAGGGCGACGCCATGCTCATCACCTTCAATACCGTCAAGGACGATCCGGACCACGCCGCGAACGCGGTGCGCACCGCGCTCGCGATTCAGGCCGACACCCGGGAGCGAACGTTCGCCGGCGGGATCCGCCTGCGCACGCGCTGCGGCATCAACACCGGGCGCATCGTCGCCGGGGCCGTCGGCACGCGCGAGCGCCTGCTGTACACCGTGCACGGCGACGAGGTGAACGTCGCCGCGCGCCTCGAGCAGCTCAACAAGACGACCGGCACGTATGTGCTCGCGACCGAGGCCACCGTGCAGGCGGCGGGCGACGCGTTCGCCTTCGAGCGCGTCGCCGAGGTGACCGTGCGCGGGCGCAGCCAGCCGACCGCGGTTTACACGCCGCGCGAGGCGCGCGACGCGCCCGCGAGCGCGGCATGACGCGGCCGCGCCCAACGCAGGCAGGCGATCCCGGGCAGGCGCTCGGCGCGTGCAACATCTGCGGCGGCACGCGCTTCGAGCCCGGGCCGAACGGGCGCGCGAGCAGCACCGGGCGCGCGCCGCGCTGCAGCGGCTGCCGCTCGCTCGAGCGCCATCGCCAGCTGCGTCGGGTCTACGCATTCCTGCCGGCGGAGTTTCTCGCCGGCCTCGAAGTGCTGCAGCTCAGCCCGGACATCGGCGTCGACCCGGCCTGGTTCCGCAGCGTCGAGGTCTCCGAATACGGCGGCGAGAACTCGCTCGACCTGCAGGCGATCGGCCGGCCGGACGCGGCCTACGACCTGGTCATCTGCAACCACGTGCTCGAGCACGTCGCCGACGACCGGCAGGGCCTGCGCGAGCTGCTCCGGGTCACGCGCCCGCAAGGCTTCGTCCAGCTCACCGTGCCCTCGCCCTACACCCGCGCGACGACCGTCGACTGGGGCAGGCCCGATCCGCGCGCCCACGGCCACTACCGCGGCTACGGCCGCGACTTTCTCGCACGCTTCGGCGAGGCACGGCCGGACGCCACGGTACTGCAGCTCGAAGTCTTCGACCCGGTCACCGCGGCAGGCAGCTACGTCTACCTGTGGACCGCGAGCGCCGCGCGCGCGGCGCAGCTCGCGCGTTGGATCGCGCTGCCGATCGTGCAAGCGTGAAGGGGTCAAGCGTGAAGGGGTCAGACCCTCTTTGCGATCATTCCAGGCCCTCGAACATCACAAAAGGGTCTGACCCCGAAAAGAAGGGTCTGACCCCGAAAAGAAGGGTCTGACCCCGAAAAGAAACGGGGGCCGAAGCCCCCGTTTGCCGATCGAAGAAGAACGCTCGCTTAGTCTTTCTTCTCTTCCTTGCCTTCTTCTTTCTTCTCTTCGTCACTCGCCGTCTGGGTCTGCTTGAAGTCCTGCTTCTTCTCGGTTTCCTCGGTCTTCTTCTCGTCGTCCGACACGCGGGTCGTGCCCGTGATCGGGCTGGCGACGGCATAGGCGGTGCTCAGGCCAAACAGCGCGGCAATCAGGGTGCTCATCAGGGTCTTCATGGAATTTCCTTTCGGGTCAGGGGAGGCGTGGGTACGTGGGAGCGTGGGATCACGCGGGGTGGTCGTCACCGGGCAGGGGTCAATGCGACCCGCGCTCGGCGTCTTCCTTCGATTGCGCCGCGACTCGCTCGCTGGCGAGCGCGGTGCCGTGAACAACAGCGAGCGGACTCGAGAAGACCGGCAACTGCAGGTCGCTCGTCGCATCCTTCTCCGGACTGCACGCCAGCAGGCCAACGGCGGCCAGCGCGGCGGCAATCAGGCGAAACGTCATGGATGTGGTCCTCTCGGTCTTTCTGGGCAGGCAGCTCGCCTGTCCATGGCTGCCATTGAAGCGCGCCGCTGTAACCGATCGATGCCGCAATGCGCGCTCTTGGTATCAACCGAGGGGCTGCCGGTAATGCCGCGTGTCAAATCACGGGCGCGTTACAGTGCGATACAAACCCGCGCCCCGCGGCTCGATCGGCGGTATAAATAGCGCCCCAATGGAGCCCATCGATCACGTCCTGGTCGTCGACGACGACGCCGAGCTGCGCGCCCTGCTCTCCGAATACCTGGGCCGCAACGGCTTTCGCGTCTCGGTCGCGCGCGACGGGCGCGAGATGCGCCAGCTGCTCGAGCACTCGAGCCCCGACATCGTGGTGCTCGACGTCATGCTGCCGGGCGAGGACGGCCTCGCGCTGTGCCGCGACCTGCGCGCACGCTCCAACCTGCCCGTGGTGATGCTGACCGCCCGCGGCGACGAGGTCGACCGCATCGTCGGCATCGAGATGGGCGCCGACGACTATCTCGCCAAGCCGTTCAACCCGCGCGAGCTGCTGGCGCGCATGAAAGGCATCCTGCGCCGCGCGCGCAGCCTGCCGTCGGTGCGCAGCGAAGGGCACCGCCTGCGCTTCGCCGGCTGGATCCTGGATCTCGCCGCGCGCCACCTGGTGGCCGCCGACGGCGTGGTGGTCCCGCTTTCGGGCACCGAGTTCCGCTTGCTGCAGATCTTCGTCACGCATCCGAACCGCGTGCTCGATCGCAACCAGCTGATGGACCTCGCGCTCGGCCGCGAGGCGACGCCTTTCGACCGGGCGATCGACGTCCAGGTCAGCCGCCTGCGCCAGCGCCTGCAGGACGATGCGCGCGAGCCGCGCATCATCAAGACGGTGCGCAACGGCGGCTACGTGCTCGCCGCGCAGGTCGAACGGATCGATTGATGCGGCTCCTGCCGCGCTCGCTGTTCGGGCGCACGGTGCTCGTGCTCGCCGCGGGCCTGCTGCTCGCCCAACTGGCGAGCGCGCTCGTCAATCTGCTCGACCGGGGCAGCGCGGTCTATCGTCTGTCGGCGCAGCAGCTCGCGATCCGCATCGCGCACACCGCGCGCGTGCTCAACCGGCTGCCGACGGACGCGCGCGCCGAGCTGATCGACGAGCTCGCCGGAACCGACCTGCAGGTGCTGCTGAGCGCGCGGCCGCTGAACGTCAACGAGGGCTACGCCGAGCTCGACGTCTACGAAGCGGCGTTCGCGCGCATCGTGCGGCGCAACCTCGGCAAGCCGCTCAAGACCACGGTCGAGATCACCCGCCTGCCGCGCACGCAGCGCGAGCGCGACGCCGAGGCGCAGACCGGCGCGGGCGCGTTCGACCTCTGGCTGGGGCGCCACTTCTATTTCCTGCAACCGGGCACCTTCTCGGTGGTCGTGCAGATCGCCCTGGAGGACGGCTCGACCGCGGTGTTCTTCGCCCGGGTGCCGCAGGAGCGCCTCGGCCGCCTCGAGACGCTCGCGCCGCGGCTCGCGCTGTGGCTGGCGATATTTTTCGTGCTGGCGGTGCTGGTGGTGCGCATGGTGACCCGTCCCCTGGCGCGCCTCGCGCGCGGTGCCGAGGCGATCGGCGCCGATTCCGAAGGCCCGCCGCTCGCCGAGGAAGGCCCCGAGGAGGTGCGCAGCGTGATCCACGCATTCAACGTCATGCAGACCCGCGTGCGCGCCTACCTGCTCGAGCGCGCCGAGCTGCTGCGCGCGGTGTCGCATGACCTGAAAACCCCGCTTACCCGGATGCGGCTGCGGGCCGAGATGCTCGCCGATGACGCCCAGCGCGACAAATTCCTGCGCGACCTCGCGGAGATGGAGGCGATGGTCGGCTCGAGCCTGGAATTCTTTCGCAGCCTCGGCCACGAGCCGCGCCGCGAGCCGGTCGACATCGGCGCGTTGGCCGAGAGCGTCGCCGAGGACTGGCGCGCGACGGGCGGCAGCGTCGAGCTGCGCGGCGCTCCACGGAGCCCCTACCCGGCCCATCCGCAGGCGCTGCGCCGCTGTCTCGATAACCTGGTCGGCAACGCGATCCGCTACGGCGAGCGCGCGCGGATCGTCATTGACGATGACGCGCGCCGGCTGCGGATCCGCATCGAAGACGACGGCCCGGGCATCCCCGAGGAGGCGCTCGAGCGGGTCTTCGAGCCGTTCTACCGGCTCGAAGGCTCGCGCAACCGCGCGAGCGGCGGCACCGGACTGGGCTTGAGCATCGCGCGCAACATCGCGCGCTGGCACGGCGGCGAGCTCGTACTACAGAGCGGCGAGCAACACAAAGGGATAATTGCACAGCTCACCCTGCCGCGCTGACGCCGGCCGCGGGCGCGCGACGTTTTGCACTGCGGCCCACGGCACATTCCGACGTCCGATCACGACGACTCACACGACGGATTGGTTTATCATCGGAACGCATTGAATCCGGGGCACTTTCGCCCTTCGCGCAGCGTGACAGAAAAAACCTTCGGACGCTATCGGATTACCGGCGAGCTCGGCAGGGGCGCGATGGGCATGGTCTATCGCGCGGTCGATCCGCTCATCGAGCGCGAGGTCGCGATCAAGACGCTCAATCCGGCGCTGCCGCCCGAAGCGCTCGAGGAAGTGCGCGAGCGTTTCCTGCGCGAGGCGAAGTCGGCCGGCCGGCTGAACCACCCGAACGTCGTCACCATCTACGACGTCGGCGAGCAGGACGGCATCGCCTACATCGCGATGGAATTTCTAGACGGCCGCTCGCTGCAGCAGATGATGAAGGCCGGCGAGCGCCTGCCGTTCGAGCGGGTCGCCGATCTGATCGCGCAGATCGCCGACGGGCTCGATCATGCGCGCGGCTATGCGATCGTGCATCGTGACGTCAAGCCGGCGAACGTGATGGTCTCGCCCTCCGGGCGCGCGAAGCTCACCGACTTCGGCGTCGCGCATCTGCAATCGTCGACCATGACCCAGACCGGCATGGCGCTGGGCTCGCCGAAGTACATGTCCCCGGAGCAGGTCCTCGGCCAGCCGGTCGACCCGCGCTCGGACATCTTCTCGCTCGGCGCCCTGCTCTACGAGCTGCTCGTGTACCGCACGCCGTTCGAGAGCCCGAACGACTCGACCGTGTTGACCCTGATGAACCGGATCGCGCGCGATCCGCACCAGCCGGTGCGCGAGATCAATCCGGCGATTCCCGAGGGATTCGACATCATCCTGAACCGCGCGCTCGCCAAGACGCCCGACGCGCGCTACCAGTCCGCGGCCGAGATGGCGCGCGACCTGCGCAATTTCCGCAACCTGCGGCGGGGCCCCGACGCCGATCCGCTGGCCGACACCCAGCCGCTGGAGCAGACCATGGGCCAGTCCGTCACCACGCGGACGATCCCGCTGTACGCCAATCCGGATTCGACCCTGGTGCGCGCTCCGATCGAGGAGAAGGTGCGCGAGAAGCTGCTCAAGGACCTCGATGCCTTCTCGGCCGATTTCGAGGCCCAGGAGCGCGAGCGCGTGGCGCGCGAGGCCGACGACCAGCGCAAGAAGAAGGAAGCGCTCGAGGCCTGGGCGCGGGCCGAGGCCCGCAAGCGCGAAGATTTCGATCGCACCCGCGAGGGCCCGCTGAGCCCGGACACCACGTCGTTCCGGCGCGGCGCGCTCGACATGCTGAAAAAGCAGGCCGCCGAGCGCCCGCCCGCGGAGGACAGGCAGCGGGTGCGGATGGAGGCCAACGAGCACATCCACCGCAACCTGCAGGCCGCGTTCCAGTACCTCGCCGAGTTCTCCACCGAGCTGAACGGCGTCACCCCCACCACCGGCCGGCCGCTCGAGTTTCTCTTTCTCAAGTCGCCTTCGCCGGTGACGTTGTCGGACGCGTTCGCCGATTACCGGCCGACCAAGGTCGACGGCAAGGACGTCATCGACCACATCCAGCTGCGCTTTCAGGCGCGTTACATCAAGCCGGCGCGGATCGAGGCGGTGGGCGGCGAGGTGCAGCGCTGCGGCGATTTCCTGAAAAAACACCGGGTCGCGTTCGAGTTCGAGGAGCAACGCAAGGACGACTTCGGCAAGCCGACGGCGGGCGCCTACCTGCTGAACGGGCCGATCCGCTGCGAGCTGGTGCTGCGCGCGGACTACGACAACCCGACGGTAAACGTCGAGCTGCTAAACGTCGGCCAGATCGGCAGGGCGCGGGCGAGCCTGCCGGGCAAGGAATTCGTCCACGAGCTGGCAGACGATCTGGCGCGCCTGGTGCTGGGCGTGGACAACGCATTCGAGAAGCGCCTGAGGCGCTGACACGGGCGGCGATTGACAACCGGAGACGAAACGCTCGTACCAACCTCGTTCGCGGTGCTGTTCGCGGACGTTTCGGGGAGCACTCGGCTCTACGATACCGTCGGCGATACGCTCGCGATGACCGCGATCGGTGCGTGCCTGGAAATCTTCCGGGAGCGCACCGAGGCCACCGGCGGGCGGGTCATCAAAACGATCGGCGACGAGGTGATGTCG
>Ga0210067_1000116_pt1 | contig 10341 bp, 8 predicted proteins | sample RushMan_ThreeSqB_2_FD_185559 | JGI IMG/M metagenome (GOLD analysis project Ga0210067, IMG submission 185559) | Wetland microbial communities from San Francisco Bay, California, USA, that impact long-term carbon sequestration - RushMan_ThreeSqB_D2... | ecosystem: Environmental > Aquatic > Marine >... | reverse complement strand
TTCCCGATGACCCGGCCGCTCTTGCCGCGCACCAGTTCCGGGACATCCGGGTTTTTCTTCTGCGGCATGATGCTGGAGCCCGTGCAGAACCGGTCCGGCAGTTCAATAAAGTTGAATTGTGCCGATGACCAGAGTACCAGTTCTTCCGAGAAGCGCGACAGATGCACCATGGCAAGCGCAGCCGCTCCGCAGAATTCGATGACAAAATCCCGGTCGCTGACGGCATCGAGCGAATTGGCGGCCGGGGCGTCGAAACCCAGCAGCCGCGCCGTGTAGGCACGGTCGATGGGGAAGCTCGTGCCTGCCAGCGCAGCCGAACCCAGCGGCATGATATTGACCCGCTGACGGCATTCCTGCAGACGCTGGTGGTCCCGTTCCAGCATTTCGATCCACGCCAGCAGGTGATGCCCGAAGCTGACCGGCATGGCGACTTGCAGATGCGTGAATCCGGGAAGAATGGTGTCGACTTCCTGCTCGGCGAGTCCCAGCAACGCCGCCTGCAGACGGGTCAACCCGGAGCACAGGTCATCGATCTCCTCACGCAGATACAGCCGCAGGTCGGTTGCCACCTGGTCATTGCGCGAGCGGCCGGTATGCAGTTTCTTCCCGGTTTCGCCGATCCGGTCGATCAGGCGTGCCTCGATGTTCATGTGGACGTCTTCGAGTGCAACCGACCAGGCAAAATTTCCCTGTTCGATGTCCAGGCGTATGGCCTCGAGACCGTCGACAATCCTTGTCGCTTCCGCTTCGGATATGATGCCGACATGCGCCAGCATGCGGGCATGCGCGATCGAACCCGCGATGTCCTGGCGATAGAGGCGGTAATCGAAACCGATCGAGGCCGTGAATGCCTCGACGAAGGCGTCGGTCGATTCGGTAAAACGACCGCCCCAGGGTTTTTCCAAGGAGTTGTCTTGCGTCATGATCCTGATCAACAAACCTGTATCGGCGCAGTATAACCAATCCGCACGGTATTTGCGTTTACCGGCTGACTCCCGGGCTTGCACCGGAAGCCGACAATGAAGAAACTGCCGCCATGCCCCGCACGAAACTAGCCGAAGCGGCAAAAGCCGTCCCGGACGAGCAGTTTTTCCTGCCAAGCTTTTGCGATGTCCGTATCGTTTTCGGGGTGGTTGTGATGACCGAGCTGCTGGCTTTCGTACTGGTGCTGGCGAGCCCCGGTTTGATGCATGATCCCTGGGGCGGTCTGGGGCTCATTTCCCTGTTCATGCAGTGGATCGCGTTAACCAGTGCGGCCGTGCTCTGCCTGGCGCGGCCGCTGTTGTACCGCCTCGGTAACAATGTTGCCGCCGTGGCCAGTTATCTGCTGGTGTTGCTGATCACAGCTGCGGTGGCGGAAATGGCATTCCGGCTGCTGGCGTCGAATTCGCTGGTCATCCCCGTCGATCCCGGGGAGCATACGGAGTTTCTGTTGCGCAGCCTGACCATCAGCACCGTCATCGCCGCCGTCATCCTGCGCTACCTTTTCGTGCAACACCAGTGGCGCCAGCAGGTGCTGGCGGAAGCCAGGGCGCGAATCCAGGCACTGCAAGCGCGGATACGCCCGCATTTTCTCTTCAACAGCATGAATACCATTGCCGCGCTGACGCGTTCGCAGCCGGAAGTCGCCGAGTCGGCAATCGAGGACCTGTCCGATCTGTTTCGCGCCTCTCTCGGACAGGCGGATGACCGGTCCAGCCTCGGCGATGAACTGGAACTGGCGCGGCGTTATCTGAATATAGAAACCTTGCGTCTTGGTGATCGACTCTCGGTGGAGTGGAGCATGGATGCGCTGCCGATGGACGTGAAGGTCGTGCCGCTGATGTTGCAGCCCCTGCTGGAAAACGCCATTTACCACGGTATCGAGCCGCTTTCGACCGGGGGAACGATCCGCGTCGCCGGGCGCTTGAATGAGGGCAGGGTGGAAATAGAGATTAGCAATCCCGTGCCCCCGGACGGTTCCTATATTGCGCACCGGGGCAGCCAGATTGCCCAGGAGAACATCCGCCAGCGTCTGCTGCTGGCCTTTGGCGACACGGCGCGGCTGGAGACCACCCTGAGGAACGGGGACTACCGGGTGACCCTGCGGTATCCGGTGGATAAATCATGATGAAGGTACTGGTCGTCGACGACGAGATGCCGGCACGCGCGCGGTTGCGACGTATGCTGGAAGCCATGGACGGCTGTTCGGTCTGTGGCGAGGCGGCTGATGGAGAGGAAGCCCTCTCGCTATGCGCGCAACTTCAGCCGGACGTGCTGTTGATGGACATTCGCATGCCGAGCATGGATGGACTGGAGGCGGCGCGTCACCTGCTGGCACTTGAGCGGCCGCCCGCGGTTATTTTCACCACCGCCTATAGTGAACATGCCCTGGCCGCGTTCGAGACCCATGCCGTGGATTATTTGCTCAAGCCCGTGCGTCAGGAACGACTGGCGGAGGCGCTGGAGAACACCCGGCGTCTGACGCGCGCACAGGCCGCGGCTCTTCAGATGGGCGAAAGTGAAGGTGGCGTGCGCAAGCGCATCTGTGCCCGCATTCGCGGCAGCCTGCAGCTGATCCCGGTGGAGGAGATTCGCTATTTCCTGGCCGACCAGAAGTATGTCACGATCGGTACCTCTGACAGCCGGGTGCTGATCGAGGAATCGCTCAAATCACTCGAAGAGGAATTTTCGGAGCGGTTTGTCCGCATTCATCGCAATGCCCTGATCGCGCCCGTCTTCCTTGTCGGGATTGAACGGGATGTCGGTGGCCAGCTCAGGGTGCGGTTGCGCGATGTCGAGGAGACGCTCGAAATCAGTCGCCGTCATGTTGCCGACGTGCGCCGGCTGGCCAAATTCCTTCGAACCTGATGGGGCGGGCATTTGTGTCCACCTGAGCGGGCTGAACAGCCGCAATAATACTCATCCGAACAGTACAGGCTTGTATAATCGTTATGACGCGAATTCCCCTGTAGGGAATTTACCTCTTGAATATCATCAAATCAGGCCGTGAATGCCAATGTCGACCAAACACTTGCGCATTGCAACCCGTAAGAGCCCGCTGGCATTGTGGCAGGCCGAACATGTACGCGCCCGCCTGCTGGAAGCCCATCCCGGACTGCAGGTCGAGCTGGTCACCATGTCCACGCAGGGAGACCGTGTACTGGACAGTCCACTGGCAAAAATCGGTGGAAAGGGCCTGTTCGTCAAGGAACTCGAGCAGGGCATGCTGGAAGGACGTGCCGATATCGCGGTGCATTCCATGAAGGATGTCCCGGTCGAGTTTCCGCCCGGACTGGGCATCGGCGCCATCCTTGAGCGCGAAGATCCGCAGGATGGCTTTGTTTCGAACCGGTATGGATCGATCGATGAACTGCCGCAGGGCGCGCGCGTGGGGACCTCGAGTCTGCGTCGCCAGTGTCAGTTGCGTGCCTGGCGTCCTGATCTGAAGCTCCTCGACCTGCGCGGCAACGTGAATACTCGCCTGGGGAAGCTGGACCGGGGCGATTATGATGCCATTGTGCTGGCATGTGCCGGTCTCAAACGCCTGGGAATGGCCGCGCGCATCACTCGCGCATTGACGCCGGAAGAGCTGCTGCCGGCTATCGGACAGGGTGTCATCGGCATCGAATGCCGAATCGAGGACGATCCCGTCAGGCAGCTGATCGAACCGTTGGAACACGCTACGACACGCTTGCGCATCCAGGCGGAACGAGCCTTCAATGCCACGCTGGCGGGCGGTTGCCAGGCGCCGGTGGCCGGGTTTTCCCTGCTCGAGAATGACCTGATTGAATTGCGCGGACTGGTCGGCTGGCCGGATGGCAGCGAAATCGTGCGCGGCCAAATCAGCGGCCCCGCGCAGGATGCGGAAACCCTGGGCCGGGAACTCGCCGAGGAACTGTTGGCGCGCGGTGCGCGTCCCATCCTGGATGCCTTGCTGGGCGGTGCCTGATTGGCATCGGCGTTTGCAGGTGTCGCCGGGTGCATGTCGGGTAGGCCGGCAGGCCCGCACTCCCCGATACCCAATCGTTCCACGGTGAGTGAGCCAAACGGCAGGCTTGTCTGCTGGCGCAGATGAATACCACCCTTGAATTACATGGCCTGCGGGTGCTGGTGACTCGCCCTGCCGATCAGGCCAGACCTCTGTGCCGGTTGATCGCCAAAGCGGGAGGCGAGGCGCTGCGTCTACCGACGCTGGAGATCCGGGATCCCGACTCCCGGGATGTTGCCCGGCTGAATGCCGTGATCGACAACCTGGAAATCTATGACCTGGCGGTTTTCATCAGCGTCAATGCCGTTACCCGTGGGATGGGCTTCATCCGCGCGCGACGTCCCTGGCCTGCTCAGGTCAAGGTGGCGACGGTCGGTGCGTCCTCCGCCGAGGCTCTTGCGCGCTGCGGTCTTACTGTGGATCTGGTGCCGTCGCACCAGTTCAACAGCGAGGCCCTGCTGGCGCTGGAGGAACTGCGGGACATGCGCGGCAAACGGGTGGTCATTTTCCGCGGCAATGGCGGTCGCGATCTATTGCGCGATGTGCTGATTCAGCGCGGTGCCGTGGTCGATTATGTCGAGGTCTACCGGCGTGAATGCCCCGCGATAGACCCCGGTGAGATCGCACACTTCTGGCAGCCGGGTGCCGTGGACCTCATCACCGTCACCAGCAACGAGTCGCTGCAGAACCTCTATAATATGGTCGGAGCGCAGGGTCGGCCGTTGCTGCGGGACATGCAACTGGTGGTGATCAGCCAGCGCCAGGCCGTGCTGGCTGAGGAACTCGGCTTCAGGCACAAACCGCTGGTGACCGCCAACGCAGGCGATGAAGCCATCCTCGCCGTATTGCTGGACTATGTTTCAGCGCGCGGCGCCAAACACTAGCGAGTGGTCATTCATCAACAACGTTTTAACCGCCAAGACGCAAAGAACGCAGAGAAGATTCTTTTAATAAAACAAGTATTAAATACTTTGCGCTCTTTGCGTCTTTGCGGTGAGTTCAAGCCATTATGTACGGGCACTGGCTAGCTGCCTGTTCGTTGACTTCAGAGGAATCGGGATCATTGAGGCAGGGACAGCGCAACTAGCCCGATTCGGTGGCCGCGGCGTACTCGAAGGAATCCGAGAAAAAGCGCGACTCATCCAGTCCGTGCTCGAGAAACAGGCGATGTCCTGCCTGCACCATGACGGGAGGGCCGCTCGCATAGATATCGAAGGTCGTCAGGTCCGGGTACTGCTTCACCACGGCATCGGGCACCAGTCCTGTTTCATCCGTCCAGGCATCTTCCGGCACGGGCTCGGAAAGTACCGGCGTATAGCGGAAGTTTTCGTGCACTTGTGCCCAGTGCCGGGGTAATGCATCGAGATACAGATCCCGTCGGGAGCGCACCCCCCAGAACAGGTGCAAGGGCTGGCGCAGACCGATCTCGAAGGCGTGTTCCAGCATGCCTTTCAGGGGTGCAAAGCCCGTGCCGCCGCCGACAAGGATGGCAGGGCGGTCGGTGTCTTCGCGCAGGAAAAATGTTCCCAGCGGCCCCTGAAGACGCAGCAGCGCCTTCTCGTGCAGCTGGTGGAAAACCTGGTCGGTGAAATAACCGCCTTCCACATAACGAATATGCAGTTCGATGAATTCATCGGCGTGCGGCGCGTTGGCGATGGAAAAGGCGCGCGGCGTGTGGCCCTTGAGCAGTATGTTGACGTACTGGCCGGCGAGAAACTGGAGTCGCTGGGCTGCCGGAATCTTCAGGTAGATGCGTATGACATCGGGCGCCAACTGTTCGAGTCGGGCCACACGGCACGGCATGGTCATGATCTCGATATCCTGAACGGCCTCGACTTCACGCGCGCCGATGACCAGGTCGCTGGCGGCGCGCGCCTGGCAGAACAGGGCCTTGCCTTCCGTGTCGGGAACCGCGGCGAGCGCGGGCGGCAGATCTCCGGGGTAGCGCACCGTTCCGGACAGCACGGCGCCCAGGCAGGAGCCGCAGGCGCCGTTGCGGCAGCCGTAGGGCAGTATAATGCCCTGGCGCAGCGCGGCATCGAGCACCGACTCGTTTTGCCTGATCGTGAACGTATGACCACTGGGCTGGATGGTGACCTGGTATGTCATTCAACTGGTTGCGTTACAGGGAATGGTGCGGCATTGTCGCTGAATTCGCCGGGGAGGAAAACCGATGGAGTCTGTGCTAATCGTGGGTTGCGGGCATATCGGTCGTCGCGTGGCGGTTCAGCTGCACGCCCGTGGCCAGCGCGTCACGGGGATGGTGCGTTCGTCCGCGAGCGCCGCTCGGCTGCGCGCACTCGGCATTGACGCGTTCTGCCTCGACCTCGATGCCGGCGCCCTGCATATCCCTGGAACAGGTGCATTCGACGCCATCGGCTATTTCGCGCCGCCGTCATCCTCGGGCACGCAGGATACGCGGATGCGGAGGTTTCTTGAAGCGATTGACAACACATCGCTCCCGCGGCGCATCGTCTACATCAGTACCAGTGCCGTCTACGGGGATTGTCACGGAAACTGGATCACGGAGGAGCAGCCGGTGCGGCCGGCTACGGATCGCGGCCTGCGGCGTCTTGATGCCGAACGGCAGTTGCAGGCATGGGCGTCAGGCCACGGTGTGGAATGGGTGATCCTGCGCGTGCCGGGTATCTATGGACCGGGCAAGTTCCCGCTGGAGCGGCTGCGCAAGGGACTGCCGGTGTTACGGGAGGCAGATGCGCCCTACACCAACCGCATTCACGCGGACGACCTGGCGGCCATCTGCGTGGCGGCACTGGATAATGAGCATCACGATACGGTCTACAACGTCAGCGACGGCCATCCGAGCACGATGACGGATTATTTTTTCCGGGTCGCCGCCGCAGCCGGTCTGCCCAGACCGCCAGTGTTGAGCCGGGAAGCGGCGCAACAGGTGCTGTCCGAAGGCATGCTTTCCTTCCTGAAGGATTCCCGCCGCATGCATAACCAAAAACTGCTGCAGGAGCTTGGGATTGTGCTGCAATACCCCGACCTGGAAGCCGGGCTGCGGTCCTGTTTTCCACACCGTTTAGGTACGGAAGACGCGTGACCCCAATCGACGGAAAATTCAAGTAACACATTGAAAATAATAAATAATACTTTCATGGTTAATGCTCTTCCACAAACACCGTTTCACCGCAAAGAAATCCTTTAATGCAAACAAATAAATAGCATTGCGTTATTTGCGTCTTTGCGGCGAATTCATTCCAGCATGCTTGTGTACTAAGTTATTCCCAGCTCATCCCAGAGTGCGTCGATGCGGGCCTTCACCGCCGCGTCAGGTTCTATCGGCCTGCCCCAGTGCCGCTGCGTTTCCCCGGGCCACTTGCTGGTGGCATCCAGTCCGATCTTGGAACCCAGTCCGGAGACCGGGGAGGCGAAATCGAGGTAGTCGATCGGCGTGTTTTCGATGAGGGTGCAGTCGCGCGCCGGATCCATGCGCGTGCTGACGGCCCAGATGACATCCTTCCAGTCGCGCACGTCGATATCCTCGTCGGTGACGATGACGAACTTTGTATACATGAACTGGCGCAGGAATGACCAGATGCCGAACATAACGCGCTTGGCATGGCCGGGATACTGCTTTTTCATGCTGACGCAGGCGACGCGGTAGGAGCAGGCTTCGGGCGGCAGGTAGAAATCGGTGATTTCCGGGAATTGCTTCTGCAGGATCGGCACGAATACCTCGTTCAGTGCCTGGCCCAGGATGGACGGTTCATCCGGCGGCCGGCCGGTATAGGTGCTGTGGTAAATCGGGTTGTCGCGGTGAGTAATGCGGCTGATGGTGAACACCGGGAAGCGTTCCACTTCATTGTAATAGCCGGTATGGTCGCCAAACGGCCCTTCCTCGGCGTCCTCGCCGGGGGTGATGTGGCCTTCCAGGACGATTTCCGCGCTGGCCGGGACCTGCAGGTCCGAGGTCTGGCAGGTCACCAGCTCCGTTTTGGCGCCGCGCAACAGACCGGCGAAGGCGTATTCGGACAGGGTGTCGGGCACCGGTGTCACCGCGGCCAGGATGGTGGCCGGGTCAGCGCCGAGCGCCACGGCCACCGGGAACGGCTCGCCCGGCCGGGCCTCGCACCAGTCGCGGTAGTCGAGCGCTCCGCCGCGCTGGGCGAGCCAGCGCATGATGACCTTGTTGCGGCCGATGACCTGCTGGCGGTAGATGCCCAGGTTCTGGCGCGGCTTGTACGGTCCCCGGGTGACCACCAGGGCCCAGGTAATCAGCGGGCCGGCATCCTGCGGCCAGCAAGTCTGGATCGGCAGGCGGGCCAGGTCGACCGCATCGGCCTCGATGACATGCTCCTGGCAGGGAGCGCTCTTGACCACCTTCGGCGCCATGTCCAGCACCTTCCTGTAGAGCGGCAGCTTCTGCCAGGCATCCTTCATGCCCTGCGGCGCTTCCGGTTCTTTCAGCATTGCCAGGAGGCGGCCGATGTCGCGCAACGCGTCGATCGACTCCGCGCCCATGCCGAGCGCTACCCGAGCGGTAGTGCCGAACAGGTTCCCGAGCACCGGGATGGTATGACCCTTTGGGTTCTCGAACAGTAACGCCGGACCGCCCATGCGCAATGCGCGGTCGCAGATTTCCGTCATTTCCAGGTGCGGGTCGATCTCATGGGTGATGCGCCTGAGTTCCCCGCGCTCCTCCAATCGTTGTAAAAAATCACGCAGGTCTTTGTAGTGCATATTTATTAATTTCAATTGGTTAAATCAAATTCAAGCGTGCAAGTCAAATATGGTGCGTTCTCTAAATAGAGTCCGCCCATAGACACCGCCTTCACCACTAAGACGCTAAGGACGCAGGGAAATTCTTTAACGTAAGCAAATGAATAGCTTTGCGTCCTTAGCGTCTCTGCGGTGAGTTTATTTCTTTATGAATGAACACTAAATAGCGAACTCGGCAATAACCGGGGCGTGATCCGAGGGACGCTCCAGGCGGCGTGGTTCCTTGTCTATGCGACAGGCGGTGCAGCCAGCCGCCAGGGAGCGGCTGGCGAGGATCAGGTCGATGCGCAGACCCAGGTTGCGGCGGAAGGCGGCGGCGCGGTAATCCCACCAGCTGAAGCTCTTTTCCTCCTGCTCGAACAACCGAAAGGTGTCCACCAGGCCCAGGTCCAACAGGGCGCCGAGCGCCTGGCGTTCCGGCGTTGAACAGAGGATGCGCTCATGCCAGGCCGCGGGGTCGTGCACATCGCGGTCCTCGGGGGCGATATTGAAATCACCCAGAACGACCAGATGGTCATGCATCTTGAGTTGTGACTCGATGTATCGTCTGATCCGGGTTAGCCATTCCAGCTTCCAGGCGTATTTGTCGCTGTCTACCTCCTGGCCATTGACGACGTAGAGGTTCAGGATGCGCAGGTGGCCGAAGGTCACGGCGAGCACTCGGCGCTGTCCGTCGTCGAGTCCCGGTGGATCAGTGACGATATCAGTGACCGCTTGTCGGCTGATCACGGCAACGCCGTTGTAGGTTTTCTCGCCGGCGTAAACGACCTGGTAGCCGGCCGCCTCTATGTCCGTGGCGGGAAAGTTGTCATCGGTCAGCTTGGTTTCCTGCAGGCACAGCACGTCAGGTGCGTTCGCGGCGAGCCAGTCGAGCACATGGGGCAAGCGCACCTTCAGCGAATTGACGTTCCAGGTGGCGATTTTCATGAATTGGTATTTATATCAACAGCATATTGCTAATATGACCAGTGCGGCTACATATCTGGCTACACATATTTACTTTCCTGATACGGTAATTGTCACCTGGATCAGCGCCGGCATATACCCTAATGACGATTCCATCATACAGCACTCGCTATTATCGCCCGCCTTGATTATCGAGCACCATCTCACCAATACAGTCAGGGATCGCCAGGTCATTTGAATCCGTGCCTTCGCTCATTCGCATCAAGCCGTCGGCTCGCAAGCATGCTGGTTCATGCTCGTGCCCGGTTGAGTAACTCACGGTAATACTGAACACAGCGATCGGGGTAGCGGCGGACGGACAACTCGCGGATAAAACGCTCGACCGGGTACGGCCATTCATGGAGAGAGACGGCGTCCTCGTCGGCACTCCATATCGCAAACGCAATCATGTCTCCCCGGCGGCGATTCTGGCCGACACTACCGCAGTTGATGATGGTTCCCAGCGGCCGCTCCAGCCTGAATTGGTGGTGTGTATGACCAATGATGAAGTTGCCCGCGACATCGATGGCCGTGTTAGCGTAGATCCGCCGATCATCGATGGTATGCAGGCACTGAAAGGAACCGAGCGTATGCTCCTGCGCCAGGCCTGTTATGAGGTCGCGTCGCGTAAACCACCGTGACGATGTTGCAAAAAACTCCTGCACCAGGGAAGGCTCACG
>Ga0210067_1000115_pt1 | contig 10346 bp, 5 predicted proteins | sample RushMan_ThreeSqB_2_FD_185559 | JGI IMG/M metagenome (GOLD analysis project Ga0210067, IMG submission 185559) | Wetland microbial communities from San Francisco Bay, California, USA, that impact long-term carbon sequestration - RushMan_ThreeSqB_D2... | ecosystem: Environmental > Aquatic > Marine >... | reverse complement strand
GCCGGGCAACGACACCTTCCGGGTCAACATGCTGGCGCTGAACGCCGGGGGCAACGCCGAGACCACCTCCAACCTGGTCGCGAAGTTTCCCGACCGGGCCTGGTGCGCCGCCTCGGGCGACGACGAGAACAATGCGTCCAACTACCCGAGCAAGTGCCGGCTGAACAGCCAATACTCCTACCCGAACGAGAATTTCGGCTACGGCAGCGACGGGGGCGGTATCAAGTACGTCTACGGCGCGCCGTATTACTACCGGCTGGTGACCACCGAGTATTGCACCGATGCCACGCTCACCAGTTGCATCAACACGACAACGCCGACCGGCGCCTATACGGTGCCGGCGCCGCTGCGCTTCTGCACCGATACCACGCTCGGCACCTGCCAAGGCAAGCTAAATGGCAGCTACACACGGCCCAAGTACACCGGCGTGTGGGTGGGCGGCAGCTCGAATCCCGAGAAAAGGGCGACGGCGACGATCAAGGTCAACAATCCGCAGGGCGACGGCTACAGCGGGACGATCCAGAGCATCAGCGCCAACGGCACAGCGCTGATCGGAACGACAATCTCCGCCGGCGGGCCGATCGCGCCGAACACGGTCGCGACGAATATCGCATCGGCGATCAATGCGCTGACCGGCACGCACGGCTACAGCGCAACCTCGAGCAGCAACGTGGTCACCGTCACCGCAGCGGCCGGAACCGGGGCGACCCCCAACGGCTACGTCGTCTCGGTCGACTCGCCCGGCACGCCGATCACGCAAGCCACCGTGGAATTCGACATCGTCGACGCTGACCGCGAGACCGATAACGTCTCGAGCGTACGCATCGGCACGACCGAAATTCTCGGCGCGACGATCACCTGCAGCACGGCAAACGGCTGTAACGGCGGTCAGACCTCGCGCGACAACTGGACCGGCGCCGCGGTCGCGGCGCAGATCAACGCCAACGTCGGCGGGCATGGCTACACCGCGACGACCACGAGCCAGGGCAGCCACGTCATCGTCACCGCCCCGGCGGCGACCGGCGGCGAGCTGAACGGCCAGCCGCTCAAGGTCACGGTGAGCGGCATTGTCGCCATCAACGGGCTGTCGCTGTCCGGTGGCGCTACCTCGGGCGACATCGAGACGGTCGCCACCAACTTCGGTGGCGGCCAGGACGCGAACGAAGGCCGCGCCAACGTCGGCCAGTTCGTCCGCACCAACGTCGTGCCCTATGCCGGCAACGGCGTGGGCGAGACCTACGCGCCGTCTCTCGCGAGCCTCAACAAAGTGGAAGTGAAATCGGGCGAGCCCCAGGGCCAGAGCTACATCCACGACAGTCCCCTCGCGACCTATGCGGTCGACCGGATCGATCTGGTGCTGTACAAGGCCTCCGGTGCCTCAACCCAAACAGTGACCGTGACGCTGCGCGACAGCTGGGGCGGGACGGTGCTCGCCAGCGGCACGATCTCGAGCAGCAGCCTCGGCACCAGCGCCGCCTGGAAGACGGTGAATTTCACCAGTCCGGCGATGCTGAACGACAACCAGAAGTATTTCATCCAGGTCGATACCACCGCCGACAAGATCTATCTCGGCGAGAGCGATCCCGGCAGCTACGCCAACGGGGACTACATCGACAAGGGCAGCGTGGAAGCCGGGAAGGATCTGGCTTTCCGCCTGCCGACCCTCGTCCCGGCGACCTACACGCGCTACCCGACCCGTACCGACTGCGCGGCCTCGCCCTGCACCTACGCCGAGGAGATGACCAACTTCTCCAACTGGTACGCCTACTACCGCAGCCGCATGCAGATGGCGAAGACCGCGATCGGCCGCGCGTTCCGCGCGATCGATGACAGCTACCGGGTCGGCTTCATCACCATCAACCCGGGCAACGCGGTGCAGGCGGACCGCTATCTCAAGGCCGACAACTACGACGCGACGCACAAGACGTCCTGGTACCAGCACCTCTACGACCAGGAAAACCACGGCTCGACGCCGTTGCGCGAGGCGCTGTCACGCGTCGGCCGCTACTACGCCGGCGTCACCGGCGGCATCAACAGCGGCATGGACGCGAGCCCGATCCAGGTCTCCTGCCAGCCGAACTACACGATCCTCACCACGGACGGCTACTGGAACGGCAACGCCGGCGAGAACCTCACCGGCGGCGGGATCGGCAACCAGGACAACAGTGACTCGGGCTACTCGACGCGCGCCGTGGGCGCCTACGACGGCGGTTTCGCGGGCTCGACCAATACCCTCGCCGACGTCGCCATGTACTACTACAAGAACGACCTGCGCACCGACCTGGACGACTTTTCGCCGACCACGCAGAAGGACCAGGCACCGCACCAGCACATGGTGACCTTCACCGTCGGCCTCGGACTCGCGGGGCTGCTCAACTACGACAAGAACTACGAGTCGCAGACCACGGGTGACTTCATCGCCATCAAGCAGGGCACCAAGGACTGGCCGGTGCCCGCGGCGGACAGCGAGTCGGCGCTCGATGACCTGTGGCACGCGGCGGTCAACTCGCGCGGCACCTTCTTCTCGGCGCGCGACCCGGTGACGCTCACCAACGGTATCATCGACGCGCTCAATGCGGTGCAGACGCGCGTCGGCGCGGGCGCGGCGGCAGCGACCTCGAACCTGCAGCCGGTCGCGGGCGACAACTTCGCCTTCACCGCGCAGTACCAGACGGTGGTCTGGACCGGCGACCTCAAGGCACGCACGATCGACCTGTCGAGCGGCATCGTCGCGAGCCGCGAGCTGTGGTCGGCGTCGGTGCTGCTCGATCAACGCAGCCACACCAACCGCAGGATCTACCTGTACGATGGCAGCGACAATAACGCGCCTTCGACCGGCAACGGCAACAGGCTGAAGTCGTTCTGCTGGCCGGGCGCCTCGGGCACCGGGCTGTACCCGGGCTGCAGCGTCAGCGAGGCCGAGCTTTCGCCGACCGAGATGGCCTGGTTCGATCCTACGCTGCTCATGCAGTACGGCGGCTGGACCATCGACGGCAGCGGCCGCGACCTTGCGGCCTCCGCGCCGAAGCTGCTCGACTTCCTGCGCGGCGACCAGGCCAACGAGACCACCGGCGGCACCGCGCTCACGGACCTGTTCCGCAACCGCGAAAGCCTGCTCGGCGACATCGTCAACGCGCAGCCGGCCTACGTGAAGGGCTCGCCGTTCTCGTACAACATCGGTTCGAACCTGGGCAGGGATCCGTACTACCAGGAGTACAAGCAGAGCACCGACGGCACCACCGGCACCCGCAAGGGCACGGTGTTCGCGGCGGCGAACGACGGCATGCTGCACGCCTTCGAGACCGACCCGGACAACAATCCGTATTACCAGACTGCCGGGATTTCGACCGCCAGCACCGCGGACGACACCTTCACCGGCACGCTCAACACCTCGCCGCAGGTGGGCGAAGGCGCCGAGCGCTGGTCGTACATCCCGAGCATCGTGGCGCCGGGCCTCAAGGCGCTCGCCGAGACGCCGCTGCTGTTCGTGCACAAGTACTATACCGACGGCTCGCCGACGGTCGGGGACATTTGCCTTGGCCACACGGCCGCCTCGCCCTGCGCGGCGCAGAGCAACTGGCGCACGATCCTGGTTGCGGGCCTGAATGCCGGCGGTCGCGGCTACTACGCGCTCGATATCACCGACCCGGACAATCCGAAGGGTCTGTGGGAGCTCAAGGGCGGTGCACTGGCCGACCCGGCGACCTGCGGGCTGAATGACGGCGCCATCGTCGGCTACAGCTCGGACTGCAACCTCGGCTACAGCTTCGGCACGCCGGTGATCGCCAAGCGCAAGTTCGACGGCAAGTGGGTCGTCATCGTCACCTCCGGGCTGAACAACACGGGGCACGAGCCGCTCACCACCAACCGCATGGGCGACGGCAAGGGCTACCTGTACGTGCTCGACGCCCAGAGCGGCGCGATCCTGCAGCGCATCGGCACCGGCGTCGGCTGCGACGGCGTCAGCAGTACGGCGCCTTGTACCGCCTCCGGGACGCCCGACCCGAGTGGCCTATCCAAGCTGAACGCCTGGGTCGACAACGCGAGCTTCGACAACACGGCCTTGACCGTGTACGCGGGTGACCTGAAGGGCAACCTGTGGCGCTTCCAGCTCGACCCGTCCGAAACCGGCTACGGTACGGCCTACAAGCTGACCACGCTGGTCGACGCCGGCGGCGTGGCGCAGCCGGTCACCACCAAGCCGGAGCTCGGCGAGGTGAACAACTTCCGGGTGGTGTTCGTCGGCACCGGCAAGCTGCTCGGCTCGAGCGACCTCATTACCACGCAGCAGCAGACGATCTACGCGATCCGCGACGATCTGACGAGCAACGCGATCAACCTGCGCGGCGGCGATCTCGTGCAGCAGACGCTGACCCCGCTCAGCTCGAGTACGCGCACCGCGACGGCGAACCCGGTCGACTTCACCAGCAAGAAGGGCTGGTACGTCGACCTGATCGACAGCGGCGAGCGGGTCAACGTCGACCCGGTGCTGCAGCTCGGCACGCTGGTGATTCCGTCGAACGTGCCCTCGACCGACGCTTGCGTCGCCGGCGGCTTCGGCTGGATCAACTTCCTCGACTTCCGCACCGGCAGCTTCGTCCCGGGCGCCACGCTCAACACCGCGAGTAACAAGATTTCGGCCTCACTGGTGGTCGGCATCAACGTCGTGCAGCTTCCCGGCGGCGCGGTGAAGACCATCGTCACCACGGCGGACAACCAGCAGATCACGCAGGAGACGCCGGTCTCGCCGCCCGCGATCGAGGGCAAGCGCGTGTCGTGGCGCGAGCTGGTCGTCCAGTGACCCGCGCGACACCCCACACCGCCGGCGGCGGGCTGCTTCGGGCAGCCGCCGCCGGCGGCGTTCTGGCAGCGGGCGCCGCGATGCTGCTCGCGGCGCCTGGCGCCGGGTTCGAGGCGCGGGCCGCGACCGGCGCGCGCAGCCAGGCGCCGGCGACACGCGATGCCTCCGCGACCCCGGCGGTCGCCGATTCACGCCACTACCCGAGCAACGAGCTCGATGTCCGTCCCGGGATCAAGGTCCGGGTGAATCCGGACTACCCGGAGCGCGCCGCGCGCGAGAACGTGAGCGGCAAGGCCGTGGTGCGCCTGTACATCGACGTCAACGGCGCGGTCGAGCGCGTCGAAGTCGAGCGCGCCGCGCCGGCCGGCTACGGCTTCGAAGACGCGGCGGCGAGCGCGTTCCGCAGCGCACGCTTCTCGCCCGCGATGAAAGGCGGCAAGCGGGTGCGCGCGCAGATGCGCATCGAAGTCAGCTTCGACGCGCCGACGGAAAAATCCAAGCGCTGATCAGGCGCGCCGGCGGCCCGGCCCGGAGAGCGCGCGGGGCAGCGTGAAGACGACGTGCTCGCGGATGCCTTCGAGCGGGCGCACCGACTGCGCGCCCAGCTGCTCGAGCCGCGCGATCACCTCGTTGACCAGCACCTCGGGCGCCGAGGCGCCTGCGCTGACCCCGACCACAGCCCGGCCGGCGACCCACTCGGGCCGGATGTCCGCCGCGCCGTCGACCATGTAGGCAACGCTGCCGACCTGCTCCGCCACCTCGCGCAGGCGATTCGAATTCGAGCTGTTCCTCGAGCCGACCACGATCACGACGTCGCACTGCGGCGCCATGGCCTTCACCGCGTCCTGCCGGTTCTGGGTCGCATAGCAGATGTCGTCCTTCTTCGGGCCGCGGATCGCCGGAAAACGCCGCCGCAGCGCCTCGACGATCGTGCGCGCATCGTCGACCGACAGCGTGGTCTGGGTGACGTAGGCAAGCTTCGCCGGGTCGCGCACGGCGAGCGTGGCGACGTCGTCGACCGATTCGACCAGATGCATCCCCTGCGTGGCCTGCCCCATGGTGCCCTCGGCCTCCGGATGGCCGCGGTGGCCGATCATCACCACCTCGAGCCCCGCGGCCAGCATCTTGGCCACCTCGACGTGCACCTTGGTCACCAGCGGACAGGTCGCGTCGAACACGTTCAGGCCGCGCGCCTCGGCCTCGCGGCGCACCGCCTGCGACACGCCGTGCGCGCTGAAGATCACGGTGCTGCCGGCCGGCACGTCATCGAGCTCCTCGACGAACACCGCGCCCTTGGCGCGCAGGTCCTCGACCACATAACGGTTGTGCACGATCTCGTGGCGCACGTAGATCGGCGCGCCGTAGCGCGCGAGCGCACGCTCGACGATCTCGATCGCCCGCTCGACACCCGCGCAGAAGCCGCGCGGGTTGGCGAGAATCACTTCCATGGGCGAATTGTGCACCGTGCAGGCATTCGCCGCGACCGGTCAGAGCACCGCGACCAGCTCGGCCTCGAAGCGCAGGCTGCGCCCGGCGAGCGGATGGTTGAAGTCCACCACGACATCGCGGGTATCGAGACTACGCACCATGCCGACGTGGCGCGAGCCGTCGGGCGCCGAGAACTCGACCGCGCCGCCCGGCTCGAGCGCGAGCGCGGCGTCAAACCTGCTGCGCGGCATGGTCTGCACCAGCGCGTCCTGATGCGTGCCGAACGCCTCGTCGGGCTCGAGCTGAAACGCGCGGCGCCGGCCGGGGCCGGCCCCGATCAGATCGCGCAGACAGCGCTCCAGGCCGAGGGCGAGCTCGCCCGCGCCGAGGGCGAGCGTCGCCGGCGTGCTGCCGAACGTGGAAAGCACCTCGGTGCCGTCGGCGAGCGCGATGCGGTAATGCAGCGTGACCAGCGTGACGCCGGACCCGGCGGATTCGGAAGACTCAGGCACGCGGCGCGGGCCCGCCGCCGTCGCGGCGCAGAAAGCCCTCGAGGATCACCAGCCCGGCACCGACCGTGATGCCGCTGTCGGCGACGTTGAACGCCGGCCAGTGCCAGCCGAAGGCGTGCAGGTCGACGAAGTCCACCACCTGTCCGTAGAGCAGGCGGTCGACCAGGTTGCCGAGCGCGCCGCCGAGAATGAGCGCGAGTCCGGTGCACAGCAGCCCGCGCCCGGGCATGCGCAGGATCAGCCAGGACACGACGAGCGCGGCGGCCAGCGCGATCGCCGCGAACAGCAGCGTCTGCCAGCCGGAGGCGCCGGCCAGAAAGCTGAACGCCGCACCACGGTTGAACACCAGCACCAGATTGCAAAAGCCGGTGACCGCGATGCGCTCGCCCGGCACAAGCGCGTCGAGCACGGCGAGCTTGGTCAGGCGGTCGGCGACCACGATCGCCGCGGCGAGGCCGAACCACGCCGCCGCCCTAGGCATGGCGCCGGATCTCGCCGTCGCCGTACAGATTCGAGACGCAGCGCGCACACAGCGCCGGATGCGCCGCATCCGCGCCGACGTCGGCGCGGTAGTGCCAGCAGCGCTCGCACTTGGCGTGGCTGCTCGGCGTGACCTCGACCGCGGCGTCATCGTCCCCGGCGACCCCGCCCGCGTGCACGCGCGCCGCCGAGGTCAGCAGCACGAAGCGCAGGTCCTCGCCGAGACTGGCGAGCAGCGCATGGTCGGCGGCGTCGACGCGGTAGTCCACTTCGGCCTGCAGCGACGAGCCGACCTTGCCCTCGGCGCGCAGCGCCTCGATGCGCTTGCGCACCGGGAGGCGCAGCGCGCGCAGCCGCGTCCAGCGCGCGAGCAGCGGCTCCGCATCCGCCACCGCCGGCAGCCGATGCAGCGTCTCGTAGAACACGCTCGCCTCGGCGTCGGCGCGGAACAGCTGCCAGGCCTCCTCCGCCGTGAACGACAGGATCGGCGCCATCAGCCGCACGAGGCTCGCGCTGATGTGCCAGAGCGCAGTCTGCGCCGAGCGCCGCGCCTGCGAGCGCGCCGCGCAGCTGTAGAGCCGGTCCTTGAGGATGTCGAGATAGAAGGCACCGAGATCCTCCGAACAGAAGCTCTGCAGCTTCTGCGCGACCAGGTGGAAGGCGTAGCGCGCGTAGTCCGCCGCCGCCTCGTCCTGCATTCGCGCGGTGAGCGCGATCGCGTAGCGGTCGATCTCGACCATGTCCGCGACCGGCACGGCGTCGGCCGACGAGTCGAAATCCGAGGTGTTGGCGAGCAGGAAGCGCAGCGTGTTGCGGATGCGGCGGTAGGACTCGACGACGCGCTTGAGGATCTCGTTGGAGATCGACAGCTCGCCGGAGGTGTCGGTGCTCGCCACCCACAGACGCAGGATCTCGGCGCCGAGCGTGCCGGCGATCTCCTGCGGCGCGATCGTGTTGCCGAGCGACTTGGACATCTTGCGTCCGTCGCCGTCGACCGTGAAGCCGTGCGTGAGCAGCGCCTTGTAGGGCGGCACGCCGTTCATCATGCAGGACAGGAGAAGCGAGCTGTGGAACCAGCCGCGGTGCTGGTCCGAGCCCTCGAGGTAGATGTCGGCCGGAAAGCCGAGCGCGGCGTGCGAGCCGCGCAGAACGGTCTGGTGCGTCGAGCCCGAGTCGAACCAGACATCGAGCGTGTCCTTCACCTTCTCGTAGTGCGTTGCGTCGTCGCCGAGCAGCTCGCGCGGATCGAGCGTCTGCCAGGCCTCGATGCCGCCGAGCTCGACGCGTTTGGCCACGGCCTCGAGCAGCTCGAGCGTATCCGGGTGCAGCGCGCCGGTTTCCTTGTGCACGAAAAACGGCATCGGGGTGCCCCACTGCCGCTGACGCGACAGCGTCCAGTCGGGCCGGTTGGCGATCATGCCGTACAGGCGCGCCTGTCCCCAGGCCGGATAGAACTGCGTCGCCTCGACGCCGCGCAGCGCAGTGCTGCGCAGCGTCTCGGCCGGCGTCACGCCCTGCCAGCCGGGCACCGCGTCCATGCCGGCGAACCACTGCACCGTCGCGCGCAGGATCACCGGGGTCTTGTGGCGCCAGCAGTGCATGTAACTGTGCACGGTGTCTTCGCGCGCGAAGAGCATCCCGCGGCGCTCGAGCTCGGCGACGATCTCGAGGTTCGCGTCCCAGACCATCAGGCCGCCGAACAGCGGCAGCGATTGCGCGAAATGGCCGTCGCTCTGCACCGGCGTCAGCACGTCCGCGTCCTGCATGCCATAGCGCCGGCAGGACTCGAAGTCCTCGACGCCGTAGGCCGGCGCCGAGTGTACGATGCCCGTGCCGGTGTCGAGCGTCACGTAGTCGCCGAGGTACACCGGCGCCAGGCGGTCGTAGAGCGGATGACGGAAGGCGATGCCCTCGAGCGCCGCCCCCTTGCAGGCGGCGAGCGTCCTGCCTTCAAGCCCGTAGCGCGCGAGACAGGCATCCTGCAGCTCGGCAGCGAGCAGCAGTAGCCCGCGCGCGGTGTCGACCAGGTGATAGACGAACTCGGGATGCGCGTTCAGCGCCTGATTCGCGGGAATGGTCCACGGCGTGGTGGTCCAGATGACGGCGAACGCGGGCTGGTCCGGCAGCCGCTCGAGCCCGAAGGCACGCGCCAGCTTGTCCGGCTCGGCGGCCGGAAAGCCGACGTCGATCGCGACGTCCTTGCGGTCCTCGTACTCGACCTCGGCCTCGGCGAGCGCCGAGCCGCAGTCGAAGCACCAGTTCACCGGCTTCAACCCGCGGTAGACGTAACCCTTGGAAAGCAGCACCCCGAGCGCGCGGATCTCGTCGGCCTCGTTCGTCGGGGCCATGGTGAGGTAGGGGTTGTCCCAGTCGCCGAGCACGCCGAGGCGGCGGAAGTCCGCCTTCTGGCGCGCGATCTGCTCGGTCGCGTAGGCGCGGCACAGGCGCTGCGTTTCCTCGACCGCAAGGTGCTTGCCGTGCTGCTTTTCGATCTGCACCTCGATCGGCATGCCGTGGCAGTCCCAGCCCGGCACGTAGGGCGCATCAAAGCCTGCGAGCGACTTCGATTTGACCACCATGTCCTTGAGGATCTTGTTCACCGCAGTGCCGAGGTGGATGTCGCCGTTCGCGTACGGCGGGCCGTCGTGCAGCACGAACCGCGGCCGGCCGCGGGCGATCGTGCGCAGGCGCGCGTATACGCCTTTGTCCTGCCATTCCTTGACCCGCTGGGGCTCGCGCTTGGCGAGATCGCCGCGCATCGGAAAGGATGTGTCCGGAAGGTTGAGTGTTTTCTTGTAATCAGCCATAAGTTAGGCGGGTTCAGCCGGCCTTACGCGGTGCGCCCGCGCCCTGGCTGTCGAAATAGGTTCTGGCATTTTCCACGTCCCGGGCAATCTGGCTTGTCAGCGTTGCCAGGTCGGCAAATTTCTCCTCGTCCCGCAGTCGCTGCAGGAAATCCACACGGACGTGACGCCTGTAAAGATCCTCGCTGTAGTCGAGCACGTGTACCTCCAGCACGGGCGCTCCCTGCTGCTTCACCGTCGGGCGTACCCCCAGGCTCGCGACGCCACGCAAGGGCGACGCGGCCGCGCCGTGAAAGCGCACCGCGAAGATGCCGGTCAGGG
>Ga0210067_1000114_pt1 | contig 10406 bp, 8 predicted proteins | sample RushMan_ThreeSqB_2_FD_185559 | JGI IMG/M metagenome (GOLD analysis project Ga0210067, IMG submission 185559) | Wetland microbial communities from San Francisco Bay, California, USA, that impact long-term carbon sequestration - RushMan_ThreeSqB_D2... | ecosystem: Environmental > Aquatic > Marine >... | reverse complement strand
ACGGCGAACGCGCACGCCGCCTAAAATACAAGCGTGGCGTGTCAGACCACGCCGCAACGCTGCCGGCGCCCCCGCCGACGATTTCGCAAAAGCGACCCACCCCTGACTGGTTTTAACCCCGGAGTCATCATGCCTCGCAGCACTTTTTATCATCACCGTATTGCCTTCGCCGATTGCGATCCGGCGCGCATCGTCTTTTATCCGCGCTATTTCGACTGGTTCGACCGCGCCTCGGAGCGGCTGTTTCGCGAGCGCGGCATGGCCTGGCCCGAACTGTGGGCGCACTACCAGCTGGCCGGCTTTCCGATCGTCGACGCATCGGCCAAGTTTCTCGGCCCGGCGCGCTTCGGCGACACGATCACGCTGGAGAGCTGGGTCGGCGAATGGCGCAGCAAGCTGTTCATCGTCGAGCACCGCGTGCACAACGGCGGCGACATCATCGTCGAGGGGCGCGAGCTGCGCATCTGGGCGCTGCGCAACCCGAACGACCCCGAAGGCATGAAGGCGGGCGTCATTCCGCCCGAGATCATCGAACGCTTTCGGGACTAGGCAAGGAGGCCCTGATGGAGAACGTCTGGAAAAACCGAATCCCGCGCATCAACGAGCCCGCGCCGGAATTCAGTGCGCGCACCACTCACGGCCCGCGCGCGCTGGCGGATTACCGCGGCAAGTGGCTGATCCTGTTTTCCCATCCCGCCGACTTCACCCCCGTGTGCACCACCGAGTTCATCGCCTTCGCGCAGGCCTATCCCAAATTCAAGGCGCTCGGCTGCGAGTTGCTCGGCCTTTCGGTCGACAGCAACTACTCGCACCTCGCCTGGGTGCGCAACATCGAGGAGCGCTTCGGCATCGAGATCCCCTTCCCGATCATCGAGGACATCTCGATGAAAGTCGCCTCGGACTACGGCATGATCCAGCCAGGTGCGAGCGACACCGCCACCGTGCGCGCGACCTTCGTCATCGATCCCGAGGGCCGCATCCGCGCGATGGTCTACTACCCGATGACCAACGGCCGCTCGGTGGCCGAATTCCTGCGCCTGCTCGAAGGCCTGCAGACGAGCGACAAGCATTCGGTCGCCACGCCCGAAGGCTGGTGCCCCGGCGACAAGGTCGTCGTGCCGGCGCCATCGACCGTCGCCGACGCCCGCGCGCGCATGAAGGCCGGCTACGACACGGTCGACTGGTATTTCTCGAAGAAATCACTCGGGAGCGGGAAGGGCGCGAAGAGGCAGGCGAAGAAGAAGTGAATGGGGTCAGACCTCTTTGTGATGTTCGAAAGCCTGCGGTTAACTAAAAGGGGGTCTGACCCCGTCGAGTTATCCACAGGGGTCTGACCCCCGTTACCTGAACGCCTCGCCCCGTTTCGCCTTCTCGCGCACGATCGCCGGCAGCGCGAAGCGCGCGCCGCAGATTTTCGCCAGCGCGTCGGCCCGCTCGACGAATGCCGCCGGGCCGACGTGGTTGATGAACTGCAGCGCACCGCCGGTCCAGGCTGGAAAGCCGATGCCGAAGATCGAGCCGATGTTGGCGTCGTGCGCCGTCTCGAGCACGCCCTCCTCCAGGCAGCGCGCGGTCTCGATCGCCTGGCGATAGAGAATGCGGTCCTTGAGTTCGCCGAGGTCGTAGCGCACCCCGGACTTGCCGAAGATCCTGCCAAGCTCGGGCCACAGCGTTTTGCGACCGCCCTGGGGGTAGTCGTAGAAGCCTGCGCCGCCGGCGCGCCCCGGGCGTTTGAATTCCTTCACCATGCGCACGATGACGGCCTGCCCCGGCGGCGCGACGTAGGCCTTGCCCTCGGCCTTGAGGTCGGCCGCGGTCTGTTCCATGACGTGCACCGAAAGCGCGAGCGAGGTCTCGTCGACCACGGCGAGCGGTCCGACCGGCATGCCCACGAGCCGCGCGGCGTTTTCGATCACCGCGGCCGGGATTCCCTCTTCGAGCATCGCGCAGCCTTCCATGACGAAGGTGCCGAAGGTGCGGCTGGTGAAAAAGCCGCGCGCATCGTTTACCACGATCGGCGTCTTGCCGATCGCGAGGACCGTGTCATAGGCTTTGGCGAGCGTCTCGGGCGCGGTCTTGGCGCCCTTGATGATCTCGACCAGGCGCATCTTGTCGACCGGCGAGAAGAAATGCAGGCCGATGAAGCGCTCCGGATGCGCGCTCGCCTCGGCGAGTCCCGTGATCGGCAGGGTCGAGGTGTTCGAGGCGAAGATCCCGCCGGGCGCGAGCTTCGGCTCGGCCGCCCGGGTCACCTGCGCCTTGAGCGCGCGCTGTTCGAACACCGCTTCAACGATCAGGTCGCAGCCGGCGAGCGCGTCGTCCGATGCGCTCGGCGTGATGCGCCCGAGCAGCGCCGCCGCCTCGCGCGCGTCCATGCGGCCGCGCTTGACGCGCTCCGTGACGAGCTTCTCGCTGGTGCCCTTGCCCGCGGCGGCCTTGTCGTCGCTCACGTCCTTCAGCACGCAGTCGATGCCGCGTGAGGCGCAGGCCCAGGCGATGCCGCCGCCCATCATGCCCGCGCCCAGGATGCCGACTTTCGCCGGTTTCCAGCGCGGCGCGTCCTTGGGACGCGAGGCGCCCGAGCGGATCGCGCTCAGGTTGAAGTGGAACGCGGTGATCATGTTCTTCGCCACCTGCCCCACCGCGAGCTTCGCGAAGTGGCGCGACTCGATGCGCAGCGCGGTGTCGAAGTCGACCTCGGCGCCCTCCACCATCGCCGCCAGGATCGCTTGCGGCGCCGGGTACAGGCCGCGTGTCTTGTCGACCAGCATCGCCGGCGCGATGGCGAGCATCTGCGCGACCTTGGGCGAGGACGGCGTGCCGCCGGGAATCCGGGCGTTCTTTTCATCCCAGGGCTGCACCGGCGCCGGACTGGCGCGGATCCACTCGCGCGCCATCGAGCCGAGACCCTCGGGGTTTTGCGCCAGACCCTGCAGCAGCCCGAGCTTGGCCGCCTCGGCGGGGGTCATCAGCCGGCCCTCGACCAGATAGGGAAACGCCGCCTGCAGGCCCATCAGGCGCACCAGCTTGGTCGTTCCGCCGGCCGCGGGCAGCAGCCCGATCGTCACCTCGGGTTGGCCAAGCTGGATCCGCGGGTCGTCGACACAGATGCGGCAGTGGCAGGACAGCGCAATCTCGAAGCCGCCGCCGAGCGCCGCGCCCGCGAGGCAGGCCACCACCGGCTTGCCGAGCTTCTCGAGCCGGCGCAGGTCGCGTTTCACCGCCTCCAGCCACGCGAACACGCGCGGCCCGTCCGCCGGCGTCCAGGTCATTACGTCCTTCAGCTCGGCGCCCGCGAAAAAGGTCTTCTTCGCCGAGGCGAGGATCACGCCGTCATAGCGCTCGCGCTCTGCTTCCAGCCGGTCGAGCGTCTCGTGGAACGCCTTGATCCAGGCCTCGGTCATCGTGTTGACCGCAGCGCCGGGTGCGTCGAAGGTGATGGTGACGACGCGGTCTGCGCCGAGGTCGTAGCGGATGGGGGAGGTCATGGGTCCGGAAATTCAATCGGCGTGCGCGAAAGGCATCAGCCAGATCGGATGCCTGCGTGCACAGGGTTTAATTCAATCTCGGGTCTTTCTTCACTTTGCCGGATGATTCTCCCGGCAAAGTGAAGAAAGACCCGGGACATGGAAAAAGCAAGCCCGCGACACGACTCAATCAATGCGCGGGTTCAGGCGACCGTCTACAACCGCTCCACGATCGTCGCAATCCCCATCCCGCCGCCGACGCACAGCGTCGCCAGGCCGTAGCGCAGCTTGCGCCGCTCGAGCTCGTCGAGCAGGGTGCCGAGGATCATCGCGCCGGTCGCGCCGAGCGGATGGCCCATCGCAATTGCGCCGCCGTTGACGTTGACCTTCTCTTCCGGCACGCCCATCTCCTTCATGAAGCGCATCGGCACCACGGCGAAGGCCTCGTTGACCTCGAACAGGTCGATCTGGTCGATCGTGAGTCCCGCCTTGGCGAGTGCTTTGCGGGCCGCCGGCATCGGGCCGGTCAACATGATGGTCGGATCCGCGCCCGAGAGCGCGGTCGCGAGCACGCGCGCGCGCGGCGTGAGATCGAAGGCCTTGGCCATTGCCTCGCTGCCCACGAGCACGGCGGCCGCGCCGTCGACGATGCCAGAGGAGTTGCCCGCGGTATGCACATGGTGGATGCGCTCGACCTGTGGATAGCGCTGCAGCGCGACCGCGTCGTAGCCCATGCGTCCCATCTCCTCGAACGACGCCTTGAGCGACGCCAGTCCCTCCAGCGTCGTGTGCGGCTTGATGAACTCGTCCTCGCCGAGGATCGTGTCGCCGACCGCGTCCTTCACCGCGACCACCGAGTTCGCGAAGCGGCCCGCAGCGCGCGCCGCCGCCGCGCGCTGCTGCGAGCGCAGCGCGTAGGCGTCGATCTGCTCGCGCTCGAATTCCTCGAGCGTCGCGATCAGGTCGGCGCCAATGCCTTGCGGCACGAACGACAGCTGCAGGTTCGTCTCCGGATCGAGCGCCCAGGCGCCGCCGTCCGAGCCCATCGGTACGCGCGACATCGACTCGATGCCGCCCGCGACCACGAGGTCTTCCCAGCCCGAGCGCACTTTCTGCGCCGCAATGTTCACCGCCTCGAGCCCGGAGGCGCAGAAGCGATTGAGCTGCACGCCCGAAGCGCGCCAATCCCAGCCAGCGGCGAGCGCCGCGGTTTTGGCGATGCACGCGCCCTGGTCGCCGATCGGCGTCACGCAGCCCATGACGACATCATCGACCTGCGCGGTATCGAAGTCGTGCCGGCTCTGCAGTTCCTTCAACACGCCCGATAGCAGCGTGATCGGCTTCACCTCGTGCAGCGAGCCGTCCCTCTTGCCCTTGCCGCGCGGCGTGCGCAGCGCGTCGTAGATCATTGCCTCAGCCATACGATGCTCCTCATAGGGGTCTGACCCCTTTGCGCGACAAAGGGGTCAGACCCCATTGTGATGATCGAAAGTCCTCAATTATCTAAAACGGGGTCTGACCCCGGTCATCGTTCTCCGAGACCCATCGAGCGCGAGATCACTTCCTTCATGATCTCGTTCGTTCCACCGTAAATGCGCTGCACGCGCGCGTCGACGTAGGCGCGCGCAATCGGGTATTCCCACATGAAGCCGTAGCCGCCGTGCAGCTGCAGGCATTCGTCGATGATGCGGCATTCGATGTCCGAGCACCAGTACTTGGCCATCGACGCGGTCGCGGTGTCGAGCTTCTTGTCGAGCAGCAGCTCGAGGCAGCGATCGACGAACACGCGCGCGATCTGCGCCTCGGTCGCCAGCTCGGCGAGCTTGAAGCGGGTGTTCTGGAAGCTCGCGACCGTCCGGCCGAAGGCCTTGCGCTCGCGCACGTAGTCGGTCGTCCACTGGATCGCCGCTTGCGCCTTCGCCACCGCGCCGATCGCGATCTGCATGCGCTCCCAGGGCAGTTCCTGCATCAGGTAGATGAAGCCGTTGTTCTCCTGCCCGAGCAGGTTCTCGGCAGGCACCTCGACGTTGTCGAAGAACAGCTCGGCGGTGTCCTGGCCCTTGAGCCCCATCTTCTTCAGCCGCTTGCCCTTGGAGAACCCCTTCATCGAGGTGTCGACCACGATCAGGCTCGTGCCCTTCGCGCCTTTTGCGGGGTCGGTCTTCGCCACCACGATGACCAGGTCGGAATGCCAGCCATTGGTGATGAAGGTCTTCGAGCCGTTGACGACATAGCAGTCGCCCTTCTTCACCGCCGTCGTCTTGACCGCCTGCAGGTCGGAGCCGGCCCCCGGCTCGCTCATCGCGATCGCGCCGATCATCTCGCCGGCCGCCATCTTCGGCAGGTAATGCTTCTTCAGGTGCGCGTTGCCATAGTTGAGCAGGTACGGCGCGACGATCTCGGAATGCAGCCCGAAGCCGAGCGAGGACGAGTTCGCGCGCGCCTGCTCCTCGATCAGGATCACGCTGTAGAGCTTGTCGGCGCCCGAGCCGCCGTATTCGTCGGGCATGCTCGGACAGAGAAAGCCGTTGGCGCCCGCCTTTTGCCACACGTCGCGGTCGACGTAGCCCTGCTCCTGCCAGCGCTCCTCGTGCGGCACGACCTCGGCCTCCATGAAGCGGCGCACGCTGTCGCGGAAGGTCTCGTGCTCTGGGGAAAACAGGGTGCGGGGGATCATGTCGCTGCCTCGATCGGTTTCGGTCCGCCGGATTGACGGATGATACGCCGCTGAAGGAAACTGGCGTGGCTACAAAGCATTTGCTTTGTAGCCACGCCTGGCAAGTCGGACGAAGTCGGACGCAGGGGGAACGGAGAGCTCCCTTCCCCCTGCAACCCCCTTCCCCTCGAGTTTCAAACGCAACAGCATTGAAATGACGAAATTGAATCAATACAGGTCGATATTTCGCGCCGGGCTGTTCCAAGGCCAGGCCGGAATCGTCACCGGCGGCGGCTCGGGACTGGGGCGCTGCGCGGCGCACGAGCTCGCCGCGCTCGGCGCGCAGCTGGCGCTGCTCGGCCGCAAGGCGGACAAGCTCGCGCAGGTGTGCGCGGAAATCGGCCATGCCGGCGGCACGGCGCGAGCCTACCCCTGCGACATCCGCGAGGAAGAAACGGTGCGCGCCACGGTCGCCGCCGTGCTGCGCGATTTCGGCCGCATCGACTTCCTGCTCAACAATGCCGGCGGTCAGTTTGCGGCGCCGCTCGAGAAGATTTCCGCGAAAGGCTGGGACACGGTGCTGCGTACCAACTTGACCGGCGGCTTCCTCATGGCGCGTGAGTGCTATACACAGTGGATGCAGCCCCAGGGCGGCGCGATCGTCAACGTCATCGCCGACATGTGGCAGGGCATGCCGACCATGGGCCATTCCGGCGCCGCGCGTGCGGGCATGCTGAACTTCACCGAGACCGCGGCATTCGAATGGGCGCCGGTGCGCGTAAACGCGGTCGCGCCGGGCTGGATCGCCTCGAGCGGCCTGGACCAGTACCCGCCGGAGATGCGCGAGCACATCCGCGGCCTGCACCGGCTCGTGCCCGCCGGACGGCTCGGCACCGAGTCAGAGGTCGCGGCGGCAGTCGTTTTCCTGCTCTCGCCGGCAGCCGGCTTCATCTCCGGCAGCTGCCTGCGCGTCGACGGCGCAGTGCCCAACGTCAAAGCCGGGCGCACGCTCGTGCAGCGCGGGCAGACCACCGCATTCGACGGCTTTCACCTCGCGACGCGACCGAAGGTGCTCGGGGACTGAGATGCCGGTCATCGAATCCAGGCTGACGACTTCGAGCGAGACGTTCCAGGCGAATCGCGCGCACATGCACGCGCTGCTCGATTCGCTGCGCGCGCTCGAAGCGCGCACGCGCGACGCATCGGCAAAGGCGAAGCCGCTGTTCGACAAGCGCGGCCAGCTGCTGCCGCGCGAGCGCATCGCCCAGCTGCTCGATGCAGGCGCGCCCTGGCTCGAGCTCTCGAGCGTCGCGGGCTACGGTCACGACCGGCCGGAGCTCGAGCACTCGATTCCGGGCGGCGGCATGATCTCCGGCATCGGCTACGTCTCGGGGGCGCGCTGCATGGTCGTGGCGAGCGACTCCGGGATCGATGCCGGCGCGATCCAGTCGATGGGGCGTGAAAAGCTCCTGCGCGCACAGGACATCGCGCTGAAGAACAGCCTGCCCTTCGTGCATCTGGTCGAATCGGCCGGCGCCAACCTGCTCAAGTACCGCGTCGAAGGCTTCATCCACGGCGGCGCGATCTTCTGCAATCTTGCGCGCCTGTCGGCCGCGGGCCTGCCCGTGGTGACGGTCGTGCACGGCTCCTCGACTGCGGGCGGTGCCTACATGCCGGGTCTGTCGGACTACGTGATCATGGTGCGCGGCCGCGCCAAGGCCTTTCTCGCCGGTCCGCCGCTGCTCAAGGCCGCCACCGGCGAGATCGCCACCGACGAGGAACTCGGCGGCGCGGTCATGCACACCCAGGTCTCCGGGCTTGGCGAGTACCTCGCAGAAGACGATGCCGACGGCGTGCGCATCGCGCGCGAAGTGCTCGCGCATCTCGGCTGGGGCGCAGCGTTGCCGCCGGCCGGCCGGCCGCCCCGCTATCCGGCCGAAGAGCTGCTCGGCGTGATGCCGGCCGACTACCGCAAGCCGGTGGACATGCGCGAAGCGGTCGCACGCATCGTCGACGATTCCGATTTTCTCGACTTCAAGGCCGACTACGGCCCGGCGACGATCTGCGGCCACGCCGCGCTGCAAGGCATGCCGGTCGGCATCGTCACCAACAACGGCCCGCTCGATCCGAACGGCGCGACCAAGGCGACCCACTTCATCCAGGCCTGCTGCCAGGCCGGTATGCCGATCGTCTACCTGCAGAACACCACCGGCTACATCGTCGGCAAGGCCTCCGAGGAAGACGGCATGATCAAGCACGGCTCGAAGATGATCCAGGCGGTGGCGAATGCCACCGTGCCCCAGGTGACGATCATGTGCGGCGCCTCCTTCGGCGCAGGCAACTACGGCATGTGCGGTCGCGCCTATGACCCGCGATTCCTGTTTTCCTGGCCGAATGCGCAGACCGCAGTCATGGGCGCCGAGCAGGCCGCGCTCACCATGGCGATCGTCATGGAGGCCGGCATGAAGCGCAAGGGCAACCCCGTCGACCAGCCAAAGATCGACGCGATGCGCGCGAGGATCGTCGAGAATTTCGAGCGCCAGTCGAGCGCGCTGGTCACCAGCGGCCTGATGCTCGACGACGGCATCATCGACCCGCGCGACACGCGTACCGTGCTCGGCTTCGTTCTCTCGATCTGCAAGGAAGCCGATGCGCGCCGGCTGCGGCCGATGCAGTTCGGGGTGGCAAGACCTTGAGAGGGGTCAGACCCCCTGGGGTCAGACCCCTTTTTAGATGACTGAAGGCTTTCGAATATCACAATGGGGTCTGACCCCGAAAAGGGAACTGACCCCGGTGTCGCGTTAAACGGAGCTGCCGATGGAATTTAGCCACGAGCATGAAGAGCTGCGGCGCAACCTGAAGCGCTTCATCGACAACGAGGTCAATCCGCACGTCGATGAATGGGAAGAGGCGGAGATCTTCCCCGCCAAGGAATTGTTCAGGAAGATGGGCGCGCTCGGCTTTCTCGGCCTGACCAAGCCGGAAGAATACGGCGGCAGCGCGCTCGACTGGAGCTACGCGATGGTGATGGCCGAGACGCTCGGCAACATCCGCTGCGGCGGCGTGCCGATGGCGATCGGCGTGCAGACCGACATGGCGACGCCGGCGCTCGCGCGCTTCGGCTCGGACGAGGTGAAAAAGGAATTCCTCGCCCCGTCGCTCTCGGGCGAGTATGTCGCCTGCCTCGGCGTCTCCGAGCCCGGCGCCGGGTCGGATGTCGCATCGATCAAGACCGCCGCGCGCAAGGACGGCGGCGACTACGTCATCAACGGCGGCAAGCTGTGGACCACCAGCGGCACCCAGGCCGACTGGATGTGCCTGCTTGCCAACACCTCGGAAGGCTCGGCGCACAAAAACAAGACGCTCATCTGCCTGCCGATGAAGACCAAGGGCGTGAGCGTCGCCAAGAAGCTGCGCAAGATCGGCATGATGTCGTCCGACACGGCGCAGATCCACTTCGACGACGTGCGCGTGCCGCAGCGCTACCGCATCGGCGAGGAAGGCATGGGCTTCACCTATCAGATGCTGCAGTTCCAGGAAGAGCGCCTGTGGGGCGCGTCGGCCAAGATTCTGGGCCTGCAGCGCTGCATCGACGAGACCGCCGCGTATACACGCGAGCGCAAGATGTTCGGCGGCACCGTGCTCGGATTCCAGGCCGTGCAGTTCCGTCTGGCCGAGCTGCAGACCGAGATCGAGGCGCTGCGCGCCCTCGTGTACCGTGCGGTGAGCCTCTACGTCAAAGGCGAGGACGTCACCACCCTCGCCTCGATGGCCAAGCTGAAGGCCGGGCGCCTTGCGCGCGAGGTGCCGGACGCCTGCCTGCAGTACTGGGGCGGCATGGGCTATACCTGGGACAACCCGGTCTCGCGCGCATACCGCGACGGGCGCCTGACCTCGATCGGCGGCGGCGCCGACGAGGTGATGCTGTCGATCATCGCCAAGCGCATGGGCATCTCCGGCGGCCGCTAGGGAGCACCGGGGACGCGCATGACGCGCTTTGCCTCCCTGCTCGTCGCCAACCGCGGCGAGATCGCCTTGCGCATCATGCGCACGGCGCGGCGCATGGGCCTGCGCACGATCGCGGTCTATTCAGAGGGCGACCGCGACGCGCGCCACGCCGGACGCTCGCGCGTGGGTGCCGTGGGGCTGGTGAAGCTGGCGCTGGGCGCCATGCTGGGCTACTCCGACGTGCCGCTGCGGCTGATGGCGCTGCTGGGTGTCGTGACCATCGCGGTCTCGACCGTGGCGGCCGTGACCATGATCGTGCTGCGCCTGATGGGCCT
>Ga0210067_1000113_pt1 | contig 10413 bp, 9 predicted proteins | sample RushMan_ThreeSqB_2_FD_185559 | JGI IMG/M metagenome (GOLD analysis project Ga0210067, IMG submission 185559) | Wetland microbial communities from San Francisco Bay, California, USA, that impact long-term carbon sequestration - RushMan_ThreeSqB_D2... | ecosystem: Environmental > Aquatic > Marine >... | reverse complement strand
CAGGACGCTGACCAGCACAAAGCGCGCGCCGCGCGCGTTGCGCCACTCGGGACTCACGAACAAGGTGGCGACGAGCGCGACCAGGAGCGCTGCGCCGACGACTGGGCCGGTCCCCAGAACGCTCGCACCGAGCCCGATGCCGGCGGCCAGCCCGGCGCGCAGCGGCGCATTGACCGCGTGCGGCGTCGCAGCGAGGACAGCGGCGACAGCCGCCAGTGTCGCGAGCTCGGGCGTGGCCTCGTGGGCGTGCACGAACAGGCCGACCGACCCGATGAGCAGGAGCATGGCCGAGGCCGCGGCTGCGCGCCGCGCCTGCGGATCGGCCTCCGCCGCCTCGGATCCGTACCAGCCGCGCGCCGCGAAGTACACCCCGGCGAGCGCGCTCAGCATGAACAGCGCGCTCGCCAGGCGCACCGCGCCGTGAAACGGGATCAGCGGTCCGAGCAGCGTCCCGAGCAGCGCGCCGACCCAGAGATACAGCGGCGACTGGGTCATCCATGGCTCCCCCGCGAGGCGCGGCACCAGCCAGTCGCCGTGCACCACCATCTGGTGCGCGATCTCGATCGTGATCGCGTCGAGCGATTTCCACGGATCGTGGCTCAGCAGCCCGGGGCCGACGAAGACGATGGCCAGCAGCGCCAGCATCGTCTTCGACAGCGGGAGCGACAGACGGGGCAGCATGCGGCGATTCTAAGGTCTCGCGACCTGCTGGGGCGGCCCGGCGGGGCGGCCGAAGAGATGCAAACAAAAGGGCGGCCGCAGCCGCCCTTGAGTCATTGCCGCCCGGGCCTCAGGCCGCCGGTTCGGCCTTCTTTTTCGCGCGCGAGGTGTACTTGCGCTTGAAGCGCTCGACCCGGCCGGCGGTGTCGACGATCTTCTGCTTGCCGGTGTAGAACGAATGCGACTCGGAGGACACTTCGACCTTGATCACCGGGTACTCGTTGCCGTCGTCCCATTTCATGGTCTCGCGGCCCTTGGTGTCGATGGCCGAGCGGCTGAGGATGGCGTGATTGGACGCCGTGTCGAGGAAGATCACCGGATGGTATTCGGGGTGGATGCCGGATTTCATGGTCCTGCTGCCCTTGGAAAAGCCGCGAATTATACGCGAATCAATGGGTTAATCAACGCCGGGAGGCCGGCCCTCAGCCGCGCCGCATGCTGTCGAAGAACTCGTTGTTGTTCTTCGCCACGCGCAGCTTGTCGATCAGGAATTCGGCCGCCTCGAGCTCGTCCATGGGATACAGCAGCTTTCGCAGCACCCAGACCTTTTGCAGGATCGGCGCTTCGATGAGCAGCTCCTCGCGGCGCGTGCCGGAGCGGTTGACGTTGATCGCCGGATAGATGCGCTTTTCGTGCATGCGCCGGTCGAGGTGGATCTCCATGTTGCCGGTGCCCTTGAACTCCTCGTAGATCACGTCGTCCATCCGGCTGCCGGTGTCGATGAGCGCGGTGGCGATGATCGTCAGGCTGCCGCCTTCCTCGATATTGCGCGCCGCGCCGAAGAAGCGCTTCGGCTTTTGCAGCGCGTTCGCGTCGACGCCGCCGGTGAGCACCTTGCCCGAGGCGGGGACCACGGTGTTGTAGGCACGCGCCAGCCGGGTGATCGAATCGAGCAGGATCACCACGTCCTTCTTGTGCTCGACCAGGCGCTTGGCCTTCTCGATCACCATCTCGGCGACCTGCACGTGGCGCTGCGCCGGTTCATCGAATGTGGATGCGACGACTTCGCCGCGCACCGAGCGCGACATCTCGGTCACCTCCTCCGGACGCTCGTCGATCAGCAGCACGATCAGCGCGACTTCCGGGTGGTTCGCAATGATCGCGTGCGCGATGTGCTGCAGCATGACCGTCTTGCCTGCCTTCGGCGGACTCACGATCAGGCCGCGCTGGCCCTTGCCGATCGGTGCCACGATGTCGATCACGCGGCCGGTGATGTTCTCCTCGGCCTTGATCTCGCGCTCGAGCTTGAACATCTCGTCCGGATGCAGGGGCGTGAGGTTCTCGAACAGGATCTTGTTCTTCGAGGCCTCGGGCGCTTCGCCGTTGACCTTGTCGACCTTGACCAGCGCGAAGTAGCGCTCCCCGTCCTTGGGGGTCCTGATCTCGCCCTCGATCGAGTCGCCGGTGTGCAGATTGAAGCGGCGAATCTGCGAAGGACTGACGTAGATATCGTCGGTGCTCGCCAGATAGGAAGTCTCGGGCGAGCGCAGGAAGCCGAAGCCGTCGGGCAGGACTTCGAGCGTGCCATCACCGAATATGGATTCGCCCTTCTTCGCCTGGTTCTTGAGCAGCGCGAAGATGAGGTCCTGCTTCCTCATCCGGTTCGCGGCGTCGATGCCGTTGGCGGCCGCTTTTTCGAGCAGCTCGGAGACGTGCTGGGTTTTCAGTTCGGACAGATGCATGGGTGGTCGCTGCGGGGCCGGAGATGAAGAAACGTCGAGATGCGCGGGGTTCGGGGCGGTGTGGGGATCTGGCGCTCGGTGCGAATCAGCAGTACGGAGGCTTCGGGAAACTCGGGAAGACGGCAATCAAATTGGGAATGGAGCGGTCAAAGCGCGGGCCCACGCTCGACGTCGCATGGCCGATGTCGGCCAGCCTTGCAGCTGCAACTCTGAGTCAGGGGGCGCGCCGCGCGTGCGGCGCCGGGAATCTCTGCCACGCCGGTTCCTGCCGGCGCGGTCGTTTTACTTGGTAGCGGAGCCTAAGTACTTTAGATATTGCTGTCAAGAAAGGCCGTGAGCTGGGATTTCGACAGCGCGCCCACCTTGGTCGCTTCCAAGTTGCCGTTCTTGAACAGCATCAGTGTGGGGATGCCGCGAATTCCGAACTTCGCCGGCACCTGCTGGTTCTCATCGACGTTCATCTTGGCCACCTTCAGGCGGCCGCCGTATTCCTGTGCAACCTCGTCCAGGATCGGCGCGATCGACTTGCAGGGCCCGCACCACTCGGCCCAATAGTCCACCAGCACGGGGAGGTCGGAATTGAGCACTTCGGGCTCGAAGGTGTCATCGGTGACGGGATTGATGTGTGAACTGCTCATGGCTCCTCGAAAGGCGAGTGAAGGACGTGCCGACGGATCCGTTCGGGCTGACTGGTTGGCCGCGTGGTAGCTTTGGTCGGCCGCTTTGCTCCAGTCAGTGGGTTGCGGCCAACAATCCGCCGCCGACCCGCCTGCAATCGGTATTATGAGGGCGACCCGGTGGAACGCAACCGCTGCACCTGGTACCGCTGCAACCCGTTGTTGTTAAATATTTTTTGACTTCCTGCGCACCATGGCCTACATCGTCACCGAGTCCTGCATCAAGTGCAAGTACACCGATTGCGTCGACGTCTGCCCGGTCGACTGCTTTCGCGAGGGGCCCAATATGCTGGTCATCGACCCGGACGAATGCATCGATTGCACCTTGTGCGTTCCCGAATGCCCGGTCGAGGCGATCTTCGCCGAGGACGACGTGCCCGATGCCCAGCAGGCGTTCATCGCCCTCAACCGCGAGCTCGCGGCGCTCTGGCCGGCGATCATCGAGCGCAAGCCCGCCCCGGCGGACGCCGACGACTGGGCGAAGATCGAAGACAAGAAGCAGCATCTCGCGCGTTGAGCGGAGGCCGGGGGATGACCTTGATCTGGCTCAACGCCGCGACCCCGGTCGAACCTAGGATGAATGCGTCAATAGAGCGCCGAATGCGCAGGGTTTGACCCGGCGCCGCGAACAAGGGAACAAGCCATGGAATATAAAACCATCGTGGTACATCTGGACAACGGGCCGCGCAGTGCGGTGCGCCTCGAGCTGGCGCTCGGCTGCGCACAGACCTTCAATGCGCACCTCGTCGGGCTGTTCGCGCTCGCCGAGCCGCACTATCCGTCCTATGCGCTCGCCGAGGCAGGTGCCGCAGTCGAGGAGGCCGCACGGCGCGTCCGCGCCGAGTCCGCGAAGAAGGCCGAAGCCGCCTTCCGCGCTGCGGTGAGCCGCACCGGGCGCAGCGAAGTCGAGTGGCGCGCCTCGGGCGAGGACGCGCTCGAGGCGGCGTGCCTGTCGGCGCGCTACGCCGACCTGGTGGTCGTGGGGCAGTACGACGACAACGCGAAGGTCGACCCCGGCGTCGCGCCCAACTTTGCCGAGGAACTGGTGCTCACGGCCGGCCGGCCGGTGCTCATCGTGCCCTATGCGGGCAAGTTTGCGAGCATGGGCAAGCGCGTGCTCGTGGCCTGGAACGCGAGCCGCGAATCGGCGCGCGCGGTGCACGATGCGCTGCCCTTCCTGCAGAAGGCCGAGCAGGTGCAGGTGGTCGCGTTCAATCCGCAGAAGAGCGGCGAGCACGGCGACGTCCCGGGCGCCGACATCGGCCTGATGCTCGCGCGGCACGGCGTACGCGTGCAGGCGGCGCAGCAGCACGCCGAGGGGCTCGACATCGGCTCGCAGATCCTGTCGCGGGCTGCGGACGTCGATGCCGACATGATCGTGATGGGCGCCTACGGCCACTCGCGCATGCGCGAGCTCGTGCTGGGCGGCGCGACGCGCACGATCTTCGAGGCGATGACCGTCCCGGTGCTGCTGTCGCACTGAGGCGGGCGGCTTCCGGCGGCTAGCGCCGAGTGGTCTTCCTGGCCAGGTAGCGCTGCGCCGCCGCGGCGTCGAGCAGCGGGGTGAGCTCGAACGTGGCCGGGATGATCTCGGCCCATTCGTTTAGCAGCGCGTGCAGCTGCTCGTGCGAGTCCACGTCGAACAGCGACACCGCCCCGCGCCCGGGCCGGGCGTAGATCCAGTGCACGCGGCGTGACTTCAGCTTCGGCGCGATCCAGCGCCACAGCTTCTGCCGCCGGCGCGTCATCGTCGAGGGCGGGTCGGCGCGCGGCGTGGTGATCACCATGATGAGCATGTCGGCCTCCGGAGCGTGATGGCGCGATGGTAGCCGGCGGCGCGGCCCGGTGGATCACGTGGCGAGCCCTTGCGCCGCTACACTGTGGCGGCATGCTTCCGGTGCTCGGAAAACCAGAACTGATGGAACGCCTCGCCGCCGGCCACGCGGCCGGCGTCACGGTGATCACGCCCAATCTGCGGCTCGCGCGCGAGCTGGCGCGGGAATTCGACGAACGGCAGGCCGATGCCGGGCGCCTATCCTGGGACAGCGCGGACCTGCTCGCCTTTGGCAGCTTCGTGCGGCGCCTGTACGACGACGCGCTCTACTCGGAAGCCGCGGCGGCACTGCCGCGCCTGCTCGTGCCCGAGGAGGAGGCGATGCTGTGGGAGGAGATCGTGCGCGCCTCCGAGGCGGGCGAGGGTCTGCTCGCGGTCCCCGAGACCGCGCGCCTTGCGCGCGAGGCGTGGGCGCTCACGCAGGCGTTCGACCTCGGCGCGCGGCTCGAGCGGCACCCGAAGGACGAGGACGCCGCGGCGTATGCCGCCTGGGCGGCGCGCTACGCCGCGCGCACGGCGAACGACGGCCTCACCGACGCCGCGCGCCTGCCCGACCTGGTGCGCGCGCGGCTCGACAGCCCGCGCCTCACGCGGCCCAAGCTGCTCGTCGCGTGGGGCTTCGAGCGTCCGACGCCGCAACAGAGCGTGTTCTTCGACGCGCTCGCAGCAAGCGGGATCGAGGTAAAGCAAGGCGTCCCCGCGCGGCGCAGCGGGCGTGCAATGCGCGCGGGGTTCCCCGATGCGCGCGCCGAGATCGCCGCCGCGGCGCGCTGGGCGCGTGCGCGGCTCGAAGCGAACCCGAAGGCCTCGATCGGGGTCGTGCTGCCGGCGCTCGGCGCAATGCGCCGCAGGGTGGTACGCGTCTTCGCGCGCACGCTCGATCCCGGCGCGAGGCTCGCTACGCAGCCGTTCAACGTCTCGCTCGGCGAGCCGCTCGCCGCCGCACCGATCGTCGCGCACGCGCTCGCGTTCCTCGAGCTGGGCGGGCGCGAGTTGGACTTCGGGCGCGCGAGCCTTGTGCTGCGCTCTCCTTTCCTTGCCGGCGCTCAGGCCGAGGCCGCGCAGCGCGCGGTGGCGGATGCGCGTCTACGCCGGCGCGCCGGGCCGCGCATTGCGCTCGAGCGGCTCGCGGAGCTGATCGAAGGCGCCCCGCGGCTCGAGCGCCTGCTTGCGCGCTACGCCGAGTATCGCCGCGAGCGGCTGTTCGAGGCGCGGGCGCCGCGCGCCTGGGCCGAGGCGTTTGACGGCGCGCTCAAGCTTCTCGGCTTTCCCGGGGAGCGCACGCTCGATTCGGCCGAGTACCAGGCCGCCGCGCGCTGGAACGCGCTGCTCGCGGACTTCGGGCGCACCCAGCGCGTCGCCGCCACGATGGGCTTTCGCGAGGCGCAATCGCGCCTCGCGCGCATGGCCGCAGACACGCTCTTCCAGCCAGAATCAGGCGAGGTACCGATCCAGGTTCTCGGCGTGCTCGAGGCGGCGGGGCTCGAGTTCGATCACCTGTGGGTGGGCGGCCTCACCGACGAGGCCTGGCCGCTTCGCGCCGCGCCGAATCCGTTCCTGCCGGCGGCGCTGCAGCGCTCAGCCGGCGTGCCGGGTGCAGGGCCGGCCGAGGCGCTCGCCGAGGCGCGAGCGCGTACCGCGGACTGGCTCGGGGCAGCGGACGAGGTCGTGCTGTCGCATCCGCTGCGCGAAGGCGCGCGCGACCTCGCGCCGAGCGCGCTGATCCTCGAGGTCGCGCTCGGCACGCCGGCGATCCCCGAGTTCGCCTTGTGGCGCGATGCGATCCACGCCGCTCGCCGGCACGAGCGGATAGAGGACGCGCGCGCGCCGGCCTTCGACGTCTCGCGCGGCGCACGCGGCGGCGCCGCGCTGCTGCGCGACCAGGCGGCCTGCCCGTTCCGCGCGCTCGCCGCGCACCGCCTGGCGAGCGAGACGCTCGAGGCGCCGCACGCCGGGCTCGATGCGATGGAGCGCGGCATCCTCGTTCACCGCGTGCTCGCTTCGGTTTGGGGCGAGCTGAAAACCAAGGCAGGGCTCGACGCGATCTCCGGCGATGCGCTGGAGGCGCTCCTCGCGAAGGCGGCCGAGGACGCGGTCGCGCGCATGCGGCGCGAGCGGGCCACTGCGCTCCAGGGGCGCTTCGCGGCGATCGAGGCGCAGCGCCTTGCGCGTCTGGCGCGCGACTGGCTCGAAATCGAGCGCGCGCGCGAACCCTTCGAGGTCGTCGCGCGCGAGGCCGCGCGCGAGATCGAGGTCGGACCGCTCAGGCTCAACGCAAGGCTCGACCGGGTCGACGACACGCCGGCCGGGCGCATCGTCATCGACTACAAGACGGGCACGGCGAAGATCGGCGCGATGCTCGGCGCGCGGCCCGACGAGCCGCAGCTTCCGCTCTACCTCGTCGCCGCGGAGCCGAAGGCCGCCGCGGTGGCATTTGCGCAAGTGCGCGCAGGCAACGTGGCCTTCGTCGGGCTCGCGCGCGCCGCGGACATCCTGCCCGGCGCACGGACCCCGGACGCGGTGCGATCGGGCGCCGAGCCCGACTGGGCGTCGCAGGTGAAGTTCTGGCGGCGCGAGATCACGCGGCTGGGAAATGATTTCGCCGCCGGCGAAGCAGCGGTCGACCCGAAGAACTTTCCGGAGACCTGCCGCTATTGTGACCAGCAACCGCTGTGCCGTGTGCACGAGCGTCTGGGCGGGACGGGGGACGGGGAATGAAGCCGCCGCGCGCCGCTTCAGGTCGTTACGTCGACGTACTCGACGCGGCTGGTCGGCGCGGGGATCGGCAATCCGTCGGCACGCAGGCCTTCGAGGTGGAATTCGATCGCTTCGCGGATGAGCTGCTCGGTTTCCTCGGCGGTATCTGCGGCCGCGACGCAACCGGGGAGATCCAGCACGTAGGCCGAATAGTTGGACTCCCCCTTTTCGATGACCACCGCATATCGCATCGATTCGCTCATCACCGCAGTCCCGATTGCCGGAGGATACTCTTCAGCGTCGCCGGGTGTAAATCGACGCTCGGTTTCCCGGACACCGTAACCTTTCCGGGCTTCGTCGGGTGCTTGTACTGGCGGTGGCTGCCGCGGGTCGCCACGAGCATCCATCCGTCGCGCCGCAGCAAGTCGAGCACCTCCGAAATCTTCACGCCGAAGCCTCCCCCCCTTCACAAGGAACGGACGTGACCGCCGATCGGTTGACGCCCGATTTCGCCGAGCGCGAACGCGCGCTCGACATGACCCGTTCGTTCGTCGTGCAGGCGCCGGCGGGCTCGGGAAAGACGGACCTGCTGATCAGGCGCTACTTGCGGTTGCTCGAGGTCGTCGAGCAGCCGGAGGAGGTCGTCGCCATCACCTTCACCCGCAAGGCTGCCGGCGAGATGCGCGAGCGCGTGCTGAAGGCGTTGCCGAGCGCGGCTGAAGTCGGCCATCGCCTTCGCATTCAGACCGTCGATTCGCTCTGCGCCGCACTCACGCGCCAGATGCCGCTGCTGTCGCGCTTCGGCGCGCCGCCCGAGCCCGTGGAGGACGCACGCGAGCTGCGCCTCGCCGCGGCGCGCGCAACATTCGCCAGGGTGGACGAGGACGACGCCGTCGCGCAGGCCGCCGCGCGGCTGCTCGCACACCTCGACAACGACCTCGCGCGCGCCGAAGGCCTTCTCGCCGGCATGCTCGCGAAGCGCGACCACTGGATCCGCCACCTCGGGCGCATCGATCGCACAGCGCTCGGGCAATCACTCGAAGCCGAGTGCGAGCGGGTGCGTGCGCATTGCCGCGCGCTATACGGAAAGGACGTCGAAGACTGGGCCGCACTGGCGGAATCGCTGCTGACGCAGAAGGGCGAGTGGCGCAAGAGATCGGCCGAGGCGCAGGCGCTATCGCACAGCGAGCCGCTGCGCGAGGCCCTGCTGGAAGCGCGCGCGCTGCCGCCGGCGCGGTATTCGGACACCCAGTGGGAGGCGCTCGGCGCGATCGCGACGCTCCTGCCTTACGCCATCGCCGAGTTGCGCGTCGCGTTCGAGGCGGCGGGCCAGGTCGACTTCACCGAGGTCGCACTCGCTGCGCTCGAGGCGCTCGGTCCCGAGGACGCGCCGACCGACCTCGGCCTCGCGCTCGACTACCGCATCAGGCATCTGCTGATCGACGAGTTCCAGGACACGTCGATCTCGCAGTACCGGCTGATCGAGCGGCTGACCGCCGGCTGGGAACCTGGCGACGGGCGCACGCTGTTCGCGGTGGGCGACCCGATGCAGTCGATCTACCGCTGGCGCGAGGCGGAGGTGGGCGAGTTCCTCAGAACCTGGGAGGCGAGGCGGCTCGGGACGGTGGCGCTCGAGTGCGTGCAGCTGTCGGCGAACTTCCGCTCGCAATCGGGGATCGTCGAGTGGGTCAACTTCGCGTTTCCGCGCGTGCTGCCGGGCGGCGGGGATGCGAAGGCTGGGGCGGTGGGGTATGCGCCGTCAGTGCCGGTGCATCCGGCGCTCGAGGGCGATGCGGTGCGCGTGCATGCCTACCGCGGGGACGCATCCCGCGAGACGGAGGACGTCGCCGGGATCGTTCGGGAGGTGCGGGAGGGCGATCCGGGCGCGACCGTGGCGGTGCTGGTGCGCGCACGGCGGCACCTCGAGGAGATCGTGCCGGCGCTGAAGGCCGCGGGCTTGCGGTTCCGCGCGATCGAAATCGAGCCGCTCGGCGACCGCCCGGTGGTGCAGGACCTGCGGGCATTGACAAGGGCGCTGTCGCATTTGGCTGATCGCACCGCGTGGCTCGCGGTGCTGCGCGCGCCGTGGTGCGGGCTGACGCTCGCCGAGCTGTGCGGGCTGTTCGAGGGGAAGGACGGGACGGTGTGGGAGCTGATCCAGGCTGTCGACCATCCGCGCCTCGCGCGTGTGCGCGAAGTGCTGGGGGCGGCACTGGAGAATCGTCTGCGCTCGACGCTGCGCGATACGGTGGAGAGCAGTTGGCTCAAGCTCGGCGGTCCGGCCTGCGTCGAGGACGAGACGGATCTCGAGGATGCCGAGGTCTATCTGGATGCTTTGGACGACGCCGAGGTCGCGGGGTCATTGCCGGATCCAGCGCTGTTCGAGGCGCAGCTGGCCGAGCTGTGGGCATTGCCGGACGTGCACGCGTCGGATTTGGACGTGCAGTTGATGACGATCCACAAGGCGAAGGGCCTGCAGTTCGACCACGTCATCGTGCCTGGGCTCGGGAGGAAGGGCCGCGGGGAGGACAAGAGTCTGTTTCTCTGGATGGAGACGCCGGATGCGTTGCTGGTTGCGCCAATCGGGGAGACGGGCGGGGACGATGATGCCCTGTACAAGTGGCTGGCGAAGGTGGATGCGGAAAGAAACGGATATGAAGCCGGGCGGTTGCTGTACGTCGCTTCGACGCGGGCGAGGAAGCGGTTGCATCTGATGGCTTCGGTGGGGAAGAAAGGGAAGCCTGTTTCCGGGTCGCTGTTGTCTGTGCTGTGGCCTGCGGTGGAGGGTGCGTTCGAGGGGGTG
>Ga0210067_1000110_pt1 | contig 10531 bp, 10 predicted proteins | sample RushMan_ThreeSqB_2_FD_185559 | JGI IMG/M metagenome (GOLD analysis project Ga0210067, IMG submission 185559) | Wetland microbial communities from San Francisco Bay, California, USA, that impact long-term carbon sequestration - RushMan_ThreeSqB_D2... | ecosystem: Environmental > Aquatic > Marine... | reverse complement strand
GCCCGAACCAGAGCAGCCAGTTGCCGCTCCACATCGAGAACAGCTCGCGGAACACGATGTAGAACAGCACCCCGAGCGCCGGCCCGAGGATGTGGTGCATGCCGCCGATCACGACCATGGCGAGCAGCTCGCCCGAAAGCTCCACCGAGACCGCCTCGGCCGAGACCAGGTAGTTGAGAAAGCCGAGCAGCGCGCCGCCCAGGCCGGTCACCACCGCGGAGAGCACGAAAGCGCCCAGCCGGTAGCGGTCCACGTCGTAGCCCTGGAACGTGGCGCGTTGCTGGTTCTCGCGGATCGCCACCAGCACGCGCCCGAACGGCGAGCGCGTCACGCGCAGCAGCACGTAAAGGACGCCAAACCCGGCCAGCGCCACGGCCGCGTAGTAGACGGCGCCGTTGTCGAGGGGGAGGGCGGTGATGCCGCCGCGCTTCAGGCCGCCCAGTCCGTCCTCCCCTCCGGTGAGTTCAGTCCAGCGAAACGAAATGGAGTACGTGAGCGCGGCAAAAGCGAGCGTGAGCAGCGCGAAATACACGCCGCGCCGGCGCAGGATGACGAGCCCCACGAGCGTGGCAAGGACGGCGACGATGGCCATCGAGATCAGCAGGGGCAGAACGATCTGCCCGCCGAGCCAGTGCTTCTGCACCAGTGCGGCGGCGTAGGCGCCGATGCCGAACCAGGCACTGTGGCCGAAGGAATGGAGCCCGGTAAATCCCACCAGCATGTTCAGGCCGAGGGCGGCAATCGCGAAGCACACGACTTGCGAGGCGGTGTTCGTGCCCAGCCCGAGCAGGGGCATCGCGAACGGCAGCAGGACCAGCGCGACCGCCCCGATCACGATCGGCCGAACCTTCGCCTGCGTCCACCGGCCGTTCATTCGAACTTCTCGATGCGCTCGCCGAGCAGCCCGCGCGGCCGCAGCAGCAGCACCAGGAACATCAGCACGAACATCGACGCTTCGCCGGCGGCCGGCAGGAAATGAATGGTGATCCCGCGCACCACGCCGACCAGCAGCGCCGCGAGCACCACGCCCCAGAAGCTGCCCAGGCCGCCGATGACCACCACCACGAAGGCGACCGCGATGATCTCTGCCCCCATCGCGGGATACACCAGGGCGATGGGCGCGAACAGCGCGCCGCCCAGCGCCGCCATGCCGACACCGAGCATGACGATCACGGTCATGTAGGGCTGCAGGCGGATGCCGAGCGCAGCCACCATGTCGGGTCGCTGGATGCCGGCGCGCACGACACGTCCGAACGAGGTCTTGTTGAGCAGCAGCCAGATGCCGGCGAGCACCACCGCCACCACGGCGAGCAGCAGCAGGCGGTAGCGCGAGAACAGGAAGTCGCCCAGCACCACGCTGCCCTTGAGGGCCCGCGGCATCGACGCCGGCAGCGGCGAGGCGCCCCAGATGATGCGGATCAGCTGCTCGGCGACCATGGCAAGTCCGAAGGTGACGAGCAGCGACAGGATCGGGTCGGCCGTGTAGAAGCGGCGCAGGATGAAGCGCTCGAAGAGGATGCCAAGCAGCGCTACTGCGACCGGCGAGATGACGACGCCGGCGCCGAAGCCCAGATATTTCGCGACCTCGATCGACACATAGGCGCCGAGCGCGTAGAACGCGCCGTGCGCGAGATTGACCACGCCGCCGACGCTGAAGATCAGCGACAGGCCCAGCGCGATCAGCAGGTAGTAACCGCCGAGGACGAGGCCGTTCACCACCTGTTCGAGCAGGAACAGGAGCTGCATGTTTAATTCAGGCCTGCGTGCGGCGGCCGCCCCCTTGCGGGCGCGACCGCGCACTCGGCGGATGCGAGCGGGCCCGGTGCGTCAGGCGCGCGCGCGTCCGGCGGCCCTACTTGAAAGTGCAGGGATTCTCCGCCTTCGTCGGGGCAAGCAACTCCAGCGGCTGGTCCGGCGCGGGAATCGGCGCGCTGAACTGGAGGAAGTCCCAGGCCTCCTTGTACGTGCCTTCCTTCTTGACCGTGAACGTGTAGGCCTCCTGCATCATCTGGTGGTCCCAGTTGCGGAAATAGCCCATGCGCGGCTTGAGAAGGTCGAACTTGGCCTCCGTCTCGAAGTAGGCGATCAGCTTGTTGGTGTCGGTCGACTTCGTCGCGCCCATCGCCTGCGCCATGACTTTCAGCGACACGTACTCGATCCAGGCGTGGTTTTCCGGCGTCTTGCCATATTTCTTGCGGAACGCGGCGACGAACGCCTTGGTGCCCGGGGTATCGATGTGGTGGTGCCAGACCGTCGGCCAGATGCCGCCGAGGTTGCCGGCGCCCGCCGCCCAGGCATCCGCGGTGTTGAGGTTGAAGCCGGCGACCGGATACGGCAGGCCGAACTCGGCATACTGCTTGACGAAGTTGGTGACCTGGTTGCCGCCGAGATTGGTCGCGATCAGGTCAGGCTTCGCCTGCCGGATCTTGAGCAGATACGGGCTGAAGTCGGTCGCGTTGGTGGCGATCAGCTCGTCGCCGATGACGGTGCCGCCATGGGCGGTGACGAATTTCTTGGCCGCCTTGGCCAGGTCGTGACCGAACAGATAATCCGAGGTCAGGCTGTAGATGCGCTTGCCCTTGATCAAGCCTTCGCGCAGCAGCCCCTGGCCTTCGGCGTTCACCATCACGGTCACCGGGATGTCGACGTGGAACGTATAACGGTTGCAGTTCGCGCCGCGCAGTGCGTCCGAGCGCGCGCCGATCTGCATGAACAGGCGCTTGTTGCGCTCCGCCACCTGCATGATGGTCTTTGCCGAGGCCGAATTGATCTCGCCCATCAGCACGTCGACCTTGTCGAGCTCGAACATGCGCTGCGCCTTGGTCGCGGCCGTCGCGGGATTGACCGAGTCCTCGGAGATGAGCTCGATCTGGCGCCCGTTGACGCCACCGGCCGCGTTGATCTCCTCCACGGCCATCTTGATGCCGAGCACCGCCCAGCCGCCGAGTGCACCGAGAAAGCCGGTGAGCGGGGTCAGGTGCCCGATCTTGATCGGTCCTGATTGGCTGCGCACGATCGCCGGGAATCCGAGCGCGAGCGCACCCGTCACGGCCGCGCCCGCTTTCAACACCCGCCTGCGGCCGGACACGGCCTCGACGGAACTGACGTCCTTGCTGTTTTTGCTCATTGTTTTCCTCCTCCTGTCGGTCGGCCGAGGCGGCCGGATTGACTCACACGCTTCGCATCCAGCAGAAATTTCATAATGCCGGAATCGAATTCACAGTATCAAATAATCGGCCTATGGGCGCAAGGCAGGCGCTCAGGGCTCCGGCACCGTTTGCGCCAGCGACGGCCGCTCGGCACTCCCTGCGTACCAGGCGGCGAGTGCGGGGCGCTTCGCGCGCCAGTCGTAGTCGGCAAAACGGAAATCGAGCCAGCCGAGCGCGCAGGCGATGGTGATGTCGCCGATGTCGAATCGATCTCCCCAGAGCGTCGCCTCGGGTTCAGCAGCGTCGAGCGCGAAATCGATCTTCGCCTGCTGGCCGGCGAGCCAGTCCGCCCAGCGCAGCGGTTCCGGGCGCAGCAGCAGCTCGTAGCGCCGCAGGATCCCGGCATCCATGATCCCGTCGCCCAGCGACTGGCGCCGCAACGCGTCCCAGCGCGCCGGACCCGGCTCGGGGAACAGGCCGCCGCGGGCGAGCGCGTCGAGGTACTCGCAGATCGTGCGCGAGTCATAGAGCACGCTCCCGTCTTCGGCCTCGAGCGCGGGCAGCTTGACCAGGGGATTCTGCGGAATCAGCACCGGGTTCGGCTTGATCGGCATGACCGGCGTGTTGACCAGCTCGATGCGCGCGGCGAGCCCCAGCTCGATCGCGGCCACGCGTACTTTGCGCGCAAACGGCGACGGCGGCGAATACCACAGCTTCATACGAGCGCGCCACCGCCATCCAGGTACACGATCGAGCCGGTCGCGAAGCCGATCGTCATAAATGCGAGTATCTGGCGCGCGATGTCCTCGCCCACGCCGACGCGTCGCACCGGCAGCACGGCCGCAGCCTGCTCGAGCATCTTGCGGCGCGCCTCTTCGGGCATCGCGGCGCGAATCGGCGTATCGATGAGCCCGGGCGACACCGCGTTCACGCGCACCGGCGCAAGCTCGAGCGCCAGGCTGCGCGCCAGCGACTCGAGCGCGCCGTTGGCGGCGGCTACGATCGCCACGCCCGGCCGCGGCCGGATGCTGAAGTAGCCCGAGACGATCGTCAGCGATCCCCCGGGCGTGAACTCGGCACAGCGCGCGACGCGCCAGGCGCCCCAGAATTTGCTCTCCAGGGTCGCCTTCGCGTCCTCGATCGACAGCGACTTGATCGGTCCGCTGCGGATCTGCGCCGCGGTCACGACCACGTGATCGACGCGGCCGCAAGTGCGAAACAGCTGCTCGACGCTCGCGTCGCTGGTGACGTCGGTCGGGATGGCGCGCGCGCCGATGCGGTCGGCGGCAGCGCCCAGGCGCTCGGCCGAGCGCGATGCGATGGTTACGGTCGCACCTTCGGCTTTCGCCAGCTCGGCCGTCGCAAGCCCGATCCCGGAGGAACCGCCGACGACGACTACGCTCTTGCCTTCAAGCAGCATGTGCTTCCCCCCGCGCTGAGCCATGCGATGAAATTAGGTTTCGGCGGCGGCGCGCGATCCGAGCTCGGCCGAGAGGCTCTCCGCGGCCTCGCGGACGCGGGCCGAGCGTTCCTGCAGCGCCTGCAGCGACAGGCGCCAGATCGGCCCGGAGATGCCGATCGCGCCGGTGACCCGGCCCGCGAAATCGCGCACCGGCACGGCCACGCAGCGCACTTCGGGATCGAACTCGCCGTCGTCGAAGGCAATGCCGCTGCGCCGCACCTCGTCGAGCTCGCGCAGCAGCGCCGCGCGCTCGACCGTCGTTTTCGGCGTGAATTGGCGCAGCTCGTGGGTCTGGAAATAGCGCTCGAGCTCGGAGGGGGCCATCGCCGCCGCCAGCACCTTGCCAAGCGCCGTGGCATGCGCGGGACGCACCGCGCCGGAGCGATCGACGAGCTGGAACATGCCGCCGCCGGCGGTCTTCGCGACCACGACGATGTCGTCGCCCGAGCGGATCGCAAAATGGCTCGCCTCGCTGGTCTCGAGGGACAGCTTCTCGAGGATCGGCGTGGCGATGCTCACCAGCTCGACCTCGTCGAGCGCACCGGCGGCGAGGGTAAACAGCCGCCGGCCGACCCGGTACTTCTTCGAGTCCTTCGGCTGGCTCACGTAGCCGAGCTGCGCCATGGTCTTGATCAGGTGAAATGCCGTGCTGCTGTGCAGGCCGACGCGCTTGCTCAGCTCGGCCAGGCCGATCCCCTCGCGATGGCGCGCGACTTCCTCGAGAATCGCGAAGGCGCGCTCGATCGACTGGATTCCAGCGCGTTCCCGTTCCTTTACCGGCTCGGCAAGTTTCGTTTCCACGTCGCCTACGCGTTCAATAATGGTCGCTGCACGGCGTTGATCATACCGCAGGATCGCGTGCAAGCCGACATCGTGGGCATCGATTTGATAATATGAAACGCACGCAATGAGGCCTGGAAGATGACCCAATCGGTCTGGGATGTGATCGTCGTGGGCGGCGGCAACGCCGCGTTCTGCGCCGCGCTCGCGGCGCGCGAGCGCTGCGAGCGCGTGCTGGTGCTCGAGCGCGCGCCCGAGGACGAAGCGGGCGGCAATTCGCGCTTCACCGCGGGACTGCTGCGCGTGGCCTACGACGGGGTGGAGGACCTCAAGCGGGTGATGCCCGATCTGAGCGAAGACGAAATCGCGCGCAGCGACTTCGGCAGCTACAGCGCGGACCGGTTTCTAGACGACATGGCGCGGGTCACCGAGTATCGCTGCGATCCGGACCTGACCGAGATCCTGGTCAAGCAAAGCCTCGACACGGTGGCCTGGATGCGCTCGAAGGGCGTGCGCTTCACCGCGGCCTGGGGCCGGCAGGCGTTCAACATCGGCGGCAAGTTCAAGTTCTGGGGCGGGCTGACGGTGGAAGCCGTCGGCGGCGGTCCGGGGCTGGTCGACGCACTCACCGGCGCAGCACGGAAGAACGGCATCGAGGTCTGGTACCAGGCGCGCGCCACCGCCCTGCTCGCCGACGATGACGGCGTCAAGGGCGTGCGCGTGCGGCGTGCCGGGAAAACCGTGGACGTCCGCGCCAACAGCGTGGTGCTCGCCGGCGGCGGCTTTCAGGCCAACCCCGAGTGGCGCGCGCGCTACCTCGGCCCGGGCTGGGAGCTCGCCAAGGTGCGCGGCACGCGCTTCAACACGGGCGACGTGCTGAAGATGGCGCTCGACATCGGCGCAGCGCCCGTGGGCAACTGGTCCGGGTGCCACGCAGTGGCCTGGGAGCGCAACGCCCCCGAGTTCGGCGATCTGGCGGTGGGCGATCAGTTCCAGAAGCACTCCTACCCCTGGGGGGTGTACCTGAACGCGGCGGGCCGGCGCTTCGTCGACGAGGGGGCGGACTTTCGCAACTACACCTATGCCAAGTACGGCCGCGTGATCCTAAACCAGCCCGGACAGTTCGCCTGGCAGATCTTCGATGCCAAGGTCAAGGCGCAGCTCAGGGACGAGTACAAGATCCGCCAGGTCACCAAGGTCAGCGCCAACAGCCTGGAAGAGCTCGTCGCCAAGCTCGATGACGTCGACCCCGAGGCCGCGCTCGCCGAGCTGAAGGCGTACAACGCCGCGGTGCGGACCGACATCGCGTTCAACCCGAACGTCAAGGACGGGCGCTCGACCAGGGGACTGGCGATTCCGAAGTCGAACTGGGCGAATACCCTCGACACGCCGCCCTTCGAGGCCTACGCGGTGACCTGCGGCATCACCTTCACCTTCGGCGGGCTGCGCATCGACACCGCCGCGCGCGTGATCTCCACCGACGGCGAGCCGATCCCCGGCCTGTACGCCGCAGGCGAGCTGGTCGGCGGCATCTTCTATTTCAACTACCCGGGCGGCACCGGGCTTACCAACGGCGCGGTGTTCGGCAAGATCGCCGGCGCCGGCGCGGCGTCGCATTCCGCAGCATCCTGACGGTCGGAGCACACATGGCAAAGAAAAAGGGCGCAGAACTGATCGCCGAATTCCTGGTGCAGGAAAAGATTCCCTACGTGTTCGGCCTCTGCGGGCACGGCAACGTGGGATTGCTGGATTCGCTGTACGAGGTCGCCGACAAGGTGAAGTACGTCTCGCCGCGCCACGAGCAGGTGGCCGGACACATGGCCGACGGCTATTTCCGCGTCGCCCACCGCCCGGTGGCGACGCTCACCTCGACCGGCCCGGGTTCGGCCAACCTGATCATGGCGCTTGCCGTGGCGCAGACCGATTCCTCGGCGCTGCTCGCGATCACCGCCAACGTGCCAACCTCGCAGTTCAACCGCGGTCCGTTCCAGGAGCTGAACCGCCACTACCAGGCCGATTACCCGAACGTGGTGCGACCGGTGGTGAAGCGCAGCTTCCAGCCGACGCGGGTCGAGATGCTGCCGCTCGCGATGCGCCAGGCGGCGACCACGATGACCAGCGGGCGGCCGGGGCCGGTGAATCTCGACGTGCCCTTCAACCTGTTCCGCGAGGAGACCGACGCGAAGCTGGAAGCGCCCTGGGACGGCTATCTCGCACGGCGCAGCGGCGCATCGCCGGACGACATCGAGCGCGCGCTCGACCTGCTGCTCGCCGCCAAACAGCCGGTGATGTTCATCGGCCACGGCGTCACCCTATCGGAGGCTTCGCTCGAGCTGACCGAGCTTGCGCAGCGGCTGAACATCCCGGTGATCAGCTCGCCGAACGGAATGGGCTGCCTCGACATGGACGATCCGCTGTCGCTCGGCTTCATCGGGCGCAACGGCGCCTACCCCGCGAACCAGGCCGGACGCTACGCGGATCTCGTGCTCGCGATCGGCGCGCGCTTCGACGATCGCTCGTCCTCGTCCTGGCTGCCGGGCTACTCGTGGAACTTCCCGCACACCAAGCTGATCCACGTCGACGTCGACCACGCCGAGCTCGGCCGCAACTACCCGCCCGAGCTCGGCGTCCTCGCCGATGCGCGCGCCTTCCTGCAGCAGCTGCTCGCCGGACTCGCGCGGCGCAAGCTCGACGGCACGCCGCGTCTGGCCGCCTGGCGTGCGCAGCTCGAGGGGTGGACGAAGGAATGGGAAGCGTTCGTGCGTCCCAACTTCGACATCCACGCCTCGCCCCTGCGCCCCGAGCGCGTGGTCGCCGACTGCCGCGCGGTGCTGCCCGACGACGCGATCATTTCGCTCGACTCGGGCGTGCACCACAACTGGTACATGCAGTTCTGGAACGCGCGCCGGCCGCAGACCATGCTCAATACCTGGGGCTATTCGGGGATGGGCTTCGGCCCGAGCGCGATCCTCGGCGCCAAGCTCGCCGCGCCCGAGCGCCCCTGCGTCGCGATCTGCGGCGACGGCGGCTTCACCATGGTGCCGCACGTGCTGTGCACGGCGGTCGAATACAACATTCCCGCGGTTTGGGTGGTGTGGAACAATTTTTCCTGGGCCGCGATCCGCGACCTCCAGTACGGCCTGTTCGACGGCCGCGAGTACGGCACCGCGTTCTACGAAGGGCCGGAGGGCAAGCCCTACAACCCCGACTTCGCCGCCTGGGCGCGCGCCGCGGGCGTGGAAGGCCACACCGTGAAGAAGTCGGAAGACTTCAAGGGCGCGCTCGAGCACGCCGTCAAGCTGGGCAAGCCCTGCCTGATCGACGTGCACGTCGACGCCAACATCCGCCCGCCGGCGACCGGCACCTGGGCGCTGCCGCCGATTGCGCACAAGGAACCGGTGTTCGGGGCGAAGCACGTCGTCGAAGACTGAGCGGTTCGAGGGAATACTTCAGGGAGGACAGCCGATGGCCAAGGCAAGCAAGCTGAGCAGGGTCCGCAAGGCGAAGGCGCGCAGGCCCGTCATTCACAACATCGCCGAAGTCGACTGGGAGGACCTGGCCGGGCATTTCGGCGGCGCGTACTCGAAATTCCTCGTCCGCCCCGAGACCACCGGCGCGCAGCAGATCGACTACCGGATTTCCTGCTACCAGCCGCGCGCCTACGTCGAGCCGCATGCGCACAAGGTGCAGGAACAGGTCTACCACGTGCTCGAGGGCGAAGGCCTGATGCAGATCGGCGGCAAGCGCCAGGTGGTCCGGCGCCACGACGTGATCTTCATCCCGCCCGGGGTGAAGCACGCGATCACCAACACCGGCCTCGTCGACCTGGTGTTCATCGTCGTCACCGTGCCGATCGAGGACCGCTAGACCGGCCTTCGCGCCGCGCCGCTAGTGCCTGCCGCCGAGCGCGCCGCTGTGCAGCAGGCGGTTCAGGTCGTCCGCGCCGCCGATCAGCACGCCTTTGACGAACACCATCGGGAAGGTCGGCCAGCCGCTCCACATCTTGAGCGCATTGCGCCGCCGCCACTTGTTCAGATAGCTGCCGTACTCGAGGTACTTGAACGGCAGCTTGGCCGATTCGAGCATGCGCTGCGCGCGGCGCACGTTCGGATTCTGCGCCATGCCGATCACGACGATGTCGTTGGCGGCGATCGCCGCTTCGACTTCGTGCACGAGGTCGGCATTCAGGCTCGCGATCTTCTCGCGGATGTCGGGATGGACGCGGGATTCGTCGAGCAGCAGGCGTGGCATGGTCCTCTCCTAGATTGAAACTTTCGCGCGCCCGGCCTTGATCTGGCCGCGCCGGGTTTTGGCGTCCAGCCGGCGCTGCTTCGCGCCGCGCGACGGGCGCGTCGGCCGGCGCGGCTTCGACACCCGCGCGGCGGCGGCGACCAGCGCCTCGAGCCGCGCAATCGCCTCGGCGCGGTTCAGCTCGAGACTGCGGTGGCGCTGCGCCTTGATGACGACGACGCCGCTGCGCGTCAGCCGTGCGTCGCCGAGCGCGAGCAGGCGCTGCTTGACGGATTCCGGCAGCGACGAGGCGCGCACGTCGAAGCGCAGGTGCACCGCGTTCGAGACCTTGTTGACGTTCTGCCCGCCGGGGCCGCCCGCGCGAATCGCGGAAATTTCGATTTCTTCTTCGGGAATCGAAATGCCCGCGGGCAGGTCCCCCGGCCGTCCAGCGACCATCGCCTTACCATCCCCCGCCGCCGCCACCGCCACCGCCGCCGCCCGAGCCGCCGCCTCCGCCGCCACCGCCGCCGCCGCCACCCCCGGAGGAGCTGCCCGGCGGCGTCGCCGCCGAGCTGATGGTCGAGCCGAGATCAGAGAGCGAACTGCTCAGCCGGCCTGCGGAGCCAAAGCCCGAGCCTCCGATGTCGTTGTCGTAGTAGCTGGCGACCGCCGCCGCGACGGCCGCGCTGCCGAGCACGCGCGCGAAGCGGTCCGCCCAGGTCTTCTCGACCTCGAGCGCGAATGCGTACGGCAGCAGCCTGGCGAACTCCTCCGCGGTCTGCGGCGGCGCCTTCATGCGCCTGAGGTCATCGGCTTCGGCGACCGAAAGATACTGCCGCAGGCCGTCGATCGCGTCCTGGATCTTGCGCCCCTGCACGCTGTAGGCGGGCAGCCAGCGCGCAAACAA
>Ga0210067_1000109_pt1 | contig 10601 bp, 6 predicted proteins | sample RushMan_ThreeSqB_2_FD_185559 | JGI IMG/M metagenome (GOLD analysis project Ga0210067, IMG submission 185559) | Wetland microbial communities from San Francisco Bay, California, USA, that impact long-term carbon sequestration - RushMan_ThreeSqB_D2... | ecosystem: Environmental > Aquatic > Marine >... | reverse complement strand
CGCGGGATCCGACAACGCCTATCTGCAGTACGACATCTTTCACATGCAGATCATGGAAGGCGACCTGGCCAAGACGATCGAGCGCCTGCTGCCGCGCATCGGCCACATGCAGCTCGCCGACGTGCCGGACCGGCACGAGCCGGGCACCGGCGAGATCAATTTTCCCTGGCTGCTGGAGGCGATCGATCGCCTGGGGTATCAGGGCGTGATCGGCTGTGAATACAATCCCCGCGGAGACACCGTCGAGGGGCTCGCCTGGGCGCGCCGCTACCTCGCGGACTGAAGGAGTTCTCATGGGCGCCAACGAACCCGATCAAGGCATCGATCCGCGCCGCCAGCAGGCCGTCGCCGCGGCCCTGCGCAGCGTTCTTCCCGCACAGAGCGTCCTGTTCGACGCGGAGGACACGCGGCCCTACGAGTGCGACGGCCTGACCGCGTACCGCCGCGTACCCATGGTCGTGGCGCTGCCCGAGACCGAGGCGCAGGTGCAACGCATCCTGCAGATCTGCCACGCGATGGACGTTCCCGTGGTGCCGCGGGGCGCAGGGACCGGGCTGTCGGGCGGTGCGCTGCCCCTCGCGGACGGCGTGCTGCTGTCGATGGCCAAGTTCATGCGCGTGCTGCGCGTCGACCGGGCCGCGCGCATGGCGGTCGTTCAACCCGGGGTACGCAATGCGGCGATCTCCGACATCGTTGCGCCCTTCGGCCTGTACTACGCGCCGGACCCGTCGAGCCAGATCGCCTGCTCGATCGGCGGCAATGTCGCCGAAAACTCGGGCGGCGTGCATTGCCTCAAGTACGGCCTCACGGTGCACAACGTGCTTCGGGTGCGGGGTTACGCGATCGACGGCGAGCCGGTCGATTTCGGCTCCGAGGCGCCCGATACGCCGGGGTACGACCTGCTGGCCCTGGCGATCGGCTCGGAAGGCCTGCTTGCGGTGGTCACCGAGGTGACCGTGAAGCTGCTGCCGAAGCCGCAACTCGCGCAGGTGGTCATGGCGTCCTTCGATGACGTGGAAAAGGCCGGCGCCGCGGTCGCGGCGCTGATCGGCGCCGGTATCATTCCTGCGGGACTCGAGATGATGGACCAGCCGGCAACGCGCGCGGTGGAGGCCTTCGTGCACGCGGACTACGATGTCGATGCGGCGGCGATCCTGCTGGCCGAATCGGACGGTACGCCGGAGGAGGTCGAGGCGGAGATCGCGGCCATCCGGGCGGTGCTGGAGGCTGCCGGGGCGACGCGCATGACGGTCTCGCGCGACGAGGCCGAGCGGCTGCGCTTCTGGTCGGGACGCAAGGCCGCGTTCCCTGCGATGGGCAGGATTTCGCCCGATTACTACTGCATGGACGGGACGATTCCGCGCCGCCGCCTGGGCGAGGTGCTGCGCTTCATCGGCGCGCTCGAAAAGAAATACGGCCTGCGCTGCCCGAACGTCTTCCACGCGGGCGACGGCAATCTGCACCCGCTCATTTTGTTCGACGCAAACGATCCGCAGGAGCTCGAGCGGACGGAGCAGTTTGCGGCAGAAGTCCTGGAGAAGTGCGTCGAGGTCGGCGGCACGATCACGGGCGAGCACGGCGTCGGCGTCGAGAAGATCAATCAGATGTGCGTGCAGTTCCGGACCGAGGAGCTCGAGGCCTTTCACGCGGTGAAGCAGGTTTTCGATCCCAAGGGGCTGCTCAATCCGGGCAAGGCCGTGCCCACGTTGCACCGCTGCGCGGAATTCGGCCGCATGCGTGTGCACCTCGGACAGCTGAAGCACCCCGAGCTGCCGAGGTTCTGAGCGGCGTGCCCGAAGCCGTCCAGTCGCTCGTGGATCGTGTGCGGGCTGCGGCCGACGCCGGTGCGCGGCTGTGTCTGCGCGGGGGCGGGACCAAGGATTTCTACGGCGGGGCGCTCGAGGGCGAGGTGCTCGATACGCGCGCCCATGCCGGCATCGTGCGCTACGACCCGACCGAGCTCGTCGTCACGGCACGCGCCGGGACGCCGCTCGCGGTCCTCGAGTCGACGCTCGCGGACAAGGGCCAGATGCTCGCCTTCGAGCCGCCGCATTTCGCGCGCGCCGGCCAGGCGGCCACCGTCGGCGGCTGCGTCGCCGCCGGCCTCTCAGGGCCCCGCCGGGTCGCCGCCGGCGCGCTGCGCGACTTCGTGCTCGGCGTGCGGGTGCTCGACGGCCGCGGGCGGATGCTGCAATTCGGCGGAGAAGTCATGAAGAACGTCGCCGGCTACGACGTCGCGCGCCTGCTGGCGGGCTCACTCGGCACGCTCGGTGTGATTCTCGAGGTGTCCCTCAAGGTGCTCCCGCGCCCGGTCGAAGAGCAGACCCTGCGCCTGGAGTTGGCGCAGGCGGCGGCGATCGAGCAGCTCAACGCCTGGGGTGGTCAGCCGCTGCCGATTTCCGCGACCGCCTGGTGCGGCGGCGTGCTGCAGCTCCGTTTGTCGGGTGCCGTGGCGGCCGTGCGCGCGGCGCGCGCGCACATTGGTGGCGAGCCCGTGGCGGGCGAGGCCGCCCTCGCGTTCTGGGCGTCGGTGCGCGAGCAGACCCATCCGTTCTTCGCCGGCGATGCACCGCTGTGGCGACTTTCGCTGCCGTCGACCACCGCACCGCTCGCGCTGCCGGCGGAGCCTTTCATCGAATGGGGTGGCGCGCTGCGCTGGCTGCGTGCGGCGTCCGAGCCGCGCGTCCTGCGCGAGGCCGCTGCGCGGGCCGGAGGGCATGCGACGCTGTTTCGCGCGCGGGCGCGTTCGGCGGACGCGTTCGCCCCGCTGAGTGCGGTGAACCTGCGCCTGCACCTCGGCCTGAAGGCCGCGTTCGATCCGCGCGGCGTGTTCAATCGGGGTCGGATGTATGCCGACTTCTGAGGCTCAGGTGGAGGCAGAATCCTTGGCGAGCTTTTTCTCCTCGATGCGCATGTTCGATCGCACGAAGTCCGCGTACTGCGTATCGGGGTACTTTGCGAGCAGCGTGCCGTACAGCTTGAGCGCAATCTTGGGTTTCCCCGCCGCGGCGGCTTTGCCGGCGACCTCGACCAGACGCTTCTGCGCGCTCAGCAAATCGTTGCCGTGCACGGCGCCGGCGTGCAGTGCCCAGGCAGCTTCCATCAGGGCGTCGGCGCCGAGCAGCGCGCGGCCGAGCGGTTCCCAGTGCGCGCTGGCGAGCCGCAGCGCAGTCCGTTCGGCGACGTATTCGCCGAAGATTGCCGCTGCAAGCGCGCCGTGCCCGCTGTCGAGGCAGGCCGAGATCGCATGCGACGCGGCGCGCAGCCGCACCGGCGCGTGCTCGGGCTTGTCGGCCGCGCGCCGAGCGATCAGCGCCGCTTCGACCGCGGCGTGCGCATCGCCCGCGTTCTCGAGCGCGGCGAGCCGCGCGGCGGCAAACGCGTCCAACAGCGCTCTCCCCTCGAGCTGCCCGACACGCCGGCGCAGCGCGGGAAAGCCCGGCTTCGGTCCGGCGCTTGGCGCGTTCACCGCACCGAGCGGGCTTGGCAGGCTGGTGGCGCGCGCGCGCGGCGGCGCTGCGGCGATGCCCGCGACGGCGACGGGTTTGCGCCCCGAAGCGGTCATCTGCGCCTTCATTTCGGCCATGAACGCGGCGAGGCGCGCGTCCTCGTCGTCCGCATCCTCGGCACCGTCGCGCTTTCTGCGCCAGCTCACGAACCAGGCGGTGCCAAGCGGACCCACCAGCAATCCCCAGAACCCGACAAGGACGAAGCCTCCCACCGCTGCCGTGGGCAGAAGGAATTTCCAGTTCGGTCGATCCATCCGTGCGGTCGCGCGGCCAGGGTGGCCAGACTATAGAGCCAACATTCTTGTTTGAAAAATGCAGAATTCTCGTTTGAGCAATGCAGACCCAGCTCGCTGAGTTCCTCCGCGGTACGGCCGACGGGCGGGAGGCGGAAGAGATTCTGCGCAAATGCGTGCATTGCGGATTTTGCACCGCAACATGTCCGACGTACCAGCTGATCGGCGACGAGCTCGACGGCCCGCGCGGCCGCATCTATCTCATCAAGCAGGTGCTCGAAGGCGCGCGCCCGACGCAGCGCACGCGCCTGCACCTCGATCGCTGCCTGACCTGCCGATCATGCGAGACCACCTGCCCCTCGGGGGTGCGCTACGGCCGGCTGGTCGACATCGGGCGCGGGATCGTGGAGCAGGGCGCCGATCGCGGCTTGTTCGAGCGCGTCGCGCGGGCAGCGCTCGGCGCGGTCCTGCCGCGCACGACGCTGTTCGCCGCGCTGCTCAAGCTCGGTCAGATGCTGCGCCCGTTGCTGCCGCCGCCGCTCAAGCGTGCGGTACCGCCGCGCGCCCGATCCCCCGGTGCATGGCCCGAGCCGCGCCACGCCCGGCGCATGCTCGTCCTGGCCGGATGCGTACAGCCCGCGCTGGCGCCGATCATCAATGCGGCGGCCGCGCGCGTGCTCGATGCGGCGGGCATCTCGCTCATCGAGGCGACGGGCTGCGGTTGTTGCGGCGCGGTGCGCTATCACCTGAACGCGCAGCAGGCGGGGCTCGACGACATGCGCAGGCTGATCGACGCCTGGTGGCCGCCGATCGAGCGCGGCGCGGTCGAGGCGATCGTGATGACCGCGAGCGGCTGTGGCGCGACGGTCCGTGAGTTCGGCCATCTATTGCGCGACGACCCGGCCTATCGCGACAAGGCGGCGCGCGTCAGCGCGCTGACGCGCGACCTGTCCGAGGTGGTCGCGGACGCCGCCGCCGCGCTCGCCGACCGACTGGCGCAGCCGGCGGGCGGCGTGCGGCAGCGGATCGCGTTTCACGCGCCCTGCTCGCTGCAGCACGCGCAGCAGATTCACGGCGTCGTCGAGTCGCTGCTTGCGCGTGCCGGCTACGAACTCACGCCGGTCGCGGATGCGCATCTGTGCTGCGGCTCCGCAGGGACCTATTCGATCCTTCAACCGACGCTGGCAAACATGCTGCGTGAGCGCAAGCAGGCGTCGCTGCATGCGGGGCGCCCCGATACCATCGCGACCGCGAACATCGGCTGCCTGATGCACCTCCAGGCGGGCGCGCAGCTGCCGGTGCGCCACTGGATCGAGCTGCTCGACGAGCGCCTGGCACCCTCGGCGCGCTGACGCGGACCGGCGCGATGGCATCGAGCACGCATCTGTTTCTGAGCGAGACGCTCGGGCGCTACGGTTTTCCGGACGGCCATCCCCTGTCGATCGACCGTCAGGGCGCATTCTGGCGCGCGGCGCGCGCGCGCGGACTCGATGCCGGCGTCGAGATTGGCGCCTCCGTAGCCGCGCCGCGCAGCGCGATTGCGCGTTTTCACACCGCCGACTATATCGACGCGGTCGAGCAGGCCTCGCGCGACGGAACAGGCTTCCTCGATGCCGGCGACACCCCTGCCTTCGCGGGCTGCTTCGAGGTGTCCGCGCACCTGGTCGGTGCGGCGCTCGAGGGCGTACGCCGCGTGATGAGCGGCGCCGCGACACGCACTTTTCAGCCGATCGGGGGGCTGCACCACGCCCGCCGCGCAGCGGCCGCCGGGTTCTGCGTGTTCAACGACCTCGGCGTGGTGATCGAGACCCTGCGCGCCGACTACGGCCTGCGACGGATCGCCTACGTCGACATCGACGTGCATCACGGCGACGGCGTGTACTACGCGTTCGAGCACGATCCGGATCTCGCCGTCGCGGACATTCACGAGGACGGTCGCTTCCTGTATCCCGGCACGGGCTTCGCGCATGAAACCGGCAAGGATGCGGCGGCGGGCACGAAACTCAACCTGCCGCTCGCGCCCGGTGCGGGGGATGCCGAGTTCTTCGCTGCCTGGACGGTGGTGGAGGCGTTTCTCGACCGGTTCGCGCCCGAGTTCATCCTCGTGCAATGTGGGGCCGATGGCCTTGCGGGTGATCCGCTCGCGGACCTGCGTCTGACGCCGGCCGCCCACGGCCATGCCATCCGTGGGCTGCGGGGGCTCGCGGTGCGTCACGCGCAGGGCCGCCTGATGGCATTCGGCGGCGGGGGCTATCGCCTGGAGAACTTGTCGAGCGCCTGGTGCGCGGTGCTCGAAGCGCTGCTGGAGCCCGGCGCGAGCCCTCCGCGGCCTGGCGCCGGCCTGGCGAACGACGGCGCCGGTGAAAGATAACGTCAACGGCGAGGCGAACGCCACGGCCGGGGGCGGGCGCCCGGCGTATATCTCGTCGATGCGCGACGTAGAACCCGACCCGGTGCCGTCCGCCAGCGACAGTCCGGCGCCCGATCGCGGGACCGACGAGACGCGGATTGCGATGCTTTATCGCATGGAGCGCGCCGCCTACCTCGTGACGCCGGCCTACGCAGGGATCGTGCTCATGATTCTCTGGCGTGCGACTTGGGCCGATGCGCTCATCGCCTGGTTCGGTGCTTTGCTTGCCGTCACCGTGGCGCGCGTGCTGGTCCACGCCGCCTACCTGCGCGCGACGGGCCCCGACCCGCGCGTCTGGGAGCGGCGCTTTGCGATCGGCGCGTTTGCCTCGGGCGTTGCCTGGGCGGCCGTGCCGATGCTGTTCTTCGCGCCGGAGGACGCACTGCTGCTCGTCGCGGTGGTCTTCGTGATCGGCGGCAGCGTGATCGCCGCCGCGGGGCTTTACGCTGCGAGCCTGCTCAGCCTGTATGCCTTCGTCGTGCCGCCGCTGCTTGCGATGACCGGGCAGCTCGTGCTTCAGCCGGACCTGGCGTACCGCTACCTCGCGCTGGCCCTCGCCCTGTTCGGCGTGGTGATTGTGCGGATCCACCGCGAGCTGCATCGCGGTCTGATCGAGACGCTGCTGGCGCGGCGCGAGAACGAGGCCCTGCGCGCGCGCGCGCAGGAAAGCGAAGCACGCATGCGCGATGCGATCGAGAGCATCGCGGAAGGCATCGCCGTGTTCGACGATGCGGAGGCGCTCGTCACCTGCAACGATGCGTATGCGCGCCGCTACGGCGGCGGGCGCCCTCGCGAGGCGCTGGTCGGCACCACCTACCCGGCGCTGTGCGCGGCCGCCTTCGATCAGGAGGAGATTGCCGCGGAGTTCGACGGGCGACGCGAGGCCTGGATCGAGGCGCGCGGCCGCGAGCTGCGCGACGCGCGCGACGCATGCCGTCAGTTCCGGGGACGCGACGGTCGCTGGCTGCAGTCGCGCATCGTGGGCACCGCCTTCGGCGGGTTCGTGTGGACCGTGAGCGACATCACCGAGCTCAAGTCCGCGCAGGACGCGTACCTGGCGCTGCTGGCGCAGGAAGATCTCGTGCTGGGAACGCTCCCGCTCGGTGTCGCCTTCGTCGAGGATGGCCGCATTCGCCGCTGCAACGCGCGTCTCGAGCAGATGCTCGGCTACGACGCCGGCGGGCTGCAGGGACGCGACCTGCGCCACTGGTGTCCGTCGCAGGAGGATTGGACGGCGCACTGGCGCGGTCTCGAGACGGCGATGGCCGACGGCGAGGGGCTCGAGATGGAGGCCGAGATGCTGCGCCGCGACGGCACGCGGCTCTGGTGCCAGGTCATCGGCCGTCCGCTGAATGCAGCTTCGGCGCACGCGGGATTCATCCTGGCGTTTACCGATATCGGAGAGCGGCGCACGGCCGAGCGCGGCCTGCGCTCGAGCGAGGCACTGTACCGCGACCTCGTGGAAGGATCGAACGACCTGATCTGGTCGGTCGATCGCGAGTGCCGCTGGGCCTTTCTAAATGCGGCCGCCGTGCGACGCGTCTACGGTTGCGAACCGGCGGATCTGCTGGGCCGGCCGATGGCGGAGGTGCTGACGCCCCAGGTCCGGGCGCGCGATCTCGCAGTGCTGCGCCGGGTGATGGAAGGCGAGCCGGTATTCAACTTCGAGACGCGCCATCAGCGGCGCGACGGCACCGTCGTGGACCTCGCGCTGAATGCCGTGCCGGTGCGCGACGCGCGCGGCGCGATCACCGGTGCGACCGGCACCGCGCACGACGTCAGCGCGCAAAAGCGGGCGGCGGCGGCGCTGTACGACACGGTCGAAAAACTGCGCCTCGCGGTGGAAGTCGCCGGGCTCTACTACTGGGAGTGGGACACCGAATCGGACCTGCTGCGCTACGGCCACGACACCGGGGCGGTGTCCGGCGGCGAAGGCGAGACCGCCCTGCGCTGGACCGAATACGCGAATTGGGTGCACCCGGACGACCGCGAGCGCTTCATGTCGGCGGGCGTCGCCACCGCCGAGCGCGGCGAGACGTTCGTCTGCGAGTACCGGGTGACCGGGCAGGGCGGCGGAACGCGCTGGATCGCGGCGCGCGGGCAACCGGTATTCGATCCTGCGGGACGCGTGCACCGCATCATTGGCGTGTCGCAGGACGTGACCGAACGCAAGCGCAGCGAGGACGAAGCGCGCTTTCTCGCGCACCACGACACCCTCACCGGACTGCCGAACCGGCGCCTGCTCGATGACCGCTTGCGTCAGGCGGTCTATCTCGCGCAGCGCCATGATTCCAAGGTGGCCGTCATGCTGCTCGATCTGGACGGCTTCAAGGAGGTGAACGACACGCTGGGTCACCGGGCGGGGGACGCGGTGCTGCGCGAGGTGGCGCAGCGCCTGACGGGCTGCATGCGCAAGTCCGATACGCTCGCACGGCAGGGCGGGGACGAGTTCGTCATCGTCGTCCCCGACCTGAATCTCGAGACGGATTGCCAGACCATCGCCGAGAAAGTGCTGCGTGCGCTCGAGCCGGAGTTCAGGGTGGACGGAACCGGCTTCCGCATCGGCGCGAGCATCGGAGTGTCGCTGTACCCGGCGGATGCCGGCGACGGCGAAAGCTTGCTGCGCAATGCCGATATCGCCATGTATCGGGCGAAAAACCTCGGCGGCAACAATTACCGGTTCTACGCGCGCTGAAGCGCGGGCGGCTGGCGGCGGGCGCGTATCGTCGTATAGTCCGCCCATGGGCGTGTTCAATCCGCCGGGCAAGGCACGCGAGCAACGCGGAGACTGGCGTCAGCTGGCGCGCCTCGGGCGTTTTCTCCTGCCCTACCGGCGCCGCGTGGCGGGTGCCGTCGTCGCGCTCCTCACGGCCGCAGCGAGCGTGCTCGCGCTGGGACAGGGCTTGCGGCTTGTCGTCGACCAGGGCTTTGGCAGCGGCGATCCGCAGCTGCTGAACGAGGCATTGGCCGCGCTGATCGGCGTCGCGGTCACACTCGCGATCGCGACCTACTTCCGCTTCTACCTGATGATGACCACCGGCGAGCGGGTGGTGACCGATCTGCGCCGCGCGGTCTTCGATCACATCATCGGCCTGGAGCCGGCCTTTTTCGAGGTGACGCGCACCGGCGAGGTCGTGTCGCGGCTCACCGCGGACGCGACGCTGCTGCAGCAGGTGATCGGCTACGGCCTGTCGATGTTCGTGCGCAATTTCGTCATGATGATTGGTGCCACGCTCATGCTGTTCGTGGTGAGCTGGAAGCTTGCGCTGTTCGTGCTGCTCGGCGTGCCGGCGACGCTGGTGCCGATCCTGCTCCTCGGCCGGCGCGTGCGGCGGCTGTCGCGCGACAATCAGGACCGGGTCGCCGACGTGTCGGCGTACGTGGACGAAGCGGTGCACGAGATCCGCACGGTGCAGGCCTACGTGCACGAGGCCAGCGACAAGGCTGCGTTCGCGCAGCATGCCGAGGCGGCCTACGCGGCGGGCGTCGCCCGCATCCGGCAGAAGGCGGTCCTCATCGCGCTCGTGATGCTGATCGCGTTCAGCGCCGTCGGCGTGATCCTGTGGATCGGCGGCCATGACGTGCTCGGCGGGCGCTTGACCGCGGGCGAATTGTCGGCATTCGTGTTTTACGCCTCGGTGGTGGCGATGGGTGCGGGCACGGTGTCCGAGGTGTGGGGCGAGCTGCAGCGTGCGGCGGGCGCCACCGAGCGCCTGCTCGAGCTGCTCGACACACAGCCGGCGATTGCCGCGCCGGGCCTGCCGGCGCCGCCGCCGGTCGCCGCGCGCGGCGCGATCGAGCTTGCCGAGCTGCGCTTTGCGTATCCGGCGCGCCCCGATTCGAACGCGCTGGAGCGATTCTCGCTCACGGTCGCCCCGGGCGAATGCGTCGCACTGGTCGGACCGTCGGGTGCTGGCAAATCGACGGTGTTCGCCCTGCTGCTGCGCTTCTACGATCCGCAAACGGGCAGCGTGCGCATCGATGGCACGGAGGTGTCCGCGCTGGACCCGCGCGTGCTGCGCAGTCTCATCGCGGTCGTGCCCCAGGAGCCGGTGATCTTCGCCGCGAGCGTGCTCGAGAACGTGCGCTACGGGCAGCCCCAGGCCACGCGCGACGAGGCGCTGCGGGCCTGCGAGCAAGCCTTCGCGCTCGAGTTCGTCGAGCGCCTGCCGCAGGGACTGGACACCGTCCTCGGCGAACGCGGCGTGACGCTGTCGGGCGGGCAGCGTCAGCGCCTTTCAATCGCGCGCGCGCTGCTCGCCGATCGGCCGATCCTGCTGCTCGACGAGGCGACGAGCGCGCTCGATGCGGCGAGCGAACGCATGGTGCAGCAGGCGCTTGCCGCCCTGGAGCGCGGGCGGACCACGCTGGTGATCGCGCATCGCCTGGCGACGGTCCGCCACGCGGACCGCATCGTCGTCATGGACCGCGGCGCGATCGTCGCGCAGG
>Ga0210067_1000108_pt1 | contig 10630 bp, 9 predicted proteins | sample RushMan_ThreeSqB_2_FD_185559 | JGI IMG/M metagenome (GOLD analysis project Ga0210067, IMG submission 185559) | Wetland microbial communities from San Francisco Bay, California, USA, that impact long-term carbon sequestration - RushMan_ThreeSqB_D2... | ecosystem: Environmental > Aquatic > Marine >... | reverse complement strand
AAGGGAAACGCGACGATCCCGCCTTCCGGATGTCGCGCAGGAAAATGATGAAAGGGGTCGCCGCCGTCCTGGGGGCCATGGCGCTTCCCGCGAAGGACGCCCCCGCCTCCGTCTGGGAGTCGTTCTTCCAGAAGAATTTCCGGGAGCTGTCTCCGGAGGACCTCAAAGGCGTGCTCGCCCGACTCGAGAAGGAGTACAGCGAGAAGTACAAGAAGGCGGTCACGGTCCGCGCAACGCCTCCGGTCGAGGGGATCCTCTACGGGTACGGACTCGACCTGTCACGGTGCATCGGCTGCCGCCGCTGCGTGTACGCCTGCGTGGGCGAGAACAACCAGTCCCGTGACCCGCAGATCCACTGGATCCGGGTACTGCAGCTGAACAAGGAGCGCGGCGTCGACCTGGAGGACGCGGAGCAATACTACAACCCTTCGAAGGTCCCCGAGAAGGGACACTTCTACATGCCCGTCCAGTGCCAGCAGTGCGAGCATCCGCCGTGCGTGAAGGTGTGCCCCGTCCAGGCCACCTGGAAGGAGCGGGACGGGATCACCGTCGTCGACTACAACTGGTGCATCGGCTGCCGCTACTGCATGGCGGCCTGCCCCTACGGCGCGCGGCACTTCAACTGGAAGAAGCCGGGGCTCCCCCCCGCCGAGATGAACCCGGAGACGCACTACCTGGGGAACCGCCCCCGGCCGGTGGGCGTGGTGGAGAAGTGCACCTTCTGCATCCAACGGGTCCGGAACACCCCGGGGCGCTACCCCGCGTGCGTCGAGATCTGCCCGGTGGGGGCCCGGAAGTTCGGGAACCTGCTCGATCCCGAGAGCGAAATGCGGTACATCATCGAAAACAAGCGCGTGTTCATCCTGAAGGAAGACCTGAACACGCGACCGAAGTTCTACTACTTCTACGCGACCTGAGGCGGCCGACATGCCGATGAAAATGATCTGGGGGTTTTTCAAGGGGACGCTGGTCCTGGTCGCCAAGGGGAGCAAGGCGTACTACGTATGGGTGGTAACCCTCCTCTGCTTCATGGGGATCGGTTTCCTCGCCTACCTCTACCAGCTGCAGCACGGCCTGATCGTCACCGCGATGCGGGACCAGGTTTCGTGGGGGTTCTACATCTCCAACTTCACCTTCCTCGTCGGCGTGGCCGCCGCCGCGGTGCTCCTGGTCATCCCCGCCTACGTCTACCACTGGAAGCCGCTCAAGGAGGTGGCGGTGCTCGGCGAGATGCTTGCGGTCTCCGCGATGGTGATGTGCCTTCTATTCGTCACCGTGGATATCGGGCGACCCGACCGCTTCTGGCACCTGATCCCGAAGTTCGGGATCCTGAACTTCCCGCAATCCCTCCTGGCGTGGGACGTGGTGGTGCTGAACGTCTATCTTGTCCTCAACCTGACGATCGCCGTGTACATCCTGTACAACCTCTACCACAAGCGGGAACCGAACAAGTCGTTCACCACGCCGCTGCTGCTCTTCTCCATCCCGGCGGCCGTCTCCATCCACACCGTGACGGCGTTTCTCTACAACGGGCTCGCGGCGCGCCCCTTCTGGAACGCCTCGATCCTCGCCCCGCGGTTCCTGGCCTCGGCATTCTGCTCCGGGCCGGCGCTCATGATCATCCTGTTCCAGGTGATCCGAAAGTACACCCGGATCGAGATCAAGAACGAGGCGATCTTCAAGGTCGCCGAGCTCATCGCGTACTCGATGTTCATCAACCTGTTCCTGCTGGGCGCCGAGGTGTTCAAGGAGTTCTACTCCAACACGGTCCACCTCGCTCCGCTGCAGTACCTGCTGGAGGGGCTCAAGGGGCACAACGACCTCGTTCCCTACATCTGGACGGCGATGATCTTCAACGTCTCGGCCTTCTTCCTGTTCCTGATCCCGCAGACGCGGGAGAACTACGTGACGCTGAACATCGGGTGCGTCCTCATCATCATCGGCGTCTACATCGAGAAGGGGATGGGGCTCGTCATCCCGGGGCTGGTTCCCGACACGCTGGGCGAGATCTACGAGTACTCGCCGACGGGGGTCGAGATCCTGCTGACCATGGGGATCTGGGCGACCGGATTGTTCGTCTACACGCTCCTCCTGCGCGTGGCCGTTCCGATCCTGACCGGCGAGTTCTTCGTCGGCGAGGACGGCAGGACGGCGGTCATCGTCGACACGGAGTTCATCCGGCGGGCGGACCACCTCGCGGAACAGTCGTACCGGGACTGATTGTCGGAGGACACTCCTTCCCGCCACTGGCAGGGATGTCACCCGGGACGCCGTTATTGCGACACTCTTTTGGTTGACATGCTTCGGGATTCCGGATATCTTCGTCGGGCTTCAGGGCTTCCCCTGCCTCCGGCATCCAGGGAAACCGCCGGATAAATATATATAAATTCGCATTTCCGGAGACGCAACCAGGAGGAATACCGCGCGATGGGCAAATTTTTCGAGAGGATCCCGGAGCCAGTGACCAGGCTGCTCATCGTCGTCTTGGCGCTGGTCGTCGCCGGGGTGGTCGTCGTGTTCGGACTGATTCCCAGATCGATGATGGACGTGAACGCGCAGTGGGCCGCCGCCGTCAAGCGGGAAGAGGCGAGGCCGATCAAGTATGCCGGTTTCCACGCCTGCGCCGAATGCCACGATGAACTCTACGACGTGAAGAAGAAGGGGTACCACAAGGACCTGTCGTGCGAGACGTGCCACGGGGCGGCCAAGGCGCACACGGAAGACCCGGACAAGGTGAAGCCGGAGATTCCCGCGCAGCGCGCGTTCTGCCCGCAGTGCCACGCGTACAATCCGTCCCGGCCCAGGGGGTTCCCGATGATCAACCCGGTGGCCCATAATCCGCTGAAGCCGTGCGCGAGCTGCCACAACCCGCACGACCCGAAGCCCCCGACGACGCCGAAGGAATGCTCGGCGTGCCATGGGGAGATCGCACGGACGAAGGCGGTGTCCCACCACGTGCAACTCGCCTGCACCACGTGCCACGAGGTGCCGCAACGGCACAAGGTGTCCCCGCGGGCGATCAAACCGACCAAGCCGCAGAACCGCGAATTCTGCGGGAAGTGCCACGGCAAGGAGGGGACGGACAGGATGGCGAAGCTCGCACCGAAGATCGACCTGGCCCAGCACGGCGAGAAATACGTCTGCTGGCAATGCCATTATCCCCACTCGCCGGAGGTGGCACAGTGAACGACCGCAGGACATTCCTGAGAGGTTTCCTCTCGGTTCTCCTCTCCGGGGGGGCGATCGGGGGGATCCTGAAGGTTCTTCCTTCGAAGGCGTACGCGAAGGAAACCCTCCACGAGGGGAAATGGTACGGGTTCGGCGTCTCCGTGGACAAGTGCATCGGCTGCGCCCGCTGCATGGAGGCGTGCAAGACGGAAAACAACGTCCCCCGCCAGCCGTTCTTCTTCCGGACGTGGGTCGAGCGGTACGTCATCCGGAAAAACGGGGACACGACCGTCAAGACGATCGAGCCGAACGCGGAGCAGCTGCCGGAGGCCGCTACGGACAGGGCGATCCTGCGTTCCTTCTTCGTGCCGAAGCTGTGCAACCAGTGCGCGAAGCCGCCCTGCGTGCAGGTCTGCCCCGTCGGGGCCACGTTCCAGACGAAGGACGGCGTGGTCCTCGTGAACGAGAAGACGTGCATCGGGTGCCGGTACTGCATCCAGGCGTGCCCGTACGGCGCCCGGTATCTCCACCCGGTGACCCGGACCGCCGACAAGTGCACCTTCTGCTACCACCGGATCTCGCACGGGCTCCTCCCCGCCTGCGTCGAGGTGTGCCCGACCCAGGCACGGGTCTTCGGCGACCTGAACGCCGCCGCGAGCCCCATGTCCCGGTTCCAGCGGATGAACAAGATCCACGTCCTGAAGCCCGGGCTGAATACGGAACCGAAAGTCTACTACGCGAACCTCGATGGAGAAGTCCGATGAACCCGGAACTCATGCGCTCCCTCCATGACCTCCTTCCCCAGATCCAGGGGTTCATCTACCCCAACGAGATCGAGATCCACTGGGGCCTGCTGATCGTCGTCTACCCCTACATCACCGGGGTCGTCGCGGGGGCGTTCATCCTCGCCTCGCTGGTGAAGGTGTTCAACGTGAAGGAGGTCCAGCCGTTGTACCGGCTCTCCCTCCTTACCGCGCTGGCGTACCTCCTCGTCGCGCCGATGGCCCTGGTGTCGCACCTCGGGCACCCGGAGCGGTTCTACGAAATCCTCCTGACGCCGCAGACCTCCTCCGCGATGGCGATGTTCGGGTTCGTCTACGCCTGGTACCTCATGGCGGTCCTCCTCCTCGAGATCTGGTTCGTCCACCGGACCGACATGATCGAATGGGCCGAACACGAGACGGGAGTCATGAAGTTCATCCACAGGGCGCTGTCCCTCTACTCGCGGGACACGGGCGAGCGGGCGGTAGCGTTCGACCACAAGGCCCTGAAGGTGATCACCATCGTCGGCATTCCGTCCGCCTTCCTCCTCCACGGGTACGTCGGGTTCATCTTCGGGTCGATCAAGGCGAACCCCTGGTGGAGCAGCGTCCTGATCCCGATCGTCTTCCTCTTCTCCGCCATCGTGTCCGGGGTGGCGCTGGTCATTCTCCTCTACATGATCATCACCCCGCTCCGGGGCGGGAAGATCGACATGCGGTGCGTCGACAAGGCGGTCGATTTCCTCTTCTACACCGTCATCGTCGACTTCTCCCTCGAGTTCGTCGATTTCATCCACCGGGTGTACCAGAGCGAGGAGGAGATCAAGATCCTCTCCGAGATGGTGATGAGCAAGCTGTTCGGGAGCCTCATCATCATCCAGGTCCTGCTGGGGATGCTGGTTCCCCTCCTGCTCATCACCCTCACCAAGATCTTCAAGAAGCGCTTCCACATGAACGAGGACCTGCGGAAGATGGTCTACTTCGTCTCCGTGATCCTCATCCAGTTCGGGGTATTCGCCACGCGATGGAACGTCGTCATCGGCGGCCAGATGTTCTCGAAGAGCTTCCGCGGGCTCACCACGTACAAGATGGAGTTCGGAGGGCTCGAAGGGCTTCTTTACTCGATCGTCCTGCTCGCCCTGCCGATCGTAATCCTGGCCGTTCTGGTGAAGATCCTGCCGCCGTGGAAGGAGCTCCACGGCGAGGCGGTCCCCGAAGGGGGCGACACCTCGGTCTCCTGACAGAATCGTGTCCTGAACGAAAACCGGCGCCGGGGATGCGATCCCCCGGCACAGGCCCCAGAGGAGCTTTGGAGCGTATGGCGCGGCAGGAAAAAGTCACTTTGAGGTGCAGGCGCATTCGGGGGACGTACCTGGTGTAAGCCCGGGGTGCAGGGAAGGTGTGTCCCCTGCCCACAACCCACAAGCTTATTTTGTTTTCCCGGCGGGCCGGACGCGCAGGAAGGTCTCCCTCAGTTTCCCGTTCTCGACGTCGATCCGGAAGTAGCCGTACCTCTGGAACGGCGCGAGGGGGGCCCCGGCGCCGCCGGAGATCAGAAGCAGGACCCCCTCCCAATTTTCCACATGTTGCATGTGCTCGTGACCGCTCAGGACGGCGTCCACCCCGTGCCGCTTCAGGATCTCGAGAAGCTTCGCGCTCCGCTCCTCGTAATCGTACCGGGTTCCATGGGGACGGATCCCTTCCGGGGCCGGGGGGATGTGCATCGCCACAATGAGGGTCGTGATCCCGTCCTTCCCCTTCGGGTGGGCGGCGAGGTCGCGATCCAGCCAAGCGAGGGTATTGTCCGTGAACGTCCCCTTCGCGTTGTCCACGACCGCGAAGTGGGCGTCCTTGTGCGTGAAGGACCAGGAGGCGCCGGGGAGGCCGAACCGCTCCGCGAACTTCTCCGGCGTCCCCCCGCCGTAGATCTCGTGGTTCCCGATCACGACGTACAGCGGCTTGTGGAACCACGCCGTCGTCGTGCGATACCGGTCCCACTCGCCGGGCGCGTCCTTGTTGACCACATCCCCCGTGTGGATGAGGAATTCCATATCCGAGTTGTCCACGGCGGAGAGGATCTGCGGGAAGATCCCGTCCTTGTCGTCCCGGCTGTCGCCGCACACCGCGAAAGACCATGCGAAGGCGTTCGCAGCCCAAATAAGGACAAAAAGGGCCGAAACGAGGATGCGCCTCCTGCTCATGGGCGCATTCTACCGCGATGGAGTGGGAATTTCCGGCTTTCTGACATAGACTGTCATGAATCCAATCCCGAAGGGGGTGCCACATGCTCCGGTCGAGTCGGAAGATCCTGGTTCTCGGTATTCTGGCGGCGATGGTCCTCATTTCCGCGTTCCTCGCGATCGCAGCGGAACCTCCGGGGAAAGCGGTCTCACCGATCTTCGGAATCGCGGTTCCCGATGGGTATCGCGACTGGACGCTGATCGCCGTATCCCACCGCACGGACAACAAGGACGAGTTGAGAGCGATCCTCGGGAACCCGGCTGCCGCGACGGCTCTGCGAAAAGGGACGCTTCCGCTCCCCGACGGCGCCATGCTCGCGAAGCTCGCGTGGAAGAGCGAACCGATGCCCGAATTCAAGGGCGCGTTCAAGCCCGGCGCTCCGCCGCGGGTCGAGTTCATGGTCAAGGACTCGAAGAAGTACGCATCGACGGGCGGCTGGGGCTTCGCCCGCTTCATCAACGGGAAACCGGCCGGTGAAGCGGACCACAAAACGTGTTTTCCGTGCCACGAAGCCCTTGTGAAGGGACACGACTTCGTCTTCACCCGGTGGGCGCCTTAACCCGGATTCGGTTCCATCGCGATACTCAAAGGAAATCCGGCCAGGCACGCTCCGGAGCAGCGGATCACGCCGAGCGGGAGAGTTCCGGGTACCGGAAGCGGATCCACAGGCCGACGAGCAGGCCCGCGACGGCGAGGGCGGCGAGGGCGACGGGTGCGGAGGTCAACTCGGCCACTCCCCCGAGAAGAAGGCTCCCCACCCGGAGGAGGCCGAGGAAGAGGGAGACGTAGATCGCCATCACCCGCCCGCGCAGATCGTCCGGCACCAATTCCTGCAGGAGGGAATTCGCCGGGGCGTTCTGCAGAACGAAGGCGAACCCGACCCCGACCAGGAGCAGGATGGAGACGGGGTAGCTTCTGCAGAACGCGAACGGCAGCAGCAGGAAGGGGAACGCCAGGCTCCCCGCCGTGATGGCCGACCCCTTGTGCGTGCCGATGCGGTGCGACGCGGAGTAGAGCGATCCGAGGACCGCGCCGACCCCCGCCGCGGACATGAGAACCCCGTACCCGCTCGCCCCGCGGCCGAAGACCTCCCGCGCGTAGATGGGGATCAGCACGTAGTACGGCATGGCGAAAAGGGCCGACAGCGAGATCAGTACGACGACGGCCCGCGGAAGGCGCTCCCTCCTGAGGTACCGCACGCCGCCGAGAAGGTCCCTCGCGGAATCGCCCCCGCCGCCGGTCCGGCGGATCAGTGACACGTCCATCAGGAACAGCGCGAACAGAACAGCGAGGAAGCTCGCCCCGTTGATGAAGAAGGCGCCCGCGACGCCGGAGACGGCGATGAGCAGCCCGGCCGCGGCGGGGCCGAGGACGCGCGCGGATTGAAACGCGCCGGAGTTGAGGGCGATGGCGTTCGACAGGTTCTCCTTCCCGACCAGTTCGACGACGAAGGCTTGCCGCGCGGGGGTGTCCAGCGCCTGCACGGTCCCGAGGAGGAACGCGAGGAGGAGGACGTGCCAGAAGCGCACCGTCCCCGTCCAGCAGAGCACCGCGAGCAGGAACGCGAGGGCCATCATCGCGGCCTGGCACCAGAAGATCACCTTGCGCTTCTCGAAGCGGTCGGCGATCGCCCCGGCGTAGAGGGTGAGGGGAACGAGGGGGATCGCCCCGACGAAGTTCACGAGCCCGAGGTCCCGCGCGGAGCCTGTGAGCTGGTACACGAGCCAGTTCTGTGCGATCGTCTGCATCCAGGTTCCCACCAGGGAGGTGAGCTGACCGAAGAACCAGAGACGGAAGTTGCGGTGGCGCAGCGCCCGGAACGTCGAGGCGACCGCGCCGCTCACGGGGGGGGTCATCTACCGGTCGGGCAGGAGGAAGAGGGCGCCCAGCGGAGGTAGCGTGAGGGAGACGGAGTGGGGACGTCCCATCCACGGGACGTTCTCCGCCGCGACAGAGCCTCCGTTTCCGGCGTTGCTTCCGCCGTAGGATGCGGCGTCGCTGTTCAGCGCCTCGCGGTAGCGCCCGGGCCAGGGGACGCCGACGCGGTATTTCTCCCTCGGGGCGGGGGTGAAGTTGAAGACGCACACGACGGCGTCGTCCGGATCTTTCCCGCGGCGCAGGAACGAGACGATACTGTTGTCCACGTCCCGGAAGTCGATCCACTCGAAGCCTTCGGGCCGGAAGTCGACCTCGTGCAGCGCGGGGACTTCCCGGTAGAGGCGGTTCAGGTCCCGGACGAACTGCTGCACTCCCTGGTGGGTATCCCACCGCAGAAGGTCCCACGAAAGAGGCCGGTCGTGGTTCCACTCCTCCCACTGCGCGAACTCCCCCCCCATGAATAGAAGCTTCTTCCCCGGATGGGCGTACATGTAGGAGTAGAGGAGCCTCAAGTTGGCGAACTTCCTCCAGAGGTCGCCCGGCATCTTGTCGAGCATCGCGCGCTTCAGGTGCACGACCTCGTCGTGGGAGAAGGGGAGGACGAAGTTTTCGTGGAAGGCGTACAGCAGGGCGAAGGTGAGCTGGCCGAAGTGGTATTTCCGGTGGATCGGGTCCTTCTCGATGAAGGAGATCATGTCGTGCATCCATCCCATGTTCCATTTCAGGGTGAACCCGAGCCCCCCGAGGTACGTCGGCCGCGACACGGCCGGCCAGGCGGTCGACTCCTCCGCCACCGTGATCGCTCCGGGGTAGCGCTCGTGCACCAGTTCGTTCATCCGCTTCAGAAAGGCGATCGCCTCGAGGTTCTCGTTTCCCCCGTGGACGTTCGGGATCCACTCGCCCGGTTTCCGGGAGTAGTCGAGGTAGAGCATGGACGCCACGGCGTCCACGCGCAGGCCGTCGATGTGGTACTTGTCCAGCCAGAAGAGGGCGTTCGACAGGAGGAAGTTCGCAACCTCCCGGCGCCCGTAGTTGAAGACGAGCGTTCCCCATTCCCGCTGCTCCCCCAGCCGCGGGTCTGCGTGCTCGTAGAGGTGGGTGCCGTCGAACTGCGCCAGCCCGTGGGCGTCGCGGGGAAAGTGGGCCGGCACCCAGTCGAGGATCACGCCGATTCCCTCGCGGTGGCACCGGTCGACGAACTCCATGAACCCGGTCGGGCGGCCGTGACGCGACGTCGGCGCGAAATACCCGAGTACCTGGTATCCCCACGAACCGTCGAACGGATGCTCCGCCACCGGGAGGAGCTCGATGTGGGTGTACCCCATCTCCTTGACGTAGGGAACGAGGTCGTCGGCAAGCTCCCGGTACGACAGGTATGGCCCCCCTGCGCCCTCCCTCCGTTTCCAGGAGCCCAGGTGGACTTCGTACGCCGCCATGGGGGCATCGAGGACGTTCCGCCGCGCGCGGCTCTCGAGCCAGGACGCGTCCCCCCACTCGTACCCTTCGATGTCGGAAACGATCGTTCCCGTCCGCGGCGGGATCTCGAACCGGAAACCGAACGGGTCGGTCTTGGCGAGCAGTTCCCCCGTGTCCCGGGAACGGATCTCGTACTTGTAGACCTCCTCCTCGACGACGCCGGGGAGGAAGATCTCCCAGATCCCGGATTCCCCCCGGTTGCGCATCGGGTGTACGCGGCCGTCCCAATGGTTGAAATTGCAGACGACGGAGACGCGCTCCGCGTTGGGCGCCCACACCGCGAACGTCGTGCCCCGGATCCCGCCGATGTCGATGACATGGCTCCCCAGCTTCTCGTACTGTGCCAGGTGGCTCCCCTCGGACAGGAGATGGATGTCGAAGTCGGTGAGGACCGTTCCGAACGCGTAGGGGTCGTGCTGCATCCAGCGGTAGCCGTCGGAGCCGGTGATCTCGAGCCGGTACGGGAAGATCTCCGTGTCGAGCGGAAAGAGCGCCTCGAAAACCCCGTCGGGGTGGATGCGGGTCATGGAGGCGCGTCGCGTCGGGCCGTTGTCGCGGACCACCTGGACTTCGCGGGCCCGGGGCTGGATCCCCCTGATGGAGACGCAGCGTTTTCCTTTCTCCTCCACGACGTGGGGACCGAGAATGGAGAAGGGGTCCCAGTGTCGGGCGCCGACGAGGAGGTCGAGGTCCTGCTTCCGGAGGGTGGTACGCATCGTCCCTCAATTGTAGCCGAAACGGAAAGAGAAGGGGCCGCCGCGGTGGCCGGCCGGCGGGTCGCTTACCTGCGCACGCGGAACGTGATCTCCACGATGTCCTTGCCTCCTCCGCGCGACTCCACCGAGGTGACGACGCGGTAGTTCCCCGGGCGGGCATTCCCGGGGAGCGTGATGGGTACGACGGAGCGCCAGGTCCCCCCCTCGCGTTCGATGTCGACCGAGGCCTCCCCCACCTTGCTCCCCTCGAAGAGGATCTCGCGGCTCTCCCGGACGGGAACCATCACGTCTTCCCGCGAAGTGAGGACGGCGTAGGTCAGCTCGATCTCCACGGTGTCGCCCGGTGCGGCCGAGGTGGGGGTCGTCCGCACCCGCTCGATCTTGAGGCGG
>Ga0210067_1000107_pt1 | contig 10655 bp, 6 predicted proteins | sample RushMan_ThreeSqB_2_FD_185559 | JGI IMG/M metagenome (GOLD analysis project Ga0210067, IMG submission 185559) | Wetland microbial communities from San Francisco Bay, California, USA, that impact long-term carbon sequestration - RushMan_ThreeSqB_D2... | ecosystem: Environmental > Aquatic > Marine >... | reverse complement strand
GGCCAAGCCCGGTCAATTCCCGTGACCAGTAGTGGGCACCGCCGCAGGCCTCCATGCCCACCAGACACGGTTCTACGTTGGTGAAAAACCGACGCACCTGCGAGCGTTTCAGCTGTTTGCGCACGACCACCTCACCCGCACTATCAACGCCGTGAACCTGAAACACATTCTTTGCCAGATCCAGTCCGATCACGCTAATCTTGTTCATGGATGCCGTCCTCTCTGTGTTAGTTGAACATCACAGCTCAACTATGGCACCTCGATGCCGGTTTAAGGGAGGGCGGTGTCCATCCCATCTGTAAGCAGACCTTTATGGGCAGGCGGCGGGCAGGGTGGCCAGCCACAACAGGGTCAGCCAGCCCAGCAAACGGCCCGGGCGAAGCGGGCGGGAGGCCGTCTGCTGCTCATTGCGATGCCTGGTCGTCGCCACCGGACGCAGGTGTGGCTTGCACTTCTTCGGCAGGTTCGGGCAGCCCTGGCAGCATCACCGTGTACCTGGCGTGCATCTCGTCATAGGCCTTGCGCCAGGCCTCCGCCTTTTGCTGCGCCAGCAACGCTGTTTTTACCTCGGGCGCCACCTCGACAAAGGCGGGTTGACGCCCCGGCACAAAGGAATCCACAAACACCAGATGCCACCCATAGCCGGATTCGACCTGCCCCTGCCAGCTGCCGGTTTCGGCGCGGAATACCACCTGCGCAAAGACCGGACCAAACTCCCTGGCAGCGTGCCCGTGCGTGCGGTCGGCGTAATGGCAGCGTGGGCTGTACCTCTCGAGTTCCGCGCTAGAAAGTAGCCAGTCGCTGGATCAGCCAGAACGCACCGAGCGAGCCGATCACGTAGGCAGGCAGCAGCTCGGCGCGCGGCGGCAGATTCTTCAGGAACACGCGAGATGCGCGAATCAAGAGTAACACAGCCGCGACGAATGCCAGCTGACCCAGCTCGACACCGATATTGAAAAACAACAAGGCGAGCGGCACGTCGCCGGGCGGCAGTCCTGCATGCGACAGCGCACTCGCGAAGCCGAAGCCATGCAACAGGCCAAAGGCGAATGCGACGACCCAGGGGTGGCGAATGCTGAGGCTGGTCCCGCCCCGGTAGGCCTTGATAATTTCCACACCGAGAAACACGATCGACAGCGCTATGGCGGCCTCAATCGGCGGCCCCGGAGGCTGCACGTAGCCCAGGGTCGCGACGGCCAGGGTGATACTGTGGGCAATGGTAAAGGCTGTGACCGTTTTCACCAGCATCCAGCCAGAACTGACCAGTAACAGCAGACCCAGTACAAACAGCAAGTGGTCCGGCCCCGAGAGGATGTGATACATGCCCTGCCGCAGGAAATCCCCCGCCAGCGACAGCGCGTCCGGGGACGCCTCGATCATCACCCAGGGCTCCGCGGGCCTGGCAATCACCATCCAGCTGCGGCCATCCAGCAGCATTACCTTGACCACGACATCGGTGATCGTGAACTGCAGGCCGGGGAATTCAATGCGCTTGCCGCCAAGGCCCTCGGGGCCGGCATCGATCCGCCGCCGTTCAAGCCGCGAATCGGCAAGCTGCATAATCACCGGATCTTGCAGATCCTTCGCGTCGTCCGGCAGCTGCAGCACGACCGGCAGGCGCATGCCGCCTTTCTCCGGTGTGCGCCAATTGATGGTGTATTGCCCGGGCGCCGTCTCCTCCATTTCGAGATAGGCCGGACGGGATTCGTGTGCCATCGCCGCGGGCATCGCTGCAGCCCAGACCACCAGGACGACGAGTAGCCAGCCGGGAGCATACGGGAAACGGTTCAACGAACGCCTCAAAGGGGCTCTCCGCTGTCTTGCGTAAACGCACCCGCCCCGGACGATACTGCCCCGACCTGCGCATCGGCCGCGGCATCGACGGGCACGGGTATCCGCAGGGTGTACTTGGCGCGCATCTCGTCGTAAGCCTTCTGCCAGGCGATTTCTTTCTGGACACCGAGCCAGGCCGTCTTAACCTCCCGCTCTATTTCCTCGAAAGCCGGCACCCGGCCCGGAACGACGGAGTCGACGTAGACCAGGTGCCAGCCATAACCGGACTCGATCGGTCCTTGCCAGGAACCCGGCGCGAGCTCCGCGACAGCCACCGCGAATTGCGGCCCGAAGTCCTTCGCCAACGATACTGATGTCTGATCGGCGTAGTAGTCCTGGTACATGAAGCGGTCGGCGAGTGTTGCGGCAAGTTGCGAGTCCACCGGCTGCCCATCCAGTTCGGCGAGGGCGCGGACCGCATCGTCGTAGGCCTGTGCGCCGCGACTGTCCGGAGAAAAGTACAGATGGCGGAAGCTTAGCCGTTCTGGCATGGCAAACCTGTCGCTGTTCTCTGCGTACCAGGCCCGCAATTCCTCGGTGGTCGGATCCTGGGCCGCCGCCATGTCCTCGGCGATGAACTGCATTTTCTGCGCCATGCGGCGTTTCACAATCTCGTCGTTCTTGTCGAGGCCCATCGTCAGCGCTTCGCGATAAAGAACCTCCTGGCGGATCTTGTTTTCCACCATAGCGGAAAATTCTTCGGGCGTTGGTGGACGACGCCACTGCGACTCATACAGCGTTTGCAGTTGCGCAAGTTCTTCGAGGCTGAGTGCAATCTCGTAAGAAGACTCTGCCCCTGAGTCAGGTTCCAGATATAAATAAGCCACAAACAGTACTGCACCGACAACAAGGAAATGCAGCAGGGGTTCGCGCAGCAGGCGCTTGATCGAATTTGAATTCACGATTTACTCTCTTCCCACACAAACGAAGGGTCCTCGCGGACCCTCCGGATGACTTGGCCGAACCGGTTGCTCAATTGCCTCGTCTCCCCCATGCAAAGCTTTCGCATGCGCCATTTAAACCAGAGATCGCGCCGCGATTGCTTACATGTTTTGCGACGCAACTCCAGATGGACCGCAACCGGACTACCTCGCAACACTCTCGTAATGGAGGAAAGCAGCCTGGTTCTTCTTGGCAACCTTGTCGACCACTGCTGAAGGCAGCGGGTCGATCTCCTGCGGCGGTTTGGCCAGCATCTCGTAGTTGGCATAACCGAACTCGTTGCTGCGCGCACCAAAGACCGTGTCGCCGAGCTTGTAGAAGGTCGTTTCCAGGGGATGATCCTGCAGCATGGTCACCACCTTGCCGTCCTTGATCGAATAAGCTCCGCTCGCGCCCTCGTAGCCGTTGCGCGCGACGTCACCCACCAAACTCGGCTGGTGCACATTCCGGCCGACGTGGTAGACCGTTTGCTGGCCCTCTTGCCTGTAGCTGACCTTGAACAGCTCATCTGTCACGTTATTGCGGTACCAGTTCGCCTTGCCCACGATCAGCGCCTCGACCTCCTGCTGGTTGAGTTGCTTCGCTCCCTTGCTCTTGAGATCTGCCACCGTAAGCCCGGGCTTCGCGGCTTTGCGCGCCGAGTCCGTGGGCGCATACCAGATGGGCGAGCCCCAGGCACGCTCCTGCACGGTCGGCGGCACCGTGTCCGGCGGCGCTATGCCGAGTTGCCGGGCCTGGATGGTCGTCCAGCGGGGTGTTTCGATTTCCAGCACGCGCGCGTAGTAGAAGGCGTGCTGACTCGGGTCGAAGTCGGGGTCGGTCCAAACAGCCTTTAACTCGACCGAGCCGACGCTGTTGGAGTAGGTCGCCTTGTCGATGTCCACCGTGCTCGCAAGCGGCGGGATTTTTTTGGACCACTTGTCGGGTTTACGGTCATCCGACCACACCACATCGTAAACATGCTCGAAGCTCTGACCATTTTTGGTCCAACCCTTTACTATCTGGATGCGATCGAGATTGGCAGAGGTCGGGTCTTTGGCTGCCCATACGATAAAGGTCGGTGCCTTAGCCTTTAGCGGCGGCAGATCACTGCCCATAGGCACCCCATTCTTGTAGGCATTGGCAATCCAATCCCGCGACTTCAGCGCATCCTCGGTAAAGTCCCAGCCGCCGAACATGCGCACCTTGATGTGCGGGCCACTTACGCCGAAGGTCTCCCTGCGATTCATGGCATCAAACAGGGAAGCGCGCGTGTTCTCCTCCGCCCACACACCCGTCAGGCCAGCGGGCTCCTCATAGCGCACGTCGATGCCGGCGAAGTTGTGGCCGCTCATCCGGGTTTCGATGGTGCCGTCTTCCTGCGCATGGCCGCCAAAAAAGTTTTCCTGGCGATAGGGGGTGCCGGTGTTGTGTGAATCGGCCGCGGCCCCGAACCCGAACTTGTAGGGGTTAAAGCCGCGCGTATCCTGCATCGCGATACCGTCCTTCAGAGCCTGACGCGCATAGCTGCCAACGACCTTGTCGACGCGTCCGGACTCCGCGGGCAGTCCGAGCAGCACGCTCCAGATGGCGTAACTCGAGAACTCGTCGTTGGGCGAGAGCAGCGGGTGAGTCTCGGACTGGCCCTTGATCTGTTTGATCTCGATCAGCGGCTCATTGCGCACGCGCGACTCGGCATAAGCGGCATCGATTGGCCTGCCCAGGGTGTCCACTTCGGTCGGGTACATCCAGCCATCGGACAGGTTCGCGTTGTGCGAGATGGCCAGCAGGTCGTTGCCGGCCTTCCGCTGCCCATCCATCCAGTTCCACAGCTCGGCGGGGTGCACAGAATCCAGCGCAGAAAAAGGCATCTCCGGAACCTTGGCGCAGTCACGGAAAAACACGTTGCGGTGCAGGTTGCGGTTGTCGGGCATCGAGGTCCATTCGTAGGAACAAAAGGCCGTGAATTTGCCCGGCTCATTGGCCGCGTTGGCGGCGTCGTTGTTCTCCTTCCAGACCGTGCCGGCGACCTTCGGCGACATCAACGCTTTGACGGGCGGGCTGGACAGCAGCTTGACGACGGCCAGGAAGGCCCGCTGCTGCTGAGCCTTGCTGTTCGGGTCGGTGACGATTAGCCCCTGCGCCTCAGGCAGTTTGCTGGTGTAAGACCCCGGTGTGTTTGCCTGTTTGGTGACCCCGACATACTCGGAATGATCCGTAACGCCCATGAAGTCCATCGGTGTGGTGATGCGGATATCATAGCCAAGCGGGTGCTTGATGGTCTCGCCTTTGGCATACTCGTAGGCATCGGCAGGACCCGTGATTTTGTTACCGAATACCCAAGCGTCCAGCGACCAGCTGGTGTGCAGGTGCGTCTCGCCGAAGTAGGCATTGCGATTTGGATTAGGCTCTTCCGCCCCGGCAGCAAGCGTTGCAGTTAGCGCTGCAAGTGTCAGTATCGATCGGACCTTATCTACGCGTTTCAGATTCATCGCCATCTCTCCCAAAGGAAAACAATTTCTTGCCTGGCGGGAGAACGGGAACGTGGGTCTCGGAAGCCGCCGTGTTTATTCTTTCTTAATGTATGGCCAAGTATATCGAGCTAGTTGAATATAGCAGCCGATTACAACTATTGGTACCCGGCTACAGTCACATCGCCGATGCCGCGACACAAATATCTTCTGTCATGCGTGACACTCGACATTAGCTCCCGGTCATCCGTTCCAGTGGATATCCTCTGCCAGTTTCTGGAGGGCCTCGTCCCCCATCTGATCGATCAGGCGCCGGCGCAACTGTTCGCGCATGGTCTGGAACCGGGCCTGCTGATCCGCATTGAGCAGCGGAGTAATTTTCTGATCAAAAGAGGTTCCGACCTTGCGCAGCTGTTCCACCTTCTGGGTTCCGCTGAGTGCGGTGTTCTTCTTCAGGGTCGTTAGCTGCTTAAGTTCCTCATCGAAGATCGGCAGTATCTGCTGTTTCTGCTGCTGCGTGAGCTGCAGCGCCACCGCGAACTGCTGGCCCATCTCGGTCAGCGGGTTCACTGCCGTCTGCGGCGCGGCGATAATCTCGTAATTGGCATAGCCAAACTCGTTGCTGCGTGCTGCATAGTAGGTATCACCCAGCTTGTAGAAGCTGTACGCATAGGGCTCCTGCGCAACGTAGGTGATTAGCTTGCCGCCCTCGATTTCGTACTCGTGCGTGAGCCCTTCATAGCCATCGCCTACGACATCGCCGAAACCACTCGGCATATCGGCATAGACACCGACCCGGAATATGTTGGTCTGGCCGCCGGTCGTAAAGTTCTGACTGAACTGGTCGCCGGTCACGTTGTTACGCAGCCAGAAAGCTTTGCCGACGACGAGCTCTTTTAGTTGGGCGTCATTGAGGGCGCTGGCACCCTTTTCTGTCAGAGCTGCAACGGTCATGCCTGCCGGAGCTGCCTTGCGGGCTGCTGCCGAAGGCGTATACCAGATCGGTGAACTCCAGGCGCGCTCCTGCCCGGTGAGTGGCACGGTGCTGGGTGGCGGCAGACCGGACTGAACCGACTGAATCAGGGTCCAGCGCGGCGTGGGAATTTCCAATACGCGTGCGTAATAGAAAGCATGCTGACTCGGATCGAACTCGGGATCCGTCCACACCGTCTTCAGCTCGATTGAGCCGACGCTATTGGTGTACGTGGCCTTCTCCAAGTCAACCGTGCTCTGAATAGCGGGCACCTTGCCGGTCCACTTGTTGGGCTTGCGGTCGCCGGCCCAGGCAACGTCATAGACCTTCTCAAAGCTCTGGCCGTTCTCAGTCCAGCCCTTGACGATCTGGATCCGGTCGAGATTGCCCGAGGTCGGATCCTTCACGGCCCATACGACGAAACTCGGCGCCGTGCCCTTGCCGCCCGACGGCAGCGGCGGCAGGTCGGTACCCATTGGCACGCCGCCCGCGTAGGACTGCTTCACCCAGTCGCCGGCCTTAAGTATGTCGTTGCCATAGCCCCAGCCGCCGAAGAAGCGCACCTTCATGCGCGGGCCGCTGACGCCGAAGGTCTCCTTGCGGTACATCGCGTCCCAGATTGATGCGCGGGTGTTCTCCTCGGCCCAGACGCCGGTCAGCCCGCCGGGGTTCTCCAGCCGCACGTCCATCGTGCCGCCGATCAGCATGCCGGCGAAACGCCGCTCTACCGTGCCATCCAAATCCCCATGCAGGCCGTAGAAGTTGTCTTGGCGGTAGGGGCTGCCGGTGTTATGCGAATCGGAGCCTCCGGCCATGCCGAACTTGTAGGGGTTGTAGTCGCGCTGGTCCTGCATGGTGATGCCGTCTTTCAAAGCCTGACGCGCGAAGCTGCCGTGGATGCGGTCGATGCGGCCAACGTTGGCCGGCAGTCCGAGGATGGCCTGGTACAGTTCGTAGCTGGCGAAGTCGTCGTTGGGCGACAGCAGCGGGTGCGTTTCCGACTGTCCCTTGCCCTGCTTGATCTCGACCAGGCGCTCGTTGCGCATGCGTGAAGCCGCCCAGGCGGCATCGATCGGCCTCCCGGTGGTCTGGTCGACGTCGGTCGGGTACATCCAGCCGTCGCTGACATTGGCGTTGTGCGAGATTGCGAGCAGCTCGTTGCCGGCCTTGCGCTGCGCGTCCATCCACTTCCACAACTCGGTGGGCAGTTTGGAGTCGAGCGCACTGTAGGGATAGTCGGGCACCTTGGCGCAGTCACGGAAAAACACGTTGCGGTGCAGGTTGCGCTGGTCCGGCATCGAGGTCCACTCGTAGGCGCAGAAGGCAGTGAACTTGCCGGGCTCATTGGCCTCGTCGGCGAGCTTGACGTTTTCTTTCCACACCGTGGAAGTTACCTTCGGGTCCACCAACGCTGGCACCGGCGCGCTGCCGGCCAGCTTGAGCAGGTAGGAAAAAACCCGGTTTGTGTCTGCCTGACTGTTCGGGTCCTTAATGATCAACGGCTGCGCTGCGGGTAGCTTACTGACGTACGATCCCGGTGTGTTGGCTTGCTTGGTGACGCCGACATACTCCGAGTGATCGGTGACGCCCATGAAGTCCAGCGGGGTGTCGATCTTGATGTCGAAGCCCATCGGGTGCTTGATGGTTTCGCCCTTGGCGTATTTGTAGGCATCGGCCGGGCCGGTAATGCGGTTGCCGAAGATCCAGGCATCGACCGACCAGCTGGTGTGAAGGTGCGTCTCGCCGAAGTAGGCGTTGCGCTCGGGGTTGGGTTCCTGCGCAGCTGCCAGGCCGCTGATAAAAGTTGCCGCCGTTGCCAAGAGAACCGTTGAAATGCGCACACTATTATTCATTGTACTCCCCCTGACTAAGTCACAAAACCAAGCACCAGCACATCGACCTCAAAGCTCAACCAAGAGTTGACTGGAGACATCCTCAAGTGTTTTGCTTCGCGGCGATCAAACTAGGAACCATTTACGGGACGTTGGAACCACCCAAACTATTTTTTGGTTAATTGTTGTTCGAAGTAAAGCCTATGCCTGTCTGCAAGTCAACGCAAATGCGACTCATTCATTCCGCCGCAGAAGTTTCGACCTCTGTGGGTTCCGGAACGGCCACGGGAGCGTCAATAACCGCTATATCCGCACCCCACACCCCACGTAACGCCAAACTACGCCATGGATCAACTGGTAGCCCTGCGAGACAAACTCGCGGTATAAGTGGCTGACCTGCAGAGCAAAAATACTTGTCTACGCCGTATCAGTTTAGTTGATCTGGTTTCGCCGGCCGAAGCAACAGCACTGTCAGGATTGCATGCCCGATAACGGCCGGCCAAAGCGGGGTGCCGGCGAAGCTGCCCGCGAAGCCGAGGTAGGCCAGATACAGCATGACACCCGCGCTGTAGATCAACATGCCGACGCGCGAAGGACCACGGCCAGCACGCAATGCCCAGACCGACCAGCGCGATGCCGGCCACCTGTGCCACCGGTATGGCAACGCCGCCAAGTTCCTGGCCAAGCAATAGCTCCGCGACCAGCGACGGGATGATCAGCAGTGCCAGTCCAGTGGCGATTTCAACGATGGTGGCAAAAATGAGCGATCTATGCATGGCGGGTTCTCCAACGGTCCTGCGTATTGCACTATTTAGTGCTTAGAACCTGGCAAATGACAAGATTGAGCCATTGCCGAGAGGCATCTGCGGACAAGTATTACCCGACCTTGTTAAATCTGCCGCCGTACTACAAAGCGAACATTTCAAATTCATTGCCGAACGACTGCTCTTGACCGACTCCCCTGTTGAAAAACTTTGTTTCTGAGGGTAGTGAAAATTTCTTGGCACCTATGACGAGTTTTATACTTTCAGATATGCGGAGGCATAAGAAATGGCTGAGCTTTCGGCAGAGAGTTCACATTCACCCACGCTTAATAATTGAAACGCACTCTTGAAAGAAATTCACCTGTACTGAAATTTGACATTCTCTGAATTTCGAGTTTTTCAACAGAACCGGCCGAATGTGTGAGTACAGAGTGCTGGGCGTGAACGGTCACTTATGCTGCAAATGCGACATAACCTCTGATCCAGAATATGTCGCGTTTGTACTGTTTTAAGACATTCTCGCTTGCTGATAACGACTCTGGGAACATATTTCTCCCTGTCCGCCTATCATCCTGTTGTTATACTGACAGGAATCCAATAACTCGAGGATTGATATGTTGAATATTTGGAATAACATGAAAACCGAATGGCTAATGAGGCTAACCGACGGGTCAGCCTGATACCTGTTTGCTATAACCATCTCCCTCACGCCAGGAGTGCGTATGCCACAAGAGAAGCCAAACTGCGTCATAGCAAAGAAGCTCTACGAAGCATTCCTCGCCGGCGATCTCCAGGCGATATATGACCTCCTAGACCCCCGAATTGAGTGGGAACTCGTCGGCACCAGTGAGGTCCCGCATTTTGGCCTCTATCGTGGCCTGGACGAGGTAAAGCGCTTTTTCTCCATCATCGGGGCGATTAACCGGGTCGAGTCTTTCGAGGTCCTCTCCTGCACTGAAACGGAGAACGGTGCCTATGTCGAGTGTCAGGAACGCGGTCACTTTGAGGAACACCCAAAGCCCTTCGAGATGCGCTCCTGTCAACTTTTGGAGATCAGGGAAGGACGAATTGTCCGTTTTCGGATTTACCAGGACACGGCGCAAATGGTTGACGCCTGGCGTTCATGACTGCTAACGGGCATACCGCCCGGAGTGACGTTGTTAAATTGAACAGTGACGCAGCTAACACAGCGCTGGAGTTAACCGCCGACCCGCGTTTCGGTTTGTCGAGAAGCGTTGGGTTCGCCACATGTCAGTTCGGCGGTGGCCCAGCTTTTGGTCGCTTGGAATGACCGCTTTACTGCATTCCGGTCGTAAGCCGGGTAGGGCGGCATGTCCGGTTCCGCCCTGCAGCTGACGCCTCCCATTATTGCTGACGTTAAGCATCATGACAGAAAAGCAGAGCAACCCGCACATTGGCTGCGTCCCCGAGGGCTGGGACGTTGAAGTGAGTAGAGAAGGAGACTTTGTTCGCTACAGGTACACGGAACGTTCAACCGGCGAAAGTATAGAAGGTGCAGCACTTGTGGCTCACTTTGATTCGCCCGAAGATGACATTCGCGAGTTTATTCGGCAACGTGAGGAGCGCGAGAGATTGGAGGCTGCGGGTGTTAACGGAGGCCAAATTGCACGAAAGATATTGGAGATGGTTGGTCAACTACACCATGCTGGATTTGAGAGTTTGTATATAGATCCCTATATGGCACCCTCGGGATGCTATTGGAGATACAGTATTGGAATCGCTGCGAACGGAAAGTGGCCTCAGCGTGACAGTCTTGGTTCGATGAATGACGGCGGCCCAGAGGGTTCAATAGGGGGCGGATTCGAGCAACAACTCGCGTGGTGCACTCCCGCTGATTCGG
>Ga0210067_1000106_pt1 | contig 10741 bp, 10 predicted proteins | sample RushMan_ThreeSqB_2_FD_185559 | JGI IMG/M metagenome (GOLD analysis project Ga0210067, IMG submission 185559) | Wetland microbial communities from San Francisco Bay, California, USA, that impact long-term carbon sequestration - RushMan_ThreeSqB_D2... | ecosystem: Environmental > Aquatic > Marine... | reverse complement strand
GCTGAAGCTCAAAGTGGGCGACAAGGTGTCGGAGGGTGCGCTGATTCTGCTGCTCGAGGCGGCGGCAGGCGGCGGCGAGGCGCAGGCTGCGCCGCAGGCGGCCGCGCCAGCGGCGCCCGCTTCAGCTTCAGCTTCGGCGCCGGCACGCGCGCCGGCCGCGGGCGACGCGGCGACACAGGCACAGCACGCCTGTGACGTCGTGGTGCTGGGCGCCGGCCCTGGCGGCTACTCCGCGGCGTTCCGCGCCGCCGACCTCGGGCTCAAGGTGGTCCTGGTCGAGCGCTATGCCACGCTCGGCGGGGTGTGCCTGAACGTCGGGTGCATTCCGTCCAAGGCGCTGCTCCACACTGCGGCCCTGATGGATGCGGCGCGTGCGCTGGCCTCGCACGGCATCGAATTCGAGGCGCCGAAGATCGATCTCGCCAGGCTGCGCGCGTTCAAGGACAAGGTGGTCGGCAAGCTGACCGGAGGACTCGCCGCGATGGCGAAGGCGCGCAAGGTCACCGTGTTGCAGGGCGTGGGGCGTTTCGCCGATCCGCATCACCTGGCGGTGGAGACGAAGGAGGGCACCCAGCTCGTCAAATTCGGCTCGGCGATCGTCGCGGCGGGTTCGCAGGCGGCGAAGCTGCCCTTCCTGCCGGAGGATCCGCGCATCGTCGACTCGACCGGCGCGCTCGAGCTGCGCAGCCAGCCGAAGCGGCTGCTCGTGATCGGCGGCGGGATCATCGGCCTCGAGATGGGCACCGTGTATTCGACGCTCGGCGCGCGGCTGGACGTCGTCGAGATGCTCGACGGCCTGATGCTCGGCGCCGACCGGGATCTCGTCGCGGTGTGGCAGAAATTCAACAAGGCGCGCTTCGACAATGTGATGCTGAAGACGCGCAGCACGAAGGCCGAGGCGGCGAAGGACGGCATCAGGCTGTGGTTCGAGGGCGCGCAGGCCCCGGATTCGCCGCAAACCTACGACATGGTGCTCGTTTCGGTCGGACGCAGCCCGAACGGGAAGCGCATCGGTGCCGAGAACGCCGGGCTCGCGGTCAGCGACCGCGGCTTCATCGAGGTCGACTCGCAGATGCGCAGCAACGTGCCGCATATCCATGCGATCGGCGACATCGCGGGCAACCCGATGCTCGCGCACAAGGCAGTGCACGAGGGGCACGTGGCCGCAGAGGCGATCGCCGGCATGAAATCGCACTTCGACGCGCGCGTCGTGCCCTCGGTCGCCTATACCGACCCCGAAGTGGCCTGGGTCGGGCTGACCGAGGACGAGGCGAAAGCGACGGGCGCGAAGGTCGGTGTAAGCAAGTTTCCCTGGGCCGCGTCGGGCCGGGCGATCGCCAACGCGCGCGACGAGGGGTTCACCAAGCTGGTGTTCGATGCCGAGACGCACCGCATCGTCGGTGGCGCGATCGTCGGCACGGGCGCCGGCGATCTGATCAGCGAACTCGCGCTCGCGATCGAGATGGGCGCGGATGCGACCGACATCGGCAAGACGATTCACCCGCACCCGACGCTCGGCGAATCGGTCGGCATGGCGGCCGAGGCCTTCGAGGGCGTATGCACCGACCTGCCGCCGGCGAGAAGGGCGAAATGAGCCAGGACGCGCTCAAGCAACGGGTTGCTCGGGAGGCGCTCAAGCACGTCGTCGAGGACGCGGTGATCGGCGTCGGTTCGGGCTCGACGGTGAATTTGTTCATCGATGCGCTCGCGACGATCAAGGGAAGGATCGACGCGGCCGTGGCGGCGTCGGAGGCGAGCGCGGAGCGCCTGCGCAAGCACGGCATCCGCGTCGTCGACCTCAACAGCGTGAGCGAGCTGCCGGTGTATATCGACGGTGCCGACGAGATTACCGAGCATCTGGCCATGATCAAGGGCGGCGGCGGTGCGCTCACGCGCGAGAAGGTCGTCGCGGCGGTCGCGAAGACGTTCGTCTGCATCTGCGACGCATCGAAGCTGGTCGGCGTGCTCGGCAAGTTTCCGCTGCCGGTCGAGGTGATTCCGATGGCGCGCAGCTACGTCGGCCGCGAGCTGGTCAAGCTCGGCGCCCAACCCATGCTGCGTGAGAATTTCAAGACCGACAACGGCAACCTGATCCTCGACTGCCACGGCCTGACGATCGTCGATCCGCCCGCGCTCGAGACGCGGCTGAACGAGATCGCAGGGGTGGTGACCAATGGACTGTTCGCGCACCGGGCGGCCGACGTGCTGCTGCTGGCGGAAGCTGGCGGTGTGCGCACGCTGCGCGGGTCGGCCGCCATCGCGCCATAACCGCCCTGTGCTAAGCTAAGTCGCTCATTTCACTGCGATTCGAGGGCCAGCCGGATGCACGAGCACATCTCCAAGCAGTTCGACGCGGAACTGGAGAGCGTGCGCTCGCGCGTGCTGCAGATGGGCGGGCTCGTCGAGGAACAGATCCTGCGCGCGGTCGAGGCGCTCGACTCGGGCGACATGGAGCGCATCGACAAGACGATCGCCGACGATCACCGTGTCAACGCGCTCGAAGTCGGGCTCGACGAGGCCTGCGTGCACATCATTGCGCGCCGTCAGCCGGCCGCGGGGGACCTGCGGCTGCTCATCACGGTCATCAAGACGATCACGGACCTCGAGCGCATCGGCGACGAGGCCGAGAAGATCGCCCGCATGGCGAAGCTCATTCACGTCGCCGAGCGCCAGCACGTACCGCGGATCGAAATCAAGCATGTGGCCGAGCGCGCGGTTTCGATGCTGCGTCAGTCGCTGGACGCCTTTGCGCGGCTCGATGTCGCCGAGGCGATGCACGTGGTCAAGCAGGACAGTGCCGTCGACGACGAGTTCAGGGCCATCATGCGCCAGCTGATCACGTTCATGATGGAAGATCCGCGCACCATCACGCGCGCGCTCGAAATCCTGTTCATTGCCAAGGCGATCGAGCGCATCGGCGACCACGCCAAGAACATGTCGGAGTACGTGATCTACCTGGTCAAGGGTCGCGACGTGCGCCACGTCTCGGTCGACGAGATGGAGCGGCTGCTCGACTGACCGGCTGCGCCGCGCGGCGGCATCCATCGCGAAGCGCCTGTATGACGATTCAGAGCCCGCCCAGACCGCTGCGCCAGGCTGATCCCGCCGAAGAGGCGGCGATGCTCGATGCGATCCAGAAATGGCTCGATCGCGACGTCCGGCCGCATGCGGCGCGCCTCGAGCACGACGACGTCTGGCCGGCCGAGATGGTTGAGCGCATGAAAGCCTTCGGCCTGTTCGGTGCGGTCATCGACCCGCAATGGGGCGGGCTCGGCCTGGCGGCGTCCACCTACGCCAGGATCGTGCAGCGGATCTCTGAAGTGTGGATGTCGCTCACCGGAATCTTCAACTCGCACCTCATGATGGCGCTGCTCGTCGAGCGCTTCGGCAGCGAAGCGCAGAAGGCGCGCTGGCTGCCGCGCATGTGTTCGGGCGAGTTGCGCGGCGGGCTCGCGCTGACCGAGCCCGACGCGGGCACCGACCTGCAGGGCATCCGCACGCGCGCGGTGAAAAAGAACGACCGTTACGTCGTGAACGGAACCAAGACCTGGATCTCGAACGGCATCGAGGGTGCCGCGTTCGCCGTTCTGGTGAAAACCGATCCCGCCGCGACGCCGCCGCGCAAGGGCATGTCGATGTTCATCCTCGAAAAAGGGCCGGGCTTCGGCGTGTCGCGTCGGCTCGAGAAGCTCGGCTATAAGGGCATCGACTCCGCGGAGCTCGTCTTCGACGACCTCGAGGTGCCGGCCGACAACCTGCTCGCGACCGAGGGGCAGGGGTTCTATCTCGCGGTGAGCGGGCTCGAGCTCGGCCGCATCAACGTCGCCGCGCGCGGTGTCGGGGTCGCCAAGGCGGCGCTCGACGAGTCGGTGCGCTATGCGCAAACGCGCAAGACCTTCGGCAAGCCGATTTGCGAGCACCAGGCGATCCAGCTCAAGCTCGGCGAGATGGCGACGCGCGTCGAGGCCGCGCGCCTGCTCGTCGAGCAGGCCGCGGCTGCCTACGACCGCGGGCAGCGCTGCGACATGGAGGCCGGCATGGCGAAGTATTTCGCCTCCGAGGCCGCGGTGGAGAACGCCCTCGAAGCGATGCGCATCTTCGGCGGCTACGGCTACTCCAAGGAGTACCCGATCGAGCGGCTGTACCGCGATGCGCCGCTGATGTGCATCGGCGAAGGCACCAACGAGATGCAGCGCATCATCATCGCGCGCCAGCTGATCGAGCGGAACCGGGTCTGAGTGCAGGGATGAAGCTCGAAGGCGTCAAGGTCATCGACCTGTCGATGTTCCTGCCGGGCCCGCATCTCACCATGATGATGGCGGACCATGGCGCGGAGGTCATCCGCATCGAGGCGCCCGGCGGCGGCGAGCCGGCGCGGCACGCGCCCTACCGCCAGAACGGCCACACGGTGTGGTTCCGCAACACCCACCGCGGCAAGAAGAGCCTGCGGCTCAACCTCAAGGACGAACGCGGGCGCGAAATCCTGTTCCGGCTCGCCGAAGCGAGCGACGTGCTGGTCGAAGGCTTTCGGCCCGGCGTGATGCAGCGCCTTGGCCTCGGCTACGACGCGCTGGCGGCGCGCGCGCCGCGCCTCATCGTCTGCTCGATCTCGGCGTTCGGCCAGACCGGGCGCCATCGGGACAAGCCTGCGCACGATCCCGCGGTCCAGGCGATGGCGGGACTGGCCAGCGTGAATCTCGGGCGCGATGGAAAGCCGGTCCTCGCGGGCGTGTCGGCGGCCGACATGGCCGGCTCGCTGATGGCGCTCGCGGGCATCCTGATGGCGCTCGTGCGCCAGCGCGCCACCGGACAGGGCGACTATCTCGACGTCGCGATGAACGACGCGCTGATGGCCTGGACGCCGCACCAGCTCGGACCGGTGTTCGCCGAGCAGCGCGACCCCGTGCCGGGCGACGAGCGTTCCTGGGGTGGCGCCGCGTTCAACAACATCTACGACACGAAGGACGGCCGCGCGATCGAATTCGGCGGCGTGGAGCACAAGTTCGGCGAAAACGTCCTGCGCAAGGCGGGTCGCGAAGACCTGATCGCGCATCTGCGCCAGCCCTACGGCGCGCCGCAGGCGCCGGTGCGTGCCTTCCTGAGCGCGTTCTTCGGCCGCATGACCCTCACGGAGGCACTCGCCTGGCTGGAGGGCGTCGAGTGCGCCTATGCGCCGGTGAGGACGCTCAGCGAGGCGTTCTTCGATCCGGCGACCGCCGAGCGCGGCATGCTCCTGCGCGATGCGCAAGGCAACGCGCACGTTGGCGTGCCGATCAAGTTCGCGCGCGAGCCGGCGCAGCCCGAGTTCCGCCTGCCCGAGTACGGCGAGCATGGCGGCGCGATCCTCGCCGGCCTGGGCTACGCGGCGACCGAGATCGAAACGCTCGCGAACGACGGCGTGATCTGATGGCTGCGGACGCGCCCGCCGGCGGCCCGCCACTCGAGGGCCTGCGCGTGCTCGCCATCGAGCAGTACGGCGCAGGCCCCTGGGGCTCGCTCTATCTCGCGGATCTCGGCGCGGAGGTGATCAAGATCGAGAACCCGAAGGACGGCGGTGACGTCAGCCGCGGCGTCGGGCCGCACTTCTTCGCGCCCGGGGACAGCCAGTTCTTCCATACCTTCAACCGCAACAAGAAGAGCATCGCGCTGGACCTCAAGCACCCCGAGGGCGCGGCGGTGTTCCGCGATCTGGCCGCGAGCGCCGACGCGCTGCTCGACAACCTGCGCGGCGACGTGCCGGCGAAAATCGGTCTCAGCTATGCGCAGTTGAAGGCGGTCAACCCGCGCCTCGTCTGCGCGCACCTGTCGGCCTACGGCCGTGAGGGCACGCGCGCCAGCTGGCCGGGCTACGATTTCCTGATGCAGGCCGAAGCCGGCTATCTCACGCTGACTGGCGAGCCGGGCGCGCCGCCCGCCAAGTTCGGCCTGTCGATGGTCGATCTCAGCGCGGGCCTCGTTGCCGCGCTCGGCCTGCTCGCCGCCGTTCTGAAGGCGCGCGCGAGCGGCCAAGGCTGCGACCTCGACACGAGCCTCTACGACGTCGCGCTGCATCACCTCAACTACCCGGCGACCTGGTACCTAAACGCAGGTGCTGTGACCGGCCGCCAGCCGCGCTCGGCGCATCCGTCGGTGGTGCCGAGCCAGCTCTACACGACCAAGGACGGCTGGATCTTTGTGATGTGCAATAAGGAGAAGTTCTGGCGCGTGCTCGCCGACGCGCTTGGCCATCCGGCGTGGTGTGACGACCCGCGTTTTGCCGACTTCGAGGCGCGGCTTAGGCACCGCGACGCCCTCCAGCAGCTGCTCGACGCCGCCTTCGCCCGGCACACGACCGCGGCCTGGCTCGAGCAGCTTGCCGGGCGGGTGCCCGTCGCCCCAGTGCGCGACGTGGGTGAGGCGCTCGACAGCGCGTTCGTAAGCGAGCGCGCCGATGTCGCTGACTACAAGCGTGCCGAAGGCTCGCCGGCGCGCATGGTGGCCAACCCGATCAGAATGCCGGGCGTCACGCTGCCGACCCAGGCAGCGCCGGCGCTCGGCGCGCAGACCGATGTCGTGCTCGAGGCGCTCGGCTACGATGCGGCGCGCATTGCGCGGCTGCGCGCCTGCGGCGCGATCGGCTGAGCCGCGGCCGCGATCGGCCGCCTACTTCTCGCCTGGCGGAACGTAGCCCTCGGCGACGTCGGCGCCGCTGCCGAAGAAATGCGCTTCCATCTGCTCGGTGAGGTATTTCCGCGCACGCGGGTCGGCGAGGTTCAGCCGGTTTTCGTTCACCAGCATCGTCTGGTGCCGCAGCCACTGCTGCCACGCCTCCTTGGAGACGCTCTCCCAGATGCGCTTGCCGAGCTCGCCCGGGTAGGGCGGGAAATCCAACCCTTCCGCCTCGCGGCCGAGCTTGATGCACTTCACCATCCGTGCCATGGGGGAATACTCCGTCGCTAGGCGCCCGATTATAGGGGCTCGCCCGGATTTGCGCCGCGCGCGGCCGCTACAGTTTCTTGACGAACACCTTCGAACCGCGCTTCCAGTTGTAGAGCGCCTGGCGCTGTACGGGGAGCGCGGTAACCGGCGCTTCGACGAATCCCTGGTCGAGGAACCAGTGGGCAGTGCGCGTCGTCAACGCGAACAGCCTGCGGATGCGTCGCGTCCGGGCAAGCGCCTCGCAGGCCGCGAGCAGGCGCTCGCCGTAGCCGGCGTCGCGCCGCTCCGACGCGACCGCGAGACAGGCGAACTCGGCGCTTTTCGCGTCCGGGTAGGGGTGCAGCGCCGCGCAGCCGAGGATCACGCCGTCGTGCTCGAGCACGAAGAAATTCGGAATCTCGGCCTCGATCAGCTCGCGGTTGCGTTTGACAAGGGTTCCGTCGGCCTCGAGCGGCTCGAGCAGCGCGATCACGCCGCCAATGTCCTCGATCGTCGCCTCGCGCAGGCGCTCGACCGGGTCGGCGGTCAGCATGGTGCCGACGCCCCAGTGGGTAAAAAGCTCGAGCAGCGTCGCGCCCGAGGTCCGGCGCGATACCAGGTGCGCGCGTGCCACCCCGCCGTCGAGCGCGCGCAGCGCGTGCTCGATGGCACGCGTGGCGGCCGCACCGAGGTCACTTTTCTTGAGCAGCGCGCTCGCCTCGCGCGCCGTCAGCTCGGCGCGCACCTCTCCCTTGCGGTTCGTCGGCAGGCGATCGGTGACCAGCAGCAGCTTGTCCGCCTTGAGGGCGACTGCGACGCTCTCCGCGACGTCTTCCCAGGCGAGGTTGAAGACCTCGCCGGTGGGCGAATAACCGATATGCGGAATGAGCACCACCTCGCCCGCATCGAGCCGCGCGGCGATCGCCCGCGCGTCCACCCGGCGCACGAGCCCCGTGTACTGGAAGTCGGTGCCGTCGACGACGCCGATCGGCCGCGCCGTGATGTAGTTTCCCGAGGCGACGCGGATACGCGCCCCGGCCATCGGCGAATTCGGCAGCCCCTGCGACAGCAGCGCCTCGATTTCGACCCGCAGCACGCCGGCCGCGTGCTTCACCGCGGTCAGCGCGGGCGTGTCGGTGATGCGCAGCCCCTTCGCGTAGCGCGTACGCAGCCGCTTCGCCTTCAGTTCGGCATCGATCTGCGGACGCGCGCCATGCACGAGGACCAGCCGGATACCGAGGGCCGCAAGCAGGTTGATGTCGTTTACGAAATGCACGAAGCGGGAGCGCTCGGCCACCGTTTCGCCGCCAAAGGCGATGACGAAGGTCCTGCCGCGGAACGCGTGCACGTACGGCGCGACCTGGTGCAGCCAGCGTACGAAGGCTTCGGGATGGGGTTGTGCCACCATGTTCTTGTTGTCAGTGTCTGTCAGCGCCGCGGCGATCGGGAAATTCTAAGCGAGTTCAGGGGCTTGGCGCGAGGCTGGTGGCAAAAGATCACGTGCGCGCCGCCGGCGTTCGCGTTAAGGTAATGCCAGGGTTCGAGCCGTCGCGGAGGCTGCCATGAAACTGATCGCCATTCTGACAGCCGGCGTCCTTGCCTGGGCGCCGGGCAGCGCGTTTGCCTTCGGGTCGAGCGCCGACGAGGACGAGAGCTTCAGCCACATGCTGGCGCTGATGCAGTCAGTCGTAAGCATTGCGGCGCATTCCGAGGATCCGAAGGCCGTCGAGCGGCGCATGGACGAGGTGTTTGCCGGACAGAACCCGGAGGCGAATCGCGCCGCCGGCGCGCTGCTCGAGGACATGACGCGAGACATGAGCGATGCCGAGCGCGCGAGCTTCCTCGCGCTGGCACGCGACCTGATGGTGCTGGCGCGGCGCGAGCACGCGCGTGCGATCGCCGAGCCGCGACCGCTCGCCACCTTCGATGCGACGCGGGCGCTTGCCGCGCGCAAGGAGCTGAACGCAATGGGCCTGCGTTATTACGACGCCGGGCAGTTCCTCGACGCCGTGAAGCGTGACGATGCGCTCGCGGTTGCGCTCTTCGTCGAAGGGCGCGGCGTCAACCTGGCGGCACGCGATGCCGACGGGCAGAGCGCCCTGGAGATCGCGCGGGCGAAAGGCAACCGGCAGATCGTCGGGTTGCTGGGCGGGGGGCAGTAACGATCGCTTTACTGCGCCCAACGTCCCGCATCAGCGGCGCCGTGCGGACGACAAGCTTTAGGCACTTTATGCATACCGCGTCCGCCGCATGCGGTTGTTAGCTGACGTCTGCTGACACTATCAACGTGAGCCGATCGCGATTGATTACACGAACACGTGTCCCCAACGTCGGCCTGAATCCAACGCTGCTGCCTCTCGCCTGCCAAGTCTCTCCGCGAATCCGCACGTGACCCACCCCTGCGCCATCGAACTCCGAAACGACCAGCGCCAGCTCCGTCGGCAGATCGTCCCTTAGCTGGCGGTCGCCGGGCCCTATCGTTACGCGCGTAGGCACTATGGCTTCCATTGATAGTGCCGTCACCACATCGCCAAGGAACGAAATACCGAGACAGTAGAGGACCAATTCGGTTGGATGTAGGTCACGACCTCGCAATAGGAGAAATGCAGCGGCACTGATTCCGAGTGTGACGACGAGAATCGTGAGCCACCAGTCTCGCGAGAATCGTTTTGGGACAGTGATAGGCATGGCAGCTAACGCCCACGCCCACCGGTGCAGTGACGTCACCCCGGTTTTCCGACACTTTTGATCTAGAGTCTGATCGTTTTTGAGGTTGGTCCGGTTTTCCGACACTTTTGTTACCTATCTCCCCGGCCGCTCACGGCTTCACTGTACTTTCGCCATACACTGGCGAGCCACGGCTGTCGCTCGAGCGGTAGCCCCGGTGGACGATAGTAGTACTCCAGCTCCGCGAACGCCGCCGTTTTCATAAACGCGCGCCACGATTCGAGGTCGTGGTACGCGCCATACCGCCCGCGATTCCAGCCCTCCTCGTTATTCCCCCGGGGATTCGAAGTGAAGAGCACGCCGTCGGGCTTGAGCGCCGCGTGCAGTTCGCCCAACACGCGCGGCAGCTCTTGGCGCGGCACGTGGAACAGCGAGGCGTTGGCGAAGATGCCGTCGAAGCGGCACGAGGGCAGCCTCAGCGCGAGAAAATCCTGCTCCCAGACCTCGCAACCGCTGTGCTCTCGTGCCATGGCGGCGAGCGGCGGGGAACCCTCAAGGCCAATCGGCTCGTGGTCGAGAGCGCGAAACGCGACCAAGTCACGCCCGGGTCCGCAACCGAAATCGAGTATGCACAACGGTGGCCTACCGCGAATGTGGCGCAGTAGCGCCTCTATGTTTTGCTTCACATCGTGGTTGCGCGTGCCACTCCAGAATTCGGCGGCGCGCTCGTTGTAGTGCTCGAGCGTCTTCGATGTGACGATCGCTAGATCGTCGAGCGGCTGTTTCATCGCGATCCTTCGAGTCCTTGATGAGATCTAACGTCTTGGATAACGGCGGGCCGTGCTGGAGTCTAGAGCACGTGCGGCGTTTTAGGGTCGAGAGGACGACGATCTACACGCAGGTGCTGAACAAGGGCGGACGAGGGGTCACCAGTCCGCTCGACCGCGGCTATTGCGTTTAGCCGTCCCCCGCAATGGCATTCAGCGCCGCGATCGCCGCAAGCGCGGCCGTCTCGGTGCGCAGGATCCGCGGCCCGAGGTTCACCCGCGTATAGCCGGCTGCCGACAGTGCGTGCGCCTCGGCATCCGAGAACCCCGCCTCCGGACCCGCAGCGATCACCAATTTCTCGCTGAGCCCGCGCGCCGCATCGCGCAGGCGGGTCGGCGCCTCCGGCGCG
>Ga0210067_1000105_pt1 | contig 10742 bp, 8 predicted proteins | sample RushMan_ThreeSqB_2_FD_185559 | JGI IMG/M metagenome (GOLD analysis project Ga0210067, IMG submission 185559) | Wetland microbial communities from San Francisco Bay, California, USA, that impact long-term carbon sequestration - RushMan_ThreeSqB_D2... | ecosystem: Environmental > Aquatic > Marine >... | reverse complement strand
GATGTACCAGGCGAGTGCGCCGCGCTTTGCCAACACCCTGAAGAACCTCTCTGCCATCCTCGCCAAGGCGCAGGCGCACTGCGAGGCGCGCAAGATCGACCCGCTCGAGCGCCTGGACAAGATCCGCGCGATGTTCTACCCGCAAGGCAGAAGCCTCGGGCAGCGCAGCATCGCGCTGACACATCAGTCCGGCGACACGGGGTACGCAAAATTCCGCGAGAACCTGACATGGTCGATCGGCGGCGTGCGCTACGTCACGCTGCACATGGTCGGCAGCAACAACAACCTGGGCAAGGACCCGCGCGACATCGCCGAGCACGCCGAGCGCGCGGCGGCGAACGACGCCTGGCTGAAGAAGGCGTTTGCGACCGCGAAGGCGGAGAGCGCGCTGGGCCTGGTGATCATGACGCAGGCCAACCCCGGATTCGAGAACCAGTGGAACGCGTCGATGAAGCGCCGCTATGCGAGCAGCATCAAGGGGCTCAAGCCGCCGGCCAAGGCGGAGCCTACGGGTTTCGACGCGTTTCTCGCGACCGTAGCCGCAGAAATGGAAAGCTACGATCGGCCTACGCTGTTCATTCACGGCGACACGCACCTGTTCCGCATCAGCCGGCCGCTGGTTAGCACGAAAACACAGCAGCCGTTCCAGAATTTCACCCGCGTCGAGACGTTCGGCTGGCCGGATTCCCATTGGCTGAGAATCACCGTCGATCCGGCCGATTCGCAGCTGTTCCGCATTCGCACCGAGTTGGTGGCGGAGAATTTGGTCAATCGAAAGGGTCGTTGAACATAGCCAACGCAACGTGCTCATGACGCGCGTCGGACGTTGTCGGTTTTGATCGAATACCCTCATTAGTCCTCCGGGTTGAATCGGACTCGGCAACGCTCGTTGCCCGGTGATGAGCATCAGTTGAAGGAACCGCCACATGTCCATCGAACTTACCCGGGTCGAGGAATTCGCCCTCATCCGTCTCGACCGCCCGAAGGCGCTCAACGCGCTGTCGTTCGCCCTGGTGCGCGACCTGGCGCGGGCCTTCGACGAGGCGGCGGCGAGCGATGCGCGCGCACTGATCATCACCGGCGCGGGCGAGAAGGCGTTCTGCGCCGGCGCCGACATCGGCGAGCTCGGCGGACGCACGCTGATGGAGCAAAAGCGCGGCGCCGAGCTCGGCCAGGCGACCTTCGCGATGCTCGACCGGCTGCCGATCCCCTCGCTCGCGATCGTCAACGGCTACGCCTTCGGCGGCGGCCTCGAGCTCGCGCTCGCCTGCACCTTTCGCCTGGTGACGCCGAACGCCAAGCTCGCGACCCCCGAGATCAAGCTCGGCCTGCTGCCGGGCTACGGCGGCACGCAGCGCCTGCCGCGCATCGTCGGCGAGGCGCGCGCCCTCGAGATGGTGCTCACCGGCAAGCGCGTCGACGCGCAGCTCGCGGTGGCCTGGGGACTGGCGAGCGGGATCGTCGAAGGCGACGAAAAAGCGGTGCTCGACCAGGGGATGGCTTTTGCGCGCGAGTTCTCCGGCTACAGCCTGCCGGTGCTCTCGCTCGCGCGCGAGGCGGTGCGCCGTGCGCTCGACACGCCGCTGCACGAAGGGCTCAAGATCGAGGCCGACCTGTCGACGCTGGCGTTCAACACCGAGGACGCGGCGGAGGGCACCGCGGCCTTCCTCGAGAAGCGCAAGCCGACGTTCAAGGACCGCTGATGGGTCGTGAACAGGTCATCGCGGTCACCGGCGCGAGCCGCGGCATCGGCGCGTCGATCGCGCTCGAGCTCGCGCGCCGCGGCCACCGCGTCGGCTGCCTGACGCGCAAGGGGCGAGGCATCGAGCGCGAGGCGGCGGTCGACGACCACGCCGCACTCGCGGCGCGCATGATCGCCGTGGCCTGCGACGTCGAGGACGAGGCCTCGGTCAAGAGCGCCTTCGCGCAGCTCGCCGCCGAAGCCGGGCGGATCGACGCCCTGGTGAACAACGCCGGCCTGCACCTGGACGGCAAATCGGCCGCGCTGCCGACGGCGACGTTTGATCGGATCATGAACGTCAACGCGCGCTCGGTGTTCGTCTGCGCGCGCGAGGTCTACCCGCACCTGGAAAAGGCCGGCGGCACCATCATCAACATCGGCTCGTTCTTCGACAAGATGGGGGTCAAGCGCAACCTCGCCTACTGCGCCTCGAAGGCCGCGGTCGGCGCGATCACGCGCTGCCTGGCGGTGGAATGGGCGGCGAAGAAGATCCGCGTGCTCGACGTCGCGCCGGGCTACATCGCCACCGAGCTGAACGCCGCGCAGATGAAGGGGGCGCTCGCCGAGTTCCTCAAGGCGCGCGTGCCGGTCGGCGGCCCGGGCAGCGCCGACGAGGTGGCGCGGCTGGTCGCGACGCTCATCGCCGAGGACCTGCCGTTCCTCACCGGCGAGACGATCTACATCGACGGCGCACAGGGGATGGCGCACTGATGGGCACGTCGAACGTATTCGAGCGGCTGGATGCGAGCCTCGTGCTCGGCGAGGACGAGCGCATGCTGCTCGAGTCCGTGAGAACCCTCGCGCGCGAGGCGCTGGCGCCGCGCGCCGAGGGCCACGACCGCAGCGCCGAATTCCCCTGGGACAACGTAAACGCGATCAACGCGCTGGGGCTGAACGCGATGTTCGTGCCCGAGGCCTACGGCGGCGCGCAGTTGTCCTACGCCGCCTACCTCGCCTGCGTGCGCGAGATCTCCAAGGCCTGCGCGGCGACCGGCATCATCTGGGCGACCACCTTCCACGCGATGAAGCCGGTCATCGACTTCGGCGCGGACGAGCAGAAAAAGCGCCTGCTGCCGCGGATCGCCAAGGGCGGCCTGGCCGCGCTCGCGATTACCGAGCCCGGTGCAGGCTCGGACGCGACCGGCATGCAGACGCGTTTTAGGCCGCAGGGGGATGACATCGTCATCGACGGCGGCAAGACCTTCATCACCAGCGGCGACGTTGCCGACCTGATCCTCCTGTTCGGCAAGTGGAGCGAGATCGACGACGACAAGGGATCGATCTCGGTGCTGGTGCTGGAAAAGGGCACGCCCGGCCTGTCGGTGCTGCGCACCGAGGACAAGATGGGGCACCGCGCCTCGAGCACCGCGACGCTCGCCTTCGACGGCTGCCGCGTGCCGCGCGCCAACCTGCTCGGCGCGCCGGGCGAGGGTCTCAAGCTGCTGCTCGCTTCGCTCAACCGTTCGCGCCCGAGCGTCGCGGCGCACGCGCTGGGCATCGCGCGCGCGGCGTTCGAGGATGCGGTCGCCTACATCAACGAGCGGCGCCAGTCGGGGCGGCGCATCGTCGAATTCCAGGGTATCCAGTTCCTGCTCGCCGACCTCGCCGCCGAGCTCGCGCAGTGCGAAGCCTGGCTGTGGCACGTCGCGCGCCTGGTCGACGCCGGCGCCGAGGATTTCGGCGTCGAGGCCTCGATCCTCAAGATGCGCGCCTCCGACCTGGCGATGCGCATCGCCACCGACGCGGTGCAGCTGCACGGCGGCTACGGCTACTGCAAGGACTACCGCGTCGAGCGCCTGATGCGCGACGCCAAGATCACGCAGATCTGGGAAGGCACCAACCAGGTCCACCGCCAGCTGATCGGGCGCAGCTTCATCGAGAAGAGGCGCTAGCCGATGCGCGCCGTGGTGGTGCACGCGCATGGCGACTTTCGCGCGCCGCGCGTCGAACAGGTCGCCGATCCGCTGCCGGGCGCGGGCGAGGTGGTGATCGGCGCGCGCGCGATCGGCGTCAACTACCCCGACCTGCTGGTCATCCAGGGCAAGTACCAGTTCCTGCCGCCCAAGCCGTTCTCGCCCGGCAAGGAAGTCGCCGGTGTGATCGAGGCGATCGGCGCCGGGGTGACGCGCGTCAGGCCCGGCGACCGGGTGATGGCGCAGCGTGAATACGGCTGCTACGCCGAGAAAGTGCTCTCGCCCGAGGCGACCGTCTACCGGATGCCCGATTCGCTCGGCTTCGAGGAAGGCGCTGCGCTGGGCCTTGCCTACCAGACCGCGCACTTCGCCTTGGTCGATCGCGGCGCCTACCGGCCGGGCGAGTCGGTGCTGGTCACCGGCGCCTCGGGCGGGGTGGGACTTGCCTGCGTCGAGGTGGCGAAGGCTTACGGCGCCACCGTGATTGCGGGGGTGACGAGCGCCGCGAAAGGCGCGCTCGCCGAGAAGCACGGCGCGGACCACTGGATCGACCTGTCGCAGCCCAATCCGCGCGAGTCGATCCGCGCGCAGGTGCACGCGCTCACCGGAAAACGCGGCGTCGACATCGTGCTGGAGAACGTCGGCGGCGAAGTGTTCGACGGCGCGCTGCGCGCGCTCGCCTGGTGCGGGCGCATGGTCATCGTCGGCTTCGCCTCGATGCAGCTGCCCGAGATGAAGGCGAACTACCTGCTGGTGAAGAACATCAGCGCGACCGGCCTGCAGTGGAGCGACTACCGCGAGCGCGATCCCGCGTGGGTGCAGCGCGTGCAGGCCGAGCTCTATGGCCTGTACGGCGCGGGCAAGCTCAAGCCCTACGTCAGCGCGCGCTTTCCCCTCGAGCAGTTTGCGGATGCGCTCGCCTGCTTCGTCGAGCGGCGCGTGCAGGGCAAGATGATCCTGGGGTCAGACCCCTGTGGATAAGTTCGCGGCAAGGCCTGATCGGCTACGAGCCTAAAAACTTATCCACAGGGGTCTGACCCCATGAGCGGCCAGACGCCGCGCCGCCCGAGCGCGCGCGCGACCAGGTCCATCACCAGCGCGCACTCGAGCCCGAACGGCAGGTAGCCCGCATAGCCGAGCAGCGGCATCTCGAACAGGTGGAAGCGCTGCACGTAGGGCACGCTGTAGTGCCACTTGGCGAGGCTGTCCCAGTTCCACAGCTCCCAGGCGAAGCCGCAGACGAGCGCGGCGAGTGCCGGCTGCAGCAGCGGGCGCCAGTCGCCGCGTGCCAGCGGCGCGAAGAACGACTCGCCGGTAAGCAGGCGCTGCAGGCCGGCGAGCACGGCGAGCGGCGCGAGCCAGAGCATCGAGAACAGCGCTTCCGGGTACATGCCGATGCCACAGAGCGCCGCAAAGCCGAACAGCAGGGCGATCCAGGCGTGCGCGACGTCGCCGCCGATCGGCGGCAGCCCGGTCGTCTCGAGACGCGGGAAGCAGCGCAGCCAGTGCCAGGCGCTCGCGACCGCGGGCAGCACCGTCGAGAACGGCAGCGTCGCCTGCACGAAGTACCCCCAGTCGCTGTGCGCTTCGAGGCCCGCGTACTGCCAGTTGCCGGTGAAGCCGTTCAGGTACTCGAACAGCCACCAGAAGGCCGCGCTCACCGGAAACAGCGCGAGGAACCAGCCGCTGCGGTGGGTGAGCAGCGAGCGCCCCGTCTCGCGCCAGACCAGGCCGTTCAGCACAAGGATGGTGCCGAGCCACAGCGGCGTGAACACCGGGCGGCGCCAGTGGGACGCAACCAGCTCGCCGCGCCAGGCGAAAAACCAGCTGACCATGAGAACGGCGAGGCCGAGCCAGCCCCACCAGGGAAACCACGCGCGCGTCGGTCGCGCCATCGCGAAGCGCGCGTTCGTCAGCGCGAAGCCGTAGAGTGCGACCGCCGCCGCGAACGGCAGCGCGTAGAGCGCGAACGCGTCCCAGGAAAACGGCGCATGCGGCACGAAGCCCGGGCGCGGAGGAAACGCGAGAAAGGCGGTCATCGGCTGTCCCGCCAGCTTCAGGCCGAGCAGCGGCGCCGCCCAGACGAGGGCGGCCCAGAGCAGCAGGACCGCGAATGCGCGCGCCCGAATGCCCAGCGTCCTCAGGCCGGCTGCGGCAGATGCTGGCGCACGAGCGACACGAGCGTCGCGCCGTCGACCGGCTTGTTGACGTAGCCCACCGCGCCGAGCGCCATTGCGCGGTCGTGGCCGTCCTCGCGCGAGGTGAGAAAGATGACCGGGATGAACGGCAGCGTCGCGTCGGCGTTCAGCACCGCAGCGAACTCGAACCCGCTCATGTACGGCATGGTCACGTCGAGCACGATCAGGTCGGGCGCGCCGCCGAGCACGATGTGGCCCGCGACGATCGCGTCCTCGGCGACGACGACCTCGTAACCCGCCTGCGCCAGCTGGTGCCGCACCAGCGCGCGGATGCTCTCGTCGTCATCGACCACCAGGACCCTGGCCATGGCCGAAATACTACATTAGGACAAAACCCCCGACGGGCGCCGGCTCGGGACACCAGCCGGCCGCCGTCGAGCAGGATCGAGCCCGCGATGCCGCGTCCATGCTTTAATCCGCGGATGATCAGTCGTGGCCGCTGGGCTGCGCGAGGCCCGCGTCGGCCGGTCGTAACGGGTCGCGCGCGCACGCGCCGACCTGCGCCGGCGTCCCGGGGGAGCGTTGCGTCGTGAAAATGCTGCTGGTCGACGATCACGCCTTGTTCAGGGAAGGCCTCAAGCTCCTGCTGCGCTCGCTCGACGCCGAGCTCGCGCTCGAGGAGGCCGGAGACTGCGCGCAGGCGCTCGACAAAATATCGGGCCAGAGCTACGACCTGGTGCTGCTGGACATGAACCTGCCGGGCCGCGGCGGCCTCGATGCGCTCAGCGCGCTGCGCGAGGCGGCGCCCTCGACCCCGGTCGTGGTCCTGTCGGGCGAGGAAGATCCGCTGCTGGTGCGCGGTGCGATCGACCGCGGCGCGATGGGGTTCATCCCCAAGTCGTCGACGCCGGAGATTCTGATCCCGGCGCTGCGGCTGGCGCTCGCGGGCGGCGTGTACCTGCCGCCGGCGGTGCTCGACACGCGCGCCGCGGCCGCGCAGCCCGCGTCGCCGCAGGCGAAGGCTCAGGAAGCAGCGCCGGCCGGACTGACGCAGCGCCAGATGGACGTACTGCGCTGCGTCATCCAGGGCAAGCCGAACAAGGTGATCGCGCGCGAGCTCGACATCTCGGAAGGCACCGTGAAGGCGCATCTGTCGTCGGTGCTGCATGCGCTCGGCGCGCGCAATCGCACCGAAGCGGTCTATGCCGCCGCGAGGCGCGGATTACGCCTGACCTGACCGCGCGGAAATGATCAGAAAACGGCCAGCCACTTTGCGCCGGCCGGCCGGTCAGCGTCGCGAACGAAGCGTCCGCCAACCACGCGGCCGCGCTCGAAGCGACCCCGCACGAACGGCGCGGGCACAAAGCGGCGGCGGCTGAAGCGGCAGCGCACGGCCCACTGCCCGTTTTCCCGCAAAGCTTGAACCAGCGTGAAACCGTCGCCCGGCGGTGCGAATTCCGTGGCGACTTCGCATTCGTACGCGCCGCCCCAGACCGCGGCGCCCTGCGTGCGCGCCGGGCCTCCGCGCGGCAGCGTGAAGTCGAACGGTTCCTCCCATGCCAGATCGTCGGGCACGGCATTGGCGAACGGAAACGGCGCGTAGAGCGCCGAGCTGTGGATCGAGTAAATCGACATGGTCTTGCCGGAGTCGCGTGCCCGAATCCGGGCGCGCGTTGCAAATGAAATGTGCTCGTCGCCGGACAGGAAGACGACGTTGCCAATCTGTTTCTCGACGATATACGCGAGAAGTCGATGCAAGGAGTCGGGGTAGCCGTCCCAGGCGTCCGAGCGCAACGCGGCTGCGCAATGCGCGTTCTGCCTCGTTCTGAGCTTGCGCGGCAGCAGACAGGCGGGCGAGGCAATGAACTTGGGAACGTCGGGCTCCCTGGGCCGGGCGAGCCAGTCCAGCAGATCCTCGAATTGGCCGTCGCTCATGATGCGCGCGCTTTCTATGGTCTGCGCAGTGCGCGCTTTGCGCTCCGTGCGCGTATCGGCCATGAAGAACGGGAAGCCATTGAGCTCGAAGTCGTATCGCAGAGGCAGCGGCGAATCGGGCGACGGCGGCCGCAACTCGGGACCCGCGATGCGCTGATACTCCAGGTAGAAACGGCGCCCGTCGATCAGGTTGTCGCCCGGGCGGCGCTCGCCTTCGACCGGCTCCCAGTTGTCCTCGATTTCGTGATCGTCGAGCATCATGTAGACGGGAATGCGGCGCTGGATACGGCGGAGAGCCGGCATGCGCAGCAGCCGCTCGTAGGGAAACTCGAAACGATCGTACAACGTGGAAGGATCGAAAAGCCCGGCGGTCGCGTCGGCATAGATCTGGTCGCCGACCAAGAGCAGGCACTTGGGCTTAAGCCGAGCGCCCTCGCGCTCGAGACAGCGCGCAAGTCGCTCGTAGGAACGCTCCGCAACGTCGCGATCCAGGAATCCCGCCGGGTACTGGCAGCTCGCGACGGCAAACGTGATTTCGGTCGGTGCCTCCGGGGACGCCAGCAGCCAGCGCTCGAGCTCGATCAGTCCCGGTTCCAGCGCCTTGATCGGATTCCCGAGCTGCTCGCCCACGTCGCGTTCGATGTGTTCCTGCATGGCTTGCGGCAGCTCTCGAATGGGCATCGAACTCGCGAGCCCGCCGCGCACCGGTTCGCCTCCCGGCTTCACGAACCTGGCGAGGCGATCTTCCCAGATCGCCGATAAATAGCGCGCGCGCGCGTCCGCCATGTCCACCGCCACCGGCAAACGATCGTGCAGCAACAGCATCAGCACGCCGTCGATCTTGTCGGCCCAGAGAAACAAGGGCGCATCGATGCCGAAGTGCCCGTTTCGGTCGTTGTCGAGCGCGAAAGCCCAGCCCACTTGCGCGACGCTGCCGGGCTTGCCCTCCTCGTCCGCGGGCACGAGGCGATCGGTCTGCCGGTCGCGAACGACCGGCACGAGGACCGCCGCGAGCGCCTTGTCGAGCAGCGGGTCCGAGGCGCCGCCGATCCGCAGCATCGGTGCCCCCTGCGCGCGCAGCGCTCCCACGATCGGCCCCAGCCATGGCGATCGTGCCGCAAAGCGCAGATCCTCCAGCCGGATGCCCTCAGCCTTGCTCGCCATCGGCACTCTCCCGCGACAGAAAGTCGAAGACCCACGCAAACACCTCGGCCGCACGCCTGCCGATCAGGCTGTCCTGATGCCCGAACTGAGGAAAGGGCTGGATCTCCACGTCGATATTCGCCTCTTCCTTGAACCTCGCTTTCAAGCGCCGCAGCGTCGCGATATCCGAGAGTCCGTTGTCCTCGCCGTGGATGCTCGCGGTGGGAAACGTCCAGCGCGTGATCAGATTGCGTGGCAGCACGTATTCGTTGCGGCCGGCCCGATTGGTGATGACCTTGGAACGCGCGAAATGAATGACCTGCGCGACCGTCTCGATGCTCAGGGGACCGAACAGGTCGTCGATGTACTCGAGCACCCTGCGGTGGAGCAGCGGCGTCCCGCCCTGGTCGGCGAGGTTGAAATCGCGCCCGTACAGCGCATCCATGCGGTGGCGCGTGCCGGCGAAGGGCGTGCGCCGCCAGAACCGCCACGGTGGGTTCTCGATGTCGAACTCCTCTTCGGGGTAGGGCAGCGTGGCGAGCAGCCGGTCGAGCATCTGGTCGACGAGCCCGGGATCGGGTCGCACCCGGAACTGGTAATCCGCCATCGGGAGGAAATGCCTCAGGTATCTCATCGCGTAGCCGCGGAAGATGTTGGCCGGGGTCATCACCACGATCGGCCCGACCTGCGAAAGCACGGCCCGGTGAATTCGCTGCGGCAGGGCCAGGCGCTCGTGAAAGAAGCGCTCTCCCGCTTCCGGCGGATCGAGAACCGCCATGCCGAGCATCACCGCACCCATGCAGTGCGCGAACACGTCCACCGACTTTTCGCCGGTTTGGCGGCAGATCTCGTCGATCGCCACTGGAATGTCGGCTAGCGCGGCGTCCTCGAACGCCCAGGGGTGGCGCGCCGTCGGCATTCCGCTGCTGGTGCGGAGGTCGAGCAGCCAGACATCGCGCCCGCGCCGGAAGAAGTACTCGGCCATGTTGGGTTTCACGGCGTGGTGCGCGAACGTCGTGCCACTCGCGCTGTAGCCGTGGATCATCACCACCGGCCGCCCCTTCGGGCGGCAGGGCCGGTAGCGCGTGAGCCGCACGTGCACCGGCGTTCGATCCTGCAGCTGGTCGAGCTTGATCTCGCGGATCTGCGGCTCTGGCAGCCGCCAGCGAATCCTCTTCGGCAGCCTCTGCGGCGTGCGCGCCGCCGGCGCATCCGGCCGGCGAAAGCTCCAGACGTGGACGTTGAGCAGCAGGCGGAGGAAATACGCGGCCAGCGAGACGACGTCGGCGAGCGCGGTCATCTGGTCGTTCTGGCCGACGATCTTCATGAGGGGCACGCCCTGCTCCGCTAGATACTGGGTGTCGAGCCTCAACACCGGCACGTCACCCACGGCGCCCGGAAATGTCAGCAGCTGCAGTTCCATGAGCTGCCTCCACGGGTTCGACCTGCGGCCGTAGGTCAGGCGCTTCACGCCGACGATGCGCGCGTCGCGCACGAACGGCGTGGTATCGATCGCGGTCTGCGCATTGCGCGTCTCGCACGCGCCGAGCTTCAGCGAATACCTGAGACGGCGCACTTCCCCCGCGCGCGACGCCAGCGCGAAGGCGTCGCGCGAGCGCGCACGGTACTCGGCCCATGCGGTGTCGGCCTTCGGATCGCCGGCCGCGGCCCGCACCGGGTCGGCCGCGCGCAGCAGGCTTCCGTTGCGCCAGCGCTCGACGATCCTTTGCCAGGCATCGCGCAGCCCGCGGTTCGGCAGCCACGCGCGCATCGCCCGGCAGCGGCGCTCCTTGAGGGTGCTCGGCTCGCGCTGCAGCAGCTTCAGTTTGCCGGCGAGCGGCGCGCGCAGCTCGGTGATGCCCTCCAGGCGCC
>Ga0210067_1000104_pt1 | contig 10757 bp, 11 predicted proteins | sample RushMan_ThreeSqB_2_FD_185559 | JGI IMG/M metagenome (GOLD analysis project Ga0210067, IMG submission 185559) | Wetland microbial communities from San Francisco Bay, California, USA, that impact long-term carbon sequestration - RushMan_ThreeSqB_D2... | ecosystem: Environmental > Aquatic > Marine... | reverse complement strand
GATGCTCGCCGTGCTCCTGGACCACGAGGGGCCCCATTTCTCCTTCGGCGCGAGCGTCGAGGAACACCTGCCCGAGAACTGCGCGGCCATGCTGGCAAGCCTGCACGCGCTGCTGGGCACGATGCTCGAATCGCGCCAGCCCATCCTGGTGGCGATCGGCGGCCAATGCCTCGGCGGCGGTCTCGAGCTCGCCATGGCGGGCCACCTCCTGTTTGTCGCGCCGGACGCGCAACTCGGGCAACCCGAGATCCGGCTGGGCGTGTTTCCGCCCGCGGCCTCGGTGTTGCTGCCGCTGCGCATCGCACAGGCGCGCGCCGAGGACCTGCTGTACTCCGGGCGTTCCATCGACGGCGCCACCGCGGTCGCCTGGGGTCTCGCCAACCAGTCCGCGCCGGACCCGGGCGCCGCCGCGCTCGCCTATTTCGACGCCGAGCTGGCCGAGAAAAGCGCCGCTTCGCTCGCCCTGGGCGTGCGCGCGGCGCGCTCGGCGTTCGCCGAGCTGGCGCGGGCGCGCCTGGCCGAGGCCGAGGAAAGTTACCTCAACGACCTGATGGACACGCACGACGCGAACGAGGGCCTGGCCGCATTCCTCGAGAAGCGTGCGCCGAAGTGGCAGAACCGTTGAGGAGAATGTGAGATGAAGCTGACCGACATCGTTGCGCGCTGCGAGCAGCTGTTCGAAGATCTCCAGCTCAATGCCGTGAAGGAATGGAAGGCGGCGCAGCCGGGCCGCAAGGCGATCGGCTACATGCCGATCTATGTGCCGCGCGAGATCATCCACGCGGCGGGCATGCTGCCGGTGGGTATCTTCGGCGGCGGCGACCAGCTCGAGGTGATCCAGGGCGACGCCTACTACCAGAGCTACATCTGCCGCATCCCGCGCTCGACGCTCGAGCTCGGCCTCACCGGGCGGCTCGACGTGCTCGACGGCATGCTGTTCCCGTCGATCTGCGACGTGATCCGCAACCTCTCGGGCATGTGGCAGATCATGTTCAAGGACAAGTACGTCAAGTACTTCGATCTGCCGCAGAACTACGTCGACGCCATCGGCGGCGAGTTCTACGTGCACGAGATGCAGCAGCTCCGCGAGGACCTCGGCCGGCTGGCCGGCAAGGAGATCACGGACGAGCAGCTGCGCGCCTCGATCGCGGTTTATAACGAAAATCGCAAGGCGGTCCGCGAGCTCTACGCGTACCGCGCCGAGCAGCCCTGGCAGGCGCCGACCTCCGAGCTCTATCTTGTACTGCGCGCGGGCTGTGTCCTGCCGCCCGAGGAGCACACGCAGCTGGTGCGCGCGTACCTCGCCGCGGCGCGCGCCGAGACGCGGCCGCGGCGCGACAACGCACGCGTGGTGATTACCGGCTCGTTCTGCGAGCAGCCGCCGCTCAGCCTGATCAAGTCGATCGAGATGTCCGGCTGCTACGTGGTGGACGACGACTTCCAGCTCATCCAGAGCTGGCTGCTCGACGAAGTGCCGCTCGCCGGCGACCCGCTCGAGGAGCTGTCGAAGGCCTTCCTGCACCGCTCGACCTCGACCTCGTCGAAGTACGACGAGATGAAGGAAGACAAGGGCAAGTTCCTGCTCAGGCAGATCCGGGAGCGCGGCGCCGAGGGCGTGATATTCGCCGCGGCGTCCTTCTGCGACCCGGCGCTCCTCGAGCGTCCGATGCTGCAGGGGATTCTCGCCCAGCACAAAATTCCCTACACCGCGTTCAAGTACTCCGAAAACACCGGCCAGATGGCCCCGATCCGCGAGCAGGCGGGCACCTTCGCCGACTCGATCAAACTGTGGAGCGCCGCATGAGCACACCGATCCAGATCGTGCCGGGAACCGGCACGGCGAAAAAGCCGCCGCCGGCCCAGAAAGAAGACTCGATGTTGCTGCAAAAGGATCTGATCAATGGCAACTATCATGAGCTCGCCACCGCGCGCGAGATGAACCGCAAGGTCTCGGCGACCTTCGTGCCCGGAAATCTCAACGAGCTGCTGATGTGCTTCGACTTCGCGCGCAGCCTGCCCGAAACCAACGCGCTGCAAAACGGCATGCGCAAGAAATCCGGCAAGATGATCATGGATGCCGAGCGGGACGGCCATTCGGAGGACGTGTGCACCTACGTCAAAGCCGACCTCGGCATGATGCTGCAGGGGCAGGTCGGGCCTACAGGCGAACCATTACCCACGCCCGACGTGCTGCTGCTTTCCTACACCGGCTGCTTCACCTTCATGAAGTGGTTCGAGCTGATCCGCCAGAAGTACGACTGCGAGACGGTGATGCTGCACGTGCCCTACCAGGGCGACGGCAAGATCTCGAAGAACATGCGCGACTACGTCCTCAAGCAGCTCAAGGAAAATGTCATCCCCACGCTGGAGAAGGTATCCGGGGTCAAGTTCGACATCGACCGGCTGCGCCAGTACATGAAGGAGTCGGCCAAGGCGGAAGAGGACCTGGTCTGGACGCTGCAGTCCGCGAAGCACAAGCCTTCGCCGATCGACGGCTACTTCGGCGCCGTGTACTACATCGGCCCGATCTTCACCGCGTTCCGCGGCACGCCCGAGGCGACCAAGTTCTACAGCGTCCTGCGCAAGGAGATCGAACAGCGCATCCGCGAGGGCAAGGGGCCGGTGACGCCCGAAGGCGAGCACCCAGGCGAGAAGTACCGCCTGGTGGTCGAGGGGCCGCCCAACTGGACCAGCTTCCGCGAGTTCTGGAAGATGTTCTACGACGAGGGCGCAGTGGTGGTGGCCTCGACCTACGCCAAGGTCGGCGGCGTGTACGACTTCGGCTTCCGGCACGACCCGGACCATCCGCTTGAGTCGCTCGCCGAGTACTGCCTGGGCTGCTACACCAACCTCAACTTCCCGCAGCGCATCGACATGATCTGCAAGTACCTCGACGAGTACCAGGCCGACGGCCTGCTGATCAACTCGATCAAGAGCTGCAACAGCTTTTCGGCCGGGCAGCTGCTCATCCTGCGTGAGGTGGAGAAGCGCACCGGCAAGCCGGCGGCGTTCATCGAGTCGGATCTGGTCGATCCGCGCTATTTCTCCGCGGCGAACATCAAGAACCGGCTCGAGAGCTACTTCCAGATGATTAAGCAGAAGCGCGCTGCTTCCACGGCCGCGCAGTCGGCCGTCCAACCCCCCGCGATGCACTGAGGAGCCGGCCATGCGTTGTTTCATCGGCATCGATCTCGGATCGACCACCACCAAGGCGGTGGTGATCGACGAGCAGCAACGCGTGCTCGGGCGCGGCATCACCAACTCGCGCTCCAACTACGACACCGCGGCGACCATCGCCAAGCAGGAGGCGCTGCTCTCGGCGCGCTTCCTCCTGTTCCGCGAGGCGCTCGGTCGCAGCGGCGCGCTGAACGGCGGCCTGGACGGGTTCGTCGGGCAGCTGGAGCGCGACTTCCGTCTCGAGCAGTTCCTCGTGCAGCTCGCCGATCTCGAGCAGGTGTGCGCGAAGAGCGTCGCCACCGCGCGCTTCGGCGACGCGGAGAAGGCCGTGGCCGCGGCGCTCGAGCAGGTGTTCGCCCGCCTGCGCGAGGAGGCGCCGGCGCTTTTCGCGCCCGGGGCGAAGCGCAAGAGCGATTTCTTCCGCGACATCGCCGGCAGCCGCTACCTGGCGCTCAGCGAGGAGGTGGCGAAGGACGCCGGCCTGCGCTACGACTTCCTCCTCAACGTGTTCGACCGCTCGATCATCGAGGTGGAGAACCGGGTCTACCTCGACTCGCTCTCGCCACATCTGCTGGCGGCGCTCAAGCGCACCTTCGAGGTGCTGCCGGCGACCGCGGCGCGTGGCGAGGCGGTGCGCGCGCCGATCCAGGGCGTGCTCGACATGCCGCTCGAGGAGGCCTACGTGGTGGGCACCGGCTACGGCCGCGCGCGGCTGCCGTTCTCGAAGGAGCATATCCGCTCCGAGATCCTGTGCCACGGCCTGGGTGCGCACGTCATGTACCCGGGCACCGCGACCGTGCTCGACATCGGCGGCCAGGACACCAAGGCGATCCAGGTCGACCCGCAGGGCATCGTCGAATCGTTCCAGATGAACGACCGCTGCGCCGCGGGCTGCGGGCGCTACCTAGGCTACATCGCCGACGAGATGAACATGGGGCTCCACGAGCTCGGGCCGCTGGCGATGAAGTCGACCAAGACCGTGCGCATCAACTCGACCTGCACGGTGTTCGCCGGCGCCGAGCTGCGCGACCGGCTGTCGCTCGGTGAGAAGCGCGAGGACATCATGGCCGGGCTGCACCGCGCCATCATCCTGCGCGCGATGTCGATCCTGGCGCGCTCGGGCGGGGTGAGGAACGAATTCACCTTCACCGGCGGCGTCGCCAAGAACGAGGCGGCGGTCAAGTCGCTCAACGAGCTGATCGTGGAGAACTACGGCAAGGTCACGCTCAACATCAATCCCGACTCGATCTATACGGGGGCTTTGGGCGGCGCCACCTTCGCCTGGCGCGCGGTGATGGAGGAGGGTAAGGCCATCGAGAAGCGGGAGACGGCATGAGCATCCACACGATCGGCATTGACATTGGCTCCGGCGCGGTGAAGACCGCGCTGTTCCGTTCTGAGGGCGGCAAGACCGAGTGGCTGGCTAAGCGCTGCGAGCGCATCCGCCGGCGCGACCCGATGGAGCTCGCCAAGCAGGGCTACGACGAGGTGCTGGCGGAAGCCAGGCTCGCGTCGAACGACATCGCCTACGTCGCAACCACGGGCGAGGGGGAGAACGTCAAGTTCGCCACCGGCCATTTCTACTCGATGACCACGCATGCGCGCGGCGGCGTGTTTCTCAACCCGGAGGCGCGCGCGGTGGTCGACATCGGCGCGCTCAACGGCCGGGCGATCTACATCGACGAGCGTGGCAAGGTGCTCTCCTACAAGATGACCAGCCAGTGCGCCTCGGGCTCGGGGCAGTTCCTCGAGAACATCTCGCGCTATCTCGGCGTCGCGGTCGAGGAGATCGGCACGCTGTCGAAGACGTCGCAGAATCCGGAGAAGGTGAGCTCGATCTGCGCAGTGCTCGCGGAAACCGACGTCATCAACATGGTCTCGCGCGGCATTGCGACGGCCGACATCCTGAAGGGCATTCACCTGTCGATGGCCTCGCGCCTCGCCAAGCTGCTCAAGGTCACCGGGATCACGAAGGGGACCGTGCTGCTGACCGGCGGGCTTGCGCTGGACGAAGGCCTGCTCGCCGCGTTGCAGGAAGAGCTGGTCAACGAGAAAATTACCGGCCTGACGGCGGTCAACCACCCGGATTCGATCTTCGCCGGCGCGATCGGCGCCGCGCTCTGGGGGGCGTTCCGCCACGGCAAACTGAAAGAGCTCGAGTCGCGCGCCGCGGCCTGAGCACGAGGGGAGTGCACGATGGCTTTGATGATCAACGACAACTGCACCGCCTGCGATGCCTGCAAGCCGGTGTGCCCGAATGACGCGATCGCGGTTGGCGATCCGATCTACGTGATCGACCCGTTTCGCTGTACCGAATGCGTCGGCGCCGAAGACGAGCCGCAGTGCAAGCTGGTCTGCCCGGCGGACTGCATCGAGGTCAATCCGGACTACCAGGAGACCCCGGAGCAGCTGATGGAGAAGTACGAGAGCCTGCACGGCTAAGCGGCGAACGCCGCTAGAATCATCCGGATGACCCGTTTACGGGAGGTCCCCGTGCCGATCTCGAATCCGACACGCGTACAGCTGCTCGACAAGGGCCAGGCCGACGCGTCTCTTGGCCCACTCTACGACCGCGCCGACGCGGTGTCGCAGGGCAGCACGCTGCCCGGGCCGACGCTATTCGGCAACCAGGTGCGCGCGCTGGCGCATAACCCGGCGCTGCTGAAGTCCCTGTTCGGCGTCTACGAAGCCTTCGCCGCCGAACCCTCAATCGATCGCAAGCTGACCGAGCTCGGCATACTCGTCGTCTCGCGGGTCAATGCCTGCCGCTACTGCGTGCAGCACCACGCGCCGCTCGCGCACGGCGCCGGGCTAAAGACATCGCAGCTGCAGGCGCTGCAGGAAGACGCCTGGTCCGACCCCAAGCTCTGGTCGCAGGAGGAGTGGCTCGTGGTGCGCTACGCCGAGGCGCTGGCGGCAGTGCCGCAGCGCGTCAACGACAAGCTGTTCGCCGAGTTCAAAGAGCATTTCTCGGAGCGCCAGATCGTCGACCTCACGATGCGGCTCGCGCTGTGCGCGGCATGGAACAAGTTCAACGACGCGCTCGGCCTGGATACCGAAACCGCATTTAAGCACGCCTTCGCCGAGCTGGGCCTTCCTGCCCAAGCCGAGAAGATCGGCGCCTGAGAAGCGCTGGCGCGGCGCCGCCATGGCATATGAGCATTGCAGCTAACGGCCGTCCGCCATTTCGCGCCGACCATATCGGCAGCCTGCTGCGCCCGTCGGCGCTGCGCAAGGCGTTTCGCGGGCATGCCGCGGGCACGCTCTCTGACGAGGCCTTCCGGGCTGCGCAGGACGCCGCGATCCGCGATGCGGTCAAGCTGCAGGCTGACTGCGGTCTGCAGGTGGCGACCGATGGCGAATTCCGGCGCTTTTCCTACTGGGAGAAATTCGTCCGCCTGACCGATGGTCTCGTTGTCAAGGAGGCTAATTTCAGGTTCCACGACGCGCATGGCCACGAGTCAGACTTCAGCGCGCCCTACGCCGAGGCGAAGGTCGGGCGCGGCACGCCGATCACGCTCGACGAGTTCGAGTTTCTCGACGCGGAGACGCGCGCCACGCCGAAGGTCACCATGCCGGCACCGTCGACCATGCATCTTTACCGCTACCGAGATTTCGCCGACCCGAAGGTTTACCCGGATGCGCGCGCGTTCTTCGCCGACCTCGGGAAGGTCTACCAGCGTGAGATTGCCGAGCTCGCTCGGGCGGGCTGTCGTTACGTCCAGCTCGACGAGGTCGCGCTCGCCGTGCTCTGCGACCCCGCGGCGCGCGCCAAGCTGAGTGCCGACGGTGCCGACCCGGAGAGTCTCGTCGATCTCTACGTCGACGCCATCAACGAAGCGGTCAAGAATCGACCGGCGGAGGTGGTGGTCGGCATCCACATGTGCCGCGGCAACTACAAGGGCATGTACCTGTCGGAGGGCGGCTACGACTCGGTTGCCGAGAAGCTCTTCGGCCTCACCGACGTGAATCACTTCCTACTGGAGTTCGACACACCGCGCGCGGGCGACTTCGCGCCGCTGCGCTTCATGCCGACGAACAAGGGCGTGGTGCTCGGTCTGGTGAGCTCGAAGCTGCCAATGCTCGAACCGATCGATCTGCTCCGGCGCCGCGCCGACGAAGCGGCGAAGTTCGTCGATCCCGCACGCCTCGCGATCAGCCCGCAGTGCGGCTTCGCCAGCACCATGGGCGGGAACCCGGTGACCGAGGCCGACGAGCGCGCCAAGCTCACGCTCTGCGTCGATGCAGGGCGCGCTCTCTGGGGATGAGATGAGCGCCGCGCTGTGGCAGCGCCCCGCGCACGAGCTCGCGCGCCTCATCGCAGCGAAGCAGGTCTCTCCGCTCGAGCTGACGAAAGGCGTGCTCGAGCGCATCGACCGCTTGCAGCCGACGCTCAATGCGTTCATCACCGTGTGCCACGATGCGGCGCTCGCCGCGGCGCGGCAGGCTGAGCAGGCGGTGATGAATGGCGCGGCGCTCGGTCTGCTGCATGGCGTGCCCTATGCAGTGAAGGACCTGGTCAATACGGCCGGCGTGCGCACCACCTTCGGCTCGCTCGTCTACGAGCACAACGTGCCGGCCGAGGATGCGGTTGCCGCGGCGCGGATGAAGGCCGCCGGCGGCATCCTGCTCGGCAAAACGACGACGCCGGAATTCGGCCACAAGGCGCTGACCGATGCGCCGCTCTTCGGACGCAGCTGCAATCCCTGGGACCTGTCGCGAACCTGCGGGGGTTCGAGCGGCGGTGCCTCTGCGGCGGTCGCGGCCGGGCTCGGTCCGGTCGGCATCGCGACAGACGGCGGCGGCTCGACGCGCATTCCGGCGGCCTGCTGCGGCCTGGTCGGCCTCAAGCAGACCCTCGGCACCGTGCCGCACAGCCAGGTGCAGGACGCGTTCGGCAACTACACCTACGTGACGCCGCTGTCGCGCACCGTGATGGACACGGCGCTGCAGCTGACCGCGATGGCAGGTGCGCACGCGAGCGATCCCTGGTCCATCGGCCTCGCCGCGCAGGACTTCGTCGCCGCCGCGCGCCCACAGGGCGACCTCAAGGGGCGGCGCATCCTGTGGTCGCTCACGCTCGGCAACACGGTGGTGGCGCGCGAGGTGCGCACTGCATTCGAGGTGGCGCTCGGTCGCTTCGCCGAGCTGGGTGCCGAGCTGGTCGAGTTGACCGAGGCGGTTCCGAAGATGGAGCCCATCTGGCGGGTGATCAATCATGCGAGCTGGCGCGCGCGCTTCGGCGATATGATTCGCGAGCACGGTCCGCGCATGTCGCCGTCGCTGCTGCGCCAGCTCGAGGTCGGCGCGCAATGGAGCGCAGTGGACTACCAGCGCGCGATGTTCGAGCGCACCATGCTTTTTCGCCGCGTGCAGGGATGGCTCGAAGCGAACGACGTGCTGGTCACGCCGACGCTCGCGCGCACCGCGCTATCGATCGACCAGGACCTGTTCGAGCCGATCGAGATCGACGGAGAGTCGGTCGGCGAGCTGCGCGGCAACCTGTTTCCGTACACGCTGCCATTCAACATCACCGGGCATCCAGCGATGACCGTACCCTGCGGTTTCGGCTCGGACGGCCTGCCGATCGGGCTGCAGATCGTCGGCCGGCTGCACGACGAGCCGACGGTTCTGCGCGTCGGCGCGCTGTACGAGGCATCGGAGCGCTGGATCGCGCGCTGGCCGGCGCTATGAGGGCGCGCGCACCTGCTGCTCGCGCGGATTGAAGATCCGCGGCGGCGGCGGCGGAAACTTCATCGCCGGCACCGGCGGGCGGACGAGCTCGACGTTGATTTCGCCCTGATTGGTCCAGGAGCGCCTGGAGAACGGATTGTCGATCCGCACGCCGAGCTCCTCTTCGGCTGCTTCCTCCACCGCCTTCTGCAGTTTTTCCGCATTGCGCTGCTGCCAGGGCAGGCGGTAGTAGCGCGGCTCGAGCGAGTCGTCGACGCGGAGCCACAGATAGATCGCCTTGCCTTCCTGCAGGCTGACGCCGAGCACCATGGCCTGCTTCGCCGTGGCGTTGAACCATTCGTGCGTCATCGGCTTCGGGCGGGCGAGAATCTCGGTGAGGCCAAGGTAGACAAAGGGGATGAACGCCGTCGTGAGCGCGACGGCCGCGACTCTGAGCCGCGTCACGCGGGGTGCGCGGATCGCGATCGCCGCGAGCAGCGCCGCAAGCACCGTCGCGCAGGTGAAGAGAAGGTAGACCGGCTCGATCACGAGGGCGGAGCGGTGACCAGACGACGCCGGATGGTCGTGACGCTGCCGGGCACCAGCTCCCCTGCTTCGGTCAGTCTGAAGCGGAACGCGGTTTCCTCCTGGTTGCGCCTTGTCAGCTCGATCCGGGTCTCGAGCAGCTGGCGCAGCTCGCCGTATTTCTGTTTGACGCTCGCGACGACCCTCACCGGGACGCGAACGCCGGCCGGCACCGCGCCGTACATATGCACGTTGACGGTGTACTCGCCCGCGGGGATGCCGCGGCTGTAGGACACCTCGTAGTTTTTTCCGGTGGCGTCGTTCTCGAGCCCGAGGTCGTCTCGAAGCAGGTTGAAAAAGCGGCTGCCCTGATTCCAAAACCCGACCGGAACGTCGCCCGGCGCCTGGACCCAGAGATCGACGTCTACCGGAAGGTCGTCGGGCCAATGAATTTCGACGACGACGTTGCCGGGGGACTGGGTATCGCGGCTTTCGTCGCGCTTTTTGCTCAGGTGAGGCAACAGCATGATGACCATGGCGACGAAGCCGATCAGCGTGAGCATCAGTACGTCGCGAAATACCGTGCTCGAGGGTTCGTCTTCGAATTCGTCAAGCTCGAGCATCACGCTCTCCACGCTCGACGATCGCCTGGTAGAGCCCGAGTGCACTTCCCGCGAGGATGCGCTGCGTCATCATCAGCCAGAGATGAAGCACCGACCCGATCAACGTCGTGTACAGCGCGATCGACATGCCGCTAATCAGGCGCGCGACCATCGGCGCGACGTTGTCGACCGTAGGTACCTGCTGTGGATCGACCCCCGAGAGCGCGACGATGAAGCCGATCACCGTCCCGACGAGACCCATCAGGACAAGGACCCCCGCGATGTGGCGCACGTTCGAGGGCGCCTGGGCAAGCTGCAGGCGAAGCAGGCCGGCAACCGTGCTGCGGCTATCGGCGCCGGTGCCGCCAACCTGCGTCAGGTACCAGGACGTACGAGAGGCCGCGCCAATGGCCCCGGAGTGCAGGTCGTCGAGCTCTCGCGTCACGCGCCACAGGTGCAGGCCGCAGTACACAAGACCGTAGAGGAAGGCGGCAACGATCAGCAGGCAGAGCCACAGGCTGCTGCCGATGAATGCGCCGTCCAGCCAGCCCTCGAGCCAGGCCGCGACGCAAAGCGCTGCGGAGACGACGTTGACGAGGGCGAACTGCAGGACGTGGAAGTAGCGCGGGAGGCGGGCAGGCGGCGCGCTCGACGGCGTTTCCGCCACCGTTGGCTCGTCGCTGCGCTTGGCAGGTGCACGCATGCGCGCCTCCTCCGGGGCCGTCGCGAGCCCCTGGCGGCGCTAGTGTAGAGCGGATTGAGGGGCGGCGTGCCGCGACC
>Ga0210067_1000103_pt1 | contig 10765 bp, 12 predicted proteins | sample RushMan_ThreeSqB_2_FD_185559 | JGI IMG/M metagenome (GOLD analysis project Ga0210067, IMG submission 185559) | Wetland microbial communities from San Francisco Bay, California, USA, that impact long-term carbon sequestration - RushMan_ThreeSqB_D2... | ecosystem: Environmental > Aquatic > Marine... | reverse complement strand
GCCCACGGGACAGACGACGCCGAGCCCGGTAACGACGACTCTGCGGCGAGACAAGATTCTTCCAGCGATAGGCACCGGAGCCTCTGCGCGGCTCCGCAGGCCCGGGTTAGGATTTCTGGTGTGCCTTGATGAAATCGATGGCCTGCTGGACCGTCGTGATCTTCTCGGCTTCTTCGTCCGGGATCTCGGTCTCGAACTCCTCCTCCAGCGCCATCACCAGCTCGACCGTGTCAAGCGAGTCCGCGCCAAGATCGTCCACGAAGGACGACTCGATCTTGATCTCCGCCTCGTTGACGCCAAGCTGCTCGGCGATGATCTTCTTGACGCGTTGCTCAATGTTCTCCATCTTCTGCTCCTTCCCTTAGGTCCCCGCCGGATGCAACGAGGCCCAGCATTTTACCAAACGATTGGACCCGGACCGGGCCATCGATCACCCCGATCAGGCCATGAACATGCCGCCGTTGACGTGCAGGATGCTGCCGGTCACGTAACCCGCCTGGGGCGAGGCGAGATAGGCCACCGCGGCCGCCACGTCCTCCACCGCGCCGAGGCGTCCCAGCGGGATCTGTGAGAGCAGCGCCGCGCGCTGCTCGTCCGACAGGGCGCGCGTCATGTCCGTATCAACGAAGCCGGGGGCCACGCAGTTGACCGTGATGTTACGGCTGCCGACCTCGCGTGCCAGCGCCCGGGTCATGCCCGCAACGCCCGCCTTGGCGGCCGCATAGTTCACCTGCCCGGCGTTTCCCGCGGCGCCAACCACCGACGTGATGTTGATGATGCGGCCCCAGCGCGCCTTCATCATGCCACGCAGGACCGCGCGCGAGAGCCGGAACACCGCGCGCAGGTTCGTTTCGATCACTTCGTCCCATTCGCTGTCCTTCATGCGCAGCGCGAGATTGTCACGCACCACGGCGGCATTGTTCACCAGCACGAGGACGTCACCGAACGCCTTGCTGACGGAAGCCACGAGCGCGTCGCACTGCGCCGCGTCGCGCACGTCGAGGACGCGGCCCGCGCCCCGCTTGCCGAGCGCATCCGTGATGCGCTGCGCGCCCGCTTCGCTGGTCGCGGTGCCGATCACCGTCGCGCCCTGCGCCGCGAGCGCCTGCGCGATCGCCTGCCCGATGCCGCGCGACGCGCCCGTCACCAAGGCGTGTTTGCCTTCCAGCATGCTCATGCCTCCCGCACCACCGCGAGCGCCTGCTCGAGGGCGTCGCGATCGGCAAGCGAAAGCCCCTGCACATCCGGCGCGATCCGTTTCACCAGACCGGCAAGCACCTTGCCCGGTCCACATTCGACGATGTGCGTCACACCGCGCGCGGCCATGGCTTGCACCGTCTCGACCCAGCGCACCGGCGCAGCCGCCTGGCGCACCAGCGCGTCGCGGACGGCGTCCGGCGATTGCGCGATCGCGACATCGACGTTGTTGATCAAGTCAATCTGCGGCACCGCCAGCGACACCTTGCCAAGATAGGCCCGCAACCGCTCGGCCGCAGGCTGCATCAGGCTCGAATGAAACGGCGCACTGACCGGCAAGCTCATCGCGCGCTTCGCACCGCGCGCCTTGCAGGCACTGATCGCCCGCGCGACCGCCGCCTTGTGTCCCGCGATGACCACCTGCCCCGGGGCATTGAAATTGACCGCCTGAACCACCTCGCCTTGCGCCGCATCGGCGCAGGCTGCACGGACTGCGTCGTCATCGAGGCTCATGATGGCCGCCATCGCGCCGACGCCTTCGGGCACCGCCTGCTGCATCGCTTCGGCGCGAAAGCGCACGAGCGGCAGGCAATCTTTGAGGCTGAGTGCGTTCGCCGCGACCAGGGCGGCGTATTCCCCGAGGCTGTGCCCGGCGACGACGCTCGGCACGGCGCCGCCGAGTCCGGTCCAGGCGCGGTAGGCGGCAATGCCGACCGTCACCATCGCCGGTTGCGTGTTGACGGTCAGCGCGAGCGCCTCGGCCGGTCCTTCGTCGAGCACGCGCAGGAAATCCGCGCCCAGCACCGCCCCGGCCTCCGCGCGCACCGCATCGACACCGGGAAGACCCGCATAGGCCTCGAGCATTCCAACCGATTGAGATCCCTGTCCGGGAAATACGAACGCAAGCTTCATCCGTCCTGTCCTTCACATTGTCGCAATCACGGCACCCCAGGTGAAACCACCGCCGACGCCCTGCAGCATGACGCGATCGCCGCTGCGAATCGTTCCCGCGCGCACCGATTCGTCGAGGGCGAGCGGCACGGACGCCGCCGAGGTGTTGCCGTGGCGATCCACGGTGACGATCAGCCGCTCGCGCGGCAGCCCGAGCTTGCGCGCCGTCGCTTCGAGAATGCGAACGTTCGCCTGGTGCGGTATCAGCCAGTCGATGTCCTCGAGTCGCATGCCGGCCGCAGCCACCGTTTCGCGCGCGACCTCATCGAGCACGCGTACCGCGAACTTGAACACCTGGTGACCCGCCATCTGCAGAAACGGCGACCCGACGATACGTCCGCCGCAGACGTTCCCGGGTACCGACAGGATGCCCGCATGTCGGCCATCGGCACGCAGCACCGAGGCGTGAATGCCTGGCGCGTCGGCCGCGGCAAGCACTACGGCACCCGCGCCATCGCCGAACAGCACGCAGGTTCCACGGTCGTTCCAGTCGAGAATGCGCGAAAAGACTTCCGAACCGACGACCAGAGCCCGCTTGACCGAGCCGCCGCGGATGAAGCTGTCGGCCGTGGCGAGCGCATAGACGAAGCCGCTGCACACGGCCTGCACGTCGAATGCGGGACATTGCCCGACGCCCAGCTTCGCCTGCAGCAGGCAGGCCGTGCTCGGAAAGACGAAATCCGGCGTCGAGGTGGCGAGCACGATGAGATCGATGTCGGCTGGGGCGACGCCTGCGGCTGTCAGCGCACGCCGGCTCGCCTCCAGTGCCAGATCGCTCGAACCCTGCGATTCATCTGCGATGCGTCGCTCGACGATGCCGGTGCGCTCCCGGATCCACGCGTCGCTGGTATCCAGCCGCGCGGAGAACTCGTCGTTACGCACGACGCGCTCCGGGAGGTAACTCCCCGTACCGACGATGCGCGAATGGATCATGCGCCCGCCGCCTGTGCGGGCGCAATCCGCGGCGCCTCATCCGCCTCGGTCATGCGTTGGGCGATGCGCTGCGGTACGTTGTTGCGGACTTCCTCGACCGCCCGCATCAGGGCCTGGCCGAAGGCATAGGCGTCTGCCGCGCCGTGGCTCTTGATCACGATACCGCGCAGTCCGAGCAGACTCGCGCCATTGTAGCGACGGTGATCCATGCGGCGACGGAACGACCGCAGGACGGGCCGTGCAGCGAGCGCGGCCAGACGCCGCAGCGGATTGCGCGTGAATTCCTCGCGCAGCGCCGAGGCCATCATCTGGGCAACGCCTTCGGAGGCCTTGAGGGCGACGTTGCCGACGAATCCGTCGCACACGACGACATCGGTGGTGCCTTTGTAGATGTCGTCGCCTTCCACGTTGCCGACAAAATTCAGCCCGCTCACCCGCAACAGCTCGGCGGCCCGCTTCACGGTCTCGTTGCCCTTGATGTCCTCGACCCCGATGTTCAGCAGGCCCACGGTCGGCCGCGTCTTGCGTTTGACCGCCGCCACGAGCATCGCCCCCATGATGCCGAACTGCAGCAGATGCTCCGGCGCGCAATCCACGTTCGCGCCCAGATCGAGCACGTAGGTATCTTCGCCGCGCATGTTGGGCAGGACCGTGGCGATCGCCGGTCGGTCGATGCCCGGAAGCGTCTTCAGCACGAATCGAGAGATCGCCATGAGCGCGCCGGTGTTGCCCGCACTCACGCAGGCCTGTGCCTGGCCCGACTTTACGAGATTCACGGCGACGCGAATCGACGAGTCCTTCTTGTAGCGCAACGCCGCCGCAGGCGGCTCGTCCATCGCCACCACCTCGCTCGCGTGCTGTATGCGCAGCCGCGGCCCAATGCGCCCCCCCTGCGTCGCGAGCTGCGCTTGGATCGCCTCGTGCAGGCCGACCAGCACGAGGTCGATGTCCGGGTGCCGATTCTGAAAATCGAGCGCGGCAGGAACCGTGACCGGGGGGCCGTGATCGCCCCCCATGCAGTCGACAGCGACGGTGATGTTCATGCGGCGGCCGCCACAGGCTCGCCGGGCGCGCTGCGCCCGCCTGCGCTACGGCTCAGCGCTGGTTACTCGTTTTTGCCCTTGGCAACCTTCTTGCCCCGGTAATAGCCGGTGGGGCTGATGTGGTGGCGCAGGTGTGTCTCGCCGGTGGTCGGTTCAACCGCGAGTGCCGGGGTTCCGAGCGCAGCATGCGCACGATGCATGCCGCGCCTGGACGCGGATTTCCGGTTTTGCTGTACAGCCATGTTCAAACTCCTTTTCTGTAAATGGTCGGCCCGCGCAAGCGTTCCTGTTCTAGTCAGCGCCGCCGATCGCGTGCGTTGCGCTGCGGCCTGTCGAGCAAACCAGACAGTCCGGCAAACGCGGACGGGCGTCGTGCCGCGAGATCGTCGTGCCGGGCGTCGCACTGCGCATGGCGCGGTGCAAACGGCAGCGACAACAGCACTTCTTCCTCGATCAGCTCCCCGATCGGCATCTCCCGGCTCGCGAGCACGCGGTCCGGTGCGTCCGGATCGTCTGCGCCGGCGTCGATTTCAGCCTCGGTCGCGGCAAGAACGAGGATCGCATCGAGTTCGAGCGGCAACGCCATCGTCTCGAGGCAGCGCTGGCAGCTGAGCTTGAGGACGCCGTCGACTTTCAGGCGCAGCGCGCGCCGCCCCATGCCGTCCTGCGTGCCGATCAACTCGTAGCGCAACTCACCCGAATCATCGACGAGGCTCGGACGCAGGCGCGGCAACGCACGCAGTGGCCAGCGACCGGCGCGCCTGTCGCCGCAGGCGGAAAACTCGAATCCGTCGACGTAAGGTGGCTGGGACATAAACGGGCGATGGTATCATTTCAAAAATTTCCAGTCAAAACAATGTCATGGATGAGCGTCGTCGCTTGGTGCTCGCCTCTACCTCAGCCTACCGACGGGCCTTGCTCGAGCGCCTGGGTCTGACCTTCGAATGCGCGGCACCGGAGGTCGACGAGTCAGCGCTGCAAGACGAGGCGCCGGCGGAGACTGCGCGTCGACTCGCGCAGGCGAAGGCGGCGGTGGTCGCGCCCCGCTTCCCCGGTGCGTTGGTGATCGGCTCGGATCAGGTCGCCAGTCTCGGCCCGTTGCGCCTGGGCAAGCCGGGCAACCACGCGAACGCGGCGCGCCAGCTACAGGCATTGAGTGGCCAGACGGCGCAATTCGACACCGCGGTCTGCGTGCTCGATGTGGCGCGCGAGGCGGCATGGGTGCGCGTCGTTCCCTGCCGCGTCACGTTCCGCCGCCTGGATGCGCGCCTGATCGAGGCGTACCTGCAACGCGAGCAAGCCTATGACTGCGCGGGGAGCGCGAAATCGGAGGGGCTCGGCATCGCGCTGATCGAGCGCATGCAGACCGAAGACCCGACGGCGCTGATCGGGCTGCCGTTGATCGCCCTGACCGAGCTGCTTGCGGCCGCCGGTCTGCCGGTCATCGGCTGAGCCGCTGCCGGGCCCGCCGAGGCCGCTAGCGCAGCAGCAAGCCCTGGCGCAGCGAGAGATCCGCGAGCGCGCTCGCCACGCTGGCGCCGAAGCGCTTGGCGAGTCGTTCCGCGATATTCTCTTTTTTCGTGTAGTCGACGATTTCTTCCGCCTTGACGACTTCGCGCGCGACGTAATCGAGCGTCCCGATCGCATCGACGAGCCCCAGCTCGACGCCCTTTTGTCCGGTCCAGATCAGGCCCGAGAACATTTCCGGGATTTCCTTGAGCCGGTCGCCTCGCCCCTCGCGGACCGTGCTGATGAATTGCGCGTGAATCTCCTGCAGCAGACCGAGCACGTACTTCTCCTGACTCGTCTCGACCGGCAGGAACGGGTCGAGCATCGCCTTGTTCTTGCCCGCGGTCAGCAGGCGCCGTTCGATGCCGAGTTTTTCCATCAGTCCGGTCACCCCGAAGCCGTCCATGCGCACGCCGATCGAGCCGACGATGCTCGACTTGCTCACGTAGATGCGGTCGGCACCCACCGCGACGTAGTAGCCGCCCGAGGCGCACAAGTCCTCGACCACCGCGTACAGCGGGATGTTCGGGTATTTCTTGCGCAGGCGGCGCATCTCGTCATAGATCATCTGTGCCTGCACCGGACTGCCACCGGGGCTGTTGATGCGCAGCACGACGCCCTTGGTGTGCGTGTCCTCGAACGCCGCCTGCAGCGCGCCGGTGACCTGCTCGGCACTCGCGTCCGACCCCGGCGCAATGATGCCCTCGACGTCCACCAGCGCCGTGTGCTGCTCGGCGCTCGGTACCTCCCCCGCCTTCCAGCCCATCGCCAGCAGGATGACCCAGGTGACGTAGGCAAAGGTCAGCAACTTGAAGAAGATGCCCCAGCGGCGCGCGCGCCGCTGCTCGGCGAGCCCGGCCGTGGCGATCTTCTCGACCAGCTTGCGCTCCCACTGATCCGCGTTATCCGTCATCTTCGATTCCCAGGAAGTAGATCGCGCCGTCGCGCTCCGCCACGGCCAGCCGGACGAGCGGGGTGCTGCCGCAGGGGCCGCCGAGGCAGCGGCCGTCGCTCACCGCGTAGACCGCACCGTGGGTCGAGCATACCAAATCACGTCCTTCGGCCCCGAAAAAGGCACCCGGCTGCCAGTCGAGCTCCATCGGCATATGGCCGCAGCGATTGACATAGCCGTAGACCCGACCCTGCCAACGTACGACGAAGGCCGGGACCGACTCGCCGAAGTACGCGATCTCGAAGCGTACGCCGACGCCCGCGTCGCGCAGCGCGTCCGAGGCGCAAATCAGGCGTTCTGCGCGAGCCATCCGTGCAGCGCCGTGACGCTGCCAACGCAGGCGACCGGCTGATACGCGCGCAGCGCAGACTCGGGGTGCGCGCCGTAGCTGACCGCCACGGCGTCGACCTTTGCCTCGCGTGCCATCGCCAGGTCGTGCGACGTGTCGCCGATCATGAGCGCGTCGCGGGCTTCGACGCCGAGTGCTGCCAGCAGCTCGTTGAGCATCGCCGGATGCGGCTTGGGGTGGGTCTCGTCGGCGCAACGCGAGGCCACGAAGTGTTCGCGCAGGCCGCTCGCATCGAGCGCGCGCTCGAGCCCACGCCGGCTCTTGCCGGTGGCGATCGCAAGGCGATGGCCCCGGGCACGCAGCGCGCCGAGCACGTCCTCGACGCCCTCGAACAGGCGCATCGCGTCCTCGCGCGCGAGAAAGTGCGCCCGATAGCGGGCGACGAAGGCCATCGTCTGCTCGGCCGCCAGTTCCGGAACCGCGATCCTCAGTGCATCGTGCAGCCCGAGTCCGATGACGTGGCTCGCCCGCTGCGGCGGCGGCACCGGCAAGTGCAGGTCGCGGCTCGCCGCCTGGATGCACTCGACGATCGTGGCGGCGGAATCGATCAGGGTGCCGTCCCAGTCGAATACGATCAGCGCGTAGCGGCGCTTAGACATCGGCCAAGGATCCGAACGCGGCATCGATCGCGGCTTGGATTTCGGCGGGCAGCGGGCTTTCCAGGAGGAGCGGTTCCCTGCTGAGCGGATGCGCAAGCGCCAGCCGGCGCGCGTGCAGGCACAAGCGCCTGACGTTTTGCTTTGCCATGTCGCGATTGAACGCGAAGTCGCCGTACTTGTCATCGCCGACGACAGGATGACCGGCATGCGCAAGATGCACGCGGATCTGGTGCGTGCGCCCGGTCAGCAGCTCGAGCTCGAGCAGGCTGACGCGCGTCGACACCGCAAGCGGGCGCACCCGCGTCACCGCGGCGCGGCCCTGTGCACGCACCGCGACGCGGCGCTCGCCCCCGGCCGACACGAACTTGTGCAGTGGCTCGCGGATCTCGCGGACGCCTCCCCGCCAGCGACCCTTGACGAGCGCGACGTAGATCTTGCTGACCTCGCCTTCGCGCAGCATGCGATGCAGCTCGACCAGGGCGCTGCGCTTTTTCGCCACGACCAAGAGTCCCGAGGTATCGCGATCGAGACGATGGGCGAGCTCGAGAAGCTTGGCCGCGGGCCGCGCAGCGCGCAGCGTCTCGATTGCGCCGAAGCTCACCCCGCTGCCACCGTGCACCGCCACGCCTGCCGGCTTGTCGATCACGAGGAGCGAGGCGTCCTCGAACACGATCGGCAGCGCGCTCGCCCGCGCCGCGGCAGCCGCTGCCGGCACCGCGCGCGCGCGCGCCGCCGTTCGCACTGGGGGGATCCGCACCCGGTCTCCGGCCCGCAGCCGGTAGTCGGGGCGCACCCGGGCGCTGTTCACGCGAACCTGGCCGCTGCGCAGCACGCGGTAAACGTGGCTTTTCGGCACCCCTTTCAGCTGGCGCAGCAGGAAATTGTCGATGCGCTGGGTGGCGCCCTCTTCGCCGACTTCGAGCACGGTCGCCCGAGCCTTGCTTAACTCATTCATTTTTCGTATGATCCGGCGATCTGCTTCGACGTGCGGGGCATCGGGATACCCACGCGGCCACGATCGCTCGCTCGGCTGCGATGCTCGAACAAAACCCCGTGCCGCACAGGCGCGGCCTAAAGCAGCGGTTAATTTCGCTCACCGAAAGTAGCGATGGTACTGGAAGCGCGCGCAGAGGAATTCCACATCGGAATCTCGCCCCGCACCCGCATTGCCGGGTGCCTGAAACGCGGCCACCGCCGGCCATTTCTGGTCTACCGACACGAGGTGTCGCAACGGAAATCATGGTCATCACAGGTCCATACCTAGGAGAATCCTGACCGACGGAATGCCGTTCTCCTGCGCGCGCGGGAGAACACGCAGTGAAACGCATGCTATTTAACGCGACGCAGCAAGAAGAGCTGCGCGTCGCGATCGTCGAGGGCCAAAAGCTCGTCGACCTCGATATCGAATCGGCCTCCAGGGAGCAGCGCAAGAGCAACATCTACAAGGGCGTCATCACCCGCATCGAGCCCAGCCTCGAAGCCGCCTTCGTCGACTATGGCGAAGAGCGCCACGGGTTTTTGCCGTTCAAGGAGGTCGCGCGCAGCTACTTCAAGTCCGACGTCGACGCCGGGCGCGCGCGCATACAGGATGCCTTGCGCGAGGGCCAGCAGGTCATCGTCCAAGTCGAAAAGGACGAGCGCGGCACCAAGGGCGCGGCGCTGACCACCTTCCTCAGCCTCGCCGGACGCTATCTGGTCCTGATGCCGAACAATCCGCGTGGCGGCGGCGTGTCGCGCCGCATCGAGGGCGAGGACCGCAACGAGCTGCGCGATGCACTCGATCAGCTCGAAGTCCCCGAGGGCATGAGCGTCATCGCACGCACTGCGGCAATCGGTCGCTCGGTCGAGGAGCTGAAGTGGGACCAGAACTACCTGCTGCAGCTGTGGCACGCCATCGAATCGGCGGCCAGCGTCGGCGCGGAGGCTGGCAGCGCAACGGCCGATGAAATCGCCCGGCCCTTCCTGATCTATCTCGAGTCGAGCCTGGTGATTCGCGCGATCCGGGATTACTACCAGCCCGACATTGGTGAGCTGCTCATCGACACGGAGGAGATCTACGAGCAGGCGCGCGCGTTCATGCAGACCGTGATGCCCGGCAACGTCGGCAAGGTGAAGCTCTACCGTGACGACATCCCGCTGTTTTCCCGCTTCCAGATCGAGCACCAGATCGAAAGCGCGTATGCACGCCACGTCAACCTTCCCTCGGGCGGCTCCGTGGTCATCGACCATACCGAAGCGCTGGTCTCGATCGACGTCAATTCGGCACGCGCGACGCGCGGCGGCGACATCGAGGAAACCGCGTTCAAGACCAATCTCGAGGCGGCGGACGAAGTCGCGCGCCAGCTGCGGCTGCGTGACCTGGGCGGCCTCATCGTGATCGATTTCATCGACATGGAGTCGCAGCGCAACCAGCGTGAAGTGGAAACCCGTTTCCGCGACGCCCTGCGCTTCGACCGGGCCCGCGTGCAGGTCGGAAGAATTTCGCGCTTTGGCCTGCTCGAGCTCTCACGCCAGCGGCTGCGCCCCTCGCTCGAGGAGACCGCACACATCAACTGCCCGCGATGCAGCGGCACCGGATTCATCCGCGGCACCGAGTCGACTGCGCTCCACGTGCTTCGGATCCTGCAGGAAGAGGCGATGAAGGAAAACACCGGCGCGGTGCATGCGCAGGTGCCGGTCGACGTCGCGAGCTTCCTGCTGAACGAGAAACGCAATGAGATTCAGAAGCTGGAAGCGCGGCTCAAGGTCAACATGGTCCTGGTGCCGAACGCGCACCTCGACACGCCGCATTACCGGGTCCAGCGGCTGCGCCACGACGAGCTAAACGAGATGGAACACGTACCGGCGAGCTACGAGCTCGTTGAGACGCCCGAAGAGCACGCGGCCGCAGAGCCGGCCGCAGGCGAGGCGAAGCGCGAGCGGCAGCAAGCGGCCGTGACCGGGGTTACCCCGGACCAGCCGGCGCCGATGGTCATCGAGCCGCCCGTCGAAAGCACCGCGCAGCGCACCCAGGCCCCGAGTCGCGCCGTGGCACGTCCGGCGGAAACCGTGGCGCGTCCCGGCATCATCGGCCGAATTCTTGGCTGGTTCAGTGCCGATCGCGCTGGGCCGGTGCAAACCGATGCAGAAGCACGACCAGAACGCGCGCCAGTCCGGCGCGGCGAGGAGTCGCGCGCGCGCGGCGGGCGCGAGCGTCGTCCGGAACAGCGGTCTGCCCTGGAGCGCCGGGAGC
>Ga0210067_1000102_pt1 | contig 10773 bp, 5 predicted proteins | sample RushMan_ThreeSqB_2_FD_185559 | JGI IMG/M metagenome (GOLD analysis project Ga0210067, IMG submission 185559) | Wetland microbial communities from San Francisco Bay, California, USA, that impact long-term carbon sequestration - RushMan_ThreeSqB_D2... | ecosystem: Environmental > Aquatic > Marine >... | reverse complement strand
GGGCAGCCGGGCTGGAATTCCGGCGCGCGCGCCTCGACGCGCGCGCTCGCCGAGAAGCTGATCGAGGAGTTCGAGCCGTTCGACTACGTCGTCGCGCCCTCGGGCTCCTGCGCCGGGATGGTAACAACCCACTACCGCGACCTGTTTCCCGGTGAGGGGGCGTGGCTCTCGCGGGTCGAGGCGCTCGCCGCCAAGACCTGGGAGCTGACCGATTTTCTGGTGAACGTGGCGCGCGTCGAGTCGCTGCCGGGCGACTTCCGCGGCGCGGTCACGTACCACGACAGCTGCTCCGGGCTGCGCGAGCTCGGCGTGAAAGCGCAGCCGCGTGCGCTGCTCGCCAAGCTGCCGGGCGTCGAGCTGCGCGAGATGCAGGACTGCGAGACCTGCTGCGGATTCGGCGGCACCTTTTCGATCAAGTTCGGCGACATTTCGGCGGCCATGGCCGACGCCAAGTGCGAGCACATCGCGGCGAGCGCTGCGGACGCGGTGGTGCTCGGCGACCTCGGCTGCATGCTGAACATCGAGGGCCGCCTGCGGCGGCGCGGCGATACGCACACCCGGGTGCTGCACATCGCAGAGCTGCTGTCCGGCAGGGCCGACGAATGAAGAGTCAGTCGATGCATTTCAAGGCGCGTGCCGGCAGTGCGCTGGCCGACGTCCGCCTGCAGGCAGCGCTCAAGCGCTTCGGCGGCGGCTTCGCCGAGAAGCGCGCGGCTGCGCGCGAGACCTACGGCGTCGAAGCCTTCGAGGCGCTGCGCACGGCGAGCGCGGCGATCCGCGACCGCGGTCTCGAGCAGCTCGATGCCTGGCTGCTGCGCTTCGAGGCCGAGGCGACGCGGCGTGGCACCGAGGTCCGCTGGGCCGAGAGCGCAGCGGACATCCGCGCGCACGTGCTCGAGATCTGCGCGCGCCACGGCGTGAGAAAGGCGATCAAGTCGAAGTCGATGGTCTCGGAAGAGGCCGGCCTGAACGCGGCGCTCGAGGCCAACGGCGTGCAGGCCGTCGAGACCGACCTCGGCGAATACATCATTCAGCTCGCCAAGGAAGCGCCGTCGCACATCATCGCGCCGGCGATCCACAAGGATCTGGACCAGGTCGCCGACCTGTTCGCTGCGCATCACGGCCGGCCGCGCAGCACCGACATCAATACGCTGACGCGCGAGGCGCGCCTCATGCTGCGCGATCATTTCCTCTCGGCCGACCTCGGCGTCTCGGGCGGAAATTTCCTCGTCGCCGAGACCGGCTCGGTCGCGCTCGTCACCAACGAGGGCAACGGCCGCATGGTGACCACCCTGCCGCGCGTGCATGTCGCGATCACGGGCATCGAGAAGGTCATTCCCACCCTCGAGGACCTGTCGACCCTGAACCGCGTGCTGCCGCGCTCGGCCACGGGCCAGGACATCGAGAACTACTTCACCATCGTGACCGGGCCGCGGCGCGCGGGCGATGCCGACGGGCCGGAGCACATGGTCGTGATCCTGGTCGACAGCGGGCGCACGAAGCTCGTCGGCAGCGAGCTGAAGGAGATGCTGCGCTGCATCCGCTGCGGTGCGTGCATGAATCACTGCCCGGTCTATCACACCGTCGGCGGCCACGCCTACGGCTGGGTCTATCCGGGTCCGATGGGCTCGGTGCTCACGCCGGTGTACGACGGCCTCGAGAACGCGCTCGACCTGCCGCAGGCGGCGACGCTCTGCGGTGCCTGCCACGTCGCCTGCCCGGTGAAGATTCCGCTGCCCGAGCTGCTGCGCAAGCTGCGCGAGCAGCAGATGGCGCAGCGCCTGCGCCCCTGGGCCGAGCGCCTGGGCTTCGCGCTGTGGGCGTTTGCTGCGCGCCGGCCGCGCCTGTACGCGCTCGGTACCTCGATTGCGGCGCGCGTGCTGAGCTGGATGGGCGGCAGCCGCGGACAGATCGCGCGCCTGCCGCTCGCCGCCGGGTGGACGCGCGGGCGCGACCTGCCGGCGCCGGAAGGACGCACCTTCCGTTCGCTTTACGCGGCGCGCAAGTTCGCCGTGGTCTACGGCGCGCGCGGCGACCGCCGGCTGCGCGGGCGCGAAGACCTGGCCGCCTGAGGCGGCTCGCCGGCGCCCGGCGACGCTTCCGGCAGCACCACCACCGGCCTGCGCAGTGCGCTCAGGCGCGCCTGCAGCTCGGCTTCGTCGCACGCGGTGATGACCCGCAGCCGAAGGCCCGGCGCAAGCTTTTGCACTTCACGCGACCAGCGCGCGGCGGCCTCGGGCGTCTCGCACAGAAGCGCCAGCGTCACCTCGTGGTCGTGGCCGAGCACGCCCGCCATGTCCTGCAGCAGGCGCGCCGCCTGCGCGGGCGGGAGCGCGCTCGAGCAGGCCGCGACCACCGGCGTGCCCGGCACGACGAGCTCCTGCACCAGCAGGACCGCGGCGCGCGCGTTTGCCGCAAGCCGGCGCGGCGTCCAGTCGGCGACCGCCGCCGCGACGACGAGGTCGGATTCCGCGGCGGCGGCGAGCAGCTCGGTCATCAGCGCGCCGCGCGCCACACGGTACGACCAGCGCAGCGAGGTGCCGTGCGCGATCGCGGCGAGCGAACGTTCGGCCTCGCGCGCCAGCGTGCGGAGCGAGCGTTCCATCGCCGCGGCGTCGAGCGGCCTGGTGACCGCAGACGGAAAGCCGACCTCGCGCGCGAACGGCAGGCCCGCCCATTCGATCAGATTGGCGTCTTCGACGAACAGGGCGATCAGCTCGGCCTCGGTGCGCGCCGCGATCTCGGCGGCCGCGCGCAGCGCGGCGCGGCTGCGCGGCTGCGCTTCGAGCCCGACGACGATGCGCCGCGGGCTCAATGCTTTCGTGGGGGCGTCCCGCGCCATGATTTTCTGCTTTGCCGTTCGGTGCCTGCCGCTTTGCTGCGCGCCGCGAACTCGGCGAGCCGTCGCTCGACGCGCGCATTGATCGTGCCCGGCGGGTAGGCGCCGCCCGGCCCGCGCTCGCCTGCCGGTACGCCGGTAAGCCACTCGATGCCCTGGTCGATCGTGGCCACCGGATAGATGTGGAAGCGGCCCGCCGCAACCGCCTCGACCACCGCGTCACGCAGCATGAGGTGCTGCACGTTCGACGCCGGTATCAGGACGCCCTGCTCACCGCTGAGGCCGCGCGCCGCGCAGAGATCGAAGAAGCCTTCGATCTTCTCGTTCACGCCGCCGATCGCCTGCACGTCGCCCTGCTGGTTCACCGAGCCGGTGACGGCGATGGATTGCCGGATCGGCGCGTCGGCGAGCGCCGAGAGCAGCGCGTAGAGCTCGGCGGACGAGGCGCTGTCGCCCTCGATGCCGCCGTAGCTCTGCTCGAACACCAGGCTCGCGGCGAGCGACAGTGGCTCGTTCGGCACGAAGCGTCCGGCGACGAAACCGGACAGGATGAGCACGCCCTTGGAATGGATCGGCCCGCCGAGCTCGGACTCGCGCTCGATGTCGATGACGCGGCCGGCGCCGAAGCGGATGCGCGCCGTGATCCGCCGCGGCATGCCGAACGCGAAGCCGCCGAGCTCGGCGACCGCGAGCCCGTTGACCTGGCCGATGCGCGCGCCGGCGCAGTCGATCAAAAGCGTTCCGCGCAGCACTTCCTCGCGCAGGCGCTCGCGGACGCGGTCGCTGCGCCGTTCGCCGGTGTCGATCGCGTGCTGCACGTCGTCGGTCTGAATCACGGCATGGCCGGCAGCGCCTGCCCAGTAGTCGGCCTCGCGCAGCAGGTCGGCGAGCTCACGCATGCGCAGCGACAGCTTGTCGGCGTCGCCAACGACGCGCGCGCCGCGTTCGATCGCGCGCGCGACCGCGCCGCGGTCGAGCGGACGCAGCTGCTCGCGCCGCGCGATCTCGGCGATGACCTGCGCGTAATGGACGTCGGTCTGCGCGCTGCGCGTGACGTCGTCCTCGAAGTCCACGGCGACCTTGAACAGCTCGCCGAGCTCTGGATCGTAGGCGTGCAGCAGGTAGTAGAGCGCGCGCTCACCGACGAGGACCACCTTGACGTCGAGCGGGATCGGCTGCGGTTCGAGCGATACCGTGCTGATCAGGCTCAGCGCCTGGCCGAGCGACTCGGTGCGGATTTCGCGCGAGCGCAGCGCGCGCTTGAGTGCTTCCCAGGCAAACGGCTGGGTGAGCAGCTTGAGGGCGTCGAGGATGAGATAGCCGCCGTTCGCGCGGTGCAGCGCCCCGGGCTTGATCAGCGTGAAGTCGGTGACCAGCGTGCCCATCTGCGCAATGTGCTCGATGCGCCCGATGAGGTTGGCGTGCGTCGGGTTGTCCTCGTAGACGATCGGCGCGCCGCCGCCGTCGCCTGCCGGTTCGTGCGCGATGAGCACGTTGACCTGGTAGCGGCGCAGCGCGGACTCGCTCGCGTCGGCCTGCGGCAGCGGGATGCCAAACAGCGTCGGGGTTTCGCCATCCTTGGCCTGCTGGAAGGCTTCGGCGTGGTCGAGCACGTCTTCCTGCACGGCGGCGAGGTACTGCATGACCTGCTCGAGGTCGGCATAGGCCGACTTGAGCTCTTCGATCAGGCTCATGACTGCGGCGCGTGTGACCTCGCGGTTGAGCTCGCGCAGCTTGCGCTGCGCCTCGCGGCGCCATTTCGGCATCTCGTGAATCGCGCGCTCGAGCTCCTTCTGCAGCTCGGCGATTGCGCTTTGCAGGCGCTGCTGCTCGCCCTCGGTCAGCTTGGCGAATTCCTTCGGCCCCATCACGCCCTCGCCCTTGACCGGTGCGAAGCCGAATCCCGCCGGCGTGCGCAGCAGCGCGATGCCCTGGGCCTTCGCGTGCTCGCCGACCGCGGCGATCGAGGTTTCCTGCTGCTCGCCGAACTGCGATTCGATCTCCTGGCGCCGGTTGCGGTACTGGTCGCTCTCGAAGGCTGCGGGGATCGCCGTGCGCAGATCCTCGATGAAACGTGCCATGTCGGTACGGAACTGCTGCGCGCGGCCCGGCGGGAACAGGATGGCCCGCGGCCGGTGCGGGGTCTCGAAGTTGAACACGTAGCACCAATCCGGCGGAACCTCGCGTCGTGGCGCTTCGCGCTCCAGGAAAGCGCGCAGCGTCGTGCGCCGGCCGAGCCCTTCGGGACCCATCGCGAACAGGTTGTAGCCGGTGCGCGCGATGCCGATGCCGAAGCGGATCGCCTCGACCGCGCGCGCCTGGCCGAGCACCTCGGCCGGCGCAGCGAGGGCGGCCGTCGTCTCGAATGCGAATTGGCTGGAATCGCAGACGCGGCGCAGCGCGTCCGGCGCGAGTTCACGCGGCAGCGGATCGAATGTCATCGGGGGACCGGAAGCGTTTCGCCTAGCTCAGCACGCGGTTGCCGCGCCGCGTTTGATCTCGGTCAATCGCGGCGGTGCGCGGCGGGCGGCGCTCAGCCGACGGGCGTGCCGCGGCCGATGGCACGCACCAGAAAGCGCGCCGGATCGAGGGCATCGATCAGCGCCGCTTCCAGCGGCAGCGGCTCGCCCTCGATCTGACTCGCGAGCAGCTCGGCGGCGAGCGACGCCCACACCAGACCGCGCGAGCCGTAGCCGAAGGCGCCGAACAGTCCGGGCTGGCGCGCGACCCGGCCGAGGCGCGGCACGGCGCGTGCCGCGGGCTCGGCGTGCGCCTGCGGGAGCGCGCCGACCACCGGGAGACGATCGGGCGTCACGGCGCGAAAGCCGACGCGTCCGGTGAGCGTCGCCGGGTCGATTCCGGCCGCCGCACCCGGCGCGATGCGCTCGAGCCGCTCGAGATTTCCGGCATGCGCGTCGACGCGCGGTGCGGGATCGGGATCGTCGAAATCGTAGCTCGCGCCGACGAGGCACAGGCCGTCAACGGGCGGCAGCAGCGCACCGCCGCGCAAGACGACGACCCGCGGCGCATCGAATCCGACGCGCGCGGCCGGCAGGTGGCTCACCTGGCCGCGCACCCGGCGCAGCCGCAGCGCCGGCACGCGGGCGAGTCCTGTGGCGTCGATGCCGTTGGCCAGGACCACGACCGGCGCGGCATCGATCGCGCGGCCCGCCGCATCGCGCGCCAGCCACTGTGCGCCGTCGTGCTCGAGCGCGGCGACCTCGACGCCGAGGCGCAGATCGAGCGCCGCAGCGCAGCGCGCGAGCAGCGCGGCGACGAGCGTGCGCGGTTGCACCCAGCCGCTGTGCGCGAACCACAGTCCGCCTGCGCCGAGCGCGATGCCGGCATGCGCCGAGGCCTCCTCGCGCGTCGCCTCGCACACGTACGCGGGCGGGAAGCGCAGCCCCGCGAGCGCGCTGCGTTGTGCGGAGGCCTCGCGTGCGTCGCGTGCGAGCTGCAGCACGCCACAGCGGTCCCAGCGCAGCGCCTGTCCCGCGGTCTCGAGTGCGCTCCAATGGCGCAGCGCGTACAGCGTGCCGGCGCGCGTCAGGCGTGCGAGCAGGCTGTCGTCCGAAGTCACCACGGGATGGAAGCTGCCGGCATGGTTGCCGGAGGTCGCGCCCGCGACCGCGTCGCCGCGCTCGGCGAGGACCACCTGCCAGCCGCGTACCGCGAGTCGTTCGGCGACCGCGGCGCCCGCGATGCCGCCACCCACGACGAGCGCGCGCCGCCGCGCCGGCGGGGCCAGCGGCGAAGCGGGAGCGCGGCGCGCACTGCGGCGGGCCACGGTCATCTCGCGCTTGGGTCCGTAGCCGGGCCGCGTCTCGACCTCGAAGCCGGCGGCGTGCAGGCCGTCGCGCACGTCGTGCGCCGTGCTCCAGGTTGCGGCCTGCGCATCGGGCGCCGCGAGGCGGACGAGCGCCTTCATCACCGCCGGCGCCCACATCGCCGCGTTCCTCACGGGCGCAAAGCCGTCGAGATAGATGGCGCTCGCGACGCAGCGCAACTGTGCCAGCGCCTGCGCCGCGTCGGCGAACGCCAGCGTCAGCACGACGCGCTCGTCCTCGAAGCTCAGGCGGTGCACGCCCGGGACGAGCAGCGGCCATTGCGCGTGCAACTGGGTGGCAAGCGCGCCAAACTCGGCGTAGCGCCGGTGCAGATCCTCGAGATCGGCGCGCGCGAAGGGGTGCTTTTCGATCGACAGGTAGTGCAGCCGCGAACAGCGCGCCGGGTCGTCGCGCCAGGCCTGCCAGGTGGCAAGAAAGTTCAGGCCAAGGCCGAAGCCGGTCTCGAGGACGACGAAGCGATCGTGGCCGCGCCAGCGCGCCGGCAGCCCGGTACCGCCGAGGAATACGTGGCGCGCCTGCGCCGGCCCACCGGCGCGACTGTGATAGACGTCGCCATACGCGGCCGACCAGGGCGTTCCTTCGGCTGTGTAGGCGAGCGCGGCGGGAACGAGCGGCTCGGGCATGGCGCCGCAGTATAGGCCGCGGCGTTCGCCGACGACCGCGGCGTCGACCGTCAGCGTCGCGCCACGGGGTGTTTGGCGCGCGCGGAGTTGCGGCGTTCCTTGGCGCTCTTCGCTTCCAGTTCGGCGAGCCGTGCGCGCAGCCCTGCGTCCTCGCGCGCGCGCTCGATTTCCGCCGCCGTGCGCGCGGCGCAGACCTCGAGCAGCACTTCGGCCAGGCGCGGGCGCTCGATCGGCGCGCGCGTCAGCACGACGAGGATGCCGAGCGGATCGCCATTCGCGCGGTACAGCGAGGTGCCGGCGTAGCCTTCGACCTCGAGCCCGGCCAGGCCTTCGTCGAGGGGAAACAGCCGTGCCGCATCGCGCGGGTGGACCACGACGCCCTTGCGGTCGAAGGCGTCGACGCAGGGCGAGCCCACGAGTGTGTACTCGAAATTTTCCGCAAGCAGGCCGTCGCGCCAGAACGTCAGCGTTCGCACGCGCTCGCCGCCCGGCAGCAACTCGCCGGCGAACGCCATGTCGGCATCCAGCGCTTCGCACAGGAACTGGACCACACTGCGAAAAAACGCCGTTCCGGTGTGCGCGGAGATGCTGCGCGCCGCCTTGCGCATCAGCGCCTCGCCGCGCTTGCGTGCCGAGATGTCGCGCGCGATGGTCTGGATGTTGCCGTCGGGCAGCAGCCAGGCGCTGACTTCGACGTCGAACGTGCTGCCGTTGCTGCGCCGCACCCGGCGCTCGCCGCGCGAGACGCCGTGCTCGAGCAGGTAGGCAAGCCGCGCCGCCTCACGTTCAGGATTGCTGTCGGCGAACACGTTTAGCACCGAGCGTCCGACGATCGCCTCGCCGGGTTCGCCCAGTACCTTGCAGAAGGCCGGATTCGCCTCGAGGACGTGGCCTTCGGGCGAGATCAGCGCGATCGCATCGTGGGCGTGGTCGAACAGGGCGCGATAGCGACGCTCGCTGGCGGCCAGCGCCTTCGCGGACGCGCGCTCTTCGGTCACGTCGTGCATGACGGCAAGGCCGTAGTCGGTGTCACCGAGCACCAGCCGCTCGATCGAGAAGCGGACCACGCGCTGCGCGCCCGAGCGGGTGCGCACGAAGCCTTCGAAATCGCGGATCGACCGGCCATCGCGCAGGCGGCGCAACATGCGCTCGTGCAGCTCGGGCGACGGATACATGCCGAGATCGAGCGTGGTCTTGCCCAGGGCCTCCTCGGCACGGTAGCCCGTCAGCTTCTCGAAGCCGAGATTTGCCTCGACGATGCGCCCGTCTTCGAGCCGGCCGATCACGATGGCGTCGGGGACCGCATAAAACGCCTTCGAGAAGCGCTCCTCGGACGCGGCGATGCGACGCGCGATGCGACGCTCATTGCTGCTGTCGCGCCAGGCATAGGTCAGGCAGGGCTCGCCGTCGAGCACGATGCGCCGGCACGACAGCGTGATGTCCATCGCGCTGCCATCGGCGCGCAGGAACCGCGTGTGAAAGCCGGACACCGGGCCATGCTGGTCGAGCCACTCGAGCAGGCGCGCGCGGTCCTTCGCGTCGGCCCACAGCCCCAGCTGCCGGGCGCTGCGACCGATCACCTGCTCGCGCGCGTGGCCGGTCGTCTCGCACCAGGCCTGGTTGACCGCAATGTGCGCGCCGTCCGACACGCGGCTGATCGCCAGCGGCTCGGGGCTCGTCTCGAACACGCTCTCGAGCTTCAGTTGCGCGAATTCCGCGCTCTCCTCGCGCAGGCGGGTCGCTGCGCTCGCGGAGCGCGATGGGGCGGGGCGCGGCGCTCGGCGCCGGGCCGCGCTGTCCGTCGTGCCGGTCTTGCGCGAATTCTTCTTATCGGCCGATCGCATGCTGCGCCCTCCGCTTTCGGGAGGATCGTTGACGCGGTCACGTTACGGCAAGGCACCGCGGGTGTCCACCGCGCGGCGCGGGGCGGAATGTGCATTCGATCACGAACCGCGTAAGATCCCGCCGAAGAGCCAACGCAGGCCGAGGAGACGCGCATGAACAAGCCCGCCGAACTCAAGCTCGAGGTCATTCCCCTGTGGATCGATGGTCGCACGGTGACGCACACCGGGCGCATGGGCGACGTCTACAACCCCGCGACCGGCCAGGTCGTGCGGCGGGTGCCCTATGCCGACGCCAACACGGTCGACGCCGCGGTGCAGGCGGCGCGACGTGCGCTGCCCGCCTGGCGCGCGACACCGCCGCTGCGGCGCAGCCGCATCCTGCAGCGCTTCCTGCAGCTGATGCAGGACCAGCAGCAGGATCTCGCGCGGCTGGTCTCCGAGGAGCATGGCAAGACGGTCCCGGATGCCGCCGGCTCGATTCAGCGCGGCATCGAGGTGATCGAGTTCGCCTGCGGCATTCCGCATCTGCTCAAGGGCGAGCACGCGGAGAACGTCGGCACGCAGGTCGACAGCCACACGGTGCGCCAGGCGGTCGGCGTGTGCGCGGGCATCACCCCGTTCAACTTTCCCGTCATGGTGCCGCTGTGGATGTTTCCGGTCGCGCTCGCCTGCGGCAACAGCTTCGTGCTCAAGCCCTCGGAGAAGGATCCATCGGCGTCGGTGCGCATGGCGCAGCTGCTGCAGGAGGCGGGTCTGCCCGACGGCGTGTTCAACGTCGTGCATGGCGACAAGGTCGCGGTCGACGCGATTCTCACCCACCCCGGCGTCGATGCGGTGAGCTTCGTCGGCTCGACGCCGATCGCGAAGCACATCTATGAAACTTCGGCGCAGCACGGCAAGCGCGTGCAGGCGCTCGGCGGCGCGAAGAACCACGCCGTCGTGCTGCCCGATGCGGACCTGGAGTTCACCGCCGACGCGCTGATCGGCGCCGCCTACGGCTCCGCGGGCGAGCGCTGCATGGCGGTCTCGGCGGTCGTCGCGGTGGGCGAGGCCGGCGATCCGCTCGTCGAGCTGCTCGCACGCAAGGCGCAGGCGGTAAAAGTCGGCCCTGGCGATCGCGACGGCATGGACATGGCTGCGCTCGTCACCCGCGAGCACCGCGACAAGGTCAAGGGCTATGTCGATCAGGGCGTCAAGGAAGGGGCGAAGACCGTCGTCGACGGCCGCGGCCTGAAGGTGAAGGACTACGAGGACGGCTTCTACCTCGGCACGACGCTGTTCGATCACGTCACGCCCGAGATGGAGATCTACAAGAACGAGATCTTCGGCCCGGTGCTCGTCGTGCTGCGCGCGAAGACGCTCGAAGATGCAATCGCGCTGGTCAACGCCAATCCCTACGCCAACGGTGCGGCGATCTTCACCGAGTCGGGCGGCGCGGCGCGCCGCTTCGCCAACGAGGTGAGCATCGGCATGGTCGGCGTCAACGTGCCGATCCCCGTGCCGATGGCATTCTTCTCGTTCGGCGGCTGGAAGAGCTCGCTGTTCGGCGACCTGCACGTGCACGGCATGGAAGGCGTCAAGTTCTACACCCGCACCAAGGTCATCACCACGCGCTGGCC
>Ga0210067_1000101_pt1 | contig 10773 bp, 10 predicted proteins | sample RushMan_ThreeSqB_2_FD_185559 | JGI IMG/M metagenome (GOLD analysis project Ga0210067, IMG submission 185559) | Wetland microbial communities from San Francisco Bay, California, USA, that impact long-term carbon sequestration - RushMan_ThreeSqB_D2... | ecosystem: Environmental > Aquatic > Marine... | reverse complement strand
GGCCACGATCGCGTTCGATCGCGAGCGACGCCGCCCGTCGCCGGTCTCTGACCTGCGCCGGCGCTCGGGTTGTGCGCGCCCGCGAACTCGACGCCTGTGACGCAGGCCGCTGCGCGGATGTGTCGAAATACGGGTTTTTTGCAATCTCGCAAGAACTGCGTCGTGGACAGTGGAACAAACATCGAGCTTGGGTTAAATTCGAACGTGCCTGGGCGCGGACCCACGCGTTGACATCTTCTAGGGTGGTTGCATGTACGCGATCGTCTTTAAGGCCGATGGTTTGCCGATATGCCGACAGCTGCCGGGCGTCTCGCCCGATCCGGTCGTGACCTGGAACAGCGAAGACGCGGCGGCGGCGTTTATCCGCTCCAAGGGCGGTGAGGCGGATTTCGAGCCGTTACAGCTGACCGACGACGCCATGGACCAGATGGCGCAAACGCTCGGCTACCCGGTCGAGTCCATGACCTTCGATCCGTACCCCGCCTAGCGGCGCTCGCTCAGCCGACACTGAAGTACTCGCGCCGCGAGCGCATCTCGCGCACGCGTTCGACCAATAGCTCGAAGTCCGCTTCGCGATCGACGAAGTTCAAGGTTTGTGAATTGACGATGAGGATCGGCGCGGCGGCGTAGTGGTAGAAGAAGCGCGCGTAGCTTTCGGCGAGCAACGCGAGGTAGGTCTCGCTGATGCCGCGCTCGAATGGCGCAGACCGGCGGCGCACACGCTCGATGAGCGTCTCGGTCGGGGCCTGCAGATAGATGACGAGATCGGGTGCCGGCGCTTGCGGGCGCAGCGATTCGTACACCCGCTGGTAAAGCGCGAGCTCGTCCGCCGACAGCGTGAGGCTGGCGAACAGCGGATCCTTGTCGATCAGGAAATCGGCCACGGTCGCCTGGTTGAACAGGTCGCGCTGCGCGAGCGGCTCGAGCTGGCGCACGCGCTGAAACAGAAAAAACAGTTGTGTCTGCAGCGCGTAGCGCGCCATGTCCTGGTAGAAGCGCGCGAGAAACGGATTTTCGCCCGGCTGCTCGAGGAGCAACTCGGCGCGCATGCGCGCCGCGAGGCGCCGCGCGAGCGAAGTTTTGCCCGCACCGATCGGGCCCTCGACCGCGATGTAGCGGTGCCGCTCCATCACGGCAGCCGTTCGAGCCGCTGCGCCGGGCACTGCGCGAGCAGCTCCGCCGCGGCGCCGTGCCCGGGAACCCATGCCGTGGGCTCGAGGTCGAGCAGCGGCGCGAGCACGAAGCGGCGCTCGTGCATTCGCGGGTGCGGCAGCTGCAGCCGGGGGGTGGCGAGGATCGTGGCGTCGTAGAGCAGCAGGTCGAGATCGAGTATGCGCGGCGCATTCGCAGCGCCCCGCGCGCGGCCCTGCTTTGCCTCGATCGCGCGCAGCGCGTCGAGCAGCGCATCCGGATCGAGCGCCGTCTCGAGGCGCGCGACGGCGTTTACGTAGTCGGGCTGCGGCGGGCCGCCGATCGGGGCGCTGCAGTACAGGGGCGAGCGCCCCGTCACGCGCGTTTGCGACACTGTGCCGAGCGCGTCGAACGCGGCCAGTACTTGGTCGCGGGGTCGGTCGAGATTCGATCCAATGCCGACGAAGGCGACGTGCCTCACGCCGGCGAGGCCGCGCCGCCGCTCGCCGGGGCCGTTTTCTTGCGCCGGCGCCGGCGCCGCTTCCTGCCCGGCCCAACCTCGGGCATCAGCATGGCCTTGCGGGTGCCGGCATCCGCGCTCTGGAACGCGCGCCACCAAGTTTCGAGCTCCGCCGGCACCTCGCCGCTCGCGGCGCGCAGGGCGAGAAAATCGTAGGCCATGCGAAAGCGCGGCGACTCGAGCAGGCGCTGCGCGCGGATGCTCGAGCGATGCTCGAAGCGCGGCTGCATCGACCACACTTCGCGCATCGTCGCCGTCAGTCGGCGTGTGATTGCAAGTTTTTCGCATTGTGCGTCCAGCACGTCGTCCATCGCCGCCTCGAGCGCGGTCACCGCCCGCTCGCCGCGCTTCTCGCGCGCGCGCCAGGTGAGCAGCACTTCGTGCCAGAGCAGTGCGGCAAACAGAAAGGCCGGCGACACCGGCCGGTCGGTGCGCACCCGCTCGTCGGTCTGCGCGAGCGCGAGTGTCACGAAGCGCTCGCCGAGCGGCTGCTCGAGGATGACGTCGAGCAGCGGCAGCACGCCATGGTGCAGGCCTTCGTCGCGCAGCTGCCGCAGACAGGCGCTCGCGTGTCCCGAGAGCAGCAGCTTCAGCATCTCGTCGAACAGCCGGGCCGGCGGCACGCGCTCCATGAGCGGCGCGAGCCTGCGGATCGGCGCGCGTGTGTCCGCAGCGAGCGTCAGGCCGAGCTTGGCGGCGAGGCGCACCGCGCGCAGCATGCGTACGGGGTCCTCGCGGTAGCGCGTGGCGGGATCTCCGATCACTCGCAGCACACGCTTCTTGAGGTCGGCAAGCCCGCCGTGGTAGTCGACGATCGCCTCGGTCGCCGGATCGAAGTACAGCGCATTGACCGTGAAGTCGCGCCGCCGGGCGTCCTCGGCCTGCGAGCCGAACACATTGTCGCGCAGCACCCGGCCATGCTCGTCCTGTACGCGCCGCGCGTCGCCCTCGGCTGCGCCCGGCTCTGCGGCGTCCACGCCGGCGGCGCGAAAGGTCGATGTCTCGACCGTGTCGCGCCCGACCATGACGTGGACCAGCCGGAAACGGCGGCCGATGATCAGGGCGCGGCGGAACAGCGGCTTGATCTGCTCCGGACGCGCGTCGGTCGCGATGTCGAAATCTTTCGGTTCAATGCCGAGCAGCAGATCGCGCACGGCGCCGCCCACGACGTAGGCCGCGAAACCGGCGTCCTGCAGCACGTCGCAAACCTTGAGCGCGCCGGCGCTGATCGCCTCGCGCGGCAATCCGTGCTTGGAGCGCGGAATGCGCAGCGGGGCGTCTTGGCGCAAGCCGAAGACGCGTCGAATGAATCGCTTGATCATGAAGCGGAGCGGATTCTAGCAGGCGCCCGCGACGATGGGCCGCTCAGTCCCGCAGGGAAATGACCGGCCAGCCGCGGCGCGCGGCCTCCGCCGCGAGGGGCGGGTCGGGGTCGACCGCGACCGGTCGCGAGACGCGTTCGAGCAGCGGCAGGTCGTTGTGCGAGTCGCTGTAGAACGTGCTTTCGTCGAACCGCCCGAGCGGTCGTCCCTGCGCGGCGAGCCAGGCGTCGACCCGCGCGATCTTGCCCTCCCGGAAACACGGCGTGCCCGAGACGCGCCCGGTGAAGCGCCCGCCGCGCGACTCGGGCTCGGTGGCGATGAGGTGCGCCATGCCGAAGGCGCGCGCGATCGGTGCGGTGACGAAGCTGTTGGTCGCGGTCACGATTGCGCACAGGTCGCCGCGCGCCAGGTGCTCGCGCACCAAGCTGCGCGCCGCCTCGCCGATCATCGGTTCGATGCGCGTGCGCATGAAATCCGCGTGCCAGCGCGCCAAGTCCGCCGGCGCGTGCTCGGCGAGCGGGCGCAGCGCGAATCCGAGGTACTCGTGGATATCGAGCGTTCCGGCCTTGTATTGCTCGAAGTAGGCTGCATTCTGCGCTTCGTAAGAGGCGCGGTCGAGGACACCCCGGTCGACCAGGAACTGTCCCCACTCGTAATCGCTGTCGCCGGCGAGCAGGGTATTGTCGAGATCGAACAGCGCGAGCTTCACCGCGGCTGCGACTGCAGAAATTCGCGCACCAGCGGCAGCGTGATCGGGCGCTTGCGGGCGAGCGCGTAGCGATCGAGCTGCGCCAGGAGCGCCGCGAGCGAGGGCAGGTCGCGCGGCAGGCGCGTCAGCAGGTAGTCGACTACGTCGCCACCGAGCTGCAGACCGCGCTGCGCGGCCTCCGCACGCAGCCACGCCGCCTTGTGCGCGTCGGTCAGCGGGTGCAGCTGGTAGACCAGGCCCCAGCCCAGCCGACTGGCGAGATCCGGGCGCAGCGCGATCTGCGCGGGCGGGGCGTCGCCTGCGGCAAGCACGGCGGGACCGCCCTCGCGGGCTGCATTGATCGCGTTGAACAGCGCCTGCTGGCCGGCCGCGTGGAGCCCGCCGACGTCGTCGGCGCAGACCAGGCGTTCACCGCCCACCCGCGCAGCCGCATGCAACAGATGACTGCGGCCGGTGCCCGCTTCGCCCCACAGATAGACGACGCTCTCGTCGAGGACGCCTTCGGCGAGCGCCCGCACGCGCGCGAGCGCCTCGGCATTGGCGCCCGCGATGAAATTATCGAGCGTCGGCTCGGGCGGGCATGAAATTTCGAGCGGCAGCTGCTGCATCGTCGGGGTGGGCCCGCAGCGGCAAGGTAGAATTCCGCGGAGGCGAAACTCTATCATGCGGTCGCGCAGCGCCGCGTGCACGCTCCATGACGCAGGGCCTTTCCTATCGGGACGCAGGCGTTGACATCGACGCCGGTGACGCGCTTGTCGAAGCGATCAAGCCGTTTGCCCGGCGCACGCTGCGTCCCGAGGTGCTGACCGGCATCGGCGGCTTCGGCGCGCTGTGCGAGATCCCGCGCAAATACCGTCAGCCGGTGCTGGTGTCGGGCACCGACGGCGTCGGCACGAAGCTCAAGCTGGCTTTTCTGCTGGCGCGCCATGACACGGTCGGCATCGACCTGGTCGCGATGAGCGCGAACGACATCGTCGTGCAAGGGGCCGAGCCGCTGTTCTTTCTCGACTATTTTGCCTGTGGCCGCCTCGACACGCAGGTTGCGGCCGACGTGGTGCGAGGGATCGCGCAGGGCTGCGAGCAGGCCGGCTGCGCGCTGATCGGCGGCGAGACCGCCGAGATGCCCGGGATGTACCCCGACGGCGAGTACGACCTGGCGGGATTCTGCGTGGGCGTGGTCGAGCGCGACGGAATTGTCGACGGCCGCGCGATCGCGCCGGGCGACGTGCTGCTCGGACTCGCCTCGAGCGGCGCGCATTCGAACGGCTATTCGCTCGTGCGCAAGATTCTCGAGCGTGTGCGGCCCGACCTGCGCGCCGATTTCGACGGCCGTCCGCTGGGCGACGTGCTGCTCGAGCCCACGCGCATTTATGCGCGTGCCGTGCTCGCGCTGCTCGCGGCGTTGCCGGTCAAGGGGATCGCGCATATCACGGGCGGCGGCATCACGGGCAACGTACCGCGGATGCTGCCGCGAGGCGCGCGTGCGGTGATCGAGGCGCGTGCCTGGCCGCGCCCGGCGTTGTTCGACTGGCTGCAGCGCGAGGGTGGCGTCGCCGAGGCCGAAATGCACCGCGTTTTTAACTGCGGCATCGGCATGGTGATCGCGTTGGCGGCCGACGATGCCAAACGCGCTCAGGCCCTGCTCGTGGCGGCTGGCGAGACGGTGTTCGAGATCGGTCGAATCGAGCGCGGCGACGGCGCAGCCGAGGCAGTCGTCGTCTGACGCGCAGCGGTTGCGGTGCCGTGTGCGATGTGTGGCGTGTTGCGCAGCCGCACGCGGGTAGCCAGTGTAGAATTTTTTCGCGATGACCGATCCGCGCTTCGTCCACCTGCGCTTGCACAGCGAGTACTCGGTGACGGACGGGATCGTGCGCATCGACGACGCCGTCGAGCGCGCCGCGGCCGACCGCATGCCCGCGCTGGCGCTCACCGATGCCGGCAACGTTTTCGGGATGGTGAAGTTCTACCAGGCGGCGCGCGCAGCCGGCGTCAAGCCGGTGATTGGCGTCGATTGCTGGCTGCGGAACGACGGCGATCGCGAAAAGCCCCACCGTGTGTTGTTGCTGGCTGCCTCGCGCAGCGGCTACCTCCGCCTGTGCGAGCTGCTGACGCGTGCCTGGCTGCAGAACCAGCATCGTGGGCGGCCCGAGATCCAGCGCGAGTGGTTTGACGAGGAAGGCAGCGGCGGGCTGATCGCGCTCTCCGGCGCCGCAGCCGGGGACGTGGGGCAGGCCCTGCTCGCCGGCAATGCCGAGGCGGCCGCGCGGCTGGCCGCGGCGTGGGCGGAACGCTTTCCGCAGCGTTACTACATCGAGCTGCAGCGCGCCGGGCAGCCGCAGGCAGAGGCGCTCGTTGCGCAATCGGTCGGGCTGGCGCTCAAGCTCGGAATCCCCGTGGTCGCGACGCATCCGGTCCAGTTTCTCGCGCCAGACGACTACAAGGCGCACGAGGCGCGCGTGTGCATCTCGCAGGGCTACATCCTGGGCGACCGGCGCCGGCCACGGCTGTTCACGCCCGAGCAGTACTTCAAGTCGCAGGACGAGATGGCGCAGCTGTTCGCCGACCTTCCGCAGGCGCTGGAGAACGCCGTGGAGATCGCGCGCCGCTGCACGCTCGAGATCACGCTCGGCAAGAACCGCTTGCCCGATTTTCCGACGCCGGAGGGCGTGACACGAGAGGTCTTCCTGCGCGAGCAGGCGAGCACCGGGCTCGATGCGCGCCTGGACAAGCTGTACCCGGACGCCGACGCGCGCGCGGCGAACGCGCCGCGCTACCGCGAGCGGCTCGCCTTCGAGATCGAGACGATCGTGCAGATGGGGTTCGCAGGCTACTTCCTGATCGTTGCCGACTTCATCAACTGGGCGAAGCAGAACGACGTGCCGGTCGGGCCGGGGCGGGGCTCGGGCGCGGGCTCGCTGGTCGCCTATGCGCTTGGCATCACGGATCTGGATCCGCTGCGCTATGACCTGCTGTTCGAGCGCTTTCTCAACCCGGAACGCGTCTCGATGCCGGATTTCGACATCGACTTCTGCCAGAACGGCCGGGACCGCGTGATTCAGTACGTGCGCCGGCGCTACGGCGAGGACAGCGTGTCGCAGATCGCGACCTTCGGGACCATGGCAGCGCGGGCGGTGGTGCGCGACACCGGTCGCGTGCTCGACCTGAGCTACAACTTCTGTGACCAGATCGCGAAGCTGATTCCGTTTCAGCCGGGCAGGACCATCACGCTCGCGGACGCACGCCGGATGGAACCGCTGCTCGCCGAGCGCGAAAAGAACGAGGACGAGGTGCGGGAGCTGCTCGCACTGGGCGGGAAGTTGGAGGGACTGACGCGCAACGTCGGCATGCACGCGGGCGGCGTGCTCATCGCGCCGGGCAGGCTCACCGATTTTTGCCCGCTCTACGCGGCCGAGGGCACGACCAACGTCATCTCGCAGCTCGACAAGGACGACGTCGAGGCGATCGGGCTGGTGAAATTCGACTTTCTCGGCCTCACCACGCTCACCGTGCTCGACTGGGCGCAGCGCCATGTGCGCGCCCTGGGCGACGCCGGATTCTCGCTCGAGGCGATCCCGCTCGACGACCCCGAGACCTACCGGCAGCTCTCTGCCGGCAACACCACCGCGGTGTTCCAGCTGGAATCGCGCGGCATGCGGGACATGATCCGGCGCGCGCGTCCCGACCGCTTCGAGGACGTCATCGCGCTCGTCGCGCTTTACCGGCCCGGGCCGATGGATCTCATTCCGGATTTCATCGCGCGCAAGCACGGGCAACAGCGGGTCGAGTACCTCGATGCGCGGCTCGAGCCGATCCTCGGCCCGACCTACGGCATCATGGTCTACCAGGAGCAGGTCATGCAGATCGCGCAGGTCATCGGCGGCTATACGCTCGGTGGCGCGGATCTGCTGCGGCGCGCGATGGGCAAGAAAAAGCCCGAGGAGATGGCGGAGCAACGGGACATCTTCGTCAACGGCGCGGAAAAGAACGGCCTCAAGCGCGGCCGGGCGACGCAGCTGTTCGATCTGATGGAGAAATTCGCCGGCTATGGCTTCAACAAGTCGCACGCCGCCGCCTACGCACTGCTCGCGGTTCAGACCGCGTACATGAAGGCGCACCATGCCGCGGCGTTCATGGCGGCGAACCTTTCCGCCGTGATGGACGACACCGACAAGGTGCGCGCGATCACCGACGACAGCCGCGCAAACGGGCTGCGCATCCTGCCGCCGGACATCAACGCCTCGGAGTACCGCTTCGTGCCGGTCGATGCGACCACCGTGCGCTACGGCCTCGGTGCGGTGCGCGGCACCGGCGAGTCGGCAATCGCGACGATCCTGCGCGCGCGCGGCGAGCGGCCGTTCGCGGATCTGTTCGATTTCTGCCGGCGCGTCGACAAGCGCATCGTGAACCGGCGGGTGGTCGAAGCGCTCGTGCGTGCGGGGGCCTTCGACCCGGTTGAGCGCGACCGGGCGCGCCTGATGGCGTCGGTGGGACGTGCGTTGGAGATCGCCGAGCAGGCCGAGCGCCAGGCGTCACAGTCCAGCCTGTTCGGCGAGGCCGAGGCGGGTGCCGGAATCACGAACGTGCTGGTCGAGGCGAAGGCCTGGGACCTGCGTGAGCAGCTCACCGCGGAGAAGTCCGCGCTCGGCTTTTGCCTCTCGGGGCACCTGTTTTCGATCTACGAGCGTGCGCTCGCCGGGTTCCCGCGGGTGCCGCTCGCGCGGCTGGCGCCGGCGGAGCACCGCGTGTGGCTCGCCGGCATCGTGAACTCGGCGCGCGTGCAGATGACCCGGCGCGGTCGCATGATGGTGGTGGTGATCGACGACGGGACCGCGCAGGTCGAGCTCACGGTATTCAACGAGCTGTTCGAGCAGCATCGCGACAAGCTGAAAGAGGACAACCTGCTGATCGTGCAGGGCAAGGCCCAGGTCGACAATTTTTCCGGCGGATTGCGGGTCACGGCGGACGACGTGCTCGATCTCGCCGAGCTGCGCTGCCGCTATGCCGCGCGCTTGCGCATCGCGCTCAATGGCCAGGCCGATGCGCGGCAGCTGCGCGAGCTGCTCTCGCCTTACCGCGCAGCGGGCGAAGGCGCCTGCCCAGTGCTCGTGCACTACGAAAGCGCGCGCGCGGCCTGCGATGTGGTCCTCGGCGACAGCTGGCGGGTGCGCCCCGAGAGTCCGCTGATCGAGCGCCTGTCGGAGTGGCTGGCGCCCGAGAACGTGCAGCTGGTCTACGCCGAGGCGGCCTGAGGCGCATTCCAGCGCACCACGATGCGCGCGTCCTCGAGCACGCGCCGGTGGTGTCGATACCAGGCATTGCTGAGGCGTGCCCCTGGATCGCGACGCGCTTTTTCCACCAGCACGGCTTTGAGCTCCGGATAGCAGGCCTCGAGCTGCGCGCGTGACGCCTCGCGCGTGGTCGCGATCGGGAAGCTGCCGGCGTGACCGATGGCGCAGTCGATCAGCGCGCGACAGAGCTGTGTGCCGCGCACGCAGGCGCCGAGCGGCTGCGGCAGGGCGAGATGCAGTGTCACCGCGGCGTAGCCCTGTTTCGCCCAGCGCAGGACCGTCTCCGCCTCGGCTCGCGTGCGCAGCACATCGATGCGTGCGATTGGCACGCGCCATTCATCACAGAGCGCGCGTGCGGCGGCGAGGAACGCCTCGAGCTGCGCCGGCGGGACGAACAGCACGATGGCGCGCGCGGCGCATTCGCCGGGGCGCTGCAGCTCGAGCGTCTCAGCGGGCTGCGCGTGCCGTGCGGCCTGCGCCAGCGCCTCGACGCGCAAGCTGATGCTGTAGGTGAGCCCGAACAGGCCCTGGCCGCCGACCGCGAGCGCGAACAAGTCCGCATTCCTTGCCCGGCTCACGCATTGCAGTTCGCCGTCGGGGGTGACCAGCGTCGCCGCCTCGACCAGCGCGACCAGCGGCTGTCCATCGGGTGCCGGCGCATTGGCCGCCAGGGCATCCCCAACGCGACCCGGCAGCGCGCCCCGCGCGACACAGGCCTCGAGCGCCGGTGCCGAGCGTGCAAGGCTTGCCGCGAGCGCGCGCCAGCGGGTGCCGGACTGAACCTCGATCAGTGCGCGCGCCGCATCCCAGCGCAGGATGCGATCGAGCCCCGCGCTCGCGAGGCGTGGTGCGTCGGCGCGCGCCTGAAGCACCGCACGGCGCAGATCCCCGGCGGAGCAGAGCGGGGGACATTCGGCGGCGGCCGAGTCCAAGGTCTGGGTGCGCAGCATGGGAACCTCCTGCGGTCAGTGGGCGGACCCAGTGTCGACAGCCTGGCCGTATGAATCAACACCATATTGTGAAGTATCAATTTTTGATACTCTCGGCCGCATGCCCGGACGCCAGCGGCTGGTCGAGACGCTGAAGCGCAGCCTGCGCGCCCGCGGGCTGACCTACCGCGACCTCGCACGGGCGCTCGGCCTCTCCGAGCCGAGCGTGAAGCGCATGTTCTCGCGCGCCACGTTTACCCTGGCCCGGCTCGAGGCGATCCTCGAGGTGCTCGAGCTCGACTTCTACGAGCTCGCGCGCCTGACGCGCAGCCGGGCGCATGGGCCGGTCGAGCTGTCGCTCGAACAGGAGCGGGCGCTCGCGGCGGACGAGCGTCTGCTGTCGGTGTTCTGGCTGCTGCAGAACGGCTGGCGCGCCGAGGACATTCTGGCGGCGTTCAGCATCAGCCGCAGTGCGCTGACGCTGGCCTTTGGCCGCCTTGCGCGGCTCAAGCTGATCCACTGGGGGCCGCGCGAGCACGTCCACCTGCGCGTGGCGAGTGACTTTCAGTGGCGCGCGGGGGGACCGGTGAAGAGGGCCTACGGGCGGCGCGTACTGCAGGAGTTTCTCGATGGCCGCTTCAGCGGCGGGCTCGAGCTGCTCAAGTTCGAGGCACGCGAGTTGTCGCCGGAGTCGGCCGCGGTGCTTCGGCGCAGGCTCGAGCGGGTGCTCGCCGAGTTCAACGAGCTGTCGGACGTGGACGCCGGACTGCCGTCGAACCGTCGCGCCGGCATGGCCCTGCTGGTGGCCTGCCGACCCTGGGAATTCTCGGTGGTCAACGCGCTGAAGCGTCGTCGCGGCTAGGCCGTCGGGCGC
>Ga0210067_1000100_pt1 | contig 10920 bp, 11 predicted proteins | sample RushMan_ThreeSqB_2_FD_185559 | JGI IMG/M metagenome (GOLD analysis project Ga0210067, IMG submission 185559) | Wetland microbial communities from San Francisco Bay, California, USA, that impact long-term carbon sequestration - RushMan_ThreeSqB_D2... | ecosystem: Environmental > Aquatic > Marine... | reverse complement strand
CTGGGCTACATCGGCAACGGCAGCGCGGCGGTCGAGGTGGAGGCGATCGTGCCGGGCGCGCCGCTGCGCGTCGCACAGGCAACGCGACCGCCCGCGGGGAACGCTGCGCCGCCGCCGGCGGCGAACGCCGAGCCGCTGCAGACCGTCGAGGCGCCCGCCGGACTGTACCTGCAGCTCGCCGCCTTCTCGGCGCAAGCGAGCGCCGAAAGCATGCGCGAGCGGCTTGCGCGAGAGCTGGACTGGCTCGCCACGCGCATCTACGTCGTTGCGAGCGGGAGCCTCTACAAGGTGCAGGTGGGTCCCTATCGCAGCCGGGATGACGCGGTCGACAATGCGGAACGCATCGCGCAGGCACTGAACTTTAAGCCCTTTGTCGTTGTCCGCTGAGGCGGGCAGTCATCGATGGCTCACGGCGCAGGCGCTGCGCCCGGGCTCCCTATAATTCGACCCTTTCCGGCGGCAAACATGCTGAAAACGCTTTTAATCGCATCCTTCCTGCTTTCCAGCGCATTGGTGCACGCGGCGGCGCCGACGCCGCCGTCGATTCAGGCGCGTGCCTGGCTGCTCGCGGACCTGTCGAGCGGACAGATCCTGGTGAGCGAAAAAGCGGAGGAGCGATTCGAGCCCGCCTCGCTCACCAAGCTGATGACGGCGTACGTCGTCTTCAGTGCGCTGCGTGAAAAGACCATCACGCTCGAGCAGCCGGCCAACGTCTCGGAGCACGCATGGAAGGCGAAGGGCTCGCGCATGTTCATCGAGCCGCGCAAGCCGGTGACGATCGACCAGCTGATTCGCGGCATGGTCGTGCAATCCGGCAACGATGCCTCGATCGCGCTGGCCGAAGCCGTCGCAGGTAACGAAGAGGTGTTCGTCGCGCGAATGAACCAGGAGGCCGCCCGCCTCGGGCTCAAGGACACGAAGTTCATGAATGCCTCCGGCCTGCCCGATCCACAGCATCTGACGACGGCGCGCGACCTGTACCAGCTGACCGCGGCGCTGATCCGTGACTTCCCGGAAGACTACGCGCGCTACTACTCGCAGAAAGAGTTCCGCTACAACAATATTACGCAGCTCAACCGCAACCGCCTCTTATGGCTCGATCCGAGCGTCGACGGGGCAAAAACCGGGCACACGGAAGCGGCGGGCTATTGCCTGATTGCCTCGTCGCACCGTGGCGAGCGGCGGATGCTGTCCGTGCTGCTCGGCGCGTCGTCGGAAGCGGCGCGCGCCCAGGAATCGTTGAAGCTCCTCAACTGGGGCTACCAGACCTTCGACAGCGTCAAGCTCTATGCCAAGGGCAAGGTCGTGAAGACGATCCCGGTCTGGAAGGGTGAAGCAAAAACGGTCGATGCCGGATTCGCGGGCGATCTCGTGCTGACGGTGCCGAAGGCGAAGGGTGGCGACCTGCAGGCCGAACTGCTGTCGCGTCAGCCGCTCGTTGCGCCCGTCGCGAAGGCGCAGGCCGTCGGTGTCCTGCGCGTCACGCTGGCGGGCGAGCCGGTGGGCGAGTACACGCTGATCGCGCTCGAGGCGGTGCCCGCGGCCGGCTTTTTCGGCCGCGCGTGGGATACACTGAGGCTGTGGATGAAATGAGAGGGGACTATCGTGGGTGACATGGTCTTCCTGAACGGCGAGATCCTGCCGATCGAGCAGGCGAAGGTGCCAGTGCTCGATCGCGGCTTCATCTTCGGCGACGGCATCTATGAGCTGGTGCCCGTGTACTCGCGCGTCCCGTTTAGGCTCGAGGAGCACCTGGCGCGGCTCGAGCGGAGCCTGCGCGAGGTTCGCATCAAGAATCCCTACTCCCGCGCCGAGTGGCGCGACGTCATCCAGCGCCTGATCGCCGCCCAGCCTTTCGAGGATCAGGGCCTGTATTTCCAGGTGACGCGCGGTGTGGCGAAGCGCGACCACGCGTTCCCGCCGGGCGTCGAGCCGACGGTCTTCGCGATGGCGAGCCCGCTCGTCAATCCGCCCACGGCGCTCGTCGAGCGCGGCGCCGCGGCGCGCAGCGCGGCCGATTTTCGCTGGCAGCGCTGCGACATCAAGTCGATCTCGCTGATCGGCAACTGCTTGCTGCGGCAGATTTCCGCGGATGCCGGCGAGGCCGAAACGATCCTGTTCCGCGACGGCCTGCTCACCGAGGCTTCCGCCTCGAACGTGTTCATCGTCAAGGCGGGCATCATCCAGGCGCCGCCGAAGTCGAACCTGATCCTTCCGGGCGTCACCTACGACGTGGTCGTTGAACTGGCGCGCGATGCCGGATTGCCGCTCGAGTTCCGCGACGTGACGGAGGCCGAGGTGCGCGCGGCCGACGAGGTGTGGGTGACTTCGTCGTCGAAGGAAATCCTGGCCATCGTGTCACTCGACGCTCGCCCGATCGGAGAGGGCAGGCCGGGGCCCGTGTTCCGACGCATGTACGCGCTCTATCAGGAATTCAAGCGCACCGTGATGCGCGCGGGCCGGGAGAAAGCCGCCGCCTGAATGGAGTCCGGGCAGACGCTGCTCGAGTTTCCCACGCCGTTCCCGATCAAGATCATGGGCCGGCGCGAGGGCGCTTTTGCACAGAGCGTGATGGAGATCGTGCTGCGGCACGCGCCGGATTTCCAGCCGGCGACCATGGAGATGCGCCCGAGCCGCCAAGGCAAGTACCTGAGCCTGACCGTGACGATCGAGGCGCGCTCGCGCGAGCAGCTCGACGCGCTCTACCGGGAACTCTGCGATCACCCCAGCGTGGTGATGGTGCTGTGATGGCCGCGGTGCTCGCGCAATGCCATCCCGCACTCGTGTTGAAGCGCCTCGGGCAAGTTGCCTACCTGGAGGCGCTCGAGGCCATGCGCACGTTCACGCGTACCCGCGGTGCGCAGACGGCCGACGAGCTGTGGCTGCTCGAGCACTCCCCGGTCTACACGCTGGGACAGCGGGCCGATGCCGCGCACGGTCCTCGGGCCGGCGATATCCCCGTCGTGCGCGTCGAGCGTGGGGGTCAGGTCACCTACCACGGACCGGGACAGGTTGTGCTCTATACCCTGGTCGATCTCGGTCGGCGCGCGATCAAGGTGCGCGATTTCGTCTTCCTGATGGAGCAGGCGGTCATCGATCTTCTCGCCGCGCACGCGGTCGTCGGCGAGCGCAGGGCGGGCGCGCCGGGGGTCTACGTGCACGGCGCAAAGGTCGCCGCGCTCGGCATCCGGGTGGCGCGTGGCCGCGCCTTTCACGGTCTCGCGCTGAACGTCGACATGGACCTCTCGCCGTTCGAGGCGATCGATCCCTGTGGCACCCCAGGACTGCGCGTGACCCAGACCCGCAACCTCGGCATACCGCTCGCCCCCGGGCAGGCCGGCGAGCGGCTCGCGGCATTCCTTGCGGACGGCATCGCCCATGCGTGAGCCCGGGGTCAAGCAAAAAGGTGCGCAGAAGACCGCGCGCATTCCCGTCAAGATCGTGCCGCGCACGCCGCTTGCCAAGCCGGCGTGGATCCGCGTGCGTGCGGCGAGCCCGAATTCGCGCTTTTACGAGATCAAGGACATCCTGCGCGCGCAGCGGTTGCACACCGTCTGCGAGGAAGCGAGCTGCCCGAACGTTGCCGAGTGCTTCGGCAAGGGAACCGCGACCTTCATGATCCTCGGTGACATCTGCACGCGGCGCTGCCCGTTCTGCGACGTTGCGCATGGCCGCCCCCTCGCAGCCGATGCGCAGGAACCGGCGCATCTCGCCGAGACGATCGCCCGGCTGAAACTCGCCTATGTCGTCATCACCAGCGTCGACCGCGACGACCTGAAGGACGGTGGCGCACGGCATTTCGTCGATTGCATTCGTGCCGTGCGGACGCGTTCGCCCGAAACGACGATCGAGGTTCTGGTGCCGGATTTCCGCGGACGCGTGGCGCGCGCGCTCGAGCTGCTGCGCACTGCGCCACCGGATGTCATGAACCACAACCTGGAGACGGTTCCACGCCTGTACCGCAAAGCGCGACCGGGGGGCGACTACGCGCATTCGCTGCGACTGCTGCGGGATTTCAGGGCAGCGCAGCCGTCGGTCCCGACGAAGTCGGGGCTGATGGTCGGCCTGGGCGAAACCGACGAGGAAATTCTGCAGGTCATGCGCGATCTGCGCGCCCACGACGTCGAAATGCTGACCATCGGGCAGTACCTCGCGCCGTCGGCTCATCACCTGCCGGTCGAACGCTACGTCGCGCCGGAGGGCTTCGCGGCGTTCGAACGCGCGGCGGCCGCCATGGGGTTCCGGCATGCGGCGATCGGGCCGCTGGTACGCTCGTCGTACCACGCCGACCGGCAGGCGCAGGCGGCGGGTGTCGACGGCACGCGCTGAGAACGGTTTGGGCCTCGCGCTCGAGGCGCCGGCGCGATGAGCGACATCGGCTTTCAGGGGATCGTGACCGCTATGGTCAGCCTCGGAATGCTGGCGATCGCGCTGATCGGATTCGTCGTCGAGGGCGTATTGCAGTGGAAACGTCGGCGCACGCCGCGCTTCGCGCCACGTATGCTCGTCGGACCGGCGATCGTTGCGATCGGCGCTGCTCTCCTCGCCGCCGTGGCGGAAGAGGGGTCGCTCGAAGCGCGCGCGGTTTTCGATCGCTGGGGCTGGCTGTTCGCACTCGTCGTATTGATTCCGTGGATTGCGCTGCATTGGCGCAGACGGGGATAATGCCGCATGGCGGAGCGTTCGAGCGGAGGCAGACGATGATGCGACGCGCGGCGGCGGTTGTCGTGTTGTGGATGATTGCGTTTCCGGTACCGGCGCAGCTCGACCAGATCAGCAATCGTGATGCGAGCGCCGGGCTGAAGGCGGCGCTGGAGAAGGGCGCGGTTTATTCGGTGCAGACGCTGGGGCGTACCGACGGATTCTTCGGCGACCCGCGCGTCAAGATTCCGTTGCCGAAGTCGCTGCAGACCGCCGAGCGGATGATGCGCAGCCTTGGCATGGGTCGCACCGCCGATGAGCTGATTTTGACGATGAACCGCGCCGCCGAGGCGGCGGTGCCGGAGGCGAAGGCGCTGCTGGTTGACGCGGTGAAGAAGATGACGGTGCGGGACGCGAAAGGCATTCTCACCGGCGGCGACACGGCAGGCACCGAATATTTCCGCCGCACGACGCACGACCAGCTGCGGGCGAGGTTCCTGCCGATCGTCAAGCGATCGACGGAAAAGGTCGGTCTCGCTCAGACCTATAACCAGTACGCCGAGCAGGGTGCGCGCTTCGGCCTCGTCAAGAAGGAGCAGGCCAACATCGATGTCTACGTGACCGAGAAGGCGCTCGACGGCCTGTACTTCATGATTGCCGAGGAGGAAAAGAAAATCCGCCGCGACCCGGTCGGCGCCGCCTCGGGGATCATCAGCAAGGTCTTCGGCGCGATCCGCTAGCGCGTTGGCCGGCGGGATTTTCTGAAAGTACGCATTGCATTGCGGCATGCAATGCCGCCGTGCAATGCATCGTGGTCCTTCAATGCGCCTGGTCCCAGTTGTCGCCGACGCCGACGTCGACGATCAGCGGCACCTCGAGCTGGGCGACGTCCTGCATGCGCGCGCGCACCCCCTCGCTCACCGCGTTGAGCTCCTCGGCCGGCACCTCGAGCACGAGCTCGTCGTGCACCTGCATCACGAGCCGGGCGCGCAGGCGGTCCGCCCGCAGCCAGTCCTGCACCGAGACCATCGCGAGCTTGATGAGGTCGGCGGCGGTCCCTTGCATCGGCGCATTGATCGCCGCGCGCTCGGCCGCCTGGCGCCGCCCCGGGCTGCCCGATTTCATTTCGGGCAGCCACAGGCGACGGCCGAACAGCGTCTCGACGTAGCCAGCGCTGCGCGCCTGCTCGCGCGTCGCATCCATGTAGCGCTTCACGCCCGGGTAGCGAGAGAAGTAGCTGTCGATGTAGGCCTGTGCCGTGGTGCGCTCGATGCCGAGGTTCTGCGCGAGTCCGAAATTCGACATCCCATAGATGAGGCCGAAGTTGATCGTCTTCGCGGTGCGCCGCTCGTCCTCACTCACTTTTTCGAGCGGCAGGCCGAACACTTCGGCGGCGGTCGCGCGGTGCACGTCGAGCCCGTGCGCGAAGGCGTGGCGCAGGCCCTCGTCGCCGGACAGATGCGCCATGATGCGCAACTCGATCTGCGAATAGTCCGCCGAGATGAGCTTCCAGCCGGACGGCGCAATGAACGCCTCGCGGATACGCCGGCCCTCCGCGGTGCGCACCGGGATGTTCTGCAGGTTCGGATCGTTCGACGCGAGCCGCCCGGTGACCGCCACCGCCTGCGAGTAGGTCGTATGCACGCGCCCGGTCCGCGGGTCCATCATTCTCGGCAGTTTGTCGGTGTAGGTCGACTTCAGCTTGGCGACCGAGCGGAAATCGAGCAGCAGCTTCGGCAGCGGATAGTCGAGCGCGAGCTCGGCGAGCACATCCTCGTCGGTCGAGGGCTGGCCCGAAGGGGTTTTCTTCTTCACCGGCAGGCCCTGGCGCTCGAACAGGATTTCCTGAATCTGCTTGGGCGAGTTCAGGTTGAACGGCTGCCCTGCCGCCTCGTAGGCCTTCTGCTCGAGCGTGAGCATGGTCTTGCCCAGCTCATGGCTCTGCGCCTCGAGCTTCGCCCGATCGAGCAATACGCCCTGGCGCTCCATCTCGAGGAGCACGGGCATCACCGGCAGCTCGATCGTCTCGTAGACGCGGCGCAGTTTCTCGTCCGCGCAGATCTGCGGGTACAGGACGTCGTGGATGGCGAGCGCGCAGTCGGCGTCCTCCGCGGCATATGCGGTGGCGCGCTCGATCTCGACCGCGGAAAAGGGAATACGTGCCGCGCCCTTGCCGGTGACGTCGTCGTAGCCGATGGTCGTCCAGCCCAGATGACGCTGCGCGAGCGAGTCGAGGTCATGCCGCAGGTGCACTTCGAAGACGTACGATTCGAGCAGCGTGTCGTGCGCGATGCCGGCAAGCCGCACCCCATGATTCGCGAGCACATGCGCGTCGAACTTCAGGTTCTGGCCGACTTTGCGGCGCCGGTCGTCTTCCAGCCAGGCACGAAGCCGGGCAAGCGCCTGCTCGACGCCGATCTGCGCCGGTGCGCCCGGGTATTCATGCGCGAGCGGGAGATAGGCCGCCGTGTCGCCGAAGGCGAAGGACATCCCGACCAGACGCGCCGCCATGGTGTCGAGACCCGTCGTTTCGGTGTCGAAACCGACCAGTCCGGCGGCCTCGAGCTGCCCGATCAGGTCGCGCAGCGCGGCTTCGTCGGCGATGCAGACAATGCGCCGTCGCGCGGGCGCGGTGTCGCCGGCGGCGCGCACGGGGGCGGCAAGAGGTTTGCCGGCGGCCTGCGGCTCCGGCCGGGCCGGTGCAGCCTCGCCCGGCGCGACCTCGCGCAGCCAGGACTTGAAGCCGAACTGGGCGAACAGGGCCCGTTGTCGATCAGGGTCCCCTTCTCCGTCCACCAGGTCGTCGAGCGAAACCGGCAGCGCCACGTCGCGCTTCACGCTGAGCAGCGCGCGCCCCTGCGGCAGCCAGTCGAGCACCTTTCCGAGGTTCTCGCCGACCACGCCACCGATCTCGCCGGCGTGTGCCATGACGCCATCGAGAGAGCCGTACTGCGCGAGCCACTTCGCGGCGGTCTTCGGCCCGACCTTCGCCACGCCAGGCACGTTGTCGACCGTGTCGCCGATCAATGCGAGGTAGTCGACGATGCGCTCCGGGGGCACGCCGAATTTCCTCTTTACGCCCTCGACGTCGAGCGTCTCGTTCGTCATGGTGTTGACGAGCGTCACGCGCTCGCCGACGAGCTGTGCGAGATCCTTGTCGCCGGTGGAGATGATGCAGCGCCAGCCCTGCGCGCTGGCGATCTCGGTCAGCGTGGCAATGACGTCGTCAGCCTCGACGCCCTCGACGCTCAGCACCGGCCAGCCGAGCGCGGCGACCGCCTCCGTGAGCGGTTCGATCTGGGCGGCGAGGTCATCGGGCATCGGCGGGCGGTTCGCCTTGTACTCGGCATAGGCATCGTCGCGAAAGGTCTTGCCCTTGGCGTCGAACACGCAGGCGCGGGCCTGCGCCTTGTAGTCGGCGCCCAGCCGCCGTAGCATGTTGAGCACGCCGTAGATCGCGCCGGTCGGTTCGCCCTGCGGGCTGCGAAGCTCCGGCAGCGCGTGAAACGCGCGGTACAGGTACGACGAGCCGTCGACCAGCAACAATGTTTTCTCGGGAACTCGCTCAGCTGCGGCGGACACGATGCGAATCGAAAAGCGACCGGTGACGCCCCAACTCGGGAGCGAGATTTCCGCCCGCGAGGCCTGGCGGGTATTCGGCATTATGGCAGAGTTCGTCGAGGCGACCGAACGTCTCGCAGGCATTCGGCCATCGGTCTCTGTGTTCGGCAGCTCGCGCGCGAGCCCCGACTCGCCCTACTATCAACTGGCCGAACGCACCGCGCGATTGCTGTCGGATGCCGGATTCGCAGTGGTGTCCGGCGGCGGGCCGGGCGTGATGGAAGCGGCGAACAAGGGTGCCTTCTTCGGCGAGGCGCCGGCCATCGGGCTGAACATCGATCTGCCGCGCGATCAGCACGCGAACGCGTATCAGGACATCAGCCTGCGCTTCAAACACTTTTTCGCCCGCAAGGTGATGTTCGTGAAGTTCGCGACCGCGTATGTCGTTCTGCCTGGCGGTTTCGGAACGCTCGACGAGCTGTTCGAGGCGCTGACGCTCGTGCAGACCCGGAAGACGCGCAGAATGCCGATCATCCTCATGCATGCACCCTTTTGGCGCGGCTTGATCGACTGGTTCCGCGAGCGCCTGATCGCGGAGCAGATGATCGATCCCGCCGACCTCGACCTGCTGCAGATCGTCGACGAGCCGCAGGCCGTCGTCGACGCCATATTCGCGTTCTACCAGCAGCGCGGATTCGAGCCCTCGCCGGAGGAGCGCGAGGTACTGCTCAATCTCTGAGCCCTCTTCCCGCGCGCAGCGGTGCGAGGCGGGGCGCTCTGGTAAACTGAAGGTGCTTTCCATATCCATGTCCCGCTTCGCAATTCTCGTCTTCGTGGTGCTTACCGGCAGTGCGCTCGCGCAGGACGCCGCGCCGCCGAAGCTCGAGCCCCTGCCCGAGCCCCCGCCGCCTCGGGGCGAAGCCACGGAAGAGCCGGGCGTTCGTATTCCGGTCCAGGAAGGCGACAAGATCGAAGAGTTCCGCGAGGGCGGGGAAGTCATCATGCTCAAGGTGACGCCGAAAGAAGGGCCGCCGTACTACCTCGTGCAGACCGCAAAGGGCGGCTGGGTGCGACGTGATGGGCTCGACAACGGCATGCGCGTGCCGATGTGGCCCATCCACACGTTCGATTGAAATATTTTCCGGCGCGCGGCTAGCGCGCCGGCGCCTGGACCGGGCCCGAATCGTCCGATGTCGGTTTACACCAGCGTTTCCGAAACGCAGCTTGGCGCCTGGTTGCGCGCGTATCCGGTCGGCGCGCTCGAGACGCTCGAGCCGATCGCCAAGGGGATCGAAAACAGCAATTTCTTCGTCACGACGACGCAGGGGCGCTACGTGCTCACGCTGTTCGAGCGTCTTCCAGCAGAGGAGCTGCCGTTTTACCTGAATCTGATGGCACATCTTGCGCGACATGGCGTGCCCTGCCCTGCGCCGATCGCCGATCGCGCGGGGCGAATTCTCTCCGCGCTGAACGGCAAGCCGGCGGCGCTCGTGACACGACTTCCCGGGAGCTCGATCGAGGCGCCGACGGCGGCGCACTGTGCCGCACTGGGCGATCTGCTCGCGCGCATGCACGCTGCGGGTCAGTCGTATGAGGGAACGCTCGACAACCCGCGCGGCCCCAAGTGGTGGCGTAGCGCTGCGCGCGAGGTGCGCCCGTTCCTCAGCGACGCGCAGAGGGCACTGCTCGACGAGGAGCTACGGTTTCAGTCCCTGTATCGCTTTCCCGATCTGCCGCGCGGGCCCGTGCATGCGGATCTGTTTCGCGACAACGCCTTGTTCGACGACGCTCGCCTAAGCGGTGTCATCGATTTTTATTTCGCCGGAATCGATTGCCTGCTCTACGATTGCGCAGTGTGTGCGAACGACTGGTGCCTCGTGCAGGCCGAGCGCGACCAGCGCCTTGACGAGACGAAAACGGCTGCGTTGCTCGAAGGCTACGCGCGCCTGCGCCCGTTTACGGCACTCGAGCGCGGCGCCTGGCCCGTGTTTCTGCGCGCCGCGGCGCTGCGTTTTTGGCTGTCGCGCCTGCGCGATCTGCACCTGCCCCGTCCCGGAGCGCTCGTGCACGTGCACGACCCGGAGCACTTCGAGGCGATCCTCACCTTGCGCGCCGGCGACGCGGCCGGCGTCTGGCCGCTGGCATGACGACCCAGGCGCAGATCGTTCCGGCGAGCCACGGCGCGGGTTGGCTCGCGCAAGGCTGGCGGCTGTTCCGCGTTGCACCGCTCGCCTGGCTCCTGCTGGTGTTCGCCTACTGGTTTCTGATGACGCTCATCTCGGTGCTGCCCCTGATCGGCGTCGTCGCGGCCTCGGTGCTCGTGCCGCCGTTTGCGGTCGGCTTCATGGCGGCGAGCCGCGCAGCCGAGCGCGGCGGACCGATTGCCCTCGGCCTGCTGTTCGAGGGCTTTCGCCGCCGCGCCGACGTTCAGCTGACCCTCGGTGGCATCTACCTGCTATTTCTGGCATTGCTGCTTGCGGCGACCGCGCTTGCCGACGGCGGCACCCTTGCGCGCTGGATGCTGGCTGGCGAGATGCCGCAAGCCGAGGCCCTGCGTTCGGACGGGTTCCTGCTCGCGGTGCTGGTCGCGGCATCGCTTTATGTTCCGGTGATGATGGGCTTCTGGTTTGCGCCAGTGCTGGCGGCCTGGCATGGCATCGGCGCGCCCAAGGCGCTGTTTTTCAGCCTGTTGGCCTGCCTGATGAACTGGCGCGCCTT
>Ga0210067_1000099_pt1 | contig 10935 bp, 8 predicted proteins | sample RushMan_ThreeSqB_2_FD_185559 | JGI IMG/M metagenome (GOLD analysis project Ga0210067, IMG submission 185559) | Wetland microbial communities from San Francisco Bay, California, USA, that impact long-term carbon sequestration - RushMan_ThreeSqB_D2... | ecosystem: Environmental > Aquatic > Marine >... | reverse complement strand
CTTCAGATGCGTCCACACGTGCATGCGCGTCGTGTTGAACCAGACGAAGAACGGCTTGCCGTCCTTGACCGCCTTGTCCACGAACTTCTGTTCGGCGGCGTAGATCTCCATGTCGACCGTAGGCATACGGGCCTGAGTCAGCGGCCCGGTGTCTTCGATCTTCTGCCCGCCCTTGCCGTCCGACCAGGTATGGAGCACGCCGCGCGGCCCGTATTTTTTCCTGAACTCGGGGTCTTTCGGGTAGTAGTAGGTCTCAGGCTCTTCCTCAGCATTCAGGTGGTAGAGGTTGCCGAGGAACTCATCGAAGCCGTGCATGGTCGGCAGGTGCTCGTCGCGATCGCCCTGGTGGTTCTTGCCGAACTGGCCGGTGGCGTAGCCGAGGCTTTTCATCACCGTCGCCATCGTGACGTCGGTCTTCTGCCAGCCTTCCTTGGCGCCCGGCAGGCCGACCTTGGTCATGCCCGAGCGGACCGGGACGGAGCCGCCGATGAACGCGGCGCGGCCCGCGGTGCAGGACTGCTGCGCGTAGTAATCGGTAAACGCGACGCCTTCGTCCGCGACGCGGTCGATGTTCGGCGTCTTGTAGCCCATCATGCCCCGGCTGTTGTGGCTGATGTTCCAGGTGCCGATGTCATCGCCCCAGATCACGAGGATGTTCGGTTTGTTCTGCTGCGCGATTGCTGGCGCGGCGAGGACGAGCGCCAGTGCGCCGGCGGCAAGTCCCGTCAATAGTCGGTTTCGCATGATGCCCTCTCCTTTGACTCGGTCACGGTGCCCGAGGCGTCGCGAGATGGTCCCATCCGGGTGCGTTCGCAACCATTGGCGTCAGGTGCAGAACGCGCTGCCCGTTGGTGCAGGGTGTTGCCTGCGGCGAGCCAAAAAGAAAGAGGGCGGCGCGGAGTTTCTGGTTCCGACGCCGCCCTGGGGAGGGAGATCTGCATGTACTGCGCGACGGATGATGGCGCGCGCGCAGCGCGGCCGCCATTGCCATTGGGTGCGTGCGGCGCTGCCCGTTGGGGCAGGCGCAGCGCGGGGTTCAGCGGTCGGTCGGCCCCGACGGCACGCCCGGAACCAACCCCATCTCGGTCGCCGCGCGCGCCAGCCCGGCGACCGAACCGACGTTCATCTTGACGAGCACCTGCGCGCGGTGCGCCTTGACGGTGCGCTCCGCGGCGCCGATGTCGGCCGCGATCTGCTTGTTCAGCCTGCCCGCGACGACGCCTGCGAACACCTCGCGCTCGCGCGGCGTGAGCGTTGCATAGCGCGCGCGCAGGGCGCGCAGACGCTCGCCCGAGGCGCGCGCCTCGGCGTCGCGCGCGAGCGCCTCGCGCACGGCGGCGAGCAGCGGCTCACGCGCTACGGGCTTCTCGAGGAAGTCGACCGCGCCCGCGCGCATCGCGCGCACGCTCGCGGGCACGTCGCCGTGCCCGGTGAGGAATACGATCGGCAGCGCCACCCCGTGATTGGCGAGCGCGGCCTGCAGCTCGAGCCCGCTCGGCCCCGGCATCTGAATGTCGAGCAGCAGGCAGCCCGGCGCATCGCCGGGGCGCGCGATCAGGAAATCTCCCGCCGAGGCATAGCCGCGCGCCAGGTAGCCCGCCGCCTCGAGCAGGCGCAGGAGCGCAGTGCGAAACGAATCGTCGTCGTCGACGACATGGACAATCGGCGCCTGCGCGTTCAAGTGGGGCGCTCCACCAGCACCGGCTCCGCTGCCGGTTCCGCCCCGGGCAGCGTGAAGCGCAGCGTCGCGCCGCTGCGCCCGTCCGACTCCGCCCAGATGCGCCCGCCGTGCGCCTCGACGATGGTGCGCGCGATCGACAAGCCGAGGCCCATGCCGCGCGGCTTGGTGGTGAAGAACGATTCGAACAGCTTTTCGATCCGCTCCGCGGCGATGCCAGGGCCCCGGTCGGATACGGCCACCGCGACGCCGCCGTCCGGTGTCAGCCGCGTGCTCACGAGGACCCGTCGCCTGCCTGCGGTCACGTCGGCCACCGCATCCATCGCGTTGACGATCAGGTTCAGCACCACCTGCTGCAGCTGCACGCGGTCGCCGAGCACGGCCGGCAGCTGCGGATCGAATTCGGTCGTCACGTCGACCCCGCGACGCCGGACCTCGGCCGCGAGCAGGCGCAGCACTTCGGCGGTCGTCGCGTTGATATCGAGCCTCTCGTGCGCCGTCTCGTGCTTCGCGAGCAACGCACGCAGGCGCCGGATCACCTCGCTCGCGCGCAGGTCGTCGCGCCGCACGTCGGCGAGGATCTCGCGCAGGGCCTCGCGCGGCACGTTGCCCGATTCGAGCAGCATGTCGGCCGCGTCGACGTTGGCGAGAATCGCGCCGAGCGGCTGGTTGACCTCGTGCGCGATCGACGCGGTCAGCTCGCCCATCGTCGCGAGCCGCGCCGCATGGAACAGCTCGCCGCGATGGCGCTGCAGCGCGAGCTCGGCGCGCCGCCGGCGCGCGTGCTGGACGAGCAGCGCCGCGATCAGCGCGGCCTGCGCCAGGATGACCGCGAGCACCGCCAGGATCTGCCAACGGTACTGTTCCCAGGCTCCAACCTCCCTGAAGCGCAGCGCGCAGTTCTCGGGCAGCAGGGCCTCGCCGATGCCCCAGCGCCGCAGCTGGCGCCAGTCGGCGATGCAGCCGGGCGCGACCGGCGCCTGTACGCCGATCGCAGCCGGATCCTCGCCGTTCAGCAGCCGCGCGACCAGCTCGCCCGCGCGCCGTCCTTGCGCTTCGTAGCTCGCGATCGAGCCCGCGGCGATGCCGTGGCCGAGATAGGTTTCGAACACGCCGAATACGGGGACAGGCGAGGCTGCGGCGATCCGCGTCAGCACGTCGCGTGGCACGAGCGGCACGCCGGCGCCGTCGCGGAACATCGCCGCGTAGACCACGATCGCGTCTGCGGGCAGCGCGCGGACCGCGGCGAGGCTGTCAGCGAGCGGCAGACCAGCGACATACTCGACCTCGAGTCGACCCGCATGGCGCTCGATCGCCGCGCGCGCGAGCGACTCGAACCTGCGGTCGATTTCCGAAGCGCCGACGACGACGGCGAGACGCCGCGCCGCGGGTTTCAGCTTCAATGCGAGCTCGAGCGTCGGCCCGAACTCGAGCCGAACGGGTACACCGATCGTGCGGGGCCCCAGCCGGCGCGCGCGAAGCGCGTCCGGCGGGACGCTGTGAAACACGATCGCCGCGCCCGGCCAGAGTTCCGCACGATGGCGCTGGGCGAAATCAAGCGCGGCCGTCTCGACGGCAACGACCACGTCCACCTTCAGGCCACGGTACTTCTTGCGCAACAGCGCAAGCACGTCGTTCTCCAGCAGCGTGCGCGGAAAGCGACCCATGTCGAGCGTCTCGGCGTAGAACTCGGTGGGCCCCGGGTGCCCGGCGCGCACCGCGACGCGCAGCGCACCGTCGATCGCGATGAACGCCGGCAAATACGGATCGGTTCCGTTTAGCACGACCACGCGCCGTGCCTCGCCGACGCCGTCGCGCGCCTGCGCGAACGCGGCAGTGGGCGACAGGGCAAAGGCGACGAGGAAGGCGAGGACAGTCGCCGCGACGCCAGCTTTCGGTCGATGCAGCAGCACCCTTGGTCCCGGCGAACGCCCTTTCACGCGATAGAGGGCCAAAAGTATAGCGGGCGGGCTGCGCCCGCCGACGCGGAATTCAGGCGGACGTCAGCGCGGCGCGCACCACCGCGACCAGCATGCGGCCCGCGAAGGGCTTGATCAGGCAATCCGCGGCACCGAGCGATTCGGCCTCGACCCGCACGGCGGGAAGGTCGTGGGCCGTGATGAAGATCACCGGCACCTGCGACCCGGCCTGCACCAGCCTGCGGCGGAGCGCGAACCCCGACTCACGCGGCAGGTACACGTCGCAGACGATGCATTCCGCGCGCGCTGCGGCGTTCGCAGCGAGGGCATCCTCGGCCGTGGCAAAGCTTTCGACGCGGTAGCCCGCGAGCTCGAGAATGCGCACGAGCGCCGATCGCAGCCCGTCGTCGTCCTCGACGAGGACGATCGTGTGCGGCGTCGCGGCCACGCCTGCCGGCCCTGAGTCCCCGCCCGCGGCTTGAGCACTGAGGGAAATCACCCGCTCGATCATGGGTACTGCACCCGCTCGGCGCCATTCGCCCTACATGCAGATTCCCCTGCCCTTAGGTGCAGGAACCAGCCAGGCTGCCATGCTCTGGCAGAATGCCCCCTCCTTTCCGCAGGCGATCGCGAACGTTGGCATCGAAAAAGGGCAAACGCAGGGGCACCGCGACACCGGGTCCCGCCGCGCCGCAGCACTCGGCAGCTCGCCGGCGCTGGCAGCTCGCAACCGGCGTCGCAGGCGCAGCGCTCGTGGTGATTGCGACGCTGTGGTGGACTTCGCACGAGCCGCCCAAGCCGGCCGCACCGCCCTCCGTGCAGGCCCCCGCCGCCGTCGAAGCGACCTTCATCGGCAGCGCCGCCTGCGCCGACTGCCACCGCCCCGAGACCGATGCCTGGAAGACCTCGCAGCACGCGCGCGCGATGCAGCACGCCAACGACAAGACCGTGCTCGGCGACTTCAACGACGCAACCTTCACTTACAACGGCATCACGTCGAACTTCTTCAAGCGCGACGGCAAGTATTACGTGCGCACCGACGGCGCGGACGGCAAGATCGCCGATTTCGAGATTCGCTACACCTTCGGCCTCCATCCACTGCAGCAATATCTGATCGAATTTCCCGACGGCCGCGTGCAGGCGCTGTCGATCGCCTGGGACGGCCGGCCGAAGGCGCAGGGCGGCCAGCGCTGGTTCCACCTCTACCCGGACGAGAAAGTCGATTACCGCGACGAGCTGCACTGGACCAAGCGCCAGCAGAACTGGAACTTCATGTGCGCCGACTGCCATTCGATCAACGTGCGCAAGAACTACGACGCGGCAACCAGTACCTTCAAGACCGCGTGGTCGGAGATCGCGGTGGGCTGCGAAGCCTGCCACGGTCCGGGCAGCGCGCATGCCGCGTGGGCGAAGACCAGGCCGGCCGATCCTGGCATGGGATTGACCGTGCGCCTCGACGAGCGCCGCGGCGTCGCCTGGACGATCGACCCGGCGACCGGCAACGCGGCACGCAGCCGGCCGAACGACAGCCGCGCCGAGCTCGAGGTCTGCGCGCAGTGCCACGCGCGCCGCGCGCAGATTGCGGAAGGCTACGTCGCCGGCAAGCCGTTCCTCGATCACTACCGGCCGTCGCTGCTCACGCCGGGCCTGTACACCGCCGACGGCCAGCAGCGCGCCGAGGTCTACATCTGGGGCTCGTTCCTGCAAAGCAAGATGCACCGCGCCGGCGTGACCTGCAGCGACTGCCACGACCCGCACAGCGGCAAGCTGCGCGCCGAAGGCAATGCAGTCTGCGCGCAGTGCCACCTGCGGGCGCGCTACGACGACCCGAAGCACCATTTCCACGAGCCGGGCGGCAAAGGCAGCGCCTGCGTCGAGTGCCACATGCCGGCGACCACGTACATGGTGATCGATCCGCGCCGCGACCACAGCCTGCGCATCCCGCGCCCGGAGCAGAGCGTCGCGCTCGGCGTGCCCAACGCCTGCAGCCGCTGCCACGGGGACAAGGACGCGGCCTGGGCCGCGGCGGTGCTCGAGCGCCGGCTCGGCCACCGGCCGCAGGGCTTCCAGCGCTTCGCCGACGCGCTCGCCTCGGCCGCGCGCGGCGACGCCGGCGCCGGCGCGATGCTGGCAGCGCTCGCGAACGATCCGTCGCAGCCCGCCATCGCGCGCGCCAGCGCGGCGCAGGCGCTCGGCGGCGCGCTCAATCCACAGACGCTCGAAGCGCTGGGTGCACCGCTCAGGGCCGCCGACCCGCTGCTGCGCCTCGGCGCGGTCGCGGCGCTCGAGGCGCTGCCCGAGGCGCCGCGCCTCGCGCTCGCCGGCCCCCTGCTCGACGATCCGCTGCTGGCGGTGCGCGTCGAAGCCGCCTGGCTGCTCGCCTCGATTCCCGATGCGTCCTTCCCCGCGGCGCGCAAGGCTGCGTTCGAGCGCGCCGCGGCCGAATACGAGGCCGTGCAGCGCTACCACTACGACCGTCCGGAATCGCGCACCTCGCTCGGCACCTTCTATGCGCGGCGCGGGCGCACCAAGGACGCGGAGCACGCGCTGCGCAGTGCGATCGCGCTCGAGCCGCGCCATGTTCCGGCCTATGTCAACCTCGCCGACCTGTGGCGCAGCCTCGGACGCGACGCCGAAGGCGAGACGCTGCTGCGCGAAGGCCTTGCGCTGATGCTCGACGACGCCACGCTGCACCATGTGCTCGGGCTCACGCTGGTGCGCCTCAAGCGCCCGCAGGACGCGCTCGCCGAGCTTGCGAGGGCTGCGGCGCTCGCGCCCGACGACGTGCGCTTCGCCTACGTCTACGCGGTCGGGCTGTTTTCGAACCAGAAGCCGCAGCAGGCGCTCGCCGAGATCGACCGGGGGCTTGCGCGCCATCCCGCCGACCGCAATCTGCTGCTCGCAGGCGCGACGATCAGCCGCGAGTCCGGCCAGCGAGAACGAGCGCTCGGCTATGCGCAGCGCCTGCTGCAGGCCGCACCGCAGGACAGGCAGGCGCAGCAGCTGCTACAGGCGCTGCAGGCGCGTTAGCGGTTTTCCTCGCGCACCTTGCGCTGCATTGCATCGAGGTACTCGTCGAGCTCCTCGATGCTGCGGAACACGCTCTTCAGGGGGAGCGCCTTGACGATGTCGAACACCTTCTGCACCGCGGGCTGCATGTTCACGATCAGCACTTCACCGTTCGCCGCGTGCATCACCTTCTGCGCGCGAAACACCGCACGCAGGCCCGCGCTGCTGATGTACTCGAGCCCCGCCAGGTCGAAGACCACGGCGAGCGGCTTGGTCGCCAGGACCTCGTCGACCTTCTTTTCCAGCGCCGGCGCCGTTGCGGTGTCGAGGTGGCCGCCAAGCCGCAAGCGCTGGAACGGGGGCTTCGAGGCGTCGAGTTCTATCGTGAGGCTCATCGTTCGGGTTCCTCCCCGCACATTGTAGCCGTCCCGCTCAGGCCCGGGCGCCGTGCCAGCGCACGACGAGCAGGGTGATGTCGTCGCTTTGCTCGGCGCCGGCGACGAAGCGGCGCAGCTCGGCGACGACCCCGGCGCACAGCTCGAGCGCCGAGGCCTGCGCGTGGGCGCGCACCGCGCCTTCGAGCCGCTCGCGGCCGAAGGCGTTCTTGTGCGCGTCGAAGGCTTCGCTGACGCCGTCGGTGTACAGCACCAGCGCGTCGCCCGGCTCGAGGCGGGCCTGCGCGCCGGGATAGGGCGCACCCTCGACCAGCCCGAGCGCGGGGCCGTTGTCGACCTCGAGCCAGGCGAGCCGCCCGTCGCGCGAGACGCGCAGCGCCGGCTCGTGTCCGGCGTTCGCGAGCTCGAGACGTCCGCTGGAAAGCTCGAGCGCGCCGCAGGCGAAGGTCACGAACATGCAGCGCTCGTTGTCCGCACACAGCGCGTCGTTCATCCTCGCGAGCAGATCCGCCGGCGAGACCAGCCGCCCGGCGAGCGAGCGCAGCAGCGTGTGCGCGCGCACCATGAACAGGGCCGCGGGAACGCCCTTGTCCGAGACGTCCCCGATGACGAACACCAGGCGCCCGTCCTGGGTCACGACGTAGTCGAAGAAATCGCCGCCCACGGCGCGCGCCGGCTCGAGCACCGCGGCGACGTCGTAGCGCCCGAAGGCCGCGTCGTGCGCCTCGCCGGGCGGCAGCATGCTGCGCTGCAGCTCCTTCGCAAGGGCGAGCTCGGTCTCGATCTTCTCGCGCGCCGCCGCCTCGGCCACCAGCGCCTGCTCGCGCTCGATGAGCGCGCGCGCCATCGCGGTGAAGCTGCGCGACAGGCGCGCGATTTCGTCCGAACCCTCCGCACGCAGCGTGACCGCCAGGTCGCCCTGCGCGACGCGGTGCGCGGCGGCGTCCAGGCGCGCGAGCGGCGCGGTGATCCTGCGCGTGACGAACAGGACCGCGACGCCGATCACCACGAGCGCAACCGCCAGCTCGAACGCCGCGTCGAGGACCCGGCGGCGCACCGCGCCGAAGACCTCGCTTTCATCGACGCGCAGGCCGAGTACCCAGCCGCTCGAGACCACGGGGGCATAGAAGATCCACTGCCGATCGGCCGAGTCCCAGCCGCGCGCGACCGTGTGTCCCGGCGCATCGCGCAGCATCCTGCGTCCGGATGCCAGGATGTCCGGGCGCCCGGCGCGCTGCGCGATGGTGGCGAGCGGAACGCCGATGTCGCTGCGATCGTGCGTAAACACCATGCGCTCGTCGGCGCCGAGCACGAACATCTTGCGCCGCGCCGCCTCGGCATCGAACACGCGCGCGCGCAGCGTCGGCAGCGCGACATCCACGGTCGCCACGCCGGCGGGAATCCCGTCGCGCTTGAACGGCGCCGAAAACGTCACCATCCAGACGTTGCCCGCGCCGTCGTCCAGGTAGGCGTCGGTCCACACCGCGTAGCCGCGCTCGAACGGGCGCTGCCACCATTGCCATTGCGCCGCGGTGTAGTCGTAGCCATCGCGCGCAATGTCCATCGTCTCGATCTGTTCGGCCGAGCGCCGGTAGGCGTACGGCGCAAACAGGCCGCCGGTCGGTGAGGCCGCCGGCGCGAACGCCACCGCCGAGCCGTAGACCAGGCGATCCGCCGCGACGTTGCGCCGCAGGAGCTCCAGCAGTCGGTCCTGTGCGAGCGCCGGATTCAGCTCCAGGAACGTCGCCGTGTCGCTCGCGATGCGCGCCACCTCGCGCAGCCGGTCGTTCAGCGCGCGCGCCTCGCGCTGGATACGCGCCTGCTCGCGCTCGATGGTGGTGACCGTCGCGTCGTCATAGAGCTGCTTGACGCGAAACGCCTGGGCGCCGCCGAGGATCAGAACGACCGGCAGGGCGACGTAGGCGAAGATCTTGCCGCGGAGGTTCAGGCGCATGGCGAGCGCCGCCAGTATATCGGGCCCTGCTATGATCCCTGGCCACGCCAGAACCGCCGTCGACACCCATGCGCCGCGTTCAACCGCTGACCGCCTTGATTGCCGCGTTCGCGGCGCTGATCCTGTTCAGCGCCGGCGAATGCGCGGCACAGACCACCTACAGCCGCAGCACGGCGCCGGCCCAGGCCGTCGGCAGTGCGTCGGTCGTGCTCAAGCCCGAGCAGCTCGATTTCAACTTCGGCGGCGGCAAGGCCTCGCTCAGGCCGCAAGGCGGCTGGACGGTCGAGGCGTCGGTCAGCCACCGGGGGCTGCTGTGCGGCGAATATTCCGTCGGCGTGCGCTTCGGCATCGGCCGACCGGGCTGCACGAACGTGGTCTGGCTGACCAACGTGGACTACGTGACGAACCAGCGGCAGTGCAACAACGCCAGGCTGGATCACTCGGGCGGCGACGTGCAGTCCCAACTGGCCGGTTCGTTCGCCGAGATCAGCTGCGCCGAGCGCGTGATCCGCTGCAGCGGCGTGTGCAAGTAGCGCCGCGCGCGCGCAACTCAGAGCAGCGTCCGCTCGGCCCGCCGGATCGCATCGTCGCGCGGCGGCAGGTCGCTGCGCGCGCAGCGCACGAAGACGATGACGCCGCGCAGGCCCTCGCCGACGAACAGCTCCTGCAGCTTGAGATCGCGCGCCGGCTCATTCGAGCGCGCATCGACCCGGTAGCCCATGCTGTTTAGCCGCAACGCGATCGAGTCGAGTCCGAGGTATTTCTGCGGCGCCTCGAAAACGCGCCGCACATTGTCGATGCTGCCTTCGAGCGTGACCAGGCTCGCTTTCTCGGCGATGAACGCGTCGACCGTGCCCTGCAGCGCCTTCTCGAGCTCGGCGATTTCGGCCCCCGGGTCGTTCGCCGGATCGTCCTCGCGTTCCAAAGCGCGCTGCACGCCGTCGCGCCGCAGCTGCAGCATGCGCAGCCGCGTCGCCAGGATCGCCTTGCGCTCCTCCAGATCCTTCACGCGACGCTCCTTGCCGACGATCCCCTGCAGGGCGAGCGCGGCGAGGCGACGGAAGATCGCGGCGCCGACTTCGCGCCGGCTGCCGAGCCGGTCCGCAGCCGGCGCGATCAGCCGGTGCTGCGCGAAGCCGACCACCACCTGCGCCACGTCCTGGCGCAGCGCGCCATCGACGAGCGCCGGCGCGAGGACCGTGCGTTCCTCGCGCCGCGCCGCGAGCAGCGCATGTGCTTCGGCGCAGCCTGCATTGGCGTCGAAAAAGCGATACAGCTCGCGGCTGCGCCCGAGCAGCGCGCTCACGTCGTCGGGCCTTGCGAACAGGGCGTTGATCAAAGGGTCGCTGCGCCAGGTGGCGGGCGACAGCACCACCGGCTCGGGCAGCTGCTGCGCGAACGCGCGCATGTGCGCGAGCGTGGCGCGCACCCCCGGCGCGAGCTTCGCGCGGTATTTGCGCTCGGCGCGGATGCGCGGCTCGACGGCCTCGACGATCGCCTCGATCGTCTCGTCGACGATCACCTGGTCCGCGTCCGGGGGCGCCGCGGCGCCGAACAGGCGCGATGCAACTCCGGAAAAGAGATCGGCGAAGGCCATGTCAACGAGCTACAGGGAGAACCGATATCATACGGCCCAAGACGGCGACGGCCTACAGAGGAACCCTGCGATGCGCATCGTGATCGGCAACCTTCCCGACGACGTTACCGAAGACGGCATCCGCGAGGCGCTCAGTGCGTTCGCGCCGGTCGACGCGATCATCGATCTCGGCGTCGAGGTGCTGCCCGCGCAGTCGGGCGAGCTGCCGCCGTGCGGCGCGCCAGGTGACGCGGCGCTCGCGCGCGCAGCGGGCCTCGCGATCGAGCCGCTGATCAAGCGCGCGCAGACCTTCAACCTGAGCGCGATCCGCGTGCTCGACCAGCGCGGCTGCGTGATCGCGACCTCGCGCAGCGAGGCTGGGCTGTCGCTCGCGGCGCTGCCCG
>Ga0210067_1000098_pt1 | contig 10967 bp, 9 predicted proteins | sample RushMan_ThreeSqB_2_FD_185559 | JGI IMG/M metagenome (GOLD analysis project Ga0210067, IMG submission 185559) | Wetland microbial communities from San Francisco Bay, California, USA, that impact long-term carbon sequestration - RushMan_ThreeSqB_D2... | ecosystem: Environmental > Aquatic > Marine >... | reverse complement strand
GCTTCGCGCGCAAGCAGCGCTGGGCCCACCTCGATATCGCGGGCACCGCCTGGAAGGGCGGGCGCGAGAAGGGTTCGACCGGGCGTCCCGTCCCGCTGCTCGTGCGCTTCGTACTGCGCCATGCCGCAGGGCGCACGGCCTGAGCGGCGCGCGCGAGGCCCGTGACGGCGTGACGACCATCGATTTCTACTTCAACGCAGCCGACCGGCTTCAGGTCGCCTGCCGCCTCGCCGGCAAGGCGCTCGCGCAGCGCAAGCGCCTGCTCATCTTTGCGCCGCAGGGGGATACCGCGCAGCGCATCGACCGGCTGCTGTGGACCTGGCCCGCGACCGGGTTCGTGCCGCACTGCTTCGCGCATGACGCCATCGCGCCGGAAACGCCGGTGCTGATTGCGGGCGACGACACAGCGCCGGCGATCACGACCGGCGAGCTGCTCCTAAACCTCGACGCGGCCTGCCCGCCGCACTTCGAGCGCTTCGAGCGTCTGCTCGAAGTGGTCGGCCAGGACGACGATGCGCGCCGCCTCGGCCGCGAGCGCTACCGCTATTATCGCGATCGCGGCTATCCGATCCGGAATCACGATCTCGCAAAGGAGAACTCCAGTGGCGGATGAGAGCGGCAGCAAACAGGCCAACCCGCTGATCCGCCAGGTCGACTCGCTGCTGCGCAGCCACGACACCGAAAGCGAGGTGCCGGTGCTCACCGACGTGGTCGACAGCGGCGAAGGGCGCGAGGCGATTCTCGATCCCGTCGTGCTCGAGGCGCTCGCGCGCCAGCTCGAGCGCGCGGTGCTCGATCACCTCGGCCCCGAATTCAACCGCGTGATCGAGGAACGGCTCGCGCGCGCCCTGAGCGTCCGGCTCGAGCAGTCGGTCGCGGAGCTGCGCGCCGACCTGGTCGCCGGCCTGGATCAGATGGCGCGCGAAGCCGTTGCGAGCGCAATCGCGAATACCTTCAGCGTGAAGGGGGCCCAAAGCGGAACGCCGCCGACCGGGCCACGCGGCTCGCAAGCGAAAGCGACGTAAGCAAAACCCGGGTCGCGGTCGGGCGGCTCAGTATAATTTTCCTCTGGCGCGTCGGATCCGGGCTCGAGCGGGCCAGGACCCCGCGCCATCGTGTTTGTCGAACCATGACCCTGCCGAAGAGCTTCGACCCCGCATCCATCGAGGCGCGCTGGTACGCGCACTGGGAACGCGGCGGCTGTTTCGCCGCCGGCCGCGATCCCGCGCGCCCGGCCTTCTGCATCCAGCTGCCGCCGCCAAACGTCACCGGCCTGCTCCACATGGGGCATGCCTTCAACCAGACGATCATGGACGCGCTGACGCGCTATCACCGCATGCGCGGCGACAACGCGCTCTGGCTGCCCGGCACCGACCATGCGGGCATCGCCACCCAGATCGTGGTCGAGCGCCAGCTCGAGCAGGCGGGCAGCTCGCGCGAAGCGCTCGGACGCGAGCGCTTCATCGAGAAGGTCTGGCAGTGGAAAGGCCAGTCGGGCTCGACGATCACGCAGCAGATGCGCCGCCTCGGCGATTCCTGCGACTGGGACCGCGAGTACTTCACGATGGACGAAAAGCTCTCGCCCGTCGTGGTCGAGACCTTCGTGCGCCTCTACGAACAGGGCCTCATCTATCGCGGCAAGCGCCTGGTGAACTGGGATCCGGTGCTCCTCACCGCGGTGTCGGACCTCGAGGTGGAAAGCGAAGAGGAAGACGGCCAGCTGTGGCACATCCGCTACCCGCTGGCCGATGGTTCGGGCCATCTGACGGTGGCCACGACGCGGCCCGAGACCATGCTCGGCGACACCGCAGTCATGGTGCACCCGGAAGACGAGCGCTACCGATCGTCGATCGGCAAGCAGATCCGCCTGCCGCTGTCCGAGCGGACGATTCCGGTGATCGCCGACGCGTACGTCGACCGTGAATTCGGCACCGGTTGCGTCAAGGTCACGCCGGCGCACGACTTCAACGACTGGCAGGTCGGACAGCGCCACGGCCTCGAGAGCATCAGCGTGCTGACGCTGGACGCGCGCATCAACGACAACGGCCCGGCGCGCTACCGCGGGCTGGACCGCTACGAAGCACGCGACCGCATCGTGCACGACCTGAAGGCCGCGGGACTGCTCGATTCCGTCAAGGCGCACCGCATGGTCATCCCGCGCTGCGGGCGCACCGGCGCGGTGGTCGAGCCGATGCTGACCGACCAGTGGTTCGTCGCGATGTCGAAGCCGGGCGGGCCGGAGGCGCCGCACCCCGGCCAGTCGATCGCGCAACTCGCGTTGCAGGCGGTCGCGCGCGGCGAGGTGCGCTTTTTCCCGGACAACTGGGTCAACGTCTACAACCAGTGGCTCACCAACATCCAGGACTGGTGCATCTCGCGCCAGCTCTGGTGGGGCCACCAGATCCCCGCCTGGTACGACGCCGCGGGCAGGATTTACGTCGCGCGCAGCGAGGCCGAGGCGCGCGCGCAGGCCGGTGGCGCGGCGCTGACCCGCGATCCGGACGTGCTGGATACCTGGTTCTCGTCGGCGCTCGTCTGCCACTCGACGCTGGGCTGGCCTGCGCCGCAAGGAGACGATGCGACCGCCTACGACCTGTACCTGCCCTCCTCGGTCCTGGTCACCGGCTTCGACATCATCTTTTTCTGGGTCGCGCGCATGATCATGATGACGACCTGGTTCACGGGTCGGGTGCCGTTCCGCGACGTCTACATCCACGGCATCGTGCGCGACCACGACGGCAAGAAGATGTCGAAGTCGGAGGGCAACACGCTCGACCCGGTCGACCTGATCGACGGCATCGGGCTCGAGGCGCTGCTCGCGAAGCGCACCACCGGCCTGCGCAAGCCCGAGGAAGCGCCGCGCATCGCGGCGAAGACGCAGCGCGAATTTCCCGACGGCATCCCGGCGTTCGGCGCGGACGCGCTGCGCTTCACGATGGCCGCCTACGCCACGCTCGGCCGCAACATCAATTTCGACCTGAAGCGCTGCGAGGGCTACCGCAACTTCTGCAACAAGCTGTGGAACGCGACCCGCTTCGTGCTGATGAATACCGAGGGACAGGACTGCGGCGCGGACGACGCCGCGCCGATCGTGCTCACCGCCTGGGACCGCTGGATGGTCAGCACGCTGCAGCGCACCGAGGCCGAGGTCGAGCGCGGCTTCGCCGAGTATCGGCTCGACAACGTCGCCAACGCGATCTACCGCTTCGTCTGGGACGAATATTGCGACTGGTATCTCGAGGTGGCGAAGGTTCAGCTGCAGGCCGCGGACCCGGCGGCCCAGCGAGGCACGCGCCGCACGCTGGTCCGGGTGCTCGAGGCCGCGCTGCGCCTCGCGCACCCGGTGATTCCGTTCATCAGCGAAGAGCTCTGGCAAAGCGTCGCGCCGCTTGCCGGTAAGACGGGCGACTCGATCATGCGCGCGCCGTATCCGACATCTCAACCGGAAAAGATCGACGAGAACGCGGAGCGCGAGATCGAACTGGCGAAGGGGGTCGTCAACGCGGGGCGCAACCTGCGCAGTGAAGCGAAGGTGCTACCTCAGCAACGCATTCCCTTTTACATTGTCGGTCAGCCGAGCGAGGCAACGCATGTCTCAACCTCGGCTTTGATGAAAGTATCCGAACTTCGCGTCGTGAACAGACTTCCGGCCAGCGATTCGCCGGTCGCCGTCGTGGGTCCGCATCAGCTCATGCCGCACATTGAAGTAGACGCAGGCGCCGAGACCGCGCGCCTCGAAAGGGAGATCGCCCGCCTCGAAGGCGAAACCGCGAAATGCCGTGCCAAGCTCGCCAACGCGTCCTTCGTCGAGCGCGCTCCGGCCAAGGTCGTCGAACAGGAGCGTGCACGGCTCACCGCGTTCGAGAGCACGCTCCGGCAGCTGGGCGAGCAGCTCGAGCGCCTGGCTTCGCGCGCTTGAGGCCGTAGCGGCGCCAATGCGCCACGCTTTCCGCGCCTTCCGGCACCCTTACTTTCGCCGCTTCTTTCTCGGCCAGGGCACCTCGCAGATCGGCACCTGGCTGCAGCTGATCGCAGTCAGCTGGCTCGTGCACCGTCTCACCGAGTCGACGTTCATGCTCGGCCTCGCGGCGTTCGCGCTGCAGCTGCCGTTTCTCCTGCTGACCCCATTCGCCGGCGTGATCGTCGACCGTCTCGAGCCGCGCCGCGTGCTGATGATCACCAACAGCCTCGCAGCCTGCCAGGCGACCGTGCTGTTCGCGTTGGTCGCCACCGGCCGAGTCGAAGCCTGGCAGCTCATCGTCGGCAACCTGATGCTCGGCATTTCGAACGCGTTCGACGCGCCCTCGCGGCAGGCGCTGCTGGTGCGGCTGGTCGGCGGGCGCGCCGACCTGCCGAGCGCGATCGCGCTGAATTCGAGCATGATGAACGGCGCCCGTTTCATCGGGCCCATGATCGGCGGCACCGTGATTGCGGTGCTCGGCGAGCGCTGGGGCTTCGCGCTGAACAGCCTGTCCTACTTCGCGATGCTGCTCGCGCTCGCGTCGATGCCTCATATGCCACCGCATCAGGGCGCGGCGCAGGGATCGCTCTGGCAGCGCCTCGGCGCCGGGGTGCGCTTCGTCTACGGCTTCCTGCCGACGCGCAGCGCCATGTTGCTGCTGTCCGCGGTCGGATTCTGTATCTGGCCGTACCAGTCGCTGCTGCCGTGGTTCGCCGATCAGGTCTACGGCGGCAGCTCACAGACCCTCGGCGTGCTGATCGGCACCGGCGGCCTCGGCGCGGTCAGTGCGCTGCTGTTTCTCGCCTCGCGCCCGACGATCCGCGGTCTGCTGCGCATGATCGCCGCGGCGGCGGCGCTCTCCGGCCTCGCGCTGGCGGCCTTCGGCCTGTGCCAGCTGCTCTGGGTCGGGCTCTTCCTGGTCTACCTGGTCGGCGCCGGTCAGATGTTCGTCGCCGCCTCGACCAACACCGTCCTGCAGAGCATCGTGCCCGACGAGCTGCGCGCACGCGTGGCCTCGCTCTACGTGATGTCCTTTATCGGCATCTCGCCGCTCGGCGCCTTCGTCGGCGGCTGGGTCGCCGAGCGCATCGGCCCGCCGCTGACGCTCGTCTGCGGCGGCCTGCTCGCCGTCGTTGCGGCCGGGCTCTACGTACGCCAGCTGCCGGCGATCCGGCGCGACATCGTGCCCGTGTACCGCGAGCTCGGGATCGTTCCCGAGCTGGCGGAGCTGCCGAAGCGCGAGGCTCAGTAGCGGCCCGGCCGGTAGTCGGCGCGCTCGACGAACGGCGGCTCGCGGCCAACCAGCGACTCGAGCAGGATCAGCTCGGCGTCGGTATGGTTGATCACCGGCGCACGGACGATCCGTGCCGCGACGCCGGCCGGATACAGGTAGCGCGGCTGGTCGTGATGTTCGGTCCGCACGGTTTCGTGGACCGCCGGATCGTCCTCGGCCGCGATGTCCGCAACGCCGTAACAGGTGCAGGCATAGACGCGATCGCCCATGTCCTCCACGTAGACCGCGGTGCCGCGAATGCCGATGGTCGCGGTGCGCACGCGGATCGTGCGTCGCGCGCCGGGCGAGAACACCGAGAGCACCGCGCCGGTGACGATGCGCAGACCCGCCGCGAGCAGCGCACCGCTGCTGCCCGAGACCTCGACGCGCGCGTTGCTGCGCACCAGCATGGCATCCTTGCCGATGACGAACAGCAGCTCGCCGTCGGCGCCGGTGGTAATCAGGTCGCCGGCTTTGACGTCCATGCCTTCGCGCGCCAGCGCGCCGTTCACGCGCGCATCGCCGCGCACGCGGTACACGCCCTTCTCGAGCTTGCCGGCGGCGAGCAGCTCGCGCAGCACCCCGAGACGCGTCGCGAGCGGGACCGCCAGTGCGAAGGCGATCCAGCGCCTGCGTGCGGTCATGAACGGCCCCCGCTGCGGAACGTCGAGGAGCGCACGCCTACCCGTCGAGCTGCTCGCAGAACCGTGCGAGATCGGCTTCGCTTGGCGCGTCAAGCGCGGACCGCGCCTCGCCGATCGCCGCTGTTTCCGTTTCGCTCGGCCAGCCGTGCTCGAAACACCAGCCGTATTGCGCTTCCAGTCGGGCACGAAACGCGTCCTCCAGGGCACGCTCGGCGCGCAGCGCTCCGCGCGCCGCCCACTCGGTCACGGTGAGCGAGAGCCCTTCGCGCAGCCAGCGGCGAAATTCGGACGACGGGCGCGCGACGCCGTCGGCGCCGCGCGCCAGCGGGAAGCGCAACAGGAAGCTTGACGCCACCACCGCGCACTCGCCGATCGGGGCCGCACTGGCGCCCGCGATCTTGCGCCCGTTCAGCCAGATGTCGTTGCCGTCCAGGTAGGCCGGCAGCCCGAACTGCCGGTAGGTGGCGACCACCGGCGCGAGCGCCCAGGCGAACCAGCGCGATGCCCGACCCGGAGCGTCGCGGCGCGGCGCGATCAGCACGAACACATACTGGTCCTCGTCGACCCACTCGCCATCGTCGCCAAGCGGCCAGCGCACCGCTGGATCAGAGCGATGCGGCTCGAGCGCCGCGCGCGCCTGGCTCTGCCCGAGGCACAGCGGCGTGTTCGCGCGCGCCCAGACGACGATCGGCGCGCCGTCCGCGGCCTGCGCGGCCGCCAGCCCGGCAACGATCGCGTGCAGCTCGTGCGGCTCGACCAGGCCCGACCGAATCCAGCGCGCGTCACGGCCGGCCATCAGCCGTGCTCGCCGGTGGGAAAAGCGTCGTCGAAGAGCAATTGCGCCGCGCGACGGTCAGCAGGTCGGTCGTTGCCATCGCTGGATTATTCCCACTCCTTGCGCCCGGCGCAAATAAAAAGGCCCCGTCTGCACGGGGCCTTTTCGGGGCACGAGGTGACCGCGCGCGTCGGCCCGCGATCAGAACTTCCGCGCGTACTGCAAGCCGAACGAATACTCGTACATCTGGATCTTCTCCTGCATGTTCGCACTACCGGCAGGGAAGAAGCTGTTGAGCAGGCTCGGGCCGGTCACGTCGTTCTGGAACGCGTACATGAACGCGCCGGTGATCTCGTTCTGCTTGTCGGTCCAGGTTGCCCCCAGGGTGACATGGTTCTTGATCACGCCCGGCGCGATGATGTTGAAGGTCACGTCCTGCGGCTCGATCGGATTGTCGCTGTAGTTGTAGCCGGCGCGCACGGTCCACTGCGCGTTTACGGCGTACTGCACGCCGAGCTTGAACACGTTGATGCTCTGCCAGCCGAAGCCCGCGCCGTTCGAGCCGCCGAGGCAGTTCGAGGCATTCGTCCCGAAAGGCGGGCAGTTGAGGATCAGGTTGCTGCGGTTGTTCACCGAGGCGATATCGCTGTAGTTGATCCGCTCGTAATCGAGCGCAATCAGCCAATCCGGCGTGGGGCGCAACGCGACGCCGAAGCTCCAGTTCGACGGGATGTCGAAGCCGCCGGACTCCGCGAACAGCCCCTTGTACTTGTCGAAGTTCCCCATGCTGATCTTCGATGCGTACGCGGCGCCGATCTGGATCTGCTTCGTGAGCGTGCCGTAGTAGCCCACGCGCACGCCCCAGCCGGTCGAGCTGTCGTAGCCGTTGTTCGTCAGGCTCGCATTGGACCCGGTCGCGGGATCGAACGTCGACGAGAGCCCCGCGAACGCCTGCAAGCCTTCGGCCCGGAAACGCTGGTAGGCGAAAAGCGGCGCCACGCCGATTGAATGCCCTTCGACGAATTTCCACGCCAGCGTGGGCGCGATGACCAGCTGGGACAGATCGACGCCGAGGACGCTGTTGCCGCAGAGCAGGTTGTAGCCCGGCCGCACCGGGCCCATCCCGTTCGTCTGGAACTGGTTACAGGTCCCCGTCCCGCTTGGCGTGTTGATCTGCCCGCCGGGGTAGTTCGTGTTCATGCCGCCGTGACCGTAGACCGTCACGCCGATGGCGAGGTCCGGCCGCAGCATGTAGTTGACCGCGCCCTCGGGAATGTAGAAGTTCGTGCTGCCGCTTTCGGCCGAGCCGTCCAGGTTGGCGAAGGCCGGGCTTCCGCTGCGCTCCGCCTTGCGGTGGGGACTGAACCAGTCGAGGCCGATCGCGAACTGGTTGCCGACGAATGCCATCGTCGCCGGGTTGTTCGCGCCGCCGAAAGCATCTTGCGCGACCGCCATCGACGCGCCACCCATTCCCTTCGCCTTCATGCCGTAGCCGTGCGGAAAGTAGCCGTCGGTGGCCAGCACGCCCTGTGATCCGAGAAGTCCCACCGCCGCGAAGGCGGTCGCGATCAGGCTCTTCGTCATCGTCGTCTCCCTCGTAAGGCGCCCCTTCAGCGCGCCGCTTTTCTCGTTATCAGATGAACAGGCTCACGTCCGCATCGCGCGCCATCGGCAGGAAGCTCGCGGCACCGACGTACTCCTTCACTTCCGGCAAAAAATCGTCGTGCTTGAAGCCGAACAGATCCACGGTCATCTGGCAGCCGATCAGGTTGACCCCGCCCTCGATGCACAGGCTGCGCAGCTCGCTGATGTCGGCCACGCCCTTGTTCTTGATCGTCTGACGCATGAGCGTCGTCGCCATCGCCTCGAACCCCGGCACCGCCTGGACCGCGCTCGGAATATTCCAGGTGATGCCCTGGAACCAGTCCGGGCCGAACGGCATCTTCATCGGCATCGCCGGATTGCCGAGCGGACTGACGTGCAGATCCGAGATGTCCTTTTTGAGCAGCGTCAGGCCGTAGAACGTGAAGAAGATCGAGACGTTCCAGCCGAGCGCCGCCGCGGTCGAGGAAAGGATGAACGGCGGGTAGGCCCAGTCGAGCGTGCCCTTGGTCGCGATGATCGTCATCGACGGCGTCGCCTCCGCCTTGCGCTTTTCGAGCGCGGCCTCGAGCTTTTGCGGCAGCAGCTCATCGAGACGCTGCTTGATCAAGTCATCGATCAGTGCGGTGTTGGGTGCGGCATCCATGGTCGTCTCCTCCGACGGGATCTGGCCGGCTTGACAGTCGGCAATAATATTAGAATCTACTGAAATATCCCTTACTTTACTAGGGGCTAGGCGCAAACGTTTTTATACGCGCATCAGCGGGCGCTGGTGCCCCGCACCATTTGGGCGCCGCGGCGCGGTTGATCCCGGTCAACCCCGGTAAGATGGCGCACCTTATGCTGAGGCCGCTATGAAAGCTCGTGACGTGATGACCCCGAACGTGGTCTCGGTTCCCGCCGGCATGGGGGTGCCCGAGGTTGCCAAGCTCTTGCTCGAGCGGCGCATCAGCGCCGTTCCCGTGGTCGACGCAAGCGAGCATGTCGTCGGCGTCATCAGCGAGGGCGACCTCATCCGCCGGCCGGAGATCGGTACCGACAAGCCGCGCTCTCGCTGGCTGAGCTTTTTCATGTCGGACGAGGACCGGGCGCGCGACTTCATGAAGACGCACGGCTTGCACGCCAAGGACGTCATGTCGCAGCCGGTGGTCAGCGTCTCGCCCGAAGCCACGCTCACCGACGTCGTCAACCTGATGACCGCGCGTCGCATCAAGCGCGTCATCGTGCTCGAGCACGGCAAGCTCGCCGGCGTGGTGACGCGCAGCGATCTGCTGCGCACGCTGCACGCACGCGAAGCCCTGCCCACCGAAGGCGTGCCGCGGGATGACAGCAGCATTCGCGAGCGCATCCTGAAGACGATCGACGAGCAGGGCTGGGCGGCGAGCGCGATCATCAACGTCCAGGTCACCGACGGCACCGCCTACCTCTGGGGCGTGGTCGATTCGGAGGAGCAGCGCAAGGCCATCCTGATCGCCGTCGAGGGCGTGCCGGGCGTGCGCGCGATCGAGGATCACCTCGGCAAGCTGCTGGCGGGCTGAGCGCGGCGGCGCCCGCGCGCTGCGAACGATCGCCCGGCCTAGAGTTCGCCGCCGTCCATCTGACGGCGGATTTTCTGCAGGTCGCGCCTGGCCGGCGCAAACGGAAACGACAGGATGTCGCTCGGGCGCGAGTCGCCGTAGGGCCGATTGCAGGCCGAGACTTCGCTGTCGTCCCTGCCCGGACAGCCCGAGGTGCGGAACGGCCTGCCCGAGGCGATGACCGGCTCGAGCGCGGCGCGCGACAGACCGAAGTCGACCACGCGGCCCGAGGTATCGAAGGTCATCGCCTCGACGCGGCGGCCGGCATAGTCGATCAGAAAGCGGGCGAGCTGCACGCGGCGCCACTGCCCCCGGTCCGCCGGCGGCCAGTCCTCCATCAGCGAGCCCTGCTCCGGAAAGAAAGCGAACATGTGGTTGTGTCCGCCCAGGTCGCGGATGCGCTGCGCGACCTCGAGCATCTCGCGCTCGGTCTCGCCCATGCCGCAGATCAGGTGGGCGCCGAAGCGCTCGGGACCGAACACCTCCGCCGCCCATTCGATCGTGCGCCAGTAGCGCGCGTAGTCGTGCGGGCTGTCGACGCCCTTGCCGCGCGTGCGCGCGAAGATCTCGGGCGTCACCGCATCGAGCGCGACCGTGAAGATGTCCGCCCCCATCGCCTTCAGGCGGACGAGGTCGTCGCGCTCGAGCGTCGTCGGGTTCGAAAGTATCGAGACCGGGACCTCGGGCACGGCGCGCACCCACTTGTCGAGCAGCACGAACGTGTCGTCGTTCGAGCGCGGATGCGTGATCATGGAAATGCACATGCGCTGGAAGCGGCCGCGATCGCCGCCCGCGCGTACGCGCGCGATCACCTCGTCGCTGCGCGCGGTCGGCCAGTCGACACGGATGAAATTGCGGTCGGCGTAGTCGCGCGCTTCCTCGCGGTGGCGCGCGAGCCCGCAGTAGGCGCAGTTCGCGCGGCAGCCTTCCGGGTAGGTCACCAGCAGATTGAGGCAGTGGGTGCAGGCCGTGCGGTGCATCTTGCCGGCGACCAGGCCGAGCGTGATCGCCGCCGCGGTGCTCATCTGCACGTACTCCGGCGAGCGCATCTCCGGGGTGCGCAGATGCGGGTTCGGCCGGTAGAAATTCAGCGGTTGGCCGCTCGATGCGAGCTCTGCAACGGTGCGCACGGCAG
>Ga0210067_1000097_pt1 | contig 10970 bp, 9 predicted proteins | sample RushMan_ThreeSqB_2_FD_185559 | JGI IMG/M metagenome (GOLD analysis project Ga0210067, IMG submission 185559) | Wetland microbial communities from San Francisco Bay, California, USA, that impact long-term carbon sequestration - RushMan_ThreeSqB_D2... | ecosystem: Environmental > Aquatic > Marine >... | reverse complement strand
GCGAAGCCCGTGCCGCAACCCGTGAAACCCAAGCCAGCGCCCAAGCCGAGGCCGGTCGCGCCGCCGCCTGCGCCGGAGCCCGGTCTGCTCGACGAGTATCTCGGCGATCCGCTGATGCTCGGCGGCCTCGGCGTGGTGGGCGTCTTGCTCGTCGCATACGGCGCCTACGCATGGCGCAAGAAGAAGCGCGCGGCACGGTCGCAGATAACCGAGCAGTTGCGGGAGGCAGCTGTCGCGAGTGCGTCAGCCCACGACATTTCCGCGGTGGCTGCAGCGCAACAGGCCACCGCGGCTGCGGAAGCCAGCGAGGAGGTCGATCCGGTTGCGGAGGCGGATGTATACATCGCCTATGGCCGCGACGCGCAGGCCGAGCAGATCCTGCACGATGCCCTGCAAAAGGGTGAGAACCGGCCGATCGTTTTCACGAAGCTGCTGCAGATTTACGCCAAACGGCACGATGCGCAGCGGTTCGAGGCGACGGCACTCAAGTTGCGTGGCCTGGTCGCCGGCGAGGGGCCGGATTGGGACAAGGCGATGGCGCTTGGGCGATCGATCGACCCGGGCAACGGCTTGTACGGCCAGGGTGAAGCCACCGAAATTGCCCCGGCAGCGGACATGAGCGAGGAGCCCGAAGTCGACTTTGACCTGAACGCCGTCATGGGATCTGGCGAGACGCAGGCCGCAGCGCCTGAACAGACGGCGCCACCGGAAATCGACTTCAGAATCGACACCACCTCGAGCGGATCCGTACGACCGGCGGAAGCCGACATGACTCTGGACTTCGACCTCGGCGGGGCGACGAGCGAGCAGCCGGCGCCGGCCGAGCCGGCCGTGGAGGCGGCGCCGGAGCGTGGCGGGATCGATTTTGATCTCGGCGGAACGACTGCCGAGAAGCCCGCGGTCGCAGAGACTGCGTCGCCTGAGTCGGGCGGCGGACTCGAATCCGGATTGAGCCTCGAACCGGCTGGCGAACAGCCGGCAGCCCCTGCGGAAGTGAAGACCGAGGGCGCTCCCGTCGACAGCTACCTCTCCACGATCAGCCTAGATCTGGGCGGGCCCGGATCGGCGGGCGCGGGCGCGAGCGACGCGCAACTGCAGGAAGTGGCGACCAAGATCCACCTCGCAAAGGCCTACCAGGAGATCGGCGATAGCGACGGTGCCCGGGAACTGCTGAACGAGGTCATTGCCGAAGGCAGCGCCGCACAGCAGGCGGAGGCACGGCAGATGCTTGCCGCGCTGGAATAGTCCCTGCGACTGTTCCTCGAGCGCGGCAGGCCCGCACACCCCAGGTGCGCAGCGCTGCGCCGAAGTTGAGTACCGGCACGCGTTAATCTAGAATGTCGGGTGTGTGCGTAGGACCTTGATAACTAAAAGACAATGGTTTTAGTTGCCGCGCTGCCGCGCGCCTTCGGAAAAGGCGTTGCTGCGGCGCTGTGCGCACTGTGGCTGGCGGCACCGGCGGCGGCGGCCAGCCTGGACGAAGTGGCCGCGCTGCTCAAGGCGGGAGAGCGCGAACAGGCCCTGTCGCAGGTCGACCAGCTGCTCGCGTCCGACCCGAAGGACCCCAAGGCACGATTTTTGAAGGGCGTTATCCTCACCGAGCAGGGTGACGCCAAGGCGGCGACCGACGTGTTTCAGCGCCTGACGCAGGACTACCCCACGCTTCCCGAGCCGTACAACAACCTCGCGGTGATCTATGCCGCGGAGGGTCACTACGACCAGGCGCGCGTCGCCCTCGAGAAGTCGCTCCACACGCACCCGAGCTACGCGACCGCCTACGAAAATCTCGGCGATGTCTATTCGAAGCTCGCCAGCGAAGCGTACGATCGCGCGCTGCGCCTGGATGGCAGCGACCCCGGTGCGGGCAAGAAGCTCGCACTGGTACGCGAGCTGTCCGGACCCGCGGGGGGCGCAGCGGTGCGCGTCGCGACCCGGGCACCCACGCCGCCGACGGTGCCTGCGAAGCCTGCCGCGACTGTGGCAGGACCTCCGCCCGCGCCCGCGAAGCCGGCACCCCCGGTCGCCGCCGCCGCGCCGCCCGCGAAGCCTGCGGCGCCCGTCACAGCCGGCCCGCTTGCGCCCGCGAAACCCGCGTCACCGGTCGCCGTTGCCACAGCGCCGGCCAGCGCCCCGGCAGGGCCTACCGGTCCGGCATCTCCGAGTACTGTTGCATCCGCGAAGCCCGCGCCGACCGTCGTTGCATCCGCCAAGCCCGTGCCGGCCGCGCCGGCGATCGCACCGGATCCGGACGCGAGCGTCCTGCGCAGCGTCAAGGCTTGGGCCCAGGCCTGGTCGGCAAAGGACGTCGACGCGTACCTTGCGTTCTACGCGGCAGACTTCAAGACGCCGGACGGGGTGCCGCGCGCGGCATGGGAGAGCGAGCGTCGCGGCCGCATCGCGGGCCCGCGCAGCATCAAGGTATCGATCCGCGACCCCAAGGTCGTTCGGCATGATGACCAGCGCGCCGCCGTGGTGTTTCAGCAAACCTATCGCTCGGATCGATTCCAGGGACGTACGCGAAAGACGCTCGAGCTGGTCCGGATCGGCGAAGATTGGCGCATTGTCGACGAAGTGGTGATGAAGTGACGACGCAGCCGCGCTCCTTGCGTAAGCCCGTCGCGTTGTTGGCGGTGCTCGCGGCGCTCGCCGTCATCGGCGCGTTCGCTGCCCCGCGGGAGGACGCGGCCGATGCCGCCGCCGCAGTCAAGGACGAACGCTGGAGCGCGGGGTCGGTCCTCGGTGCATCCCGCCCTGCCACTGCCATTGCCAGTGCCCCGTCCAGCGTCAGCGTCGCGGGCAGAGCCGCAGCGCGCGATCCCTCGCGCGCGCTCGAGCAACAGCTGGCGCAGATCGTCGGCGCGATCCGCGACGACCGGCCCGACGATGCGATGCGCGAGGTTGACGCCCTCATCGTGCAACATCCGACGTTTCGACTCGCCCACCTGATCCGCGGCGACCTGCTGCATGCGCGCGCGCAGCCGCTGCGCCGCTTCGGCGACGTCAGCAAGACCGCACCGCAGGAAGCGGTCGACGCCCTGCGCAGCGAGGCGCTCGTTCGCCTGAACGCACTGCGCGAGCCGCCGAAAAGCGGCCTCGCGCCGCGCTACATCCTGAAGCTGTACCCGGCGCAGCGCCATGCACTGGTCATCGACTCGCGGCGCTCGCGTCTGTACGTGTTCGAGAATGCGGCCGGGCACCTGCGCCTGGTGACCGACTATTACGTCACGCTCGGCAAGCGTGGCGTCGAAAAAACGCGCGAAGGCGACCAGAAAACACCCCTCGGCGTGTACCACGTCACCGCGAATCTGCCGCGCAGCAAGCTCGCCGACTTCTACGGCGTCGGCGCGTTTCCGATCAACTACCCGAACGCCTGGGATCGGCGGCTCGGGCGCAAGGGGTTCGGCATCTGGCTGCACGGCACGCCCTCGGATACCTACAGCCGTCCGCCGCGCGCAAGCGATGGCTGCATCGTGCTGGCGAATCCCGATCTCGAATCGGTTGCCCGTCAGGTGCAGACGGGTCTGACGCCGGTGATCATCGCCGACGAGATCGAATGGACCAGCGAGGCCGAGCTGGCGCGGGAGCGGCAGGCGCTCGAGGCCACGCTCGAGTCCTGGCGCAGCGACTGGCAAAGCGGGAACACGGATCGCTACCTTGCGCATTACTCGAATCGCTTCCGTGCTGGCGAGCAGGACTATCGTGACTGGGCCGCACAAAAGCGTCGCGTCAATGCCGGAAAACAGTGGATACGCGTCGGCGTCGCGAATAGCGCGATGTTCCGCTACCCGCGGGAGCGGGATTTCGTCGTCGTCGTCTTCGACCAGGACTACCGCTCGAACAACCTGTCGAACCGCATGCGCAAGCTGCAGTACTGGGTGCTCGAAAAGGGCCAGTGGAAGATCGTGTACGAGGGCGCAGCCTGACCGGCGACGTCGTCTCAGCCAGGAGCATGTGAATGAAACTGTCGACGCTGTGGAAATCGCTTCTCGCGCTGTGGACCGTTGCGGCGGTGCCCGGCGCGCTCGCTGCCGACCCGCAGGTCGACATCAAGACCAGCGTTGGAACGCTGCGCCTGGCACTCTATCCCGCGAAAGCGCCGAAAACCGTAGAGAATTTTCTGCACTACGTGAAGGACCGACACTACGACGGCACGATCTTTCACCGCGTCATCGACGGATTCATGATCCAGGGTGGCGGCTTCGACGATGCGTTTCACCAGAAACCCACCCGGCCGCCCATCGCGAACGAGGCGCGCAGCGCCGTCGAAGCAGGCTTGAAGAACGTGCCCGGCAGCGTCGCCATGGCGCGGACCGCCAATCCGGACTCGGCGAGCGCGCAATTCTTCATCAACGTCGCCGACAATGGATTCCTGAATTGGGGCAATTCGCGCGGCGACGGCCACGGCTACGCCGTGTTTGGCCAGGTCGTCTCGGGCATGGACGTCCTGAACAAGATCGCGAAGACGCCCACGGGTCCGGGCGGGCCGTTCCCGAGCGACGTGCCCAAGCCACGCGTCGTCATCGAGTCGATCCGCGTCGTCGAAGCGCAGTAGGGCCCGCATTCGACCGCGGTCGTGACCCCGGGCGCGCGCCGACATGTCGCCTACGCTGTTCATTTCCGATCTGCATCTATCGACCGAGCAGCCGCAGATCAGCCGCCAGTTGTTTCGCTTTCTCGGCGATACGGCGCCGGGCGCTGCGGCGCTTTACATTCTGGGCGATCTGTTCGACGTCTGGCTCGGCGACGACGCGCTGGACCCGGCGCACGGCGATCGGCTCGGGCATGAGGTCGCTCGGGCGCTACGTGCGCTGCATGACGCTGGAACACCGGTCATGCTCATGCACGGCAACCGCGACTTCCTGCTCGGGGCAGGGTTCGCACAAGCCAGCGGCGCACGCCTGATCGGAGACCCGACCGTCGTGACCCTCGGCGAGCAGGCGGTCCTGCTCATGCACGGCGATACCCTGTGCACCGACGACGTCGCGTACCAGAAATTTCGCGCACTGGCGCGCGCCAAGCCCTTCCAGGACGAGTTCCTGTCGAAACCGCTCGCCGAGCGGCGAATCCTGGCGCAGCAGTACCGTGCGAAAAGCGAGCAGACCAAACGCGCGACGCCCGAGGAAATCATGGACGTCACGCCGAGCGCAGTCAGCGACGCCTTCCGGCGGCACGCGGTCTCGGTCTTGATCCACGGCCACACGCATCGACCGGCAACCCATCGCCACGAGGTCGACGGTCGGCACTGCGAACGCTGGGTGCTGCCCGACTGGGACCGCCGCGGCGGCTATCTGGTCGCCGAGCACGGCGCGCTGCGGCTGGAACGCTTCTAGCCGCGCAGGCGGCGAAAGGTCGCCTCGGCGGCGCCATCCTCGCAGTTCACCCGGTAGACCTCGCGCGCAATGGCGTCGAGCCCTTGCGTGGTGCCGTGCTGGCGGAAAAATCGCTTGGTCGCGCGGACCGATCCTGCGGGCAGCGCCGCCAGTCGCTGCGCCACCACGCGCGCCCGCGCGAGGACCTCATCGGCCGGCACTGCCTCGTCGGCGAGCCCGAGGCGCGCCGCATCGACCCCGCTCAGCGGCGCTTCGCCCCACACGAGCCGGCGCGCGCGGGCCACGCTGACCCGCGCGAGCAGCGCTTCCAGCCCCCAGGGCGGGAAAAAGCCCAGCTCGACCTCCGGCAGGCGCCAGGTCGCATCCGCCGCGGTAACCACCACGTCGCAGCCGATCGCCAGCATGAATCCGCCGCCCAGGGCGAAGCCGTGCACCGCGGCCACCACCGGCCGCTCGAGCCGCGCAAGACGCTGCATCAGGACGGCCTTGCGCGCGGCGATGCGCACGCGCGTCGCGAGATCGGCCTGGGCCATCTCCTTCACGTCGCTTCCGGCGCAGAAACCGACGCCCTCGCCGCGCAGCAGGACGACCGCCGTGCCGTCGTCGCGTGCTGCCAAGTCGAGTTCACCGATCAGTCGCTCGGTCGTCTCCAGGTCGAGCGCGTTGCGCACCCGCTGGCGATCGAGCAGCAGCTCGCGGACCTGCGCGTCGCGCCGCAGGTTCACCGCAACCCTAGCCAAGGCCGCGCGCGAGGTCCGCGCGCAGGTCGGCGCCCGCCTCCAGGCCGACCGCGACGCGAAGCAATCCGTCGCCGATGCCGGCTGCAGCGCGCGCCTCCGCCGAAATGCGTCCGTGCGTGGTGCTCGCCGGGTGCGTGATCGTCGATTTGACGTCGCCGAGGTTCGCGGTAATGGAGATCAACCGCGTCGCGTCGATCACGCGCCAGGCCGCTTCCTTGCCACCCACGACGTCGAACGACAGCACCGCGCCGCCCGCCTTCTGTTGCCGCATCGCGAGCGCGTGCTGCGGGTGTGACTGGAGTCCCGGGTAATACACCCGTGCCACCTGCGGATGCGCCTCGAGCCACTGCGCCAGCGCCAGGGCGCCGCTCGATTGCGCCTGCATGCGCAGCGCGAGGGTCTCGAGACCCTTCAGGATGACCCAGGCGTTGAACGGCGACAGTGCCGGGCCCGCGGTGCGCAGCACGCCGTAGACACCGTCCATGACGAGCGCCCGCGACCCGACCACGGCGCCGCCCATCACGCGCCCCTGGCCGTCGAGGTATTTCGTCGCCGAATGCACGACCAGGTCCGCGCCAAGCTCGAGCGGCCGCTGCAGCGCAGGGGTACAGAAGCAGTTGTCGACGACGAGCGTCACACCGGCGCGCTTGGCCACCGTGGCGATCGCAGCGATGTCGGCGACCTCGGTCAGCGGATTGGACGGCGTCTCGAGAAAGAACAGGCGTGTGTCGGGCCGCACAGCCCGCGACCAGGCCTCGACCTCATGGCCCCGAATGAACGTCGTGTCGATGCCGAACCGGGCCAGGAGGCCGCCGAACAGCTGCACCGTCGTACCGAACACCGCGCTCGAGCAGACGACGTGATCGCCCTGCTTCAACAGCGCCAGCGCCGTGGCGAGAATTGCGGACATGCCGGTGGCCGTCGCCACGCAGGCCTCCGCACCCTCGAGCGCGGCGAGCCGCGTCTGCAGCATCGATACGGTCGGGTTGCCGAAGCGCGAGTAGACGAATCCCTCTTCGGCGCCCGAAAAGCGCGCCGCCGCCTGGGCCGCACTGTCGAAAACGAAGCTGGAGGTGAGAAAAAGGGCCTCGGCGTGCTCGTTGAATTCCGTGCGGAGCTGACCGGCCCGCACGCCGAGAGTTGCAAGCTCGAATGTGTCGTTCATGATCCCATCCTCGGCTTGCAGGCACAAAAAAACCCGGCTGCGGCGACCGGGTTTTCTCGGCACGCTTTAGCAGCATTTTTTACGCGCCCGCAAGCGGTGTTCAAATCGGCGCAGACCGTATTCTAGCGGCGCCGGTCCGCGCCGCCAAGCACCTTCCGCCTAGGAGGCGGTGACCAGGTTCAGGTCGAGCTGGGCGCCTTCGTCACCTTCGATCGCGTCGCGCGCGGCGTCGCGCCGCAGCTCGATCGACTCCAGGTAGTCGCTCGTGACGTCGCCGGTGATGTAGCTCCCGTCGAAGCAGGAGGTCTCGAACCGCGTCAGGCGCGGATTGACCGAGCGCACCGCCGCCTTCAGCGCCTCGAGGTCCTGGTAGATCAGCGCATCGGCGCCGATCTCCAGATTGACGCCGTCCTCGCTGCGGTGCGCGCCGATCAGCTCGGCGCGCGTGGGCATGTCGATGCCGTACACGTTCGGGAAGCGCACCGGCGGCGCCGCCGAGGCGAAAAACACCTTGCGTGCGCCGGACTCGCGCGCCATCTGCACGATCTCCCGGCTGGTGGTGCCGCGCACGATCGAGTCATCGACCAGCAGCACGTTCTTCCCCTTGAACTCCATCGCCATGGCGTTCAGCTTCTGGCGCACCGAGCGCCGCCGCACGGCCTGCCCCGGCATGATGAAGGTGCGTCCGATATAGCGGTTCTTCACGAAGCCTTCGCGGTACGGCACCCCCAGACCGAGCGCGAGCTGCAGCGCGGACGGGCGGCTCGAATCCGGGATCGGGATCACGACGTCGATGTCGAGCTGCGCGTACTGCCGCTTGATCTTGTCGGCGAGCATTTCGCCCATCTTCAGACGTGCCTCGTATACCGAGGCCCCGTCGATCACCGAGTCCGGACGCGCAAGGTAGACATACTCGAAGATGCAGGGATTCAGGCTGTGCGCCGGCGCGCATTGCTGGCTGAACAGGTTGCCCTGCTCGTCGATGAGCACGGCTTCCCCGGGCGCGATATCGCGCAGCACCCGAAATCCGAGCGCGTCCACCGCCACGGACTCGGAGGCCACGATGTATTCGGTCCCCTCGCGGGTCTCGTTGTAGCCGATCAGCGCGGGCCGGATGCCATACGGATCGCGGAACGCCAGCACGCCGTAGCCCGCGATCATCGCAACGACCGCGTAGGCGCCGCGGCAGCGTCGGTGCACGTTCGCGACGGCGGAAAAGATCGTCTGCGGCTCGAGGCGCAGCCGCACCGAGGTCTGCTCCAGCTCGTGCGCCAGCACGTTCAGCAGGACCTCCGAATCCGAGCTCGTGTTGATGTGCCGCAGGTCCTGGCGGAACATCTCGTCCATCAATTGGTCGGCGTTGGTGAGGTTGCCGTTATGCCCCAGCACGATGCCGAACGGCGAATTCACGTAGAACGGCTGCGACTCCGCCGAGTTGTGCGCAGAGCCGGCCGTCGGGTAACGGCAGTGCGCGATGCCGATATTGCCGGGCAGGGAGCGCATGTTGCGCGTGCGGAACACGTCGCGCACCATGCCGCCGCCCTTTTGCATGTGAAAGGTCTTGTGCTCCGAGGTGACGATGCCCGCGGCGTCCTGGCCGCGGTGCTGCAGCAGCAGCAGCCCGTCATAGAGGAGCTGGTTGACCGGGGAACGAGCAACGATTCCGAGTATCCCGCACATGCAGGCCGCCTAGCGTACTCCCGTGCTCCGGGCGCCCGCGAGCGCCTCGAACCGAAGCTCAATCATAGCGCAGGCGCGCGGCAAAGGTCGGCGGCAGCCATCGCTTGACGGCTGTCGCCGCCTGGGCGAGTGGCGCGCCCGCAACCGAATCGCGCCACAGCGGCTGCCGTGGCAGATCGGTCAGGCCCGCGAGCAGGGCGAAGGCGAGCACGATGAGCGCCCCCCGCGCGATACCGAACAGCGAGCCGAGCGTCCGGTCGAGCCCGCCCAGCCCGATGGCATGCACGATCTTCGAGAGCACCAGCCCGAGCAGGGTCGCCACGGCGAGCGCAGCGACGAAGACGACGAGGAAGGCGACCAGCACGCGCAGCTCGGGCGACGGAATCGATTGCGGCATGCTTTCGCCGAGCGGTCCCGCAAACAGGTTCGCGGCGAGAAAGGCGATGATCCAACCGAGGATGGAAATGATCTCGCGCACCACCCCGCGCCAGGCCCCCCAGATCAACGACACCACAACGACGCCGACGACCCCGTAGTCCAGCCAGGTCATCTCGGGGTCAAGACTTTTCGAAGACCTTGCCCGGTTTGAGGCCCATGCCGGTGAGCTTTTCAGCCGCTCTGTCGGCCGCCGCGCGATTCGCGAACGGGCCGACCCTCACACGGGTCACCGAGCCCTTGGCAGTCGCGACCGGCTCGGTGTAATACGGGATCTTGGCGGCCGCGAGCCGCGCGGTAAGCGCCTTGACCTTGTCGGCATCGGCGAGCGCGGCGACCGGTACCACGAACTCGACGTTCTTGAGCGCGGCTTCGGCGCGCGCGCGCTCGCCCGAATCGCCGCGCGCCGCCGGCTTGGTCTCGGCGTGCTTCGCCGGTGGCTCGGCCTTCGGTTGCGTTGGTGCGGCGGGTCGCGCCGCAGCGGTTGCCGCCGGCTCCGGCTTTGCGCGTGCCGCGGGCGCACTCGGTGCAGGCGCCGGCGTGGGCGAGGCAGCAAGCTTCGGTGCGAACTTTTCTTCGTCCTCGGGCGGAATGCGCACGCTGACCGTGGGCTCGGTCTGGCGTGGCTCGGTGTCAAACACCATGGGCAGGACGATGACCGCGAGCAGCACGAGCGCGACCGCACCCACCAGCCGGCGACGGCTGCGACGCTTCAGGCTGTTGACGTCTAGAGCTTCAGCCATCGATGGAAGAACGGCATCGCGTCGACTCGAGCTCGGCCGCAATCGCGCCGACGGTCAGAAATGAACCGAACACCACGATCTTATCATCGTCGCCCGCCTCTTCGCGCGCCGCACGGAATGCCGCGAGCGGATCGGCATGGCAGTGCGCCGGCGCGTGAACCCCGCAGCGACGCAGTGCCGCTTCGAGCTCCCCGGCGCGCGCGCCGCGCGCGCCGGGGAGCGACGCGAGGTGCCATCGGGTCACGCGCTGCGCGAGCGCCGCGACGACGCCATCGAGGTCCTTGTCGGCCAGCATGCCGAGCACGGCGATCGTCTCGGCTGCGTAGCCCGACGCCGCGAGGTTCGCCGCGAGGACCCGCGCGGCCTGCGGATTGTGCGCGACGTCGAGCACCACCGCCGGGCGGCCGGGCAGGACCTGAAAGCGGCCGGGCAGCGCGACCCGCGCGAGGCCCTGGCGGATGTCTTGCATCGACACCGGCAGTCGCGCGTGCAGCGTCTCGAGCGCGCAGATCGCGCTGGCCGCATTCTGCAGCTGCGCGCGCCCGCGCAAGGCAGGATAGGCCAGGCTGACCCGCCGGTCCGACGGTCCCCAGTAGCGCCACTGGCCGTCCTGGGCCTCGAAGCCGAAGGCCTGCCCCAGGCGCAACACGCGCGCGCCGAGCGCCTGCGCAACCTCAAGCACGCTCTGCGGCGGGTCCGGGTCGCCGATCACGGCGGGTCGCCCGGCGCGCAGTATCCCTGCCTTCTCGCGCCCAATCGCTTCGCGGCTGGCGCCCAGGTAGTCGCCGTGGTCAATGTCGATCGCGCTGAGCACGGCGCAATCCGGGTCGATCACATTGACCGCGTCGAGCCGGCCGCCGAGCCCAACTTCGAGCAC
>Ga0210067_1000096_pt1 | contig 11026 bp, 10 predicted proteins | sample RushMan_ThreeSqB_2_FD_185559 | JGI IMG/M metagenome (GOLD analysis project Ga0210067, IMG submission 185559) | Wetland microbial communities from San Francisco Bay, California, USA, that impact long-term carbon sequestration - RushMan_ThreeSqB_D2... | ecosystem: Environmental > Aquatic > Marine... | reverse complement strand
AAAACCCCCGCCATGACGGTGGTTGCAAAAGCCGAGTTGGCCCAGTCGTACATGGCCCAGCCCCAGCGGCGTTCCGTGAACTTCATGACCAGGCACGCCTCCTGTTGCGGATTTCATCAAACAGTTTCATCGACGGGACCGCTTCCGGGATAATAAGAACCACATGCACACCGATGGGACCGTCAATGGTTACAGAAGCCGTGGCATTTTGGAATACAAAGTCGCTCGCCGAGATGACGGCAGAGGAATGGGAATCGGTCTGCGATGGCTGTGGCCGCTGCTGCCTGCACAAGCTGCAGGACGAAGACTCCGGGCTGATGTTCTACACCAATGTCGCCTGTCGCCTTTTGGACCAGGAACACTGCCGCTGCCGCAACTACCCGCAACGCATGGCCATCGTGCACGACTGCCTCAGCCTGGCGGCCGATGCCGAAGCACGCTTCGAGTGGCTGCCGCTCAGTTGCGCCTACCGCCGGCTGGCGAATCGGCAATCACTGGAATGGTGGCACCCGCTGGTATCCGGAGATCCGGACACGGTTCACCAGGCAGGGATATCGGTACGCGGCAAGACCGTACCCGAAGCCAGTGTGTCCAAAGAGAATCTCGAGGACCACATCATCCACTGGATCGATTTCTAGGCTAGTACCCACCAAAGGACAAACAAACTCACCGCAGAGACGCAAAGTACGCAGAGGTATTTAATTGCTTTTTTTATCAGGTAATTCTCTGCGTACTTTGCGTCTCTGCGTCTCTGCGGTGAAAACAGTGTTTATGAACGAATATCAGGTCAATCCTGACTAGTGCTCCCGGGTGGCGTGGAACTGCACCTCGGGCCACTTCTCGATCGCCAGATCCAGATTGATCCGGGTCGGCGCGATATAAACCAGGGCTCCGCCCTGGTCTTCTGCCAGATAGTCGAAGGCCTTGTCGCGGAACCGCTGCGCTGTCTTTTCGTCATTGCACTCGACCCAGCGGGCAGTGGCTACTGCCACCGACTCGAACCGGCAATCCACGCCATACTCGGCTCGCAGCCGGTGCGCCACCACGTCAAACTGCAGGATACCCACCGCCCCGAGTATCAGATCGTTGTTCTTCAATGGCCGAAACAACTGGGTTGCCCCTTCCTCGCAGAGCTGGTCCAGCCCCTTCTGTAGCGCCTTCATCCGCAAGGGGTCGCGCAATATGGCCCGCCGGAACAACTCGGGCGCGAAATTGGGTATGCCGGTGAACTTGAGATCCTCGCCCTGGGTAAAGGTGTCGCCAATGCGGATGGTGCCGTGGTTGTGCAGACCGATGATATCGCCGCTCCAGGCCTCCTCGACATGCCCGCGTTCCGCTGCCAGAAAGGTCACTGCATTTGATATCTGCACATCCCTGGCGATGCGCACGTGGCGCATCTTCATACCCTTGTGGTAACTGCCGGAGCAAATCCGCAGGAAAGCGATCCGGTCGCGATGCTGCGGATCCATATTCGCCTGGATCTTGAACACAAAACCGGAAAATTTGTCCTCGTCGGGATCAACGCGGCGCGTGGCGGTCTGGTAAGGCTGCGGACCCGGGGCATAGTCCACGAAATAGTCGAGCAGTTCCTGCACACCGAAATTGTTGATCGCCGAACCGAAGAACACCGGCGTCAGTTCACCCCTGAGATAGGAGTCCACCTCGAAATCATGGCTCGCGCCCTTGAGCAGTTCGATCTCGTCGCGCAGTTCCGCGGCCTGGTCACCGAGCACTTCGTCCAGCAGGGGATTATCCAGCCCCTTGATGATGGTGACATCCTGACGCACGCTGCCCTTGCCCGGGGTATAAAGATGCACGCTGTTATCGATCAGGTGATAGACGCCCTTGAAACGCTTGCCCATGCCCACAGGCCAGGTGACCGGGGCGCAGCGGATCTTCAGCACCTCCTCGACTTCATCGAGCAGTTCGATCGGTTCACGCCCTTCGCGGTCCAGCTTGTTGATAAAGGTGAAAATCGGCGTGGTGCGCAGACGGCAAACCTCCATCAGCTTGATGGTGCGCGTCTCCACACCCTTGGCGCAGTCGATCACCATCAGCGCCGAATCCACCGCCGTGAGGGTGCGATAGGTATCTTCGGAGAAATCCTCGTGTCCCGGGGTATCGAGCAGATTGACCATGCGGTCCCGGTAAGGAAACTGCATGACCGAGGAGGTCACCGAGATACCGCGCTCCTTTTCCAGTTCCATCCAGTCGGATGTCGCATGACGTGCCGCCTTGCGACCCTTGACGGTGCCCGCAAGCTGGATCGCCCCGCCGAACAGCAGCAGTTTTTCGGTCAGGGTGGTCTTGCCGGCGTCAGGATGGGAAATGATGGCGAAGGTACGGCGCCGGGCCGCCTCGTGTGTCAGGCTGGTCATATCAAACGGCAGGTTTCACTGCTCGGAAAAATGGAAATTGTAACGCAATCGGTGAAAAACGTCGCCTGAGATCACAGGACCCGCGCCAGAATCAGGGCATCCTCACGACCATGGGCAGCGGGATAGTATTCCCTGCGGCTGCCCAGTTCATTGAATCCCATACTTTCGTAGAGTGCGCGCGCCGCGTGGTTTGTCGGACGCACTTCCAGAAACATCATCTCGGCATTTTGCCGGCGGGCAAGCGATATCAGATGCAGCAACAGTTTGCGCCCGATACCCTGCTGCAGGGACTCCGGCCGCACGCACAGGTTCAACAGATGCGACTCCCCTGCCGCGATACTGGTCACACCGTAACCCTCTATGACCCCCTGTCGTTCGCATACCCAGCAACAATACCCGACGCGCAGGCAGTCGCTGAATATCAGGCGCGTCCACGGGTAGGGGTAGCTACGACGTTCGATCGCGATGATTTCCTCAAGATCCGCTGCCTGCATGGGACGAAAATGCAGGGCGGGTTGTTTGAGTATGGCGCTCATATTAATTCAACGGTTCATGTGCTCGACACCTGTCGATCATAAGCCGCGATAGACCTGTTGCGCCAGTTGCAGATCCTCCCAGGACTTGCGTTTCTCCAGCGGCGAGCGCAGCAGGTAGGCCGGGTGATAAGTCACCACCAGCGGAATACCCCCCTTCCCATAGTGGTGCACCCGTCCGCGAAGGCGCCCGATGGGGATGTCGGTCTGCAACAGATTGTGCGCGGCAATGCGACCCACCACCAGGATCAGCGCGGGACCGACCAGCTGTATCTGCCGCTCCAGGTAGTTATGACAGCAGGCGACCTCCTCTGGCAGCGGATCCCGGTTTCCGGGCGGACGGCATTTGAGAATATTGGTGATGTACACCTCTTCGCGCCGGTAACCGATTGCCGCGAGCATGGCAGTCAGCAGCTGGCCGGCACGACCTACGAACGGTTCACCCTGCCGGTCCTCATCAGCGCCCGGGGCTTCGCCAATGATCATCCAGTCCGCTGTGCGGCTGCCGGTACCGAAGACCGTACGGGTGCGTGTCTCGTGCAGTATGCAACGGGTACAGCCTGCCACGCGGGTCTCCAGTTCCGGCCATTCGAGCGCGCCCACCTGTGTTCCCTCCTCCATGGCGCTTCCCGCAGCCGTTGCAGATGTGACGGCTTGCTCCGCGGCGCTGGCGGCCGGCAACGCAGACGTTACGGACACACGGTCGCGGCAGACCCATTGCTCGATACCCATGGCATCGAGGTATTCGCCGCGCAGCGATTTGTCCATCATGAAACCTGCCCTGCGCCCCGGCTCACACATCCCCGAGCTGGGGATGGGCGCGTTGCTCACGCTGGACGATCTTGTTGAGCGCATTCACATAGGCCTTGGCCGAAGCGATGACGATATCGGTATCCGCGCCCTGGCCATTGACGATGCGGCCATCGAGCCGCAGGCGCACCGTCACCTCGCCCTGGGAGTCCGTTCCACTGGTGATGTTATTAACGGAATAGAGCTGCAGTTCGGTCTTGCTGTTGACCAGCTTCTCGATGGCCTTGAAGGACGCATCTACGGGTCCGCCGCCGGCGGCGCTCGCCTGCTTTTCCTCTCCATCCATCCACAACGTGACGGCGGCATTCGGGGTCTCTCCGGTCTCCGAACAGACCTTGAGAAAAACCAGTTTAAGCCAGTCGTTTTCCGCCTCGAGACCGGACTCCGTCACCAGCGACTGCAAATCCTCATCAAATATTTCGTGTTTCTTGTCGGCAAGGTCCTTGAAGCGCGCGAAGGCGTCATTCAATTCCTCATCGGAGCCGAACTCGACACCGAGATCCTGCAGACGGGTGCGGAAGGCATTGCGCCCGGAATGCTTGCCCAGCACGATTCGGTTCTCCGACCAGCCCACGTCCTGGGCGCGCATGATTTCGTAGGTCTCGCGGCTCTTCAGCACGCCGTCCTGGTGTATCCCCGACTCGTGGGCGAACGCATTGACCCCGACAATCGCCTTGTTGGGTTGCACGGCGAACCCGGTGATCCCGCTCACCAGCCGGGAGCAAGGCACGATCTGGGTGGTATCCAGGCCGGTACGGCAGGGAAAAATGTCCTGGCGCGTCCTGACGGTCATCACGATCTCCTCGAGCGCTGCATTGCCGGCACGCTCGCCCAGTCCGTTGATGGTGCATTCCACCTGGCGCGCGCCGTTGAGCACGGCGGAGAGCGAATTGCCAACCGCGAGCCCGAGATCGTTGTGACAGTGAACCGAGAAAACGGCCTTGCCCGAATTGGGCACCCGCTCGATCAGGGTGCGTATCAACTCCCCGAACTGGTGCGGCAGATTGTAACCGACCGTATCCGGAATATTGACGGTTGTCGCACCGGCGGCAATAACCGCTTCGATAACACGGCAGAGGAAATCGATTTCAGAACGCCCGGCATCCTCGGGTGAAAATTCGACATCGTCGGTATAGGTACGGGCGCGTTTAACCGCACGCACCGCCTGCTCGATAACCTGCTCCTGCGTCATGCGCAGCTTCATCTGCATGTGGATCGGCGAAGTGGCAATAAAGGTATGGATGCGCGAAGAAACTGCCGGTTTCAGCGCCTCCCCGGCGCGATCGATATCCTTGTCGAGCGCCCGGGCGAGTCCGCAGACGGTACTGTCGGAGACGGCGCGGGCGACCGCCTGAACGGCCTCGAAATCTCCCGGACTGGCGATGGGAAACCCCGCCTCGATGACATCCACCCGCATGCGTTCCAGGGCCTTGGCGATACGGACCTTCTCGTCGCGCGTCATCGACGCGCCCGGGCTTTGTTCCCCGTCGCGCAAGGTGGTATCAAAAATGATTAACTTGTCATTGCTCATGGTCTGACTCCGCTCATGATCCGCTGCGCCACGGTGGCGACAGCGGGTTGTCCGGTCAGCGCCCTGTTGACAGCATAACAAAGCGACCTGCGACCTTCCGGATTACTGTATGTGTTTGGGTGCGTATGGCCTCGCCAGGCGTGATGGTATCAGTTGCCCGAAGGCAGCAGTCGCAGGAGAGCCGGCAGGAGATCGAGGTGACCCTTTGGCAAGGCCAGATGATACTGGTGATAAGAGGATGGGAACGGCTTCATGAGAACGAATATAAAACAAACTTTTTCCTGTGCCAAGCCCTGAAGACAATCCATCAGGGCGCACGCCAGGCGATTCAGGTTTCCCTGTGCCGTTCGCTGCGCCGTTTTCTTACCCATATCAGGGTCAGTACCGGACCAGAGAAGGCGTAGATCAGGAATCCCGCAAACAGGACCTTGGGTGGATCGAGGGAGGCGAACACATACGCCACCACCACCAGGAGCAGGGCAACGAAGGGAACGCGATTCTTGAAGTCAACCTCCTTGAAACTGTAATAGCGGAGGTTGCTCACCATCAGAGCGCCCATCAGTATGGTCAGCACAAATGCCGGGTAGACGACATGATCGCCGTCGATTCCCAGATCCGCCCCTGCCCAGACCAGGCCGGCCAGCACGGCGGCCGCCGAGGGGCTCGGCAAGCCCTTGAAGTAGCGCTTTTCGGCGGTCGCAATCTGGGCATTGAACCGCGCCAGGCGCAACGCCGCTCCGGCGGTATAAATAAAGGCGGACAACCAGCCCAGTTTCGCCCAGCCGATGCTGATCATGGAATGCAGCGACCACTCATACATCACCAGCGCAGGCGCCAGCCCGAAGCAGACCATGTCCGACAGGCTGTCATACTGAACGCCGAATTCGCTTTGCGTCCGGGTGAGACGCGCCACGCGACCGTCGATGCCATCGGCGACCATGGCCACGAAGATCGCAATCGCAGCCGCCTCGAAACGCATCCCCATGGCCGCCACGATAGCGTAAAAACCGGCAAACAGGCCGGCCGTGGTAATCATGTTGGGCAGCAGGTAGATACCCCGCCGGGGATTGCGTCCAGTCATCTCCTGATCCGTCGGCGCTTCGTTTTCCGGCGGGTCGTGTTCTGTGTTGTCCTGGTTCATACCCCGATTCCTGCCGAAGGATTAATGAATGAGTTTCGCAATGACATCCGAACCACCCTGCACCCAGTCACCGGCGGTCACGAGTGTGCGGCTTGATTCCGGCAGATACAGGTCAACCTGCCCCCCCAGACGGATGAAGCCGCAACGCTGACCCTGCCCCACCCGGTCTCCGATGCGCACGTAACAGCGTGGAGTACTGTGCAGTCTTCCGCGGTTCATTACCAGTACGACATCATCGCCTTCATTGGTGCGCAGCCAGACGCCGTGCGGCACCCCGGGCGGGATGTTAGGAGGGTCAAGCACCTTGCCTTCAACCGGACTGCGCGTCGAAAAAACCCCGTAAGAATTCATCTGTATCACGATGCGGATCGCGGGACGGTCGAGATAGGGGTCGTGCATCATGCTGATGGACAGGATCCTCCCGTCTGCGGGACACACGATGGCCAGCGGCACGGCAGGCACATCACGATCCGGATCACGGAAAATCAGCGCCAGCAGCAGGCTGAAGACCCAGAACACCAGCGAGGCATAAAAACCGGCAGTCTGCATGACCAGCATAGCTGCCAGCACGCTGGCCAGCACCGGGGCAAGACCTTCTCTCGCGATGATGGAATAACGGCTCATAAATCGTCCGAAGCGCCGCAGTCAGCTGGCCGGACCAGAAACAGATATATGATATAAACGGCGTTTCAGTTGACGTTTTTGTCAACGATCTTGCCGGCGCTGATCCACGCCATCATGCCGCGCAGCTTTTCACCGACCACCTCGATGGGGTGTTCGCGCCCGATGCGCCGTTTGGCTTTCAGAGTGGCGGCGCCCGCCTGGTTCTCGAGGATGAACTCGCGCGCGAATTCTCCGTTCTGTATCTCGTTGAGAATACGGCGCATCTCCTGCTTTGTCCCCTCGTTGATAATGCGCGGCCCGCGGGTCAGGTCGCCGTATTCGGCCGTGTTGGAGATGGAATAGCGCATATTGGCGATGCCGCCCTCGTACATCAGGTCAACGATCAGCTTCAGTTCATGCAGGCATTCAAAATAAGCCATCTCGGGAGCGTAGCCGGCTTCCACGAGGGTTTCGAATCCCGCCTGCACCAGCGCCGTTGCACCGCCGCACAGCACCGCCTGTTCGCCGAACAGGTCGGTCTCGGTTTCCTCACGGAAGCTGGTCTCGATGATACCGGCGCGCCCGCCGCCGTTCGCCGAGGCATAGGAGAGCGCGATATCCCTGGATCGCCCGCTGGCATCCTGGTAGACGGCGACCAGACTGGGTACGCCGGCTCCCTGGGTATAGGTGGAGCGCACCAGATGACCGGGACCCTTGGGCGCGATCATGATAACGTCAAGGTCGGCGCGGGGCTCGATCTGCTGGAAATGGATATTGAAGCCGTGCGCGAAAGCCAGCGCCGCCCCCTGCTTGATGCCGGGCGCGATCTTTTCGCGATACAGGGTGGCCTGATGCTCGTCCGGCGCCAGAATCATCACCACATCCGCGCCCTTGATGGCCTCCTCCACGGGCTTCACGGCGAGTCCCGACTTCTTCGCCTTGGCCTCGGAAAGCGAGCCGGGGCGCAGGCCCACCGTCACGTCGACGCCGGAGTCCTTGAGGTTGTTGGCATGCGCGTGTCCCTGTGAACCGTAACCGATGATGGTCACCTTGAGGCCCTGGATAATGGACAGATCCGCATCTTTATCGTAATAAACATTCATTTTTTTCTACCTGGCTTCCGCGATTGATTTGCGGCCGCACGCGGCGGCCGGTTCAGTATCAGGAACTCCACCCGTCCCCGTTGTCAGACCTTCAGTGCCCGCTCACCCCGCGCAATACCCGACACGCCGGAGCGGACCACCTCAATGATCACCGCCTGCTCCAGCGCCTGCAGGAAGGCATCCAGCTTGTCGCCGGCGCCGGTCAGCTCGATGGTGTAGCTTCTGGCGGTTACATCGATAATGCGGCCGCGGAAGATATCCGTGACCCGCTTGAGTTCCTCGCGACGCTCGCCTTCCGCGCGCACCTTCACCAGCATCATTTCCCGCCCGATATGAGGGCCTTCGGTCATGTCCATCAGCTTGACGACATCGACCAGCTTGTTGAGCTGCTTGGTGATCTGCTCGATGATCTCGTCGGTGCCGTAGGTGACCAGCGTCATGCGCGAGAGGGTCGGATCCTCGATCGGCGCCACGGTCAGCGACTCGATATTGTAGCCGCGCGCCGAGAACAGTCCGGCGACACGCGACAGCGCGCCGGCCTCGTTTTCCATCAGGATGGAGATAATGTGTCGCATATCAGATCAGGATCATTTCGTTCTGACCGCCGCCGGCCGGAATCATCGGGTAGACATTCTCGGTCTGATCGGTGATGAAATCCATGAAAACCAGCCGGTCCTTGAGTTTCATTGCCTCGACCAGCGCCGCCTCGACATCGCCCGGCCTGTCGATCTGCATACCCACATGACCGTAGCTCTCCGCCAGTTTCACGAAATCCGGCAGCGACTCCATATAGGACATGGCGTAGCGGCCCTGATAGAAGAATTCCTGCCACTGGCGCACCATGCCGAGATAGCGATTGTTGAGATTCACGATCTTGAGCGGAAGCGCATACTGCTTGCAAGTGGAAAGCTCCTGAATGCACATCTGGATGCTGCCCTCGCCGGTGACGCAAACCACGGTCTCGCCCGGGTGACCCAGCTGTACCCCCATGGCGGCCGGCATGCCGAATCCCATGGTGCCCAGACCGCCGGAATTGATCCAGCGCCGCGGCTTGTCGAACTTGTAGAACTGCGCCGCCCACATCTGGTGCTGGCCGACATCGGAGGTGACATAGGCATCCCCTCCGGTGACCCTGTACAGGGTTTCCAGCACGTACTGTGGCTTGACCAGTTCGCTTTCGCGGTCGAACTTGAGGCAGTCCTTGGCGCGCCATTCCTCGATCTGTTCCCACCACGCCCCGATCGATTCGGCATCCGGACGTTTGTTCCCGCCCTTGATGGCTTCGACCATCGCCCGGAGGACATTGTCGACGCTGCCGACGATCGGCACGTCCACCTTGACGTTCTTGGAAATGCTGGAGGGGTCGATGTCCACATGTATGATCTTCGCATGCGGGCAGAATTTCTCGATGTTACCGGTCACCCGGTCGTCGAATCGCGCACCGATGGCGATCAGGACGTCGCAGTGGTGCATGCCCATGTTGGCCTCATAGGTGCCGTGCATGCCCAGCATGCCGACGAATTGCCGGTCGGTTGCCGGGTAACCGCCCAGACCCATCAGGGTGTTGGTCACCGGAAAATTCAGCAGGCGGGCAAGGTCGGTGAGGGGTTCCGCCGCATTGCTCAGAATGACTCCCCCGCCGGTGTAGATCATGGGACGCCTGGCGCCGAGCATCAGCTTCACCGCCCGCTTGATCTGGCCGGCATGACCGATATGCACCGGATTGTAGGATCGCATGCTGACCGTGTCGGGGTAGTGATAATCCGCCTTTTGCGCCGTGACGTCCTTCGGGATATCGACAACGACGGGACCGGGACGACCCGTGGTGGCAACATAGAAGGCCTTCTTGATCGTCTCCGCCAGCTTGCTGACATCCTTGACCAGGAAATTGTGTTTCACACAGGGGCGGGTAATCCCGATGTTGTCGGCTTCCTGAAAGGCATCATTGCCGATTAGATTCTTTGACACCTGTCCGGTAAAGCAAACAAGTGGAATACTATCATAATTGGCAGTTGCAATTCCTGTCACAAGATTGGTAGCACCTGGTCCGCTGGTTACTAAACAAACACCTACCTTTCCCGTTGAGCGAGCATAACCATCTGCTTCATGAATCAAGCCCTGCTCATGCCTTGGAAGAATCACTTCAATATCTTTTTGTCCATAAAGAGCATCAAATAAATCAACTGCATATCCTCCAGGATATCCAAATAAAATATCTACGCCTTCTTGCTTTAAAGTTTCTACAAATGCTTGTGTTCCTTTTCTTTTCATTTTTTGCCTCCTATTATTATTGTTATTATCTGCAATCTTTTAAAAGTTACTATTTTTGTGACTGAATTGTATAACATTGTCCTCTATAACTCATTGAACTGCTTAGAATCGCATGCAGTCACGCTGTGACATTTTCCACTTGCTTTTGTGCGCATCCTGCGGAGCATTTTTATGTAATAGGAAATTGCGTCCTATTACATTTAAATACTCCACAGGATGCGCACGAATGCAAGTGGAAAATGTCACTGCGTGACAGCATTCGGCGCGGAAAAGCGGTCAAGTCCCTCATGAGCGAGGGATTAGAGAGCTGATGCGGACTTGTCCGCTTTATTCTTTATAGAAAATATATCAGTTTTGTGGTAGGCAATGAGCATAAGCTTGATAATGAACTTGTATGAAAATAAGTACATAACAAAATGAAATACCTTGTATAATACAAGGGTATATTATAGAATATATTTAAGAGTTATATGTTTTGAGAAGAGGAGTCTGCAATGGATAACATGGAAGAAATATTTCAAAAACAATTATATTTATCGCAAATGAGACCCCCATTAAATAGGAACGCATTGTTTTCAGATGAGACTGAGAATTATCGTATACCAACTGAACCCTTGGCTTTTTCAACGGTAACAATTCGATTTCGTGCAGAAAAG
>Ga0210067_1000095_pt1 | contig 11061 bp, 12 predicted proteins | sample RushMan_ThreeSqB_2_FD_185559 | JGI IMG/M metagenome (GOLD analysis project Ga0210067, IMG submission 185559) | Wetland microbial communities from San Francisco Bay, California, USA, that impact long-term carbon sequestration - RushMan_ThreeSqB_D2... | ecosystem: Environmental > Aquatic > Marine... | reverse complement strand
TCAGAAACCGACGAAGGGAAGGGAGAAAAGGGAAAAGAGAATCAATCCGGCTGTGAAGGCGGCACAGCCTGCCGATTCGCCGCAAGCCGGTCGCTAAACGCGCGCCGAACGGCGCCCTCGGACCATTTGGCCTCCTCCGCGCGCTCCGCTCTCGGGGAAGCGATCTAGCGAGTTTAGCGGTAGATTAGATACCCTTCCACGGCCGCGCCAATATTCGTCCACTCCCATCCATCAGTCCGGGCTATTGCCGTATCTTTACTGGAACCTTCCATTATGCGCATCGCCTTATCTTCCCTACTTACACTAACACTCCTCGCCGGTATGACAACTGCGGCCGTCCCGGCCGCCGCCCAAGGCAACCCGATCAAGATCGGCGCCATTCTTCCTCTAACCGGATCGGGGGCTTCCTACGGCGTCTGGATGAAAGGCGGCGCCGAAATGGCGGCCGAGGAACTCAACGCGGCCGGCGGCATCGCCGGGCACAAACTCGAGATCATCTATGAAGACCACGCCGCGGACGCATCGAAAGCGGTCACTGCGATGCGACGGCTCGTGGAAGTCGAAAAAGTACCGTTTAGCCTGACTTCCTATTCCTCGATCTCGCTCGCGATACAGCCGATCGCGGCGCAGCACAAGGTGGTGATTATGAATGGCGGCGGTCAGTCCGACAGCCTTGCCGGTAAGGACTATCTATACAACAACATTCCGGTGGTCTCGAATGAAGTGGGGGTCATCGCCGAGTGGCTTGCGAAGGATAAGAAGCTCGTTAATGTGGTAATGATCGTCGCCAACGACGAAGCCGGTCGAAATTCGGCAAGTACGTTCCGGGAGAAATTCGGCGCGGTCGGCGGCAAAGTGGTCGCAGAGGAGCGCGTGGCCCTGGACGCCACGGATTTTCGCGCGCAACTCGCCAAGCTGAAGGCGCGGGGCGGCGATCTGCTTTACATTTCGTCCTACGGCCGCAACGTCGCCATCATCGCGGACCAGGCGCGCGAACTCGGCATTGCCGTCCCGATGGCGGGGACCTCATGGGTGCTGGTGCCCGAGACGTTCAAGTCCAAGGGCGCAGAAGGCATGCTGGTGACCAAGCTGCCGTTTGACCCGAACTCCGCGTTCGCGAAGAAGTTCAAGGAAAAGTACAACACCAACGCCGGGTTCTTCGCGGTGCAGTACTACAGCGCCACCATGATCTTCGCCAAAGCAGCGCAGGAAGCCATGAAGAAACACAGCGGCGCGCTGACCGGCGAAGGCGTGAAGGACGCGATCGAGTCGATCCGCAGCTTCGACACCATCTCGGGCAAGCTTGTGTTCCAAGCCAACCACGGCGCGGTGATGGACATCGAAGCCGGAACATTGAAAAGCGGCAAGGTCGAAGTCGAGAAAACCATCAAGGCCGCCCCTTAGCCGCTCGCAGCCTGACCCGGTGGGCCGGTCTTGGATCTTTTCCTCCAGCTCGCCGCCACCGGCCTGGTCGTAGGCAGCCTCTACGTCCTGTGCGCGATCGGCTGGGGGCTGATCTACGGCACCACGCTGCACTTCCACGTCGCGCACGGGGCGGTGTTCACCCTCGCCGCCTACTACGCCTACGCCGGGCAGAAGTTTCTCCACCTGCCGCTGGCGATCGCCGTGATCGGCGCCATTCTCGCTGCAGCGATCTCGGGGATGCTGATCGATCTTTTCATCTACCAGCCGCTCGAGCGCCGCGGCGCGATTCGCACCACTCTGTTCATCGCGTCGCTGGGTCTGCTGACGCTGATCGAAAACGTGCTCGCCATCATCTTTACGCCCGATCCGTTGCGCATGGACGTTGGCTGGCTTGCCGACTCAGTGCAACTCGGGCCGATATTCCTGACACGACTTCACCTGGTGAGCGTGGGGACCGCAATCATAGGATTCCTGGCACTGATGGCTTTCCTAAAGTATTCCCTGTGGGGCCAGGCAATCCGCGCTGTCTCATCCTCGCCGGAAATGGCACGCACGGTGGGCATCGACTTGCGGCGCGTCCATCTGCTGACCTACGCCGTGGGCTCGGCCATTTCTGCGCCAGCCGGGATCCTGCTGGCGATGGACGTCGGAGCCGAGCCGTATCGCGGCACCACTTTCGTGCTGCTGGCCTCGGTGGCGGTCATCATGGGTGGTATCGGCTCAATTCCGGGCGCGGCTCTCGGTGCGCTGTTCCTTGCGCTGCTTGAGAACCTCGGCGTCTGGAAAATTCCCTCGGAGTGGCAGTCGACCATCTCCTTCGGCATATTCCTGATATTCATCGTGGTGCGTCCGCGCGGATTCTTCGGCCGAAAAATCCAGTCTGCGGAAATCTGACCCGAGCATGAACCCGAGATGACCGCTTACCTCGCGCACTTTCTGGTGATGGTCGCAATCTATTCCATCCTCGCCTTGTCCTTGAACCTGCTGATTGGTTACTCCGGAATCTTCTCGCTCGCACACGCGGCCATCTACGGCATTGGCGCTTATTCCTCTGCGCTCGCCGCGCTCAAGCTGGGTCTGGGCTTCTGGGGTGGGATGGTCGTCGCCGCGAGCGTGGGCGCGTTCGCTTCCGCTTTGGTCGCAATCCCGTCATTGCGTGTCGCGGGCGACTATTACGTGGTGGCCTCATTCGGCTTGCAGGTGGTGGTGCTCGCCATATTCATGAATTGGACCGACCTCACCAATGGCCACGCCGGATTGCCCGGCATTCCACGGCCCAGCCTATTTGGCTGGGTCATCGACGAGCCGTACAAGTACGTGTTCCTCGCCGCGGGCTTTGCGGTTGCCACCTGGGCAATCTGTTGGCGCCTGACCAATTCCGCGTTCGGCCGCGTGCTCCAGGCAATTCGCGACGACGAGATCGCCGCGCAAGCCATGGGCAAGAACGTGGTCCTGGTAAAAATCGTGATCGCGTGCATTTCCTCTGCGCTCGGCGCCATGGCGGGCAGCCTGTATGCGCATTACATCACCTACATCAATCCCTCGAGTTTCTCGCTGCACGAATCGATCTTCATCGCGACGCTGGTGATCCTCGGCGGAAGTGAACGGCTGTCCGGCCCGATTGTTGGCGCATTCTTGCTGCTTGCAATCCCCGAACTGCTCAAGTTCATGGCCATCCCGGACACGATTGCAGCGCCGATGCGGCAAATCATTTACGGCGCCCTGCTGATCGTATTTATGCTGGTCAGGCCGGAAGGCATCCTTGGCCGCGCACGCCATGGCCGCTGAACCCGCAATCCTTAGCGTGCAGGGCGTGGCGCGGTCGTTCGGCGGAATCCAGGCTGTAGATGATTGCACCTTCGACGTTGCGCCGGGCCGGATTACCGGTCTGATCGGGCCCAACGGCGCCGGCAAGACGACTGTGTTCAATCTGATTACGGGCTTTCTCGGCGCGAACCATGGTTCGATCCGGCTTCAGGGCAGGGAGATCCTCGGTCTCGCGCCGCATCGGGTGGAGCGGCTTGGCGTAGTGCGCACCTTCCAGCACCTGCGGCTGTGGAGCAAGATGAGCGTGATAGAGAATGTGCTGCTCGGCTGCGCGACGGCAGCGGGCGAGAACGTCTTCGGACTTTTCCTGCGCGCGGGCGCCGTTCGGGTCGAGGAACGGCGGGCGCAGGATCGGGCGATGGAAGTATTGCAGTTCTTCGGACTGGACGCCCGTGCAAACGAGTTTGCCGAGGATCTGGCCTACCCGGAGCAAAAACTTCTGTCGATGGCGCGGATTTTCGCCACCGACGCGCCGGTCATGCTGCTCGACGAACCGACCTCAGGACTGGATAGCGAGTCCCTGGGCAGAATCGTACCCATGGTGCGGCGGCTGGTCGATCACGGCAAGACCGTTCTACTGATCGAGCACAACATGGAGCTGATTTCCGAGCTCGCGGACCAGGTGGTTTTCCTGCACCAGGGCCGGGTTCTTGCCTCGGGACCGCCCGCCGAGATTACGCGCGATCCGGCGCTCACTGAGATCTATTTCGGCGTCTGACCATGGCCGACGTCCTGCTCGAGGTTGACGGAATCGAATCCGGTTACGGCAAGAAGACCGTGCTACAGGGCGTCAGCCTGCGCGTGCACGAGGGCGAGGTGGTAACCATGCTTGGCCACAACGGCGCCGGCAAGTCCACCACGCTCAAGACCATCCTTGGCCTCCTGCCGGCCCGCGCGGGCCAAGTGCGCTTCGCCGGCCAGCCATGGGCCAACGGCAACTCGGTCGAAAACGTCCGGCGCGGGATGGCACTGGTTCCCCAGGGCCGCGGTGTGTTTCCCGATCTCACCGTGATCGAGAACCTGTTGCTGGGCGCATACACGCAGCGCGACGCGGAGGCGAGCGCGACGCGGCTGCGCGAGGTGATTGAACTGTTCCCGATGCTCGAAGAGCGCCGCGCGCAGCGTGTAGGAACGCTCTCGGGCGGCCAGCAGCAGATGGTGGCAGTGGGCATGGCGCTAATGCCGCGGCCGCGCCTGATGATGATGGACGAACCTTCGATCGGATTGGCGCCGGTGCTGGTACAGCGGGTACTCGAAACCGCGCGACAGATCAATCGCCGCTTCGGTACCGCCATTATCCTGGTGGAGCAGAATATCAAGACTGCCCTGGGCGTCGCGGACCGCGCGTACGTGATGAAGTCCGGTCGAGTGATTCTGGAGAAGCCCGCGGCTGAACTGCTCGCCGACCAGGGGTCTTGGTGGGAGCTGTACTAGCCCGCGATTCAAGCGCGGCAGCAGGCGCATACCCTGCATTTTGGCAGCCAGTGGATTACCGCCTCCTCGGTATCCAGGCAATCGGCAAAGCCCGCTTGGCGCAGCTTGATCGGCCTCATCACCGAGTCGTGCGGCGCTTCGATGCCGCATGCGAGGCGCGATCGGTGAACTGCCAGGAACTGCCAACCAGATCGGACAGCCTCGGGTCGCGCAGGCGGTGGCGCTCGACGACGCGGCCCCAGACCGGTTCGAACGCCGGCATTTCGCGGGTCAGATTCATCGGTGCCGGGTCGCCGTGCGGCATGTCGAAGTGGCGCGCGATCGCAGCGGCGAACGGGCTCGACGAACTCGCGCGGTGCGTCGACGCCGAAGCCAAGACAGCCCGCCCCTAATTTCCGGTTGGCTCCCGTGGCCGGATCGCGCAAATGACCGGATTTGGCCAGTAGGAGCCCACCTGGACTGGCTCGTAGCGACCTATTGTGTTGAAAAACTCCTCCGGGGGACTTTCGGAATGATATTTGGGGGTCCTCGACCCCTTACCCGGTTCGCTAGCGTCGCTTGTAGCGCATCCTGAGCGGTCGACCTTTCAATGAATCACTCGGTTGCGTAAGGCACACGAGTTCTTCAACAGAATAGGCCGATCCGAGCCGATCGCGGCCATCCGCGAGCGGGCATTGAAGGCGAGAAGCGACGGCGCACGGTCACGCCCTCGATCCGACGCCTCCGCATTCGCCAGCGAGGCGCCCTCGCAGCTCGCAACCCGAGCGGCCTTGCGGGTATCGGCGCCCCGCAATCAATCGCCAGCACGCCGCACGAACGCCGAGAGCAGCAGCGGCGCGAAGTACATCGGGATCTGGGCAATGCCGACGTAGAGCGAAAACGCCTCGCCCGCGGTGCCCGCGGTAATCACAAGCATCAGACCCATGTTGCGGTTGCCGGAAAGAATGGCACCGTTGAATGCGGTGCGCGCACCCGTCCAGCGGAACGCGGCGTAGCCCGCGGCGTGCAGCAGCAAAGCGGCCACGCAACTGACGAACAACAGGCTGCCGATATACCCGGGTTCGGCGAGCAGCCGTGCGGTGACCCCGTCCATGACTGCGATGGCGAACACCACCAGCAGCAGCACGTTCAGCCCGCCGACCAGCGGGTCGTTGCGCCGCAGCCGTTCACGGCCGATTCCCTTGCGCAGCACGGCGGCGATCAGGAAAGGTGCAATGACGACCAGGGTGACGCGCAGCGCGAAGGCGGTGAGGTCGACGCGCAGCCCGGTGTCGGCAAGCAGCACGACGATCGGCGTGAGCGTGACCGGCAGCAGCAGCGTGGCGAGCACGGTGATGACGGCGGCGAGGGCGCCGTCCAGGCCGAGGATGAGCGCAAACACCGGCGCCGAGCCGATCGGCGGCGCGGCGGCCTGCAGCACCAGGAGCAGGTGCAGGTCGGGCGGCAGACCGAGGAGTGCGCTCCCAGCCCAGACCAGCGCGGGAGACAACAGCAACTGCCATCCGGCGAGCAGCAACGGCAGACCGGGGTGGCGCAGCGCGGCGCCCATGCGGGCCCAGTCGAGCCGCAGCAGCGCCGCGGTCAGCGTGCCGATGACGACCGGCGTGAGCAGCGGCCGCAGCAGCGCGGCGAGGTCAGGCAGGACGACGCCGGCGAATACCCCGGCAGGCAGCGCCCAGCGCGCGTATGCGCCGAGAAGATCGAGGAGGCGTCGCATGACCGACCACAGCATGCCCGAAACGCGCCCGGCGCGCGGCGCCTGCCCAGTCGGTCGCGCCCGCTGGCGCGCGACCGGCGACGCTAGTTCTTCTCCTTCGTGTCCTTCTTTTCCGTCGCCTTGGGCTCGTCAGCGACCTTTTCGTAGCCGTACTTGAGCTCGAACTTGCCGTCGGGCTGGTAGCGCAGCGTCGCCGTGGTCCAGCGGCGCTCATCCGTCGCAGGAATGTTGCGGTTCAGCCCATAGACGGTCTCGAACACCTTCTTTCGGTCGCAGGACCCGATCGGCTTGCCGGCCGCATCGCCGCCCGGCTCGCTGTACATGCAATCGACGACGTATTCGCGTGCGCCGCTCGCCTGGCGGACTTCCTTGACGACGACCCAGGCGCTGCTCCACTTCGCGGGCAGGCCGCCGGCAAACGCGTCGAAGACGGTCTGCAGCACCTTCGCGTCGGGCGGCTTCGGCTTGTCGGCATCTGCCTTGTCCTGCGCGCCTGCTGCAGCGGCGTGTGCCAGCAGGCCGGCGAACAATGCGATTGCGACGACGTTACGGTTCATGCGATGTGCTCCAGGGTAAGTCCAAATTGTAGCCCGAGGCGGATTGCCTGCCGGCCGCAGGCTGGCTAGCATCCGTGTTCTATGGACCCGTCCGCGCCGAAGAGGTTTCCCGCAAGCTACGGTTTCGGGCGCGAAGTGCTCGCGACACGCGGCGAATGAGCGCGATGCCGGAACTCGAGCAGACCCTCATTGATGCCGTGCGTCGCGCGCGCGCGGGCGACTGGGACGGTGCACACGCGATCGTCCAGCAGCACGAAGGCGATGCGCGCGCGGACTGGATCCACGCGGTGCTTCATCGTCTCGAAGGGGACCTGGGCAACGCGGGCTACTGGTACCGGCGCTGCGGGCAGACGCCGCCCGGGACCGAGTCGCCCCAGGCCGAGCTCGCGCGGATCGCCGACGTTCTGAATGGAAACCCACAGCACGCTGCAGCGGGCCCGCGCAGCGCCGAGCAATGATGCGCGCACCCCGTGACCGGAACGTCCGCGCGCACGCCTGACTTCGAAGGGCGGCTGTCGGTCGTGGTCCCGGTGCGGGACGAGGCCGGCAGCGTCGCAGCGCTGGTCGCGGAGATCGATGCCGCGCTCGCCGGTCTGGCGGCCTACGAGGTCATCATCGTCGATGACGGCAGCCGCGATGCGACGCCCGAAGCGCTGGCGCGCGCGCAGCACGCGCATCCGCGGCTGCGCGTCGTGCGGCACGCCGAATCCTGCGGCCAGAGCGCGGCGATTCGCAGTGGCGTCGCGGCGGCGCGCTTTCCCTGGGTGGCGACGCTCGACGGCGACGGCCAGAACGACCCGGCGGACATTCCTCGTTTGCTCGAGGCGCTCTCTCCGGGGCGGCGCGAGCCCGGCCTCGAGCTGGTCGCCGGCTGGCGCGCCGAACGTCGCGACAGCTGGCTGCGCCGCCTGTCCTCGCGCGTGGCCAACGCGGTGCGTGGAACCCTGCTCGGCGATCGCACGCCGGACACCGGCTGCGGCCTCAAGCTGTTCGGGCGCGAGCTGTTTCTCGCGTTGCCGTGGTTCGACCACATGCACCGCTTCCTGCCGGCGCTGGTGCTGCGCGAAGGGGCCGTGGTGCGCTCGGTCGTCGTGCGCCATCGCGACCGAAAGGCCGGGCGTTCGAAATATGGTGTGCACAATCGCCTCTGGGTCGGCATCGTCGATCTGTTCGGCGTCATGTGGTTGATGCGGCGCGCGCGGCGCCCGCGGATCGTTTCCAAGGACTCTTCCAATGAGACTGTTTAACATCGACGTGATCTGGCTCGCCGTGGGCCTGTTCGGGCAGGCGATGTTTTCCGCGCGATTCCTGGTGCAGTGGATCGCGAGCGAGATGCAGCGCCGCAGCGTCATCCCGCTGCTGTTCTGGTATTTCAGCCTGGGCGGGGGCGCGACGCTGCTGGTGTACGCGATCCACCGCGAGGACCCGGTGTTCATCCTCGGGCAGGGGGCGGGCCTGTTCATCTACGCGCGCAACCTGTGGCTGATCCGCGCGGCGCAGCGCCGCGCCGAGGCCGAGGGCACGCAGCCCGGGGAATGAGCGCCGAACGCCGTCCGCTCGCACTCGCCGTTGCGCTCGTTGCGCTGCTCGCCGCGGCGGCGATGGCGCGCCCGTTTCTGCCGGTCGACGAGACGCGCTATCTGGCCGTCGCCTGGGAGATGTGGCAGCGCGACGGGCTGCTGGTTCCGTACCTGAACGGCGAGCCGTATCCGCACAAGCCGCCGCTGCTGTTCTGGCTGCTGCACGCCGGGTGGTTCCTGTTCGGCGTCAACGATCTCTGGGCACGGGTCGTGCCGTTGCTTGGCGCACTCGCCAGCCTCGCACTGGTCTCTGCGCTGGCGCGTGCGCTGTGGCCGCAGCGCCCGGCCGTGGCGGCGGCGGCGGCGCTCGCGCTCGCGCCCATGCCGCTGTGGACGTACTTCACCGGCGCGGTCATGTTCGACATGCTGCTCGCCGCCTGCGCGCTCCTCGGCTGGCTCGGCCTTGCGCTGGCCTGGCGCGGTGCATTGCGGCGCGGTTTTGCGCTTGCCGCGCTCGGCATCGGGCTGGGCCTGCTCGCCAAGGGGCCGGTGATCCTGTTGCACGTGCTTCCGGTCGCCGTGCTGGCGCCGCTGTGGATGCGCGAGGCGCGTCCCGCCTGGGGGCGCTGGGTGCTGGGCGCGCTGCTCGCGGTGGTCGGCGGCGCGGCGCTGGTGCTGGCCTGGGCGATCCCCGCGGCAGTGGTCGGCGGCGAGGCCTACGGGCAGGCGATTTTCTGGGGGCAAACCGCCGGACGGATGGCCAAGTCGTTCGCCCATCGCCAGGCGTTCTGGTTCTACCTGCCGTTCCTGCCGCTGCTCGCGGCGCCGTGGGCGTTCTGGCCGCGACTGTGGCGCGCGGTGCGTGCCGCCGGCGCGCCGGGATCGGGCGAGCGCTTCTGCCTGCTGCAGATCGGATTTGCGCTCGTCGCCTTTTCGCTGATCAGCGGCAAGCAGGTCCAGTACCTGCTGCCCGAGCTCGCGCTGATCGCGCTGCTCGCGGCGCGCTGGGCCGACGGCGCACCGCGGCTCGTGCCGATTGCGCTCGGCGTGGGCGCGGCCTGCCTGGCGTTCCAGCTCGGCGCCGCGGCGCTGGTCGGCCCTGCGCACGACATCGCGCCGCTCGCCGAGCGGCTCGCGGCGCTCGAGCGCCGCGGCGTCCCGCTGGCGAACGAAGGCAAGTACCACGGCCAGTTCCATTACTACGGCAGGCTGACGCGCCCGCTCGAGGTGATCGACGAGCACGAGATCGGCGCCTGGCTGGCGCGCAATCCGCAGGGCCGGGCGGTGGTGTATTTTCGCGAGTTGCGCTACCCCGGGCCGGGGCGCGTCGAGTATCAGCGGCCCTACCGCGGCCAGCAGGCGGCAATCGTCGCGCCGCCCTGAGCCGGAGCCTGCTCCGTTTCGCAGCGCCGCGCGACGCCGACGCCGCGGCGGGCGTGGATGGCATTAGGCTTCGCGTTATTCGGGCATTTTGGGCACCAGGCGAATCGAAGGAGTTCTCATGAAGCAATTCCGCATCGAGTTGGCGAGCTACAAGGCCAGGCATTTCCAGTGGCAGGTCGAGGGCAAGGTGGCCACGGTCACGTTGAACCGTCCCGAGCGCAAGAATCCGCTCACCTTCGAGTCCTACGCCGCGCTGCGAGACCTGTTCCGGCAGCTGCACTACGCGCAGGACGTGAAGTCGGTGGTGGTCACCGGCGCGGGCGGCAACTTCTGCTCCGGGGGCGATGTGCACGAAATCATCGGGCCGCTGGTTGCGCTGCAGAAGGCAGACGACATGGGCGGGCTGCTGGAATTCACCCGCATGACGGGCGATCTGGTCAAGGCGATGCGCAGCTGCCCGCAGCCGATCGTCGCTGCCGTCGACGGGATCTGCGCCGGCGCCGGCGCGATCATCGCGATGGCTTCCGACCTGCGCCTGGGCACCACGGCGAGCAAGGTGGCGTTCCTGTTCGTGCGCGTGGGACTGGCCGGCGCGGACATGGGCGCCTGCAACATCCTGCCGCGCCTCGTCGGCGCGGGACGCGCCGCCGAGCTGCTCTACACCGGGCGCGCGATGGACGGCGCCGAGGCCGAGCGCTGGGGCTTCTACAACCGCCTGTGCGAATCGGACAAGCTGCTCGCCGAGGCGCAGTCGCTTGCCAAGTCGCTCGCCGATGGACCGACCTTCGCGCATGCGATGACCAAGAAATGCATCCACCAGGAGTGGAGCATGGGCATCGACGAGTCGATCGAGGCCGAAGCGCAGGCGCAGGCGATCTGCATGCAAACCAAGGACTACGAGCGCGCCTACAACGCCTTCGTGGCCAAGCAGCGGCCGGTGTTCCAGGGCGACTAGCCCCGGGCTGCGACGGTGGACCGCTTCGCGCACACCCGCTGGCCGTTCTTCGAGGCGCAGCACGTGGCGCTCGCCGCCGAAGCCGATCGCTGGGCGGCGGGCCTCGACTGGGCGCACGACGAGGATGCGTCGGCGCCGCGCGGTGCCGAGGCGGATGCGACCTGCCGGCGGCTGGTGCGCGAGCTCGGTAAGGCGGGTTATCTGCGGCACTGCGTGCCCGGCGGCGACGCCTTCGACGTACGC
>Ga0210067_1000094_pt1 | contig 11121 bp, 12 predicted proteins | sample RushMan_ThreeSqB_2_FD_185559 | JGI IMG/M metagenome (GOLD analysis project Ga0210067, IMG submission 185559) | Wetland microbial communities from San Francisco Bay, California, USA, that impact long-term carbon sequestration - RushMan_ThreeSqB_D2... | ecosystem: Environmental > Aquatic > Marine... | reverse complement strand
CGCCGTTCGTCAATCAGGGCGAAAGGATTCGCGTCAATACCAATGACGGAACCTACATGGAGCGCGCCTGAGCTGGCGCGCGGCTCAGGCGAGCGATTCGAGCGCCGTCGCAGCCTCACGGTAGGCGACGCTCCTGCGCAGGTCGCGCCCGTGACGCGACCACAGCTGTTCCGCCCGACCGGGCTGCGCCAACGGTCGTGGCCCGAGCGCCTCGAGCAGGGCATCCTGCCCGGTCGGGTCCTGACACAGCAGCACCATGTCGCAGCCGGCGGCCAGCGCCGCAGCTGCGCGCTCGGGCACGCCGCCCGCCGTGCTCGCGCCCGCCATCGACAAATCGTCACTGAAAACGAGCCCATCGAAGCCGAGCGTGCCGCGCAGCACCGTCTGCAGCCAGTAGCGTGAATAGCCCGCGGGCTCGGCGTCCGCCTGCGGGTAGATCACGTGCGCCGGCATGACCCCCTTGAGCCCTGCCGCAATCACCGGCCGATAGGGTGCGACGTCCTTGCGCATGATCTCCTCGACGCGCCGCTCGTCGCGCGGCACGCTGACATGCGAATCGAGTGCGGCAAATCCGTGCCCTGGAAAATGCTTGGCGACCGCGGCGACGCCACCGGCCGCGAGTCCCTGGACCAGCGCGGCGGCCAGTGCGCCGACCGCCCCGGGGTCGAAGTGCAGCGCGCGATCGCCGATCACGGAGCTCGAGCCGTAGTCGAGATCGAGCACCGGCGCAAAGCTGAAGTCGACCCCATGCGCGTCCAGCTCCGCGGCAATCGTGTAGCCGACCGCATGCGCAGCAGCGAGCGCCAAGGCGCGGTCCCGGTCCCAGAGGCGGCCCAAGGCGCGCATCGGCGGAATCGGCGTGAATCCCTCGCGCAAGCGCTGCACCCGGCCGCCCTCGTGGTCGACGCAGATGAACAGCCTGGGCTCGCGCAGCGCGGCGATCTCCCCGGCGAGCGCCTGCAGCTGCACCGCTTCCTGGAAGTTGTGCGCGAACAGGATCACCCCGCCGACCGCCGGATGACACAGCCGACGCCGATCGTCGTCGGTCAGCGCAGTCCCGGTCGGGTCGAGGACGACCGGGCCAAGCGGAATTTTCGTCCTTATGCGTCGCATTCCAGGATGACGGTGGCGCTCGCCAATGTTCGCTCGTCGCTCAGCGAAACGTGCGCGCGGCAGATGCCCTGCGCCTCGAGCAGCGCGGCCAGCGCCCCGGAATACTCCAGCCTCGGCTTACCCAGGTCGTGGTTCGTGACCCAGACGCTGTGCCAGTGCGCGGGCGCGCGGATGCCGGAGCCAAGGGCCTTGCCGAAGGCCTCTTTCGCGGCGAAGCGCTTGGCCAGATACGCCGCCGGACGGCCCAGCGCGCGGAAGCGCGCCATTTCCGGCGCACAGAGGATGCGCTCGGCGAACCGGTCTCCAAACCGCGCCAGCACGCGTGCCACGCGCGAAATTTCCACCAGATCGGTACCGACGCCGTAGATCATCCCGCGCCTCCGCCTGCCGCCGCCGCATCGGTCATCAGGCGTTTCATCTCGCGCACCGCTTCGCGCATGCCGACGAATACCGCCCGGCTCACGATGGCGTGCCCGATATGCAGTTCGCGCACGCCGCTCAGGGCGGCAACCGGCTGTACGTTGAAATAGTTCAGCGCGTGCCCGGCGTTGAAGCGCATGCCGAGACCCCGGATCGCTTCGCCGGCAGCGCGAACCTGCGCGAGCGCCGCAACAACCGGCGGGCTCTCTGCATCCCGGCCCTTAGAATGGAACGCCAGCGCATAGGGGCCGCTATGCACTTCGCAGACCGCGGCGCCGATGCGTGCGGCGGCTTCGACCTGGGGCAGCTGCGCGTCGATGAATACCGAGACGCGGATGCCCGCGCCGCTCAGCCGCGCGACCGCGTCGCGCAATGCGGCTTCCAGGGCAACGATGTCGAGCCCGCCTTCGGTGGTGATCTCATGCCGACCTTCGGGGACCAGCATCGCCATTTCCGGCTTCAGCTGCTCCGCGATGCGCACCATCTCCCGGGTTGCAGCCATCTCCAGATTGAGCTTGATATGCGTCAGCTCGCGCAGCCGACGCACGTCCTCGTCCTGGATATGGCGACGGTCTTCGCGCAAGTGCACCGTAATGCCGTCTGCGCCGCCCAGGTGCGCCTCGACCGCAGCCCACACGGGATCGGGCTCATAGGTCTGCCGTGCCTGCCGAATCGTCGCGACGTGATCGACGTTTACGCCGAGTTCGATCATAGATCCTGCAATTCCCTGAGCACGTTTCGCGTATGCAGCATCTGTCCCGGGAGCCGCTCCGCGATCAGCGCGCGCATCAGATTGCGCGCCTCCTCGCGTGTCTGCGGCCGCGCGTAATCGTCACGCGCGACGTCGAGCAGCGTCTGCCCGCTGACGACACAGACCCCGGCGGGCAGCGCGGCCGACGCATCCCCGTTTAGCGCAACCGGGCCGAGCTCCGGCTCGTAGCGGTAGCGGCGCTGCGGGTCAACCGGAACGCCGCTCGCCGCCTCCTGCTCGAGCAGGGGAGCATACCCGAGCTCGGTAAGCAGGCGGCGCTCGAACGCGCGCAGCACCTCGGCCGGCGCCCGCCCTTCGCTCAGGCGAGCGAGACCCGCCGTGTAGGCATCGAACAAGGCCTCGTGCGCATCCTCGCGCGGCAGCAGGCGCAACAGCAGCTCATTCAGATAGAACCCGCACATCAGGGCGATCCCGGGCAGCACCGGCAGGCCGCCCGCCCACTCGACCGAGGTCAAGGTCCCGAGCTCGGCCGAGCTGCTCCAGCCCAGGCGCAGCGGATGAAACGCAAGCAGCAGACCGCGCATGGCCGAGCGCGGTCGACGCGCGCCGCGCGCGAGCAGCCCCAGGCGACCCCAGCGTCGGGAAAAGATCTCCACGATCAGACTGGTCTCCTTGTAGGGATAGCTATGCAGGACGTAGCCCGGCTCCTGGTCGATGCGGCGACGGGCCATCAGGCGTACCCCAGTTGCCGCAGCACGCGAACGTCGTCGGTCCAGTTCTCACGCACCTTGACCCACACGTTGAGGAACACCTTTCCGTCGAACAGCTGTTCCATGTCGCGCCGCGCTTCGCGCGCCACGCGCTTCAGGGTGGCGCCTCCGCGGCCGACGACGATCCCTTTCTGGCTTTCTCGTTCCACGAAGATTGTCGCATCCACGCGGCGCAGTTTGCCGTCCATCCGAAAGCTGTCGATGACCACCTCGCACCGATACGGCAGCTCCTCGGCGAGGGCGTAAAAGAGCTTTTCGCGCAGCAGCTCTGCGGCGAAGAATCGTTCGTCACGGTCGGTCAGCTGATCGGCCGGGTAGAGCGCCGGGCCTTCCGGCAAGGCGTTCTTCAGGACCCCGAGCAGCGTTGGCAGGTTCTTGCCGCTGCGCGCGCTGACCGGCACGATCGCCTCGAAGTCGCGCAGCCTGGCGAGTCGATCGAGGAACGGGAGCAGCCGCGCGGCGTCGCGCACGCGATCGACCTTGTTCACCGCGACGACGATTTTCTGACCGGCGGGAACCGCATCCAGCGCGGCTTGATCGCCCGCCTCGAGGTGCATCGCCTCGACCACGAACAGCGCCACGTCGCAGCTGCGCGCGGCCTCGGCCGCGCGGCGTCCGAGCATCCGGTGCAGCGCGCTGCGCGACTGCGGCGGCCGACCCGGCGCATCGACGAACACGAGCTGGGCGTCTTCGGTCGTGAGGATCCCGGTGACCAAATGGCGCGTCGTCTGCGCCTTGGGTGAGACGATGGTGAGCTTCTGCCCGATCAAGCGGTTAATCAGGCTCGACTTGCCGACGTTCGGCCTGCCCGTGATGCCCACCGTCCCGCAGCGATGGCCGTTCACCGGCCAATGCTCTCGAGCAGCGCAGCGGCCGCATTTTGCTCGGCACGCTGTCGTGACGTGCCCGTCCCGGTCGCCCGCACATCGAGATCGACGACCACGCACTCGACCTCGAAGGTCTGGCGATGCGCGGCGCCCCGCGTCTGCACGACCCGATACTCGGGGCGCGATTTTCGCTGCGCCTGCAAATACTCCTGAAGGCGCGTCTTCGGATCCTTGGTCAGCCCCTGCGGGTCGATGCATGCCAGTCGGTCCGCGTAGATCGCGAGGACGAGGCCGCGGGCTGCCGCGTAGCCACCGTCGACGAACACGGCGCCGAACAGGGCTTCGAGGGCATCGGCCAGGATCGAGGCGCGCACCTCGGTTGCCTTCGTCCGCTCGCCCTCGCCCAGGCGCAGGTCGATTCCCACGCCCAGGTCGCGCGCGACTGCGCACAGCGCCTCTTCGCAAACCAACGCGGCCTTCATCCGGGTGAGCGGCCCCTCGGTCAGCTCCGGGAAACGCGCATAAAGCGCTTCCGCAATCACGCAGCCGAGTACGCTGTCGCCCAGAAACTCGAGCCGCTCGTTGTGCGGCGACCCGTAGCTGCGATGCGTGAGGGCCTGCTCAAGCAGCGCGCGATCGCGAAAACGGTAGCCGATGCGCGCTTCGAGATCCGACGTCCGATCCAAAGGGCGTTTACGGCTGGTCCGTGCTTGCCACGAAATCGATACAAATCGATATGTTGGAGAAAAGCCGGATTTCCTTGCGATAGGCGAACGCGAGCACCAGCGCGCCCCTGTCCTTACTGATTTCGATGTCGGCAGCGCGAATCGAGGTGATGTCGTCGATGGTTGCACGCGCATCGAACGACCTTCGCACATCCGCCACCGAGGCGTCCGGGTTCTCGTTGGCGATCGAGTAAATCGCCTTCTTGGCATTGAAGTACTCGATATACGATGGTGCGAGCTTCATCAGGAGCAGCGCGGCGAAAATCAGAACGAAGGCTCCCAGCAGGAGGCCGCCAAGGCTGATTCCGGTTTGCTTTCTTCGCATGATGCCTCCCTCTACGCGCGCTAATGGAACGACCCGAAGCGTCCGAGCTCGCCCAGGTTGAGCCAGATGAAAAACGCCTTGCCCACGATGTTCTCGTCTGGCACGAATCCCCAGACTCGGCTGTCGCTCGAATTGTCGCGGTTGTCGCCCATCATGAAATAGTGATTCGGCGGCACGACGCAATTCATACCCTCGCTATTGTAGTGGCAATTGGCGGCGTACGGGAATGATCGCCCATACGAGGGTGCGCTCGGCGCGTCGCCATCGATCAGGATCTCGTGCTCCACGGAATTGAGGCGCTCGAGATAGCGTTCGGAGTACTGCATCCGCTCCTTCGAGAGATAGTCGTCAATCCGCCGCGCCGGAACCTCCGCGCCATTGATCCACAGCCGCTTGTGGCGATACTCGATACGGTCGCCCGGCAGCCCGACGACGCGTTTGATGTAGTCGAGCGACGGATCCGGTGGATAGCGAAATACCATCACGTCGCCGCGGTGGGGCGAGTGAACGTCGATCACCTTTCGGTTGATCACCGGCAGGCGGATTCCGTAGGTGAACTTGTTCACCAGGATGAAGTCTCCGATGAGCAGCGTCGGCATCATCGATCCGGAGGGAATCTTGAACGGCTCGACGACGAACGACCGGAGGACGAACACCGCGAGGATGACCGGGAAAAAGCTGACCGAATACTCGACCCACCACGGTTGGCGTCCGTCCGTCGGGCGACGGCGACGCAGGACCGCGAGCTCGAGCAGCCAGACGGCCCCGGTCGAGGCGAGCAGCAGAAACAGGAACAGCGCGAAATTCAAAGGATTCCCCCTACTTCTCGCCCGTTTGTAGGACGGCGAGAAATGCTTCCTGAGGGATCTCGACCGCGCCGACTTGCTTCATCCTCCGCTTACCCTCTTTCTGTTTCTCGAGAAGCTTTTTCTTGCGGGTGATATCGCCGCCATAGCACTTCGCAAGCACGTTCTTGCGCAGCGCCTTCACATTCTCCCGTGCGAGGATCGTGCTCCCGATCGCGGCTTGGATCGCGACGTCGAACATCTGCCGCGGGATCAGGCCGCGCAGCCGTGACACGAGCTCCCGGCCGCGCGCCTGCGCGCTCGCGCGATGCGCCATCGACGATAGCGCGTCCACGCGCTCGCCGTTGATCAGGATTTCGAGCTTGACCACGTCCGCAGGGAGATAGGCCTTGAAATCATAGTCGAGCGATCCGAAGCCGCGTGTCATCGACTTCAGTCGATCGAAGAAGTCGAGCACCACTTCGCTCAAGGGCAAATCGTACGACAGCATGACGTGGCGGCTGGAATACAGCAGATTGGTCTGTACGCCACGCTTCTGCGTGCACAGCGTCATCACGGCGCCGACGTAGTCCTGCGGCACGAAAATCGTCGTTGCAATGATCGGCTCGCGGATCTCCGCAATCTTGCCGGCGTCCGGCATGCGCGCCGGGTTGGACACGAGCTCTACCGAACCGTCGCGCAGCTCGACTTCGTAGACCACAGACGGCGCAGTCGTGATCAGCGCCATGCCGTACTCGCGCTCAAGGCGCTCCTGGACGATATCCATGTGCAGCAGGCCGAGAAAACCGCAGCGAAAACCGAATCCGAGCGCCTGGGAAACCTCCGGCTCGTAATGGAACGAGGCATCGTTCAGATGCAGCTTCTCGAGCGCATCGCGCAAGGCTTCGTACTGATTCGATTCCACGGGGTACAGACCCGCGAAGACCTGCGGCTTGATTTCCTTGAAGCCGGGCAGCGGGCCCGCCGCCGGCCGGTCGGCATGCGAGATCGTGTCGCCGACCTTCGCCGCACGCAGTTCCCTGATCCCGGCGACGACGAACCCGACCTCGCCCGCCGAGAGCGCTTCGCAGCTCTTCGACTTCGGCGTGAAGACGCCAATCTGGTCGCAGACATAATCGGTCTGGGTGCTCATCAGGACGATGCGTTCCTTCGGTCGCAAGGTCCCTTGGAAGATTCGGACCAGCATGACCACACCGATGTAGTTGTCGAACCAGGAGTCGATGATCAGCGCCTGCAAACGGGCGTCGGGATCCCCGACCGGCGGCGGCACGCGCGCAATGACGTACTCGAGAACCTCGCGAACCCCCTCCCCCGTCTTCGCACTCGTGCGAATCGCGTCCTTGGCGTGGATCCCGATGATGTCCTCGATCTCCTGGATTGCCTTTTCGGGATCGGACGAAGGCAGGTCGATCTTGTTGAGCACGGGAATGACCTCGACGCCCTGTTCGATCGCGGTGTAGCAGTTCGCGACCGTCTGGGCCTCGACGCCTTGCGATGCATCGACCACGAGCAATGCGCCCTCGCAGGCTGCGAGCGAGCGACTGACCTCATAGGAGAAGTCGACATGGCCCGGGGTATCGATCAGATTGAGCAGGTAGGTCTCGCCGTCTTGCGCGGCATAGTGCAGCGCGACGGTTTGCGCCTTGATCGTGATCCCCCGCTCGCGCTCCAAGTCCATCGAATCCAGGACCTGGGCGTCCATTTCGCGGTCCGACAGCCCGCCGCAGAGCTGAATGAATCGATCCGCCAGCGTCGACTTGCCGTGGTCGATGTGTGCGATGATCGAAAAATTGCGGATGCGGCTCTGAGGCATCACAAAAAAGGGTGCCGGCGGCACCCTTTTGTCTGAGCGGAGCGCTATTTTAGCGCAAGGCGCTTGCGCAGGGCGTCCTCATCGAGCCAGTAATGGCAGATTTCCTCGCCCGACGCGTCGACGAGCACCGGCACGCGCTCGCCGAAACGCGCCTCGAGCGCCGGGTCTGCGTCCACGTCGAACAGATCGAAGCCGAACGCCAGCTGCGCCTGCAAACCACGCAGCGCGGCCAGCATGTCGTCGCACAGCTGGCAGTCGCCGCGCCCATAGACGCGCAGACGCATGCCTACGCTAGCCCTTGTCTTCGAGGCCGGCGATCGTGACGAACGCGGTGTTGTCGCCGCGCTGCACTTGCAGCGTAAATACGGCGTTCTTGTCGAGTGCACCGAGCAGGCGGTTGAGCTGGGGCACGGACTTGAGCTCGGTCTGCTGCCCTCGATGCACGAACCTGAGCAGAACGTCGCCCTGTCGCACGTCCGCGCGCGCGTCCGGACGCACCTCCGTGACGAGCAGTCCGTGCGTGAGCTTCATGTCACGCTTTTGTTCCGCGGAGAGTTCCGTCACCACGATACCGAGCCGGTTCGCCGCGCCCGCGCCACTGGAGCGTTCTCCGGGCGAGACGTCGCGTGCTGCGACGCGGTCTTCCTTCAGCTCGCCAACCGTGATTTCGAGCGTCTGCGCCTCGCCTTTGCGCCAGACCTGGACGTCCAGTCGCGAACCCGGTGCAGTACCACCGACCATACGCGGCAAATCGCTCGAGGATTCGACGAGCTTGGCGCCGAATCGCGTGATGATGTCGGTTGCCCGAATGCCGGCCTTGTCCGCGGGACTTCCCTTTTCGACCGAATTGACCAGCGTGCGGTAGTTCGCCTGGAGCGCCGCCAGGTTCACATGGGCGACGGTGCTGCGGACCACGGGCTGCTAGGCTCCGCCCGGTGCCAGGTTGGCAAAGCGCGTCTGCTCGCGGAGGAAGGCCACCTTCACCGTACCGGTCGGGCCGTTGCGCTGCTTGGCCACGATCAATTCGGCGTCTTCGGCGTTCTGATCGCGCTCTTCGCCCCGTTCCGTCCCTCGTTCGTCCTCGCGGGGAACCGCCTGAAAGAGGCCGCCCTCCGGGCCGCCGCCGCGCGCTGGAAGTGCGACCTCGCGCGGGGGGAAGGGATCGATTTCCTCTCGGGCAGGACGATCCCGGCGTGGTCGTTCACCGTGCCGGGACCGGCCCTGCTGGCGCCTTCGGTCCGCAAGGCGGAGAAGGCGTTCGGCCCGGAGGCGCTCTGCAACGCCGACATCGCCCCCGAGCAGCAGTTCTCCTGCGCGACCGGGCTGTACCCCCTGTCGCGCGCCGCGGTCGATTGCGACGGCGACGGGACGATCCGCTCCGCCCGCGTTCTCGATTCGCCGTGGGACGTGGACGCGCCCCACCCCTCCTTTACGATCGCGCTCCTCCGGATGGAAGGAACGGGGCACCCGGCGCATCGGCACGTCCGCCCGCTCGAGTTCATCGCCGACGGCATGACGCACAGTCTCCTTTGGGAGAACGGGGCGGACTTCCTGCGGGACCTGGCGCGGCTGGTCGAACGGGCCGACCCCGACCTGCTCGTCACCGAGTACGGGGACGACTGGCTGCTGCCGCGGCTTCTCGCGCTGGCCGGCCGTCTCCGCGTGCCGCTTCCCCTGGGGCGGACTCCCCGAACCCCCGGCGACACTTTCGGCGTCCCGCGGAACCGCGGCGCGGGGATCGGGTCCGCCGTCCCGGGCCGCGTTCGAGGCGGACGGGAACGGTCATACGTTTCGTACGGGCGGGTGATCTTCCGCGCGGCGCCGCACACCCTCGCCGGCCGGTGGCACGTGGACGCCCGCAACTCCTTCCTCTTCGGGGAGACCGGACTGCCGGGGCTCGTCGAACTCTCCAGTCTCTCCGGCATCCCGCTGCAGCGCGTCGCCCGGACGTCGCCGGGGACCGCCATCTCCGCGATGCAGGTGGCGACCGCCCTCAAAGGGGGAATCCTCGTCCCGTACAAGAAGCGGGAGCCGGAGGCGTTCAAGAGCGGCGTGGACCTCGTCGTCACCGACAAGGGCGGGCTCGCGTTCCTTCCGCGTCCCGGGGCGCACGAGAACGTGGGGGAGCTCGACTTCGCGTCGATGTATCCGTCGCTCATGGACCGCTACAACATCTCCCCCGAGACGGTCAACTGCGCCTGCTGCCGTCCCGGCCTCCCCGTACCGGAGATCCGCGCCCACACCTGTCTCCGCCGCAGGGGGCTGGTCCCCGATACGATCGCCCCGATCCTCCTCAAGCGCCGGCTCCTGAAGGAGCGGCAGAAGGCGGCGAAGGAGCCGGAGGCCCGGGAAGGCTTCCGGAAGCGGCAGACGGCGCTCAAATGGCTCCTCGTCGTCTCCTTCGGCTTCCTCGGCTACCGGAACGCCCGCTTCGGGCGGATCGAGGCGCACGAGGCGGTCACCGCCTGGGGCAGGGAGAAACTCCTGTCCGCCAAAGAGATCGCCGAGCGGGAAGGGTTCGTCTTTCTCCACGGGCTGACGGACGCGATCTGGGTGAAAAAGGGAGACGCGGCGGCGGGGGAGTACCGCGGGCTCTCGGAGCGGATCACCGCGGAGACGGGGATGCCGATCGCGCTCGAGGGGGTCTACAAGTGGCTCGCCTTCCTGCCGTCGAAGCGGAACCGGTCCGTGGCCGTTCCCAACCGGTTCGCGGGGGCGTTCACGAGCGGAGAGATCAAGGCCCGCGGGATCGCCCTGCGCCGCTCCGACACCCCGCCGCTGGTCGCCGCGCTCCAGCGGGAACTCCTCGGGCGGATGGCGGAGGCCGGCGACCTTTCGGAGCTGCGGGCGATGTTGCCGGAGCTGCGCGAGCGCGTGGACGCCGCCGTTTCCGAACTTCGCCGCGGGAGGATCCCGATCGAGGGGTTGGCGATCGCGAGGCGCCTGTCGAAGGCCCCCGAGCGGTACGTTGCCAACACGGCCGCCGCCGCCGCGACCCGGGAGCTGTGCGGCCGCGGCGTGGACCTGCGGCCCGGGTCGAAGATCCGCTACCTTCTGGCGGACCGCGGGGGCCGCGCGATGGGGTTCCTCGACGGGACCGAGACGCCGGACGTGCCGCGGTACGAGGCGATGCTCCGTGAAGCCGCGGACGAGCTGATGAACGCATTGGGAGGATAAAACGCCGTTGCCGCGCGCGGCCTGCGGGGGCGCACCACTCCCGTACGAATTGCGCTCCCTGGGGTACCCCCTGGACAAATCACGCTTCCGGGGGCACCCCACTCCCGTACGAAATGAGCTCCCTGGGGTACCGCCGGGTCAATTCACGCTTCCGGCGGCAGTTCGGGCTCCACGCCGGTGCCGGTAAAGCGGGCGGCGATCTCCCGGAAATCCTCGGCAACTTCAAGGAAGGCGTCCAACACGTCGGGGTCGAAGTACGTCCCCCGCTTTTCGCTCATTTCCCGGACCGCCTCCTCGTGGGGGAGCGCCGGTTTGTAGACGCGGTAAGAGATGATCGCGTCGTAGGCGTCGGCCACGGCCATCAGGCGCCCCGGCAGAGGGATCGCTTCCCCGCGCAGGCCGTTCGGATACCCGGTTCCGTCCCACCGCTCGT
>Ga0210067_1000093_pt1 | contig 11163 bp, 8 predicted proteins | sample RushMan_ThreeSqB_2_FD_185559 | JGI IMG/M metagenome (GOLD analysis project Ga0210067, IMG submission 185559) | Wetland microbial communities from San Francisco Bay, California, USA, that impact long-term carbon sequestration - RushMan_ThreeSqB_D2... | ecosystem: Environmental > Aquatic > Marine >... | reverse complement strand
CCCCGCCGGTGCAGTCCTGTTTATTTCCCGGGAAACCCCTTGCTCGTCATGCAAGAGGCATACGCCTCATTGAAGGCGTTGGCGGCTGAGGTTTGCTGCTTGCCGGTTTTCCTGTCCTGCCGGCGTTCCTGCCGTTGCCTGGAGGCGCCCGCGGCCGCACCGGCCTTGGCGGCATCCTCCATTTTGTTGCGTGTGTATTCCTCGGCAACGTCATCAGGTACGTTGTCGTACTGATTCGCTTTGGAGTGTCCCACGACTGCACCGGCCATCGCCCCGGACGCCGCACCGCGTGCTCTCCCGCCCGCCTGCGACTGGGTTGTCGTTGTTGTCGGGGCGGCATTGGGATTATAGCCGGTCTGCTGTTGCGCCATGCTTTGGCATTCGGTCTGCGCCTGCTGGAGCGCGGCCTCGTCTTGTGCCGCCACCGGGTGAGTCAGTACGAAGCCGACCGCACCGATAATCATCAAAGAAACCGATCTTGAGTTGAACATGTATCACATCCTCTGATTAATCCCGCGACGTTGAGGCGATGCCTTGTCGCACCGCACGATTGTACAGCACGGTGTCAGCAACAGTTCAACATATCCCTGGTGACCACGGAAGTACACGGAAAACATGGGTTAATCTATTACTTGACACTCGCACAACATATGAACCCGATACGAACCGGGAGTGCGTTATTCAGGGAATAGCGGCCTGACCACCCTGACGGGTGATCGATATGAAGGAAAGAGTTTGAGTTGATCTGGATCAATACGCGCAACACGGAGATGTTACAAAAATGCTATCCACAGGCACCTCAAAAACCCGGGAAGCGAGTTCATTGCTGCACGGTGGTGAGTGTAGCCAACTGGTATTCGGCCAGTGACGGTTCTGGCCTCTCGCTAACAACGTACCATCGGCGTTCAACCCCTTACCGTCCAATACACAGAAGAGGATGACTTTCATGACAATCAGATCATTCATACTCATGTTCCTTATTGCATTCTTTGCCACTGGTAGCCGTGCCGCCGAGGTCAAGGTGACTGCGGATTATCTGGAGGGCAAGTGGATTCTGGGTGAGAAACAAGCTTGCGAATCCAGCGATGCCGACTACCTGATCATGCGTGGAAACGGCACCGTCGAAATGCGAAAAGGTGCGGCGGCAAGAATCGTCGGATTCTGGGAACTGGATAATGACAATCTTACACTGCATATGCTGGTGTCACCGAAGACTGCAAAGGGGCAAAACCCCTTCTATCGCGAGAGCTATCATTATCAGTACATCACCGCGAAGGTGATCGAGACGAAGCCGGATGCATTCGGCGTCATTGTGAGCACGAATGTAGAAGCCGGTGTGCAGATGCTTACAAGGTGTCCTTAAGTATACAGATTTCGACCAGATTCCATGCCGCGCAGAGCCCGGTAACACCGGTTTTAAGCCATCTGGCCATCGCCGACCCGGATGTCCCGGCCCAGGTGATACCCATGAGTGAGGGGCGTATCATCCCCGGGCACGCGCTTGCGGTGAGGTTCATGCGGGAGAGGGTGGCAGCTCCTTGGCGGTCCCGCCAGAACGACCGGAAAGCAGTCTTCGCAACCAGACTCTGGTGAAAATCGACTCCCGCACCGCCCCCCGGCGAAGGCGTTTGTCGCGGTGCAATACAAAGGCCACTGGGTATAGATCGATAATCGCGATTTCCGGTCCAAGGGTGTGTCACGTCCCTGTTGTTGCTGACCTCGGAGGAGAATTTATGAACCAGGAAAAGAAATCAGCGGACGAGTCTATCGGTCTGGATGATGAGGCAAGGGTCGTCGAGGTGCTGAAGACCTCGGTCTTCGGACTCTGGCAGGTGGTCAACAACCTCACACGTCTGCGGCCCAGTCGCCGCGAACGCTATACCGTGGCGATCTTCGGTTCGGCTCGCGTGGAACGCGACCACTGGGTGTATGAGGCGGTGCGCGACGTCAGTGCCGAGATCACGCGCATGGGTTGCGACATCGTCACCGGCGGAGGGCCCGGTCTCATGCAGGCCGCGAACGAAGGGGCGGCAAGCGCCGGTGCAGCGCGTTCGGTCGGCATCCGCATCGAACTGCCCTTCGAACAGGACGTGAATCCGTTCGTCGGCGAAGGCTACGAGCACGGCACCTTCTTCACGAGGCTGCACCACTTCACGCTGAGTTCGGACGCCTTCATCGCAGTGCCGGGTGGCATCGGCACGGTGCTCGAGGTCATGATGATCTGGCAACTCCTCCAGGTGCGAAAGCTGGGCGGCACGCCGCTGATCCTTGTCGGTTCGATGTGGCAGGGTCTGCTGGACTGGTGCCGCGCGTCGATGCTGCGCCCGGGTTTCGAGCTTGCGAGCCCGCCCGACTTCGAGATCCCCCACTGCGTCACGACCGGCCCCGAGGTCATGGCGATACTGCGCGCACATCACAGTGACTGGCAGCGGCGAGCGCATGCAGATACGGGGCAAGGCTAACAGGGTATCCTGCCCTAACGATTCAGGAGCAACGTTTTTGACCGCGACTCGAGATGAACGAATGATTGGCCACGAACGCACATGGCACTGCCCCGGCACGAAATATCCAAGGCCATCTCGGTCGCCGCCTTCACGGCCTGGATGTTCATAGGTGTGTTTTCCGAGGCGCTGCTATGGGCACTGTTTTACCTGTACAGCTCCGGGATAAGCGCACTTCCCGATCTGGAAACGGCGCTCTATTTCTCCATGGTGACATTCACCAGTGTCGGTTACGGCGACGTGGTTCTCACCGGGCCCTGGCGCATACTGGCTTCGATAGAAGCCGCCAACGGGGTTATTATTTTTGGCTGGACCACCGCGCTGATCTTCTATCATATGCAGACGGTGTATGCACGGAAGTGACACGGTGCATTGTCGGCAAACCCTCCTGATCTGCTTTGTTTTTAATATGGGAATCAGACAGGTACGCATCTCCGGGTAGCCACAGCCCTTGCGTTCATGGCAAGCTTACCCGTCTGGGTGGATAGCTCGGAGGGCTCTTTGATGGCTGAGTCCCGGGAGAATGCAATGGGATCGACAGGCAACATGTCCAGGTTTCTCCGCCTGCCGGTATTGCAGGGCATAGTGCCGATTACGCCAGCCCGGATCCCGGCTGAGATCATCGCCGGCATCACGCTCGCGGCGCTCGCCATCCCCGAAGTGATGGGCTATACCAAGATCTCCGGCACACCGGTGATCACGGGCCTGTACACCATCCTCATTCCCATGGCGCTGTTCGCCGTGTTCGGCTCCTCCCGGCACCTGGTGGTCGGCGCCGATTCGGCGACAGCGGCCATTCTCGCCGCCGCGCTTGCGGGCGTCGCAGCCACCGGTTCCGATAAGTACGTGGCGCTTGCCGCGGTGCTTGCCTTCATGTCCGCGGGGTTTCTGCTGCTGGCGCGCCTTATCGGCCTGGGCTTCATGGCGGACTTCCTGTCGCGCACGGTGCTGGTCGGTTTCCTGACCGGGGTCGGTATCCAGGTCGCGCTGGGCGAGATTTCCGGCATGCTGGGTCTGAAGGGCGGCGGACACGGAACCGTGGAAAAGATCTGGAACGATCTTCAGCAGATCGAACAGGCCAACTTCAGGGCGCTGGTCGTCGCGCTCAGCGTGCTGGTGGTGATCGTCGGTTCCAAGACACTCTCGAAGAAGATACCGGGGGCACTGATCGCCGTGATCGGCGCCATCGTCGCGAGCTGGGCGCTTGATCTCGGACAGCAGGTGCAGGTGCTCGGCGCGGTGCCGGGCGGCCTGCCGCATATCGGGCTGCCGAAGGTCAACTGGAGCTGGGAACTCATCGGGAACCTGGTGCCCACCGCATTTGCCATGTTCGTGGTCATCCTGTCACAGAGTGCCGCGACCTCGCGCGCCTATGCCGCACGCTACAACGAGCGTTTCAGCGAGAATACCGACCTCGTCGGTCTCGCGCTGGCCAATATCGGCGCCGGCCTGTCCGGTACCTTCGTCGTCAACGGCAGCCCGACGAAAACCCAGATGGTCGACAGTGCCGGCGGACGTACCCAGCTCTCGCTGATTGTCACGACGCTCATCGTGCTGCTGGTGCTGCTGTTTCTCACCGCGCCGCTGGCCTACATGCCCGAGGCGGTGCTGTCGGCCGTCGTATTCCTGATCGGTGTCGACCTGATCGACCTCAGGGGCATGCGCCGCATCTACGCCCAGCGGCGCTCGGAATTCTGGGTGGCGCTGATCACCACGCTGATGGTCGTCTTCGTTGGCGTCGAACAGGGCATTCTGCTCGCCATTGCACTGTCGCTGATCGATCACACCCGGCGCGGCTATCGACCGAAGAATGTCGTACTGCTGCCGGCCGAGTCGGGCACGTGGCGCGCCATGCCGGTGGCGAGCGGCGCCCAGGCAGTACCCGGACTGCTCATCTACCGGTTCACCCACAGCATGTACTACGCGAATGCCCAGTTGCTCTCGGAGGAAGTCTCCGAACTCGTTAACAGTGCGCAGCCGCCACTGCGCTGGTTCTGCATCGATGCCTCGGCGGTCGATGATGTGGACTATTCGGCGGCAGAGACGCTGCGGTCGATTTTCCCCTTGTTGAAGGAGAAAGGGGTACGGCTGGTCGTCGCGCAGGTCATGGAGGACGTCAAAGCGCTGAGTCGCTACCAACTCGATCAGCTTTTCGGCAAGGATGCCTTCTACGAAACCCTGGCGGATGTCGTGAACGATTACCGGCAGCAAACGGGTGCGCAGGCCGGACCGTTTTAACGAGCCGGCACTTCCCTGTGCGGGCTCGTCTGGATTTCCGGGAGAATTACTTGCTGGTTTCCGGTGAGGCCGGTTGTGCGGGTGCGGCCACCGGGGGAGCGTAGCCATACGGAGCACCCCAGGCGCCCGGATAGCCGCCGTAACCATAGGGACCACCGTAGCCATAGTATGGATAGCCATAGCCATAGCCGTAGCCACGTCCATAGCCGCGCCCATAGCCACGTCCGTAGCCACTGCCGTGACCACCACCGCTCATGCTGAAGTCGAAATCACCGGAACCGTCGCCCCAGCCGTCACCCCAACCGCTACCGTCATTACCCCAGCCATTGCTCCAGGGACCACCACCGCCCCAGGGACCACCCCACCAGGCCTGGGCTGAGGTGAAAGGGATGGCCATGGCGCCGGCAATAGCGGTGGCACACAATGTCTTGGTCAGTTTATTCATATCTGCATCTCCTCATATCGTTGCGTATGCAAAGTACAGCAAGCCGCGTGACCACGTGACTTGCAATTATCAACGGAGGGAGACGCACGCAGTCGATTCAAAAAACACCCATGGGACATCCAGCCCATAGCCTTAACGACATAGTTGTACCCCACCTCCACAGAAAATTGTAGCAAATCGTAGCTCTTATGGAATCACGAAATTTCGCATTTTCCGGGCACCCTACAAGGAGCCTGGGACGGGCTACCTCAGCCATCTGATTGGCATATACTTCACTATATAACGAAGCACCAATCCAGCCACCTGGGGAGTAACGGTTCAATATGTCCAGGCACGGGCTGATTAACGTTCTGGTGTACCGTGTCCAGGCGTTTTACCCCTACCATGCCAGGGATGAGCTGTAGGTTTGAGGGCTCAATGATCTGTGCTCTGTAGCAGGCGATGACCCTCGCATCCGCCCGTTCATCGCGGGCACAGCGATTATCGCAAGGTGCAAAGAACGAAAAGTGAATAGAAAAAAACAATTACAGCGATGAACGACAATATCTCACACAACCAGCGAAGGGCTTACCTGACGGTAGTGACCATCTGGTTAATCCTCCTCATTGCGTTGATGTCATCGATTCTGGCATTTGATCTGCAACGGGCCAGAACCCACTTTTTTGAGGAAGTCCATCAGTTCTACCAGAAAGCCAATGACAGAGTGGATATCATCGAGTCGGTCCTGGAAGGCTTTGCCGCAATGGTCAGTGTTACCAATTATACGGGCAGGGAGCGCATTCGCAGCTACGCTCAGAAGATGCTTGAACAGTACCCCTATATCTTCATGTTCGAGATCGTTGAAAAAGTACCCCATGACCAGATCAATTCATTCATCGAGTACTACCGTCATAATTATTACCCTGATTTTGAAATAAAAGGCTTTAGTTACCAGTCGGATCGCCAGTGGCAGCCAATCAGTGACGCCCCCTACCACCTGCCCATTGTATTCATGGAGCCGTTTCCGGAGGAATCACGAAAGGTCATGGGCCTGGATATCAGTTCGAACGGATTTTTCATGCAGGCATTGCGCGAATCCGAGCTGAAGAATCGTTCAGTAGCCAGCGACCCCTTTAAACTGATAGAAGGGTATCAGGCATATATAATCCAGCGACCAATACCAGTCACCGATAACCAAATGCAGTTCCGTTCCAGTAAAAGCGGCGCGGATATCGAGTTTGCCGTGTTAGTTATCCGGACAGATACGTTAATGGACAAAAAGCCGCAATTGCTGCCGGGCATGCGCGAACTGTTATACAAATCAACATACAGTGAGACGGATCCCGCGGGCTACTTGCAACAGCAAGTGGCACCGGCGGCAAGCTGGCTGGAAACGAAATTATTCCCGCACCTGCGTGCAAGCATGAAGCTGGACTCTGCAAGTCAGCCCTTCGCATTACTGGTAGAGCAACAGCTGGGCTGGGGAATGATTAGCTGGGGCAAGCTGGGATTTTCCTTATTGGCTGCTCTTTTTACATTCGGCGTGATGTTGGCCTATGCAAGACTTTATTTTCGCAATGAAATGGCGCGGTCAGAACGTTATTTGCAAATTTCCAGGGCAATGATCATTGGCCTGGATCGCAATGGCGCCGTCAATTTAATCAACCGCCGGGGATGCGAGATCCTCGGTTATAGCAAGAAGGAAATACTGGGACGGAACTGGTTTGAAGCCGTGGTTCCGGATCAAAGCCGGGATGAGGTATACAGGAACTTCCTCAAAATTATCGCAGGCGAAATAGAGCCATTGAGAAGATATGAGAGCTGTATTCATACAAAAAACGGGGTAACTCGTTACATTGACTGGAATAACGATATTGAGACAAACCGGAAGGGAATGATAATCGGTACATTATCTTCCGGCCAGGATATTACCGAGCGCAAACGTGTAGAGAAAAAAGCGCAACGCCAACAGCGGGACATGGCGCACATCATGCGGATCAGCACCATGGGAGAGATGGCAACGGGTATGGCGCATGAATTGAATCAGCCACTGACAGCATTAGTCAGTTATTGTGGAACGGCAGAGACACTGGTTAATGCGTTGCCTGAACCACCGCAGGAACTCGGCGAAATATTGTCGCGCGCCACGGAACAGGCTCATCGCGCCGGCGATATCATTCGGCATCTGCGTGAATTTGTCAGCAAGAAAGATGAAAATATCGAACTCTTTGATCTCGACCACACCATTAAGGACATCATTACATTCCTTAAATGGGAAATACAGGAAAGTGACGTCAATGTCGAATTTCGCGCGGGCGGCCAATCATGCAGGATACGAGCGCGCAGGATTCAGATTGAACAGGTTTTGATCAACCTGTTGAAGAACAGCCTGGAAGCAATCAGGGATGGAAATATAGTGAACGGTAAAGTGGTCATAACTTCCTGTCTGAAAGCAAATGACATGATCGAAGTAAGCGTTACCGATAACGGGCCAGGAATTGATTCATCAATTGCCAACAAGCTCTTTCACCAGTTCCAGACAACAAAGAAATCAGGCATGGGAATCGGGCTATCTAGCAGTCGAACAATAATCGAGGCCCATGGCGGAAAACTATGGTTCGACAAAAATTATCAGAACGGAACTTTATTTGGTTTTATACTTCATACTACCGTATAAAGCTGCCGCTTCTAAACCTGATCAGAACTCAACGGGACAGCAACGATTCCAGTGAAAATTTGTTGCTACGTTGCGAGAAAATGACATGAGCTTCACCGAACGCTTTCACCAGGCCCGCCGGAGGACAATACTGAGATCCGGCAAGTCACTGATTCGTTTGATGAGCCGTATTATCGCCAGCCAATCCCTGATCGGTGATACACCGGTATTCGACAAGTCGGTATTCCCCTGGATCACGGACTTCGAGACCGACTGGAAGAAGATCCGCACCGAACTGGAAGAGGTGCTGCGCAGTCGCGACGAACTGCCCTCGTTTCACGAACTCTCGCCGGACCAGTACCGCATCTCAAAAGGCGACAACTGGAAGACCTTCGTGTTCTATGTCTTCGGTGAGCGCTTCGACCCTAACTGCACACGTTGCCCGGAAACCGCCCATCTGCTGGAGCGTGTGCCACATATCCGCAATGCCTGGTTCTCCATCCTGTCGCCACGCTACCGCATACCTCCCCACAAGGGCCCGACCAACGGCATCATCCGTATCCATTTGGGCCTGATCGTACCCCGGGACAGCGAGCACTGCCGCATCCGCGTCGACAAGGAGGTGTTCGGCTGGGAGGAAGGCAAGTGTGTCGTGTTCGACGACTATTTCGAACACGAGGTGTGGAACGACACCGACGAGCAACGCGTGGTGCTGTTCTTCGACGTCGACCGTCCGCTGCGTCCGCTGGGCAGACTGGCCAACACGCTGCTCCTCGCCGGCATCCGGCGCAGCCCCTACGTCAGGGATGCGCGCAAGAACATGCTGGCCTGGGAGGAGCGCTCCCGTGCGAAGGAAAAGCCACGGCGCGCCGCCTGACTCTCTGACCTGGAATGCGTACATTCCACAGGGCTAGCCACGGGACAAGGTAGATAACAACAGCCCGCATCGGGGGTACTGACCACACGGCGATGCCGTTCAGGCTGTTACTCGTTTATACTTCATTTCTTCCTTTCCCTTGACGTTAATAAATACCCATCAATCATGCCGAATTACACCCCGAACGCCATCACTCCGCATCCGAAATTGACCGAATTGCCCCCGCTGGCAATGGACAAGAAAACCCTCGATGAGGATTTCCTGCGCTACTACAACCGTACCCTGGGCAGAGACAAGCAGCACTGCACCGATCACTATCTGTACGAAGCGCTCGCCTACACGGTGCGCGACCGGCTCATGGAACGCTGGAAGGAGACCCGCTTCGCCTACGAGGAGCAGAATGCAAGGCGCACCTGCTACCTGTCGCTGGAGTTTCTCATGGGACGGGCGTTGAGCAACGCCATGCTCAATCTGGGCATTACCGAGGCGGTCACCCAACTGCTCTACGACTACGGGATGAAGCTGGAAGAGGTCGAAGCCGCCGAGCATGACGCCGGTCTGGGTAATGGCGGCCTCGGGCGCCTCGCGGCCTGCTTTCTCGACAGTTGCGCGACGCTGCAATTGCCCGTGCTGGGTTACGGTCTGCGCTATGAGTACGGCATGTTCCGCCAGGAAGTGATCAACGGCTACCAGATCGAGGAGCCGGATCACTGGCTGCGCGACGGCAACCCATGGGAGCTGGAACGACCCGAGTACACCCTGCGCGTGCACTTTGGCGGTCGCACCGAATTCTACCGGGATGAAAATAACGATTTGCGGGTGCGCTGGGTAGACACGAGCGATGTGCTGGCGGTGCCTTACGACATTCCGGTGCCGGGTTATCGCAATAACACCGTGAACAGCCTGCGGTTGTGGAAGTCCACCGCCACCGACGAGTTTGACCTGGATGAATTCAACGCCGGTGATTATACCGAAGCGGTCGCGTCCAAGAACAATGCCGAACATATCACCATGGTGCTGTACCCCAACGATGCCAGCGAGAACGGCAAGGAATTGCGCCTGCGCCAGCAGTATTTCCTGGCCTCCGCCAGCATCAAGGACGTGCTGCGCCGCTGGAAACGTCTGTACGGCAGGAATTTCGACGCGCTCGCCGAAAAGCACTGTTTCCAGCTGAACGACACCCATCCGAGTATCGCCGTTGCCGAGCTGATGCGTCTGCTGGTCGATCAGCACCGGATCGGCTGGGACGCAGCCTGGGCCATGGTCACCCGTTCCATGGCCTATACAAACCACACGCTGTTACCCGAGGCGCTGGAAAAGTGGCCGGTGCACATGTTCAGATCGCTGCTGCCGCGGCTGCTGGATATCATCTACGAGATCAATGCCCGCTTCCTCGCCGAAGTGTCGCTGCGCTGGCCGGGCGATATCGATCGCCAGCGGCGCATGTCGATCATCGAGGAAGGCGATACGCCGATGGTGCGCATGGCCTACCTCGCCATCGTCGGCAGTTTCTCGGTCAACGGCGTCGCCGAACTGCATTCACGGCTGCTGAAGGAAGGGCTGTTCCGTGATTTCTACGAACTCTGGCCGCACAAGTTCAACAACAAGACCAACGGCGTCACCCAGCGGCGCTGGCTTACGATGTGCAACCCCGGACTCTCCGGATTGATCAGCGAGCACATCGGAGAAGGCTGGATCACTCAGCTCGACCAGCTGCGCAAACTGGCCCCGTGCGTCGAGGACACGGCGTTCCGGCAGCGCTGGCGCGCAGTCAAACTGGTCAACAAGCAACGCCTGGCCAACATGGTCGCGCGCGATTGCGGCGTCACCTTCGAGACCTCGGCGCTGTTCGACGTACAGGTCAAGCGCATACACGAGTACAAGCGCCAGCTGCTGAACGCCCTGCATATCGTCCACCTGTACAACCGCATCAAGCGTGGCGACACTGCCGACTGGACCCGGCGCTGCGTGCTGATCGGCGGCAAGGCGGCGCCCGGTTACGCCATTGCCAAGAGCATCATCAAGCTGATCAGCAATATCGCCAGGGTGGTCAATTCCGATCCCGACGTGGGTGATCTGCTCAAAGTGGCGTTTCTGCCCAATTACCGGGTCTCGGCGATGGAAGTCATCTGCACCGGCGCCGACCTGTCGGAACAAATATCGACCGCCGGCAAGGAGGCCTCGGGCACCGGCAATATGAAGTTCATGATGAATGGCGCCATCACCATCGGGACGCTCGATGGGGCCAACATCGAGATTCTGGAAGAAGTCGGCGAGAAAAATTTCTTCCTTTTCGGTCTGACTGCCGAGCAGGTGGCAGAGACCCGTCTGGATTACCGCCCCTGGGAACTCATCGCTGCCGACGAGGACCTGAACGCCGTCATGCAACTGTTGCAAAGCGGGCACTTCAACCAGTTCGAAAGACACCAGTTCGACGGCATATTTGCCTCCATTACCAGTGCGCACG
>Ga0210067_1000092_pt1 | contig 11174 bp, 11 predicted proteins | sample RushMan_ThreeSqB_2_FD_185559 | JGI IMG/M metagenome (GOLD analysis project Ga0210067, IMG submission 185559) | Wetland microbial communities from San Francisco Bay, California, USA, that impact long-term carbon sequestration - RushMan_ThreeSqB_D2... | ecosystem: Environmental > Aquatic > Marine... | reverse complement strand
TGACGCTCGACGAGGGCGCGGCGAACGCGGCGAGGCCCGCCGTGGACGCGGCGGCGAAGAGCAGCGGCGTGAAGGTCGTGCCGAGCAGCCACCGCGCGGCAACGGTCAGTCACGCCGGGAGCGTGGTGAGCGTGGCGAACGTGGAGAGCGTGGAGAGCGTGGAGAACGCGGTGGTCGCGGCGGCGAGCGCGGGCGTGAAGCGCCGCAGGCCGAGGCACAGGTCGCCGAGGCGGTCGCCGAATCGCAGACCGCTGCAGCGAGCCCCGCGCGCGAGGGCGAGGAGCCGCGCCGCGGGCGGCGCAATCGGCGCGATCGCCAGCGCGGGCGGCGTTCGGTCGAAGCGCAGACCGCGGGTAGCGAGCAGCCGAGCCAACCCGCTACCGGCGAGGCCGAGTCTCCTGCCTTGAGCGCGATGCCGACCGAGCCATTGGGTGCACCCCCGATCGTTGAGACCCATGCGTTCGCGGTTCCATCGGCGAGTACGTCAGACGAGATGCCTGTCGAGCCGGAAACGGTTGCACGTGCAGAACGCGCGCCGTCCGAGACGCGCAAAGCAGCACCCGAAGCCGGCGCGTCGCTCGGCTCATTCGAACCGTCTGCGCGCGAGGCCGAAGAACCCGTTGCGAAAGTCATTGCCGAGGCGACGACCATTGCGGATGCAGGGCAGCCGGTCACCTCGGCGATCCCGACCCCGGACGTCGCGATCGAGCGCATCGAACCCGCGCAGCGCTTCGAGGTTCCGAAGTCCCCCGCCCCGCGGCGGCTTGAACCGTCCGCGGCGGCCGTCGATGTCAGGGTTTCCCTGAACGACGCCGGGCTGGAGCTCGTCGAGACGGATCCGTCTAAGACTGCGAGTACCCAGGCAGAACCGGAACCGGTCAAGCTTGGACGCGCACGATCCGAGCGTCACCGCCCGGCCGAAGAAGACCTGGTCCAGATCGAAACGCGCAAGTAGTCGGCCAGCGCCCGGGCCGCGGCCGGGACGGCGTCAGTCCCGGCCCGCCTTCTCCAGGCTGCGCAGCAGGCCCATCGCAGCCAGCTCGATCATGTCGAGCACGCGTTCGAAGCCCGCTTCACCGCCGTAATAGGGATCGGGCACGTCCGGTCCGGGCGAGGGCCGCGCATACGCCATGAAGAGCTCCAGGCCTTCGTAGCCTGCCGGCGCCTGGCGGCGCAGGATCGCCAAATGCCCACGGTCCATCGCGAGGATGCGATCGAAGGTGGCGAAGTCACGCTGCGTGACCTGGCGCGCGCGCAGCGCGCTCAAATCGTAGCCGCGCCGGCGCGCGTGTGCCTGGGCACGTGCATCCGGCGCCTCGCCAACGTGGTAGTCATGGGTGCCTGCCGAATCGACGCGCAGCTGCGTCGCCAGGCCGGCGGCGCGCGCCATGTGCAGGAACACGCCGTGTGCGGTCGGCGAGCGGCAGATGTTGCCGGTGCACACGAACAAGACGCCGCTCGAACTCACCCGCCACGCCCCACGCGGTCTACTCCGAGGCGAGCGATACGCCGAACGCTCGCCTTTTCACGTCGGCCAGCTTGTCGCGCAATGCGGCGGCCTGCTCGAATTCGAGGTTCTTCGCGTGCTCGAGCATGCGCTTCTCGAGCGTCCGGATCTCGCGCGCGAGCTGTTTTTCGCCCATTGCCTCGTAGCGCGCGCCCTCCTCCGCCGCGCGCAACTCGGCGCTCAGCTGCTCGGTGTCGTACACCCCGTCGATCAGATCCTTGATTCTCTTGGAAACGCCCTTCGGCGTGATGCCGTGTGCGGTGTTGAACGCCAGCTGTTTGGCGCGCCGGCGCTCGGTTTCCCCGATGGCCCTGCGCATCGATTCGGTCATCACATCCGCGTACAGGATGGCGCTGCCGTTGATATGGCGCGCCGCACGTCCGATGGTCTGGATGAGCGAGCGCTCCGAGCGCAGAAAGCCCTCCTTGTCTGCATCCAGAATGCTCACCAGCGACACCTCGGGAAGGTCGAGTCCCTCGCGCAACAGGTTGATGCCGACGAGCACGTCGAACTCGCCCAACCGCAGGTCGCGGATGATCTCGACCCGCTCGACGGTGTCGACCTCCGAGTGCAGGTAACGGACCCGGACGCCGTGCTCGGCGAGGTATTCGGTGAGCTCCTCGGCCATGCGCTTGGTGAGCGTCGTCACCAGGACGCGCTCGTTCTTCGCCACGCGCAACGAGATCTCCGACATGAGGTCGTCGACCTGGTTGCGCGCAGGCCGCACCTCGACCTGCGGATCGATCAGCCCCGTCGGGCGCACGACCTGCTCGACCACCTGGGCGGACCGTGCGGCCTCGTAGGCCGCCGGCGTCGCCGACACGAACATCGTCTGGCGCACCACGTGCTCGAACTCGTCGAAGCGCAGCGGCCGGTTGTCGAGCGCCGAGGGCAGCCGGAAGCCGTACTCGACCAGGTTTTCCTTGCGTGAGCGGTCGCCCCGGTACATGCCGCCGAGCTGGCCGATCGTCACGTGGCTCTCGTCGATGAACATCAGCGCATCCGGCGGCAGATAGTCGATCAGCGTCGGCGGCGGCTCGCCGGGCTGGCGACCCGACAGGTGGCGCGAATAGTTCTCGATCCCCTTGCAGAAGCCGAGCTCGGCGAGCATCTCGAGGTCGAAGCGCGTGCGCTGCTCGATGCGCTGCGCCTCGACCAGGCGCCCGGCGTGCTGGAAGAACGCGATCCGCTCCGCGAGCTCGCCCTTGATCGCCTCGATCGCGCGCAGGGTCGTCTCGCGCGGCGTGACGTAATGGCTCGAGGGGTAGACGGTAAAGCGCGCGATTCTGTGGAGCACCCGCCCGGTGAGCGGATCGAAGATCTGCAGTTGCTCGAGTTCGTCATCGAACAGCGATATCCGCACGGCGTGCTCCGCGTGCTCCGCGGGGAACACGTCGATGACGTCGCCGCGCACGCGAAACGTGCCGCGCCGGAAGTCGAGGTCGTTGCGCTCGTACTGCATCGCGACCAGACGCGCCAGGACGTCGCGCTGCGACAGCTTCTCGCCCTCGCGCAGATGCAGGATCATGCCGTGGTACTCGGACGGATCGCCGATGCCGTAGATCGCCGACACGGTCGCCACAATCACCACGTCGCGGCGCTCCATCAGCGACTTGGTCGCCGACAGGCGCATCTGCTCGATGTGCTCGTTGATCGACGAGTCCTTCTCGATGTACAGGTCGCGTGCCGGTACGTAGGCTTCCGGCTGGTAGTAGTCGTAGTACGAGACGAAATACTCGACCGCGTTCTCCGGAAAGAATTCGCGGAACTCGGAATACAGCTGCGCCGCCAGCGTCTTGTTGGGCGCGAGAACCATCGCCGGCCGACCGAGGCGGGCGATGACGTTCGCCATCGTATAGGTCTTGCCCGACCCGGTGACGCCGAGCAGGGTCTGGAAGGCAAGGCCGTCCTTCACTCCTGCGATCAGCTTGTCGATCGCCTCGGGCTGATCGCCCGCCGGCAGGTAGGGCTCGTGCAGCCGGAACGGGCTGTCGGGGAACGCGAGCGTGACGACATTGCGCGCGACGCCGCGTGCGTCGGCTCGAGGTCTGGAGGGCGCGTCGGTCGACATGGGCAAAATGACGATTTTCCCATAGCGCGGCGGTGGCGCGCTATGCCGCGCATCGCTCAGGCGCGCCAGCGCAGCAAAAAGCGCTCCGCGCGACCGATCAGCCAGCCGACGACGAGCCCCAAGACCGACAGGATCGCGACACCGGCGATCAACTGGTCGGTCGCCATCAGGTTTCCCGCCATCAGGATGTAGGCGCCGACGCCGAATTCGGCGGCGATCATCTCGGCGGCGACCAGCAGGATGATCGCAATCGATGCCGTGATGCGGAACCCCGACAGCATCGCGGGCAAGGCACCGGGCAGGATGATCTTGCGCACGATAGAAGTCCAGCTCAGACCGAAGGACTGCCCCATGCGTACCAGTCCGCGATCGACGTTGTCGATGCCGCCGTAGACCGCGATCACCGTGGGGAAGAACACGCCGAAAAAGATCGTCGCGACCTTCGATTCCTCGCCGATGCCGAACCAGATGATGAACAGCGGCAGCAGCGCAATTTTTGGAATCGGAAAGATCGCCGAGACCAGCGGTACGACACCGGCGCGCGCAAGCGAGAACAGCCCCGCGGCAACGCCGACCGCGACGCCAAGCAGGGTGCCCAGGCACCAGCCGAGCACGAGCCGCTGGAGCGAGGCGCCCAGATGCTTGAACAGGAGCCCGCTGTCGAACAGGTCCCGCAGCGCCGCCAGCGCAGCCGATGGCGCGGGCAGAACGAGCGCGCTGATCCAGCCCAGACGCGAGCCGATCTCCCAGAAAACCAGCAGGATGACAAACACCAGCGGCCCGACGACGCCCACCGGGCGGGGCGCGAAGCCGCCCCCGCGGAAGCCAACCGGTCGTGCGGGCGCCCGGCCCTCAGGCATCGGCCAGCTCCTGGTCCGCGGCCAGCGCCTCCTCCCGCAGGAGGGTCCACAGTCGATCTTGCAGCGATTCGAGCGCGCCACGATGGGCCACGCTGCGCCCGGCCAGCGGCAGATCGATGTCGACAACCTCGCGAATCCGGCCCGGGCGGCGCGAGAGCACGATCACCTTGTGCCCGAGGCGCACCGCTTCGCCCAGGTTGTGCGTGACGTAGCAGGCCGTGAAGGGCTCGCGCGACCAGAGCTCGACCAGGTCGTCCATCAGCAGCTCGCGGGTCTGGCTGTCGAGCGCAGACAGTGGCTCGTCCATCAGCAGGCAGGCGGGATTCACGCTCAGCGCGCGCGCGATCGCGACCCGCTGCTTCATCCCCCCGGAGAGCTGGCGCGGATACGCATCGCCGAACTCGCTCAGCTTGGTCCGCCGCAGCACGTCGTCGATGATCGCGCCACGCGCGCTCTGCGCGAGCGGCTGGTCCTCCAGCACGAGGCTGACGTTGCCGCGCACCGTGCGCCAGGGCAGCAGCGCGAAGTCCTGGAAAATGTAGGTCAGCGGGTTGCGCGAGTCGGGCGGCGGCTCGCCGATCTGCAGCACCACGCCCCCGCTCGGCTGCTCGAGGCCGCCGATGAGTCGCAGCAGGGTCGACTTGCCGCAGCCCGAGGGCCCAATGATGCAGACGATGTGGCCCTGCGAGATCGTGAAGTCGATGTCGTCCAGGACCTCGACCGCGCCGTAGCGGTGGCTGACGTGGCTGAGGTGCAGGTCCATCCCGATGCGTCGCGACCGGTGCTGCGCGGCTGCGCCGCGCGGCTCAGAACGTCACTTCGGCACGTTGAACATGTCGGCGTAGCCGGTCGCGATCAAGTCCTGGTAGCCGAGCTTCGACTTGACCAGCCCCTGCGCCTTGAACCACTCCAGCTGCCGCTTTACGTCGCCCACGTCCAGCGCGGCGCCTTCGTTCATGTAGACCGCGCCGGCCTTGATCCCCGGCGCCGCCTTCTCGTACGGCTGGTCGGCATACACGTACTTGTGGATCAGCTTGACCATCGCCTCGGTCGCCGCCGGGTCCTTCTTCTCGTTTAGCATGACTGCCCGGTAGTCCGCGATCCCTTTCTTGTACGCGCGCATGAAGCGCTTGACCTGAACCTGGCGCTCGGTGGTGTTCCGGGTCGAGGTGAAGATGGTGGTGACCTGGTAGGGTCCGAGATCGCTCATCCAGCCGATGATCCTGGCGGCCTTCGCCTTGTCGAGCGGGATCGCGACATGCGGCACCATCTCCATGGCGTCGACCTGGCCGGATTTCACCGCGCCGATCATCGAGCCCACCTTCTGCAGGGGCTTGAGGCTGACATCGCCCATCGTGAAGCCGTATTTCGCGGCGATCATGCCGGTCATGTAATGGAACGAGGAGCCGACCTGGGTGAGCGCCACCGAGTGGCCCTTGATCTTCGCCGGCTTGGTCAATCCGGCGGCATAGGCCTTGTTCGAGGCCATGATCGCCATGCCCTTGTAGCCCTTCTTCTCGGCGAACAGGCCGCCGACGATCTTCACCGCCCCTTTGTCTGCGAGGTTGAAGTAGCCGCCGGTCAGCGCCGTGACACCGAAATCGATGTCGCCGGATGCGATCGCCACCGCGACCGGCTGGGCCGCCTGGAAGAATTTGAGCTCGACGTCGAGGCCTTCGGCCTTGAAGTAGCCGCGCTCGTAGGCGATGAACGTCGGCGCATGCGAGGTAAAGCGCAGCGCGCCGACGGTGATCTTCTCCTGTGCCGACACGCTGCCGGCCGTCGCACAGGCCGCCGCAACGGCCACGCATGCTGCGGCACGGCCAAAACGCTTGCAAACTTGCATGTTCTCCTCCTCCAGTCCGGACGAACGATTCGTGGGGTTTCGCGGTCGGCGGCGCAAACGCCCGCTGATGGCTTGCGATCGCGGATTCTCCCACACAGACCCCATAGGTAGAATATCGAGTTCACCCATCCGCCCTATCCATGACCGACTCGATCCTCTCCCGCGTCCAGATGGCGCCGCGCGACCCCATCCTCGGCGTCACCGAGGCGTTCAACGCCGATCCCAATCCGAACAAGGTCAACCTCGGGGTCGGCGTGTACACCGACGACGCCGGCAAGGTGCCGCTGCTCGAGTGCGTCAAGCGCGCCGAGAAGCTGCGCATGGAGACTGCGCCGCACCGCGGTTATCTGCCGATCGACGGCTTGGCCGCCTATGACCGCGCGGTCCAGGCGCTGGTGTTCGGCGCCGATTCGGGCGCCGTGCACGACAAGCGCATCGTGACCGTGCAGGCACTCGGCGGCACCGGCGGCCTGCGGGTCGGCGCCGACTTCCTGCGGCGCGTTGACGGCAGCGCCAAGGTTTGGATCAGCAATCCGAGCTGGGAAAACCATCGCGCGCTGTTCGAGGCCGCCGGCTTCGCGGTCGAGGCGTACCCGTACTACGACGCCAAAACCCATGGACTGGACTTCGCGGGGATGACCGCTGCCCTCGAAGCCCTGCCTGCGGGCGCCATCGTGGTCCTGCACGCCTGCTGCCACAATCCGACCGGGGTCGACCTCGACGCCGGGCAATGGGCACGGGTGCTCGAGATCGTGAAGAAACGCGGCCTCGTTCCGTTTCTCGACCTCGCCTACCAGGGCTTCGGCGACGGCATCGATGCCGACGGCGCCGTGGTGCGGCGTTTTGCGCAAGCGATGTCGCCGGTGTTCGTCGCGAGCTCGTTTTCGAAGTCGTTCTCGCTCTACGGCGAGCGCGCCGGTGCGCTCAGCATCCTCACCGCGAGCCCAGACGAGGCCGCGCGCGTGCTGAGCCAGCTCAAGCGCGTGGTGCGCGCCAACTACTCCAATCCGCCGACGCACGGCGGCCAGGTCGTCACCACCGTGCTGACCACGCCCGAGCTGCGCGCGCTGTGGCAAAAGGAGCTCGGCGCCATGCGCGAGCGCATCAAGGCGATGCGCAAGGCACTGGTCGAGAGCATCCACGCAAGCGCGCCGGGCGCCGATTTCGGCTTCATCCTCGCGCAGCGCGGCATGTTTTCGTATACCGGCCTGAGCAAGGCCCAGGTGGATCGCCTGCGCGAGGAATTCTCGATCTACGCGATCGACACCGGGCGCATCTGCGTCGCGGCGCTGAATACGGCGAACGTGAAGATCGTCGCCGAGGCGATCGCCAAGGTCATCCGCTAGGCCGCACGCCTCGCGCGGTAAGCGTTGAGGGAATCGGCCCGCTCGTATAAAATCGCCGGCTTCGCGTGTTCCCGCGATTCCCCGATAGCTCAGTCGGTAGAGCGACGGACTGTTAATCCGCAGGTCGTAGGTTCGAGCCCTACTCGGGGAGCCACCCCTCATGCACGAAGGCCCGCGTTACGCGGGCCTTTTCGTTCGACGCGCTCGGGACGCTAGCGCCCCCTGCGCCACTCCCACGGTGCCACGGGATTCTTGTCCGCCCACAGCCCGCGCCCGCCTTCGCGCGCCGTCTTCTCCTCGGCCGCGTAGCGCGCACGATCGTCGGGAGACTGCTCCAGCTCGTAGCGCCGATACCACCAGGCCATGCCGCCGGAAATCTGCGCCAGGCCGACATCGATCGTCCGCGCGCAGCTCTCGCAATCGGTGGGCCGAGCCCAGACTTTGCACACCACGCTGGTGCGGTGATCGAGCTTCGGGCATTCGGCGCGCACATCGCCGACGGACACCAGCTTCGCCAGGTACTCGCGCGCTTGCCGCCCGTGCGGCTGAGCGGGTTCGGGAGCGTCGATACCGGCCAGGCGCACGCTCTGCCGCAGGTTGTCGGCGCCTTGCATGAGGATGGTGTCCCCGTCGATGACCCGGATCACTCTTCCCACGAGCACGTCCGCCTGCGCCAGCGGCGCCTGGACGAGCGCCAGGCTGGCCAGCAACAGCAGCGCGAGCAGGTTCCGCGCACGGCGGATCGCCAGACGTTGACGCACGCCGGAATCGTTCGCCAATGCCGGCGGTTCGGTCAACCGCCGGGCTCGGGGATTCGTCTTACGATCGACGTCAGAAACGCGCCGTTGTACGGTTGAATGGGTCACAGCTTGCAATTATCACGCAATAACAGGATGCTGCGATAAGCACGGGCCCTGCGGTCGCTGTTCTAATGCGCCCCACAGCTACAATGCCCCAGGTGCAAGCTCGAATGATGATGCACGCAGGCTCAAACGCAATATGGCGCTAACCCCCGGCAAGATCTACTTTTTGACCACGGCGGGCGCGAGTGCGCTCAAGAGCGGGGGGCCGGTGCTCGATCGGCACCACCGGCGCATTCTGCAGCTGGTCGTCGGCGATACGCATATCGACGTGATTTGCGGCTGGCTGCGCCACTATTCGAACGCGCAGCTGACGCAGTGGCTGGCACAGCTCGAGAAAATGGGGCTGCTCGGCACCAAGGCGGCGGACGACACCCACGACCTCGACTTCACGGGTGAGTTTCCGGCGGTCAAGCCGTTCGAGGCCGGTCTCACCGATACCGAGGTGATGCGCATCGACGATGCGACGCTCGAGGCCGGGGTCGCCCTGAAGTCACGCGGCGCGTTCCTCGCGGAGGAGCGGCTCAAGCACCGCGCGCCGCTGAAAAAGCTGCCCGGCGAGATCACCGTCCTCATCGTCGAGGACGATCCCGACCAGGCCGCGCTCGCCGAGCGCCGGCTCGGCCTTGCCGGCTACAAGGTCCGCGTCGCCGACACGCACCGCGCGTTCATCGACAATCTGCGTGCGCACGGCGTGCCGGACGTGGTCTTTCTCGACGTCGAGCTGCCGGACGGCGACGGCTTCGACATTCTCGTCTATATGCGCACGCACCAGAGCCTGGCGCTGCTGCCGGTCATCATGCTGACGGCGAAGACCGGGCCCGACGACATCCGCAAGGGCCTGCGCCTTGGCGCCGATGGCTATATTCCGAAGCCGTACTCGAAATCGCTGCTCTCGGACGTGCTGCGCCAGGTGCTCAAGCACCACTAGCCCGCGCGCATCCCCGCCAGGCGCTTGCCAATGATCGCCTCGGCGTCGGACATGATGCGGTCGATCAGCGCTTTGACGCTCGGCACGTCGTGGATCAGCCCCTGCACCATGCCGGCCGACCAGATGCCGAAGTCGGTGTCGCCGCGCTCCAGCCCCTGTCGGCCGCGCGTGCCCTTGACCAGGTCCCGCACCTCGTCGAAGGTCGCGCCCGAGCGCTCCATCTCGATCACCTTCTGGCTGACCGCGTTCTTCGCCACCCGAGCCGTATTGCGCATGCTGCGGAAGATCAGGTCGGTCGCGCGCTCGTCGTTCGCCACCATCGCCTGCTTGAACGCGTCGTGGATCGGCGCCTCGCGCGTCGCGCAGAAGCGCGTCCCCATGTTGATGCCGTCGGCGCCCAGGGCGAGCGCGGCGACCAGCCCGCGCCCGTCGCCGAAGCCGCCGGAGGCGATCATCGGGATGCTGACCTTGTCGGCCGCAGCGGGGATGAGGATCAGGCCGGGGACGTCGTCCTCGCCCGGATGCCCGGCACACTCGAAGCCGTCGATCGAAATCGCATCGACGCCCATTTTCTGCGCCGAGACTGCATGGCGCACCGCGGTGCACTTGTGGATGACCTTGATGCCGTGCGCCTTGAAGTCGTCCAGGTGCTCCTGCGGCCGGTAACCTGCGGTCTCGACGATTATGATGCCCGCCTCGATGATCGCGCGGCGGTACTCTGCATAGGGCGGCGGGCTGATGCTCGGCAGGATCGTCAGGTTCACGCCGAAGGGCCTGTCGGTCATCTCGCGGCAGCGCGCGATCTCCTTCGTGAGGTCTTCCGGCGTCGGCTGCGTCAGCGCGGTGAGAAAACCGAGTGCGCCGGCGTTGGCAACCGCGGCGACCAGCTCCGCGCGACCGACCCACTGCATGCCGCCCTGCACGATCGGGTGCTCGATGCCGAACAGTTCCGTGAAGCGCGTCTTGATCATTGCCTGCCTCGCGTGGCGTTGACGAATTCAGAGCCCGCCCGACCCGCGCTTGTCCGCGAAGCGCGCCTCGCGCCAGGCGAGCGCCGCCTTCAGGCCCTGCGCGCGGGCGATGTCCATGAAGTGGCGCTTGTCCGGTGAGCCCTGCGACTCGATCGCGTGGTCAATGTCGAGCGCGGCCTTCAGCGCAGTCTGAAAGCCCTGGACCTCGTAGCTGCGGTTAAGCGCCTTTTTCGTGTCGCGCACCAGCGCCGGGTCGATGACCGCCATCTGGCGCGCGATGCGCAGTGCCGCGGCGCGGTGCTCGCCTTCGGGCACGACGCGGCTGACGATCCCCAGCGCGAGCGCGCGCGCCGCATCGATCCGGTCGTCGCCCGTGAGAATGATGTCCTTGGCCGCCTTCGGACCGACCATCCAGGGCAGCAGCAGGGTGACGATGCCGGCACCGAACTTCAGCTCGGGCTCGCCGAACACGGCATCGCTCGAGCAGACCGACAGGTCGCAGGCGAGCGCCATCTCGAACGCGCCGGCCATGCATGGGCCGTGGATCGCGGCGATCGTCGGCTTGGGCAAATCCCAGAAGCGCAGCGTGGTGGAAAAGTCGAGCTCGAGGATCTCGCGCCAGACCGCGGCGCCTTCGGGGCGGCGCTCCATCTGCTCCTTGAGATCGAAACCGGAGGAAAAACCGCGCCCGGCGCCCGAGAGCACCACCACCCGCACCGCCGCATCGATTTCGAGTGCATCGAGCGCGGCGTTGATCTCGAGCAGCATCGCCTTGTTGAGTG
>Ga0210067_1000091_pt1 | contig 11257 bp, 9 predicted proteins | sample RushMan_ThreeSqB_2_FD_185559 | JGI IMG/M metagenome (GOLD analysis project Ga0210067, IMG submission 185559) | Wetland microbial communities from San Francisco Bay, California, USA, that impact long-term carbon sequestration - RushMan_ThreeSqB_D2... | ecosystem: Environmental > Aquatic > Marine >... | reverse complement strand
GCACGGCGCCGTCGGCCATGAAAGGCGGCAGATGATAAGTGCAAACTCCGCGCCCCGGCAACCGCACGCGGCCCACGACCTAAAGTAGTACACGCGCGCCGCGATTCCTCTGTATCCTCGCGCGCGCGTGTACGCGAGGCCAACCGTCGAAATCGACCGCGCCTGAAGCGCGGGCAGCCTTGGCTACGGCGCTGCCGATCAGCTGGGCAGCTGAGACTCCGGTTCGATGAACAGGTCGTGCGCAAGCAATTGACGGCTCGGCAGCCCACGGCTCCACAACACCATCAGGACGATCACCTTGAGCTGCGCAAGCACGAGCGGATCGCCGTCCGCGGCCAGCGCGCGCTCGAGCACCTGCTCTCGCGTCTGGGGACAAAGAACACCCGATTGCTCGAGCGTGAGGATGTAACCGAGGCACGCGGTCTCGAGTTTGGCCAGTTCGCGGGGCGAGAACACCCGGTGCGCGGCTTCGACGTCGGGTACTGCAAGGGCCTCGCGCGTCGCAACCGCACGCATGCCGGCAAGCCAGCGCAGCGCCGAGTGGATTTCTTCGCGTTCGAAGCCCGCGGCCGAGAGCTTGCGCGCGATCTTGTCCCCGTTGTACGCGAGATCCGTTCGCTCGTAGTGCTCGTACACGTAGGCTAGAACCTCGTACATGGGCGACCCCTCAGTGAAGGCGTTGGAAAAGACCGCCGGCGAGCGTTTCCACGCGGCCAGCGAGTTCGAGTCGGAGCAGCTCGGCGGCGATGCGCTCCGCCGGCCAGCCGGTGCGCACACGCAGCGCTTCCACGTCGACCGGATTGTCGCCCATCAGCGTGAGCAATGGCGAATCCAGGGACGAATCTGGCGCTTGCGATGGCGCCGAGCCGCGCCCCGGCACACGCTGCGGCAGGAGCGCAGCGAGCTCGTTCAGCACGTCGTCGGCGCTTTCGACGAGCTTGGCGCCGGCCTTGATGAGTGCGTGACAACCTTTCGACAACGGCGAGTGAATCGAGCCCGGAACTGCAAAGACCTCGCGGCCCTGTTCGAGCGCAGCGCGGGCAGTGATCAGCGAGCCCGACTCGAGCGCGGCCTCGACGACCAAACAGCCCAGCGCGAGTCCGCTGATGAGCCGATTGCGCCGCGGGAAATGTCCAGCGGCGGGTTGGGTGCCGAGCGGAAACTCGCTCAGCAGCGCGCCCCGGATTGCGATTTCCTCGGCGAGCGCGACGTGACGCGCCGGATAGGTGACGTCGATGCCGGTACCCAGCACGGCCACCGTCGATCCGCTGCTCTCGAGCGCGCCGCGGTGGGCCGCGCCATCGATGCCAAGCGCAAGGCCGGAGACGATGGTCAGTCCCGCCTCGCTGAACGCGCGCCCGAAGCGCTCGGCATTGCGGTTGCCCTGCGCGGTCGAATTGCGGCTGCCGACGATCGCGAGCGCTGGTTGGTTGAGCAGATCATGGCGCCCGCGAACATAGAGCAGGGCTGGTGGATCCGGGATTTCGAGGAGACGGTTGGGATACGTCGCGTCACCCAGAGTCACGATCGCGCAACCGGGGCGCGCGCTCCATGCAAGCGCGCGCTCGACGGCCGCATCAAGGGCCGAGGAGTCGAGTGCTTCGTAGGCGCTCCGCGGCAACGACGTCGCCAGTTCGCGCGCAGGCGCGGCAAGCACCTGCTCGGGAAGGCCGTAGCGCGTCAGCAGGTCTCGAATTTTGGAGGGACCGAGGCCGGGCGCGAGCGTTAGGCGAAGCCAACTCGCCAGCCCGGCATCGGACCTCATCCGCGCGGCGTTCCTGGGTCGATACGCGGCAGCGGACTCAAGGGACGCAAGCGATCGATCACAGGCACCGAACGGTGTCGCTCAGGGCGTCTGCACAACGTCCAGATTGTTGACAGGATGGCTTACTTTCATGACGAGCGCATAGGACACGCGCTCGAAGACCCGGAATACGAACACCAGCCCGTAGCGTTCCTCGGGTGTTTGCAGGGTGCCGACATCCGCAACCTTGACCGGCCGGCTCTGCGAATACAGCGCGAGAACGTGGCCCACCTCGAGTCCGTCCGCGGCACCGCGGTTCAGCGTGACGACCCCATACTGTCCTTCCTCCGCGAGACGGCCGCGATAGCCGTAGATCGCGATCACGCGTCCCTTGACGAAGGTTGCCGGCGCATGCGGAACGTAGTCGACGATTTGGGGCTTGCCGACTGGAATTAGCTTGTCACCCGTACTGATTTCCTCGGTGGAGCTGGTGAGTTCGAACGCAGCGGGGTCGCCCTTTCCAACCTGGCGTGCCGTGCCGAGAAAGCGGGCTTCGAAACCGAGGGTCTGCTCGGTGTCCGGGTCAATCAACGGCTTGCCCTGCCGATAGACGTACCAGGAAGAATCTGCCTTGCTGTCGGCAATGCCACTCACGTAGGCGCGATCGCCGGCGGACATCACGACACGATCGTTTTGTGTGGCCACGATGGTGGGTGCTTTCTCCAGTCCATCCGGCTCCACGACCAGCGGGCGCGACAGGAATGGGTCGATGACCCCTTGTGGAATCGCGGGAATTGCCTCGTCGGTCGAGCCTTCATCGCGGACGCGCGGCGACAGCCGATTCGGGCCCTTGCCGCCCGCGAGCGATAGCCGGCCGCTCAGCCGATCGAGCTTGATGACATCCCCGGGATAGATCAGATCCGGATTCTTGATCTGATCCTTGTTCAGGTTCCAAAGCTCCGGCCAGCGCCAGGGCGCATCCGTGAAGCGCCCGGCGATGCCCCAAAGTGTGTCGCCTTTGACGACCGTATAGCTATCCGGCGCGTTGGCTTTGACCATCGCTGGTTTTGGCGAGGCTGCATCTGCGGCCCCCATGGCCAGCGCGGCCAAGGCGAATAAAAGCGCTGTGATAGACTTTCCCAATTGCTTGAACATAGGACCCCCGATCGCGGTCTAAGTGCCCGGGAAGGCTTGATTTTCTGGTAAGCCACCCAAATTTAGCATAATCCCGAGACAGCTTACGTGCCGCGTGAAATGCTGCCTCTAATACATTAAATTTGCAAGCGTTTTCTGATTGCTTCATGGCACTACTGCACATTCTTCGCTACCCCGACGCACGCCTTCACAAGGTGGCCGCCCCCGTGACGGTCTTCGACGATGCGCTCAAGCAATTGGTTGCCGACATGGCCGAAACCATGTACGCGGCCCCCGGAATCGGGTTGGCGGCAACCCAGGTCGACGTCCACAAGCAGGTCATCGTCATCGATGTGTCGGAGCGACGAGACTCCCTGGTCGTGCTGGTGAATCCGGAGATCCTTGAGTCGCAGGGTGAATCGGACATCGAGGAAGGCTGTCTTTCGGTCCCCACCGTGTACGAAATGGTCCCGCGTGCCGAGCGGGTGAAGGTGCGCGCGTACGACCAGAACGGCAATCCGTTCACCCTCGAGGCGCAGGGCCTGTTGTCCGTGTGTCTACAGCACGAGATCGACCATCTGCGCGGCAAGGTGTTCGTCGAATATCTCTCTCAGCTCAAGCAGCAGCGCGTACGGGCCAAGCTTACCAAGCAGCTCAGGAAGAGCGCCTGACGACGGGCAATGCCCGCGCAACGGGCGGGTGGTTCCCTCGCAGATGCCGCGTTCGGCCCGAGCCGGTCATCGACGCCTGACTCGCCGTGCGCATCGTCTTTGCGGGAACCCCAGAGTTTGCCGAGCGCGCGCTTGCGCGCCTGCTCGAGGCTGGACATGACATTGCGCTGGTACTGACGCAGCCGGACCGGCCTTCGGGACGCGGACTGCGCTGCACGCAGACGCCGGTCAAGCGCCTCGCCGTCGCCCGCGGCATCGAGGTGTATCAGCCCGCAAGCTTGAAGGCCCCGGAGCACACGGCACGCGTTGCGGCCGCGGCCCCCGAGGCGATCGTTGTTGCGGCGTACGGCCTGATTCTTCCGCAAGCGCTGCTTGGACTCGCGCCACTGGGCGCCATCAACATCCATGCATCGCTGCTGCCACGCTGGCGCGGCGCCGCACCGATACAGCGCGCAATCATGGCCGGCGATGCCGAGACCGGCATTACGATCATGCGGATGGATAGCGGCCTCGACACGGGACCGATGCTCATGCAGCGGGCGATCGCCATTCAGCCGAACGACGACGCGGGTTCGCTGCACGACAAACTCGCCGCGCTCGGCGCCGAGATGATCGTCGAGGCGCTGGCGGCACTTCGCCGCGGACCAATACCGGCGACGACGCAGGCGGCGGCTGGGGTCAGTTACGCGCACAAACTCCGAAAGGAGGACGCCATTCTCGACTGGTCGCGGCCCGCGCATGAGCTTGCTCGCCTGGTGCGCGCGCTGCGGCCTGTCCCCGGCGCCGCCAGCGCGCCTGGCGCCGATGCGCTCAAGATCTGGGACGCAAAGTCGGTCGAGGGCGAAGGCGTACCCGGCACGGTCATTGCGGTCGGCGACGCCGGCATCACGGTGGCCTGCGGCCGCGGGGCGCTTGCGATTCGACGCTTGCAGCGTCCGGGAGGCAAGCCGGTCGACGCGGCCGCGTTTCTGCGCGGCCGGCCCGTGGTGGTTGGCGAGCGCCTGCACGCGACCTCTGGGTGAGCGAGGCGCTGCCGCTGATCGGCGTGTCGCTTGCAACCGTGTTGCATGCGGCGACGCGTATTGTGGCGCGCGTGGCGGCGGGCAAGAGCCTTTCGGCAGAGATGGAGCGCGCCGCGGACGAAGGCGTTGCAGCACCGCGTGCGGCCCTGATCGACGTGACGCATGGAACGCTGCGCCGTTACGGTCGTTCGCAGGCGATCGTGCGATCGCTCTCGCGCCAGGCACGCGGCGATCCTTTAGTCGAAGCGCTGCTCTGGTGCGCGCTGTACGTGCTCGATTCCGGGCGCCACGCGCAATACACCGTCGTCGACCAAGCGGTGCGCGCCTGCGGCCTGCTGGAGAAATGGTCGTCCAAAAGTTTCGTCAATGCGCTGCTGCGGAGGTTTCTGCGCGAGCGACGATTGGTCGAGGCGCGATTCGAGGACGACCTTCAGGCGCGATACCAACATCCCGGCTGGTGGATTGATTCGCTGCGCGCCGCGTACCCCGATGACTGGGTGTCCGTGCTGGAAGCCGGCAATCTGCATCCGCCGATGTGCCTGCGGGTCAATCGGCGGCGCGCCGATCCGCAGGCGATGCGCGGTCTTCTCGCGGCGGCGGGAATTACCACCGAGCGGGTCGGTGCCGAGGGGTTGCTACTCGCGAAGCCGGTGCCGGTCGACCGACTGCCCGGATTCGCCGAGGGCGCGTTGTCGGTGCAGGACGCAGGCGCGCAACGCGCGGTCGGCTACCTCGACCTGCAGCCCGGGCAGCAGGTACTCGACGCCTGCGCCGCTCCGGGCGGCAAGAGTGCGCAGATCCTCGAGACCGCGGACGTTGCGCTCACCGCCTTGGATGTGGACGCTGCCCGCTGTTCGCGCATCGAGCGTAATCTCGAGCGACTCGGCCTCGCGGCGCGGGTCGTTCACGCCGACTGCGTCGACCTGTCGCCCTGGTGGGACGGACGCGGCTTCGAGCGTGTCCTCGCCGATGTTCCGTGCTCGGCCTCGGGCGTGGTGCGCAGGCATCCCGATATCAAGTGGATCCGTCGTCCAGCCGACATTCCCGCGTTCGCTGCGCGGCAAGGACGGATTCTCGATGCACTTTGGCGGGTGCTCGTGCGCGGTGGTAAATTGCTGTACGTAACCTGCTCGGTGTTCCCGCAGGAGAATGATGCTGTGATCGAGGCGTTCCTTCAGCGTACCCCGGACGTGCGGCGCCTCACATTGCCCGCGCAAGACGCGGCGCAATGTCTTCCCAATGCGCAGCACGACGGTTTCTTTTTTGCGCTGCTCGAAAAGCGGAACTGATGCAGTGCACGGCGCGTTGGATTACTGACCTGACCAGGGTTCTTCTCGCCGCAATTTTTTTTCTGGCGCCGGCTGCCCAAGCCGCGGAAATTGAACTGCGCGCGGCGGAGCTGCATCTCGCCAACGACGGTCTCGTACTGGACGCTGAGTTCTCCTTCCAGTTTCCCCAGCGGTTGCGCGAAGCGGTGGAGAACGGGGTGCCGCTTTATTTCGTCGTCGAATTCGAAATGACTCGTCCACGCTGGTATTGGCTCGACGAACGCGCCGCTTCGAAGCGTCTCCAGCTGCGGCTTTCCTATCACGCCCTGTCGCGGCAATACGTGGTCTCCAACGGGCCGCTCGAGCAGCAGTTCCCCACGCTCGACGAGGCGCTCGGTCTGCTGCGCCGCGTGCGCGGATGGGTGGTCGGTGAGCGCATTGCACTGGTGTCCGAGGCACAGTATGACGCGGCGGTACGCCTGCGCCTGGATACCTCCCTGCTGCCCAAGCCGATCCAGGTCAGCGCGTTGACGAACCGCGACTGGGCCTTCGAGTCGGAATGGAACCATTTCCCGTATCGAACCCCTCAGATTCAGGCGCCGGTGGAGAGCCGGGAAGTACCCGTGGAGGCAACCGGTCAATGAGGATCCTGCTCATTGTGGGCGCAGTCGTCGCGGCGATCGGCCTGTTTCTGCTGGCCAGCGCGAGTGCGGATACGACGCTGTTCGCGCGCCATTACCCGTGGTTGCTTGCGCTCAACGCGACGCTCGCCGCGTTGCTCGCGATACTGGTCGTCGTGCAGCTGATCGTGCTCGCGCGGCGCTACCGTGCGCGTCAGTTCGGCACACGGCTCACGCTGCGCCTGCTGGCGCGCTTTGCGCTGCTCGCGGTGGTGCCCGGGATGATCGTCTACGCGGTATCCGTACAGTTTCTCGCCCGCAGCATCGAATCCTGGTTCGACGTCAAGGTGGATGCTGCGCTCGAAGGTGGTATCGCCCTCGGGCGGCAGGCAATCGACCAGCGGCTCGCCGAGCTTCAGGCCAAGGCGCGCGCAATGGCGCTCGAGCTCGGCGATCGTTCCATTGGTCCGCTGGTGCCGTTGCTCAATCGATTGCGCGAGCAGGCGGGTTTGCAGGAGGCCGTTCTGGTGACCAGCTCCGGACGCGTGCTGGCGAGCGCGAGCGACGATGTCTCGCGGCTCGTGCCCGAGCTCCCCGGGGTGCAGGCACTGGCGCAGGCGCGCGCCAATCGGATGTTCAGCACGATCGATGCGCCGTCCGGCCGCCCGCTTTCGCTGCGCGTCGTGGTGCCGGTCGATGTGCAGCTCCTGGGCGAGGAGGCGCGCTACCTGCAGTTGCGCCAGAAGGTGCCGACTGCCTTTGCACGCAGCGCCGAGGCCGTCGAGGCAGCGTACCGCGAATACCGCCAACTGGCGATCGGGCGCGATGGATTGAAGCGCATCTACATCGTGACACTGACTTTCGCACTGTTGATGGCCTTGTTCGTATCCGTCGGCGTCGCGGTCACGCAGTCCAATCTGCTCGCGGAGCCGCTCGCCAATCTTGCACAGGCAACCCAACTGGTGGCGCGCGGCGATTTCTCGCGTCGTGCGCCAGTGACGAGCCGCGACGAACTCGGCGTTCTGACCGAGTCGTTCAACTCGATGACCCGCCAGCTCGAGGAAGCGCGTCGCGTGGTCGAGGGCAACCGCGTCGCGCTCGAGACCGCCAAGGCGCACCTCGAGAATATTCTCGCCAATCTGTCGGCCGGAGTTCTGGTGTTCGACCGGGACCTCGTGCTGTCGATTTCCAACTACGGTGCCCGGACGATTCTGGGCGACGCGCTGGCGGAGGCCGCCGGACGGCCACTCACGCAATGGCCGGCAGCGCTCGCCGGTTTCGCGCAACCCGTGCACGAATCGATCATCGCGCACCGCGAGGACGCCTGGCAGCGCGAACTGGAGCTGAAGGGCACGGGCAAGACCCTGCTCGTACGCGGATCCGCACTGTCGACGACGAGTGGTGGCGGTACCGTGCTCGTCTTCGACGACATCACGCAGCTGATTCAGGCGCAGCGTGCGACGGCGTGGGCCGAAGTCGCCCGCCGCCTGGCGCACGAGATCAAGAACCCGCTGACGCCGATCCAGCTATCGGCCGAACGCCTCGAGATGAAGGTCGCCGGGGCGCTGCCACCCGAGGCCGCCGAGACGCTGCGCCGCGCGACGCGGACGATCATCAATCAGGTCTCGGCGCTCAAGGCCATGGTCGATGACTTCCGCGATTACGCCCGGCTTCCGACCCCCATGCTCGCGCCGCTCGAGCTGAACGCGCTGCTCGGTGAAGTGCTTGCGCTCTACGATGACGCAAGCGTTGCATCGCTGCGCCGTTATCTGGCACCCGACCTTCCGCCGGTGCGCGCCGATGCGATGCAAGTCCGTCAGGTCCTTCACAATCTGCTGCGCAACGCGCAGTACGCGGTTGAGCACCGGAGCGACAAGAGCGCCCCGGCGGTGATCGAGGTGCGCACGGCGCGCCTGGGCGATCAGGTGGAGCTCTCGGTCTCGGATAGCGGCGCAGGATTTCCAGAGGCGCTGATGACCCGCATTTTCGAGCCCTATGTGACCACCAAGCCGCGTGGTACGGGGCTCGGCCTGGCGATCGTGAAGAAGATCATCGATGAACATCGTGGCACTATTGCGATTGAAAACCTCCCGAGCGGCGGTGCGCGTGTGAGCATCTTGCTTCCCATCGCGGCACAGACGGCGACGGCAGCGCGGGCGGCATAGGACCGGCATGGCGCAGATTCTTGTCGTAGACGACGAAGTTGGAATCCGAGAGCTTCTGTCCGAAATTCTGTCGGACGAGGGGCACCAGGTTCTGCTCGCCGAGAGCGCGGGTGCGGCCCGCAGCCTGCGCGAGCGTCAGCGGCCGGACCTGGTGCTGCTCGACATCTGGATGCCCGATACCGACGGCATTACGCTGCTCAAGGAATGGTCGGCGAGCGGTCGGCTCAGCATGCCGGTGATCATGATGTCGGGTCATGGAACCATCGAGACGGCAGTCGAGGCGACGCGCATCGGCGCGCTCGACTTTCTCGAAAAGCCGATCGCCCTGCAACGCCTGCTCACCACCGTGCGACGGGCCTTGCGCCATGCTGAGGCCGCACCCACGCGCGAGCTTTCGCTCGTCGCCCTCGGGCGTTCGCCGGCGCTGGTGGACGTGAAGAAGCGGCTCGCGCAGTTCGCTCAATCCCCCGCTCCGCTCATGCTGCGCGGTGAGCCCGATCTGCATGCGGAACTGTTCGCGCGCCTGCTGGCCGCGCCCGGGGCGCCGTTCGTGAACGGCGAAGCGGTGCTGACCGACGCCCCCTCGGACGTGCTCGCGCGCGCGGCGGGCGGGGTGCTGTTCATCGACGATCTGACGCGGCTCGGACGCGCAGCGCAGCGCAGTCTCGACTTTCTGCTCGTACGCGCCGCGCGCCACAAGGCGCGCCTGGTTTCGTTCTCGTCGGCCGACGTGAAAACGCTGATCGAGCAGCACGAGTTCGAAGCCGATCTCGCGAGGCGGTTGGCGGAGCTGACGCTGCGTCTGCCGGCGCTGCGCGAATTTGCCGAGGACGTGCCGGACCTTGCCCAAGGGATGCTCGTTCAACTCGTCGAGTCGCGCAGCTGCCCTTCACGGCGACTGTCGATTGCGGCGTTGAACGCACTGCGCCATCATGCCTGGCCGGGGAATCTGGTCGAGCTCGAGGCCGTGGTGCGCGATCTCGCGTTTTCCTCGCTCGAGGAGGAAATCCAGGTCGAGGACGTGGAGCGGGCGCTGGCGATGCGCGCGCCGCCGGCCGCGGCGACGGCAGCACCGGAGTTCGACCTCGATCGACCCTACCGCGAAGCGCGCGAAGATTTCGAGCGGCGCTATTTCGAGCGCCTGCTGGCGAGCGAAGGCGGTAGCATGTCGCGCGTCGCCGAGCGCTCAGGTCTCGAGCGTACCCACCTGTACCGCAAGCTGAAGGCCCTTGGCCTGCAGGTCGGGCGGCGTGAGGAGGTCTAGACGCTCGGGGGCCCCCGATCGCCGGGCGAAATGGGTCTACAAAATGGGTCTACAATGCGCGCCTTGCGCAGCGTAACGCCTCATAACGACCACGCGTCCGCGTGAAGATCATCATCCTCGGTGCGGGCCAGGTCGGCGGCTCCGTCGCCGAAAGCCTGGTCTCGGAGCAGAACGACATCACGGTCGTCGACATCGATGCGCTGCGTCTGCGCGCGCTACAGGACCGACTCGATCTGCGCACCGTGACCGGCAGCGCCGCGCATCCGTCGGTCCTCGCGGAGGCGGGTGCGGACGATGCCGATCTGTTGATCGCGGTGACCCAAAGCGACGAGACCAACCTCGCGGCCTGCAAGATCGCAGCGCGCATGTTCAACGTGCCGCGGCGCGTTGCGCGGGTGCGTGCCACTGATTTTCTGAACGACGAACGTCTGCTTGGGGCGGAGGGCTTCGAGGTCGATCTGTCAATCTGCCCCGAGCAGGTTCTGACTGAGTACATCGTCAAGCTGATCGAGTTTCCGGAGGCCCTGCAGGTGCTCGACTTCGCCGACGGGGTCGTGAGCCTGGTCGCGGTGCGCGCCTATCGTGGCGGACCGATGGTCGGGCGTCCGGTCAAGGAGATCCGCGCGCATATTCCAAGCGTCGACACGCGGATCGTGGCGATCTTCCGGCGAGATCATCCGATCGTGCCTGACGGCGAAACCCTGATCGAAGTCGACGACGAGGTCTTCTGTCTCGCTGCGTCGCGCGACATCCGCAAGGTCATGCGCGAGCTACGCAGGATGGACCGCCCGGTGCGGCGCATCATGATCGCAGGCGGCGGCAACATCGGTCAGCGCCTCACTCGCGCGCTCGAGCGTGATTACTCGGTGCGAGTAATCGAGCACAACAAGCGGCGCTGTGAAACGCTGGCGGCGCGGGTGCACGAAGCCCTGGTCCTCAATGGCGATGCGACCGACGAGGAGCTCCTCGTCCAGGAGGGCATCGGCGACATGGATCTGTTCGTCGCCGTGACGAACAACGATGAAAACAACATCATGAGCTGTCTGCTCGCCAAGCGACTCGGTGCGCGACGCGTCGTCGCCCTGATCAACCGACGCTCTTACGTCGATCTGCTGCAAAGTGGTGAAATCGATATTGCGATTTCACCCGCGCAAGCGACGATCGGAAAGCTGCTCGCGCACGTGCGCCGAGGCGATGTCGTCGCCGTGCACAGCCTGCGCCGCGGTGCGGCCGAAGCACTTGAGGCAGTGGTACACGGCGACCGGGAGTCGAGCAAGGTGATAGGACGGCGGGTCGCGGACATCGATCTGCCCGCGGGCACGACAATCGGCGCTGTCGTGCGCGGAGACGAGGTGCTGATGGCACACCA
>Ga0210067_1000090_pt1 | contig 11382 bp, 11 predicted proteins | sample RushMan_ThreeSqB_2_FD_185559 | JGI IMG/M metagenome (GOLD analysis project Ga0210067, IMG submission 185559) | Wetland microbial communities from San Francisco Bay, California, USA, that impact long-term carbon sequestration - RushMan_ThreeSqB_D2... | ecosystem: Environmental > Aquatic > Marine... | reverse complement strand
CTCGCGACATTGTTGGCACGGTCGTAGTACGGCGCAACGTCGGCGAACACGACGTCGAGCTGCTGCGTCCACACGTCGTTGAAGCGTTCCTCGCGCGCAACCTCGCGCGTCGCGATCGGCGGCGGATTCATTGGCGCACTCCCTCCTCTTGTCCGGGCGAAGCCGGCCCCGCCCGCATTATGCATTTTCGCCTGCGGGGCGAAACTATCGGTGCCCCCGGCCCCTGTCAATCAGGCCGGGGTCAGGCGCAGCAATGCGATGGCCGCAGCGACCGTCCCCGCGATGGCGAGCGCATAGACCAGCGTCGCCACCAGGGTGTCGGCGCGCAGGCCGAGGTCGTAGCAGGTGATCCGCAGGCGATGCGCGGCGCTCCACAGCGACAGGAAGACCACGACCACCAGGCCCATTTTCACCACGCCATGTGCCGCGAACGCGCGCAGCGCCTCGTAGCCGAGCAGATCGGGCACGTGCCCGAACCCGGCGAGCAGCGTCAGGACGATCAACACCGGGGTGAGGAACGCGGTCAGCGTGCCGCCTGCGGCGAACGGCCCCCAGACGATCGGCTTGTTCGACTTGGCCATGCTAGAACGCCCCCGCAAGAAGCAGAACGACCAGGGACAACAGGCCCCAGACCGCGAAGTGCGCACCGGATATGACCCCGTCGGCGACGAATTCGTCGCCCAGCTGGACCGGCAGGGCCTTCGGGGTGAGGTTGAACCAGGTTACGGCGTGGTAGACCGCGAAAGCCAGGGCGAGCGCCTGTAATACGATGCTCGCCGGGCTTTGCAGCGTTTCGAGAAACGCGGCCCAGGCGGCCGGACCCTGTGCGAGCCGCGCCAGCCCCCAAACCATCATCAGCGTCCAGCCGCCGATGAACAGGCACGAGAATTCGCGCAGCAGGTAGCGCAGGTAGCGCGGGTGGCGCGTGATCCACTCCGAGGTCATCTCGCGGACGTAGGGCTTGCGGCTCATTTCGTCAGCCATGGCATGGTGTGCTCGAGGTACCAATCCACCGTGCTCCGGATCTTGACCTGCTGGATCGCGCCCGCCGGATCGACGTGCTCGGGACAGACTTCGGAGCAGGCCCCCACGAACGAGCACTCCCATGCCCCTTCGGTGGCGGCGAGTTCCTCCTGGCGCTGGTCGCGGCCGCCATCGCGCGAATCCTGGTTCCAGCGGTGCCCGAGTGCGATCGCCGCGGGACCGAGGTATTTCGGAATCAGGCCGTATTCGGGGCAAGCCGCGTAGCACAGCATGCAGTTGATGCACAGCGTGAACTGCTTGTAGCGCTTGAGCTGCGCCGGCGTCTGCCGGTATTCGCCCGCTTCCAGCGCCTTCGGCTCCTTCGGGATCAGGTACGGCTTCACCCGCGCCAGCTTGGCGACGAAGTCGTCGATCACCGTCACCAGGTCGCGCTCGACCGGGAAGTGCGCCAGCGGCTCGACACGGATCACCCCTTGGTAATCGCGCAGGAACGACTTGCAGGCGAGCTTGGGCTCGCGGTTGATCATCATGCCGCAGCTGCCGCATACCGCCATGTGGCAGGACCAGCGGTAGCTGAGCGTGGGGTCGATGTTTTCCTTGACGTGGTTGAGCGCGTCGAGCACCACCCATTCCTCGCGGCACGGCACCGAGTAGCGCTGGAAATGCGGCGCGCGGTCGGTCTCCGGGTTGTAGCGCAGCACGTCGAGCTCGACCCGGCGCTCGCTCATGCGTGGCCCCCGGAGTAGTCGCGCACGCCGGGCTGGGACTTGGTGATCACGACGTCCCGATAGTCGATGCGCGGCGCATCGCCGCCCCTGTGGTGGGCCAGCGAATGCCTGAGGAAGCGCGCGTCGTCGCGCTCGACGAAATCCAGCCGCTGGTGCGCACCGCGCGATTCCTTGCGCTCGAGCGCGCTCACCGCCACCGCCTCGGCGCAATCGAGCATCGAGCCGAGCTCCAGCGCCTGCAGCAGGTCGGTGTTGTAGACGTTGGTCTTGTCGTGCAGCTCGATGTTCGCGTAGCGGCGGCGCAATGCGGCAAGCGTGGTGCAGGCCTCGGTGAGCCCCTCGCCGCTGCGGTAGATGCCGGCGTGCTGCTCGAGCGTGTGCATCATCTCGCGGCGCAAGCCGGCGATCGTCTCGCCGCCGCCGCTGCGCTGAAAAAGCGCGCGCACGCGCCCGCGGGCTTCCTCCGCGCGCGCGTCGATCGCCTGCCCGTTGCCTTGCGCCCTGCCGGAGGCGAGATGCTCCATCGCGCTCAGCGCCGCGCGGCGGCCGAATACCAGCAATTCGGTGAGCGAGTTCGAGCCCAGGCGGTTCGCGCCGTTGATGCTGACGCAGGCGCATTCGCCGGCGGCGTACAGTCCCGCGAGCGGCGTCGCCGCGCGGATGTCGGTATCGATGCCGCCCATCATGTAGTGCACCACCGGCCGCACCGGCACCGGGTCGCTGACCGGATCGACACCCATGTAGCTGATCGACATGTCGCGCACCAGCGGCAGGCGCTCGTTGATCGTCTTCTCGCCGAGATGCCGCATGTCGAGCAGCATCGCGTCGCCCCACTCGGTCGGCACCATGTTGCCCTTTTTCTGCTCGTGCCAGAAGGCCTGGCTCACCCGGTCTCGCGGGCCGAGCTCCATGGTCTTGAGCACCGGCTTGCCGAGCGGTGTTTCCGGGCCCATGCCATAGTCCTGCAGGAACCGCCGGCCGTGCTTGTTGAGCAGCACCCCGCCCTCGCCGCGGCAGGCCTCGGTCAGCAGCGTGCCGGTGCTCGGCAGCCCGGTAGGGTGGTATTGCACGAACTCCATGTCCTTCAGCGGCACGCCTGCGCGGTAGGCGAGCGCCATGCCGTCGCCGGTCTTGATCGCCCCGTTGGTGGTGAACGGGAACATGCGGCCCGCGCCGCCGCCGGCAACGATCACCGCGCGCGCGCGAAACTGGCGGATCTGCCCGCTGCGCATCTCGATCGCGGTCAGCCCCTGGCAGCCGCCGTCGTCGACCAGCAGCTCGGTGGCGTAGAACTCGTCGAAGCGCTCGATCGACGGAAACTGCAGCGAGGTCTGGAACAGCGTATGCAGGATATGGAAGCCGGACTTGTCGGCAGCGAACCAGGTGCGTTGCTTTTTCATGCCGCCGAACGGCCGCACCGCCACTGAGCCGTCCGGCTCGCGGCTCCAGGGGCAGCCCCAGTGCTCGAGCTGAAGCAGTTCCTTGGGCGCTTCCTGCACCAGATAGTCGACCGCGTCCTGGTCGCACAGCCAGTCGCCGCCGCCCACCGTGTCGTTGAAATGATGCTCGAGGCTGTCGTCGGGCTTGATCACACCCGCCGCGCCGCCCTCGGCCGCGCAGGTGTGGCTGCGCATCGGATAGACCTTTGAAATCAGGGCGATGCGCAGCCGGGGATCGGTCTGCGCAATGGCGATGGCGGCGCGCAATCCGGCGCCTCCCGCACCGATGATCGCGATGTCACTGGTTGTTGTTTCCATTGTTGAGGCGGCAGCTTACACCGCGCGCTCGAGCCCTCGGGTTCATCTAGATCAAACGCGACGCTCAGCCTGCGGCGCCCGAGAGACAGGCGACAAGCTCCGCCACCGACTGCCCGCGCCGCGCGCCGCACTGCAGCGCTGCCGGGTTGAGCGCCGAGATCACGCCGCTCGCCCACATCGAGCGGCAATCGCCGATGCGTGCGCTCATGCAATCGACCGTCGCGGCGGGAATCCCCCGCGCCGACAGGACCGGCAGGCGCGTGAGTCCGGCGCCATCGGCGCCGATGCCGGCGTCGTTGAACACCGCCGCCCGCGCGGCCACGCGCAGCGCGCTCTCGGGCCGCCCGCCCTGCAGCGCGCCATGCGAGCCGACGATGAGGATTCGTCCCGCGTCCTCGTCGCGCAGCAGCCCGAGCGAGTCGAGTCCCCAGACGGCGGGAGGACCGGCGCCAAGCAGCGCGCGTCCCTCGGTGTACGCGCGCGGCGGGCCATGTGGCGCAGGCGCAGCGCCGAGCATCACCGCCGCGTCGCGCACCGACATGCCGGGCACGACGCCGCAGCGTGCGGCGGGCGCATTGGCATGGCTGATGCGTCCACGCGCCAGCATGTCGGCGCCATCGCCGATGCGCGCGCTGGTATGCGCAGCGCTCGCCGCCGCCATGCCGATCGCTTCGAGCTCGCCGAGCGCCGCGATGCCCGCCGCGTCCTTCCCCACCCCGGCATCATTCAGGATCACGGCGTGCGCGCCCGCCTTCGCTGCGTAATAACCCGCGATGCGGCCGCCATGCGAGCCGGCGACGAGCACTGCGCCGCGCACCTCGGCGCCGAGCTCGGTCACGCTCTCTGCAGTGACGATCGCAGGCATGCGCCGCCCCGCGCTCTAGCGCGCGGGCCGCTTGGCGAGCGCGCGCGCGGCCGACAGAATCGCCTCCGGCGTCACGCGCGACGCGTCCTCGAGCGGCGGCGCGTAACCCACCGGGATGCGTGGCGCGCCGAGGCGGCGCACCGGAACGCCGAGGGTTTCGGCCGCGACCGCGGCGATCTCCGCGCCGAATCCTCCGACCTGCACCGCTTCGTGCGCGATCAACAGACGGCGCGTCTTGCGCAACGACGCGAAAACCGTCTCGCGGTCCCAGGGCCAGATGGTGCGCAAATCGATCACTTCGAGCGACAGACCCTCGGCCTGCGCCGCCTCGGCGGCGCGCAGTGCGTCGTGGACGGTGCGCGACCAGGTCACCAGCGTCAGGTCGCTCCCCGCGCGGCGCACGGACGCGATGCCGAGGCGCTCGCCGCGCTCGGCGTTCACCTCGCCCTCCAGGCCCCAGAGCTCCTTGTGCTCCATGTAGATCACCGGATCGCCGCTGGCGATCGCCGCGGCGAGCAGGCCGTAGTTGTCCTGCGGCGTCGCCGGCGCGACCACGACCAGGCCGGGCACATGCGCGAACCAGGCCTCCAGGCTTTGCGAGTGCTGCGCCGCCGACCCCTGCCACAGGCCGATCGGCATGCGCGCGACCAGCGGCACGCGTCCCTGGCCACCGAACATGTAACGCGCCTTGGCGGCCTGGTTGACGACCTCGTCCATCGCGCACAGGGCAAAATCGACGACGCGCAATTCGACCACCGGGCGCAATCCGGCGAGCGCCATGCCGACCGCGGCGCCCATGATGGTCGCCTCCGAAATGGGCGTGTCGATGACCCTCTCGGCGCCGAAGGCCTGCTGCAGCCCCCGGTACTGGCCGAACACGCCGCCGCGGCCGACGTCCTCGCCGAGCGTGACCACGCACGCGTCCTGCTGCATCGCGCGATGCAGCGCGTCGCAGGCCGCCTGCGCGTAGTTCAGTCGCGCCATCGCCCTGCGCCGGTGTCCTGAATTTCGCTGTACGCCGCCGCGTCCTGAGGCCAGGGCGCGGCGTCCGCTGCCGCCACCGCCGCGGCGACTTCTGCCTGTGCTTCGGCGTCGATCGCCGCCAGCGCGGCGCGCTCGCCGCCGATCGCCCCAATGCGGATCGCCGCCAGCTCGAGCGGATCCTGCTCGAGCGCGCGCGCGACCTCGTCATGGCTGCGGTAGCCCGCGGCGTCGACCGACACGTGGCCCTTGATCCGGTAGGTGATGGCGTGCAGGAAACGCGGTCCGCCCGCCTCGCGGATCTGCGCGCAGAGCGCGGCGGCCGCGGCGTCGACCGCGAACACGTCGTTGCCGTTCACCGCGACGCCCGGTACGCCGATCGCCTGCGCGCGCGCGAGCGCGCCTTCGCCCGCGGTCATCGCGCCGGTCGCGGTCGTCGCCGACCAGCGATTGTCCTCGCAGACGAACAGCACCGGAAGGCGGTGGATCCCGGCCCAGTTCAGGCCTTCCAGAAACGGCCCGCGGTTGATCGCGCCGTCGCCGAAAAAGCAGGCGACCAGCGCGTTGCCGGCGCGCGCGCGCAGAGCGTGCGCGGCGCCGACCGCGATCGGAATGCCCGCGGCCACCACGCCGTTGGCGCCGAGCATGCCGACCGCGAAATCGGCGATGTGCATCGACCCGCCCTTGCCGCCGTTGGTGCCGGTCGCGCGTCCGAACAGCTCGCCCATCATGCGCTCGATCGACGCCCCCTTGGCGATCGTGTGACCGTGGCCGCGATGCGTCGAGGTGAGCAGGTCGTCTACGCGCAGATGCGCGCACACCCCCGCGGCGACCGCTTCCTGGCCGGTGGACAGGTGCAATGGGCCGCGCACCTTCGCCTTTGCGAGGCTCGCGCCGAAGGCCGCCACCCCGCCCTTGGAGGCTTCCTCGGCGGCGTTTTCGAAGGCGCGGATGCGCGCCATGGTTCGATACAGGGCGAGCGCCTGCTCGAGGGAGATCGCGGTGCCTGACATGGGCGCTGTCGCTGCGATCGCCGGCCGGGTCAGCCGAAGCGACCGGTAATGTAGTCTTCCGTTTCCTGCCGCTTCGGCTTGATGAAGATCGAGTCGGTGACGTCGAACTCGACCAGCTCGCCGAGGAACATGTAGCCGGTGAAGTCCGACACGCGCGCCGCCTGCTGCATGTTGTGCGTCACGATCACCACCGTGTAGTCGTTCTTCAGCTCGTGGATCAGCTCCTCGATGCGCGCGGTGGAGATCGGGTCGAGCGCCGAGCAGGGCTCGTCGAGCAGCAGCACCTCCGGCCGGATCGCGATGCCGCGCGCGATGCACAGCCGCTGCTGCTGGCCGCCCGAGAGGCTGTTGCCGTTCTGCTTGAGCTTGTCCTTGACCTCGTCCCAGAGCGCGGCGCGCGACAGCGCCCATTCGACGCGCTCGTCCAACTCGCGCTTGCCCAGGCGCTCGAACAAGCGCACGCCGAAAGCGATGTTTTCGTAGATCGACATCGGGAACGGCGTCGGCTTCTGGAACACCATGCCGATCTTGGCGCGCAGCAGCGCGACGTCATGCTTGCTGTCGAGCAGGTTCTCGCCGCCCATCAGCACCGCGCCCTCCGCGCGCTGCTCGGGGTAGAGCGAATACATCCGGTTGAAGGTGCGCAGCAGAGTCGATTTGCCGCAGCCCGACGGACCGATGAATGCGGTCACCCGGCGCTCGGGGATGTCCAGCGAGATCGACTTCAGCGCGTGAAACGCGCCGTAGTAGAAATTCAGGTCGCGCACCTGCAGCTTCGCGATAGTGTCGCCCGCGACTTCACTGCGCGCCGGGACTTCAACGCGCCGCGTCCGCCTCGGGGCACCCGCTTCGGCTTCCATCATCGATCCTTTCAGTCCGGCTTCCTGAACAGCAGGCGCGCCGCGATGTTGAGCAGCAATACCGCAAGCGTGATCAGCGTGGCGCCGCCCCAGGCGAGACGATTCCAGTCTTCGTAGGGACTCATGGCGAACTGGAAGATCACCACCGGCAGGTTGGCCATCGGTGCGTTCAGGTTGGTCGACCAGAACTGGTTGTTGAGCGCGGTGAACAGCAGCGGCGCGGTCTCGCCGCTGATGCGCGCCACGGCGAGCAGGATCCCGGTCAGAATGCCGGTGCGCGCGGCGCGGTAGGTCACCAGGGTCACGATCTTCCAGGCCGGCGCGCCGAGCGCGGCGGCCGCCTCGCGCAGGCTGTTGGGGACCAGCCGCAGCATGTCGTCGGTGGTGCGCACCACCACCGGAATCACGATCAGGCCGAGCGCGAAGGCGCCCGCCCAGCCGGAGAAGTGCCTGACCTGCGAGACGAACACCGCGTAGACGAACAGCCCGATCACGATCGACGGCGCCGACAGCAGCACGTCGTTCAGGAAGCGCGTCGCCCCGGCCAGCCGGCTGCGCTTGCCGAATTCCGCCAGGTAGGTCCCTGCGAGTATGCCGATCGGCGTACCGAGCAGCGTGCCGACGCCGACGATGATCAGGCTGCCGACGATCGCGTTGGCGAGGCCGCCGTCGCTGCCCGGCGGCGGCGTCATCTGTGTGTACAGCGAAGCGCGCAGCAGCGCGCTGCCGCCTTCGGTGAGCAGCGTCGCCAGGATCCACACCAGCCAGAACAGGCCGAAGCCGAGCGTCAGCGACGACACGACCATCATCGCGACGTGCTTGCGCCGGCGCGCACGGTACAGGGGATTGCTCGGGCTGATCGCGCTCATCTCGACCGGACTCAGGTCCGCGTGCCCTCGCCCCGGGCGAGGTGCATCAGGAGCAGTTTCGACAGCGCGAGCACCACGGTGGTGATCAGGAACAGGATCAGGCCCAGTTCGATCAGCGCCGCGTAGTACAGGTCGCCGACCGCCTCGGTAAACTCGTTGGCGAGCGCGGAGGCGATGCTGTTGCCGGGCGCCATGAGCGACGCGGCGAGGCGATGTGCGTTGCCGATGACGAAAGTCACCGCCATCGTTTCGCCGAGGGCGCGGCCGAGGCCAAGCATGATCCCGCCGATCACGCCGACCCTGGTGTACGGCAGCACCACGCGCCAGACGACCTCCCAGGTCGTCGCGCCCAGGCCGTAGGCGGATTCCTTGAGCAGCGGCGGCACGAGCTCGAATACGTCGCGCATCACCGCCGTGATGAATGGAATCACCATGATCGACAGGATCAGGCCGGCCGTCAGCATGCCAATGCCGAGCGGCGGACCCTCGAACAGCGTGCCAAGCAGCGGCAGCTCGCCAAGCGTGTCGACCAGCGCCGGCTGCAGGTAGGCTTGAAACAGCGGCACGAACACGAACAGGCCCCACATGCCGTAGATGATCGACGGAATCGCCGCCAGCAGCTCGATCGCAGTGCCGAGCGGCCGCCGCAGCCAGGGGGGCGAGAGCTCGGTGAGGAACAGCGCGATGCCGAAGCTCACCGGCACGCCGATCAGCATCGCAATCATCGAGGTGACCAGAGTGCCGTAGATCGGCACCAGGGCGCCGAATTCCTCCCGCACCGGGTCCCACTCGGCGCTCCACAGAAAGCCCAGGCCGTACTTCTTCAGCGTCAGCTCGCTGCCGATGACCAGGGTCACCAGCACCGCGAGCAGGATGCTGAACACGAGCAGCGCAAAAAAGCGGGTCAGGTTCTCGAACGCGACGTCGGCCCAGCGCGTCTGGGCAAACCGCCGCGTCGGCGCGACCCGATCGGCGACGGCGCTCATCGCAGGGGCACTCGCCCAGGTTTTTGAATAACGGTCAGCATCGGCGGCGATCGGCGACCTCGGGTCCGCATTCTAAGCGGATCGCCGGGACGCCAACAAAAAGGGCGGTCCCGAGACCGCCCTTGCGTCCGCGCGCCGCGCGTTCCTGCGGCCCGCCTTCGATCGCCGTGACTCAGTACACGGGCTTGCCGGCGGCGTCCTTGATGTCGTTCCACTTGCCTTCGATCAGCTTCACGACAGGCGCCGGCATCGCCACGTAGTCGAGCGCTGCGGCCATCTGGTCGCCGTTCTTGAACGACCACTCGAAGAACTTCAGCACTTCCTTCGCCGCCGCCGGGTTGTCCTGCTTGACATGCATGAGGATGAACGATGCGCCGCTGATTGGCCAGCTCGCCTTGCCGGGCTGGTCGGTCAGGATCACCGCCATGCCGGGCGTGCCCGCCCAGTCCGCGCCTGCGGCAGCGGCTTTGAAACTGTCCTGGTCCGGTGCGACGACGCCGCCGTCGTGATTGATCATCTTCGCGTACGCGAGCTTGTTCTGCTTCGCGTAGGCATACTCGACATAGCCGATCGCTCCCGCGATGCGGCCGACGTAGTTCGCCACGCCCTCGTTGCCCTTGCCGCCGACGCCGGTCGGCCACTTCACCGCGGTGCCCTCACCGATCGCCGACTTCCATGCCGGGCTCGCTTTCGACAGGTAGTTGGTGAACAGGAACGTGGTGCCCGAGCCGTCGGAGCGATGCACCACCGAGATCGCCTTGTCCGGCAGCTTCGCGCCCGGGCTCAGCTTGGCGATCGCCGGATCGTTCCATTTCTTGATCTTGCCGAGATAGATGTCGGCGAGCAGCGCGCCGCTCAGCGTGATCTGCCCGGGACCCACGCCCTTGACGTTGTAGACCGGGACCACGCCGCCCATGATCGCGGGGAACTGCGTGAGGCCGTCCTTGGCGAGATCGCCGGCCGGGAGCGGCTTGTCCGAAGCGCCGAAGTGCACGGTCTTGGCGCGGATCTGCTTGATGCCGCCGCCCGAGCCGATCGACTGATAGTTCATGCCGTTGCCGGTCGCTTTCTTGTAGGCGTCTGCCCACTTGGCGTAGACCGGGTACGGGAAGGTGGCGCCGGCGCCGGTGATGTCGGCTGCAAGCGCCCCGGCGGACAACGCCACGGCGGCCACGAATCCCGCGCCGCGCAACAACAATTTTTTCTGGATCATGGGTCTTCGGTCCTGTTCGAGGTAAATAACGTCTTTGTCGGAGCAGGAGGTTAGCGGGAATTTATTTCAGTTTCATGACGGTCATCAGATTCCCGCATTGCCTCTGGCCGCCGCCCGCGCCACGCCGCCGCGCGCATACCAGACTGCGCTTCGATTGACCAGACGCGCGACCGACAGCATCACCGGCACCTCGATCAGCACCCCGACCACCGTGGCCAGCGCCGCTCCCGAGTCGAAGCCGAACAGGCTGATCGCGACGGCGACGGCGAGCTCGAAGAAATTGCTCGCCCCGATCAGCGCCGAAGGTCCGGCAACGCTATGCGCGACACCCAGGCGGCGATTGAGCAGGTAGGCAATGCCCGAGTTCAGATAGACCTGGATGGTGATCGGCACCGCGAGCATCACGATGACCAGCGGCTGCTCGAGGATCTGGCCGCCCTGGAAGCCGAACAGCAGGACGAGCGTCGCGAGCAGCGCGCCGATCGACAACGGCTGCAGCCGCGCGAGCGTGCGCTCGAGGACGCCCGCGCCCCGCCCGAGGAGCGCGCGCCGCCAGAGCTGCGCCAGGATCACCGGCACCACGATGTAGAGCACGACCGAGGTCAGCAGCGTGTCCCAGGGCACGGTGATCGAAGACAGGCCGAGCAGCAGGGCGACGATCGGCGCGAAGGCGAACACCATGATGGTGTCGTTCAGCGCCACCTGGGTGAGCGTGAAATACGGATCGCCCTTGGTGAGCTGGCTCCAGACGAACACCATCGCGGTGCACGGCGCCGCAGCCAGGATGATGACACCCGCGATGTACTCGCTGGCCAGCTCGGGGCCGATCCAGGTCGTGAACACGTGGCGGAAGAACAGCCAGCCGAGAAGAGCCATCGAGAACGGCTTCACCAGCCAGTTCACGACCAGGGTGACCGCAAGCCCGCGCGGCCGCCTCCCGACGCCCCGGATCGACGCGAAGTCGATCTTGAGCATCATCGGGTAGATCATCAGCCAGATGAGGATGGCGATCGGGATGTTGATGTGGCTCCCGGTGCCGAACTCCATGTCGCGCATGGCGCCGACGAGGCCGGGCGCGAGCGTCCCGATGGCGACCCCGAGGACCATGCAGGCGGCCACCCACAGG
>Ga0210067_1000089_pt1 | contig 11416 bp, 16 predicted proteins | sample RushMan_ThreeSqB_2_FD_185559 | JGI IMG/M metagenome (GOLD analysis project Ga0210067, IMG submission 185559) | Wetland microbial communities from San Francisco Bay, California, USA, that impact long-term carbon sequestration - RushMan_ThreeSqB_D2... | ecosystem: Environmental > Aquatic > Marine... | reverse complement strand
AACGTTAGGCCGCTTGTTGCGTGATGCGCAACGCGGTATACTCGCGGCGTGATCCAGTCGTTCCGGCACAAGGGGCTAGCGAGGTTCTTTGCTTCGGGTAGCGCGGCAGGGATACAGCCCCGCCACGCCAAGCGGCTTCGCATGCTCCTAGCGGCCCTGGATACGGCGCAGTCAATTGACGATATGAATGTACCCGGGTTTCGCCTACACCCTTTGAAGGGCTCAGAGCGCGGTCGCTGGTCGGTGTGGGTGAACGGCAACTGGCGTCTGACTTTCGAGTTTAGAGACGGACACGCCTACGTCTTGGACTATGAGGACTATCACTAATGGCCATGCACAATCCGCCCCATCCGGGCGAGTTCATTACTGAGGTTTACCTCAGGCCCAATAACCTGAGTGGTCGAGAGCTCGCGGCTAAGCTCGGCGTTGCCGCGTCGACTCTGAACCGCGTTCTCACTGGAGCTAGCGGCGTGAGCCCTGAAATGGCGCTGCGGCTGTCTAAGGCCCTGGGTCGCTCTCCCGAAAGCTGGCTCGCCATGCAGTACAACCATGATCTTTGGAAAGCGAGGCAACACGTGAAGCTTGGCAATGTCGCCCGCGTCAGACTGACAGCGGCCTAACAACACGCCCCACTCGGACGCGCGCGGATGCCGACGTTCATTTGCTCTCATCGGGCGCGCGCCGGTGGCTGCGAACGTTATGCGACGTAGATGAGGACCGTGATAACGTGCCGCCCAAAATCCGAGAACTGATCTCCGAACTGGAAAGGTCAGGTTTCAGCGATCGGGGTGGCAAAGGGAGTCATCGGAACTTCGTGCACCCGAAGGTCACGAAACCGATCACAATATCCGGCGCGCCTGGTGATGAGGCGAAGCACTATCAGGTTCGAGCGGCTCGCCGTGCTATTGAGGAGTCAAAATCATGAAGGAAAGTGCGCGATACGCGAAGATCGTTGAATGGTCTGAGGAAGACCAATGCTACGTCGGAAGCTCTCCGGGTCTCATCTATGGAGGGTGCCACGGATCGGATGAAAAGGCGGTATTTGACGAGCTCTGTCACGTCGTCGAAGAAGCCATTGCGCTCTATCACAAGGACAGCAAACCACTTCCACCACCGACCTCTGGCCGCGACTTCGCTAACAAGATGCAGAACGTCGCATAACAGCGCAGTGCACCAGACGCGCGCAAGAGCGGCGCGCGCCCCTCATTGTGAACGTTATGCGGCTTAGAAACCGCCATCGCACGCAAGCTGGCACAATCGCGCGATGGACTTCGAGATTCTCGGTGACATCACCGTTCTCGAGACAATCGCCTCCGGTCGCGGTATTCGCGCCTTTAGGCGTTTGCAGCGGAGCTATGGCAGAGGCCGCTGGCGGAAAATTAAGGACTCAGCCCGCATTCGGCTGCGAAACGGAAACGTACGCATCGCCGAGATTCATTGGTACGAAGCGCACGGGATCGGTAAGCGGGAATTCAAACGCAAGAGATATTTGGACGAATAGCCATGAAACGACGTAAATCACACACCGTTTTCGCGGTCTGCATCGACAACCGCGGGTATCCGGCATCGCTGGAACTGCACAAGATCTACCGCGTCGTCCCCGACGAGGAAGCTGCCGCTGACGGCGATATTCGTGTCGTCGATGAAAGCGGCGAGGACTACCTTTTTTCAGCGGACCGCTTTGTCGAGATCGAGCCGCCTCAGACTGTGAAGCGGTCATTGCTCCACGCAAAAGCCGCATAACCCTGCCTTGCAGCCGACGCAAAAGATGCGCGGCTGAAGGCAACGTTAGATTGCACAAGATGGGTGACCATCAGTGATCAGGCGTCTGGTCCCGATTATCTGCGCGTCAGTTTTCGCGCTGTTCCACATGATTACGGTAGTGGCCACGTTGTTTTCATCACACGGCGCTGGTGAAGGGCAGGCGTTCCTGGTTGCGATCTTCGACTATCCGCTTGTCCTATTGCTTCAGGCCCTGCCGGGAGGCGGCCACATTCTTTACAACTCAACGGTAGCCTACGTTTGGTTCTTCTCGGTCGCGGGCACTGTCTTGTATGCGGTAGTCGGCTATTGCGCCGGGATCTCGCTTCGTGCGGTGGCAATATTCATAAGGCGATGGTTTGAAAAGCATGGTGCGATATAACCTTAGGTGGTGCGGACCGGCCACCGGCGACCGGGCTCCGCAATTGTCAATGCTGGCTTGCCGCACCGCACGACGTCAGGCAACAGGATTCCAAGTGCGCACGTTCGTCGCCAAATGGATCTTTGGGAGCGTCGCGTTTGTGTCGCCCGCCGTGATCGCAGCAATCGGCCAAAGGCTGGATCGTTCAGCATATCGACACGACGCAACCTATCAGGCCCTGATTCCGGTCTTTGCTTGGGGCGCGCTTGGCCTGGCTGTCGTGGTGCCCGCCATACTGCTGCTGCGATCGCACGCGCCCGTGTGGCGTCGCGTGAGTTACTTGATTGGGGTCTGGTGTCTTTAGCTGGTCGAGCTTTACTGGACATTCTTATCGGTGGTGATCGCTCATTGATGCAAACGCGCAACTTTGGCGTGCAGCGGACGCGCCGATTATCATCGTGCTTCTTTCCCGGCGTTGTGCTGGCGCGCCGCTGTCACCGGTCGTTAGACGGCAAGGCACATACTCACCATTTTCTGTAGGAGGCGTTATGGGCGTTCATCACTTTGTCTTGAGACCCGATCGACGTGAACCCGCATTGAATGTGGTCGGGACACTGGTGACTGTTTTGGCATCCAATGCGGCAACGCAAAGCTACGGCATTACCTTGCAGCAGGGCTCGGAAGGAACAGGCCCTCCGCCGCATAGCCACGATTGGGACGAAGCTTTCTACGTCCTGAAAGGCGAGGTTAAGTTCCTATGCGATGGGAACGACTACGCCTGCAGCGCCGGCACCCTCGTTCATGTTCCCCGAGGAACCGTGCATGCCTTTAGCTATGGAAGTGGCGGCGGTCAGATGCTCGAGATTACGGGAGCTGGCGCGCTAGCGGCTCAGATGTTCACGGCCGTCGACAACGAGATTCCCCCTGGGCCACCGGATGTTCCAAAGCTGCTTGATGTGCTCAAGCGCAATGGGGTAACTGTTGCGGTCTGACCTTGGCGGGCCCAGTGTGATTCGGCCAGAGGGTGCCGCCTAACCCGTCGTTCAAAGCGACGTCAAAGTTCCGCGCGGCACAACCGGACCGTTAGGCATCGCAGGGGCAGCGTCCCGACGCGCGATTCATTCCCAACGCCGGTAATCGACACCAACCGCGAAGGAACCAACCCATGCCCGACCGCACCGTCCGCCTCCATCGGGTGCTTCGCGCGAAGCCTGAGAAGGTCTATCGCGCCTTCCTTGAAGCAGCTGCGATGGCCAAATGGATCCCACCTTACGGCTTCACCTGTAGTGTGCACCACATGGACGTTCGTGTCGGAGGCACGTTCCGGATGTCGTTCCACAACTTCTCAAGCGGCAATGGGCACTCATTCGGTGGCGAGTACATCGAACTGGTTCCGAACGAACGAATCCGGTACATGGACAAGTTCGAAGATCCGAATTTGCCGGGCGTTCTGGAGGTTGCGGTATCCCTGAAGCCGGTTCTTTGCGGAACCGAGCTGAGCATCACCCAGAGCGGCATCCCCGACGCCATTCCTCTCGAGATGTGCTACCTCGGTTGGCAGGAGTCGTTGGCACAGTTGGCGACCCTCGTTGAGCCCGACATTCCTGGCTAGACGCGGCGATGCCCCATCCCTCGCACGAGCCGACCGTCCGCAAGCGGCCGGCGTCTGATTGAGAACGTCGGGCGCCCTTAATCGAGCGCGCAAACCCGGCCCAACCATCCGAGATGCTCTCATGCGTCAGTTAAAACTGAGCAAGGCGTTTACGCTGATGGAATCAGGGCCTGTGGTCCTCGTGACAACCCATGATGGGAAGAAGGACAACATCATGACCGTCTCGTGGACCATGGTGATGGATTTCACGCCGATATTTGCAATTACCACGGGTGAATGGAATCACTCCTTCGCGGCGTTGCGAAAGCACAGGGAGTGCGTCATTGCCATTCCCACGGTCGACTTGCTGGATCAGGTCGTTGGCATAGGGACGTGCTCCGGGGCAGACACAGACAAGTTCTCCAAGTTCAAGCTCACAGCGGTGCAGGGCAAAGTCGTCAGGCCGCCCTTGATCAGGGAGTGCCTCGCGAATATTGAGTGCAAGGTCATTGACATCGTCAATAGGCACAACATCGTCGTGTTGGAAGCAGTTGCCGCGTACCTTGATACTGCACGCAAAGAGAAGCGCACGGTTCACGCGGTTGGCGACGGGACGTTCATCGTCGATGGGCGCAGGATCGACCGAAGGAAGATGATGGCCTGCAAGCTGCCATACGGCGTTTAGCGCCTATTCGTCAAATGCACGGCGGCGCGCGACAATTCGCTGGAAGCCAGCAGCCCTGTCGGGCCGCAGACGCCGCTCGAAGCTTAGGCGGCGGTCGAATTTCCAGCCTGGTGTCGGCACCGAGAAGATCGTCATCGAGGGCTCCTGGTCCTGTCCGAGAACCGTCATTATGGAATTTCCCGGTGTCGAGGCGGCTCAGGCCTGGTACAAAGATCCGGATTACAAGTCACTCGCAGAACATCGGTATCGGTCGGCCCGGACGAACCTGGTCATTGTTGAAGGCATTGCATAAGAACCGTCGATTGGCGCAAACAAAGTGTCGGAGAATAGGTGACCCCGCCAACAGTGGGTTCAAGCGGACGGTGGACCGGGTCGCTGCGCGTGCGCAGTGAAGCTCTGGCGGCGCCGCCACTCGACCCGAACTTAGAGCGCAGACGTCACCCGAGTGGAGGCATTCGCGATGAGCAGTCCCAACACGGACAAGGTCTTCGGTGGGTCAATTCCGAGATTTTATGACACGCATTTGGTTCCGCTGATCTTCGAGCCCTACGCGGCCGACTTGGCGAACCGGCTGGCCGTGCGAACCCTAACCCGAGTTCTCGAGCTTGCAGCCGGCACGGGCGTCGCGACCCGGAGTCTGGCCGCCGTTCTGCCCGATGACGTCGCGATCGTCGCCACGGATCTGAATCAGCCGATGTTGGACCACGCTGCCGCGATCGGAACCAAGCGCCCCGTCGACTGGCGCCAGGCGGACGCGATGCAACTGCCTTTTCCGGACGGAACGTTTGACGCCGTCGTGTGCCAGTTCGGCGTCATGTTCTTTCCCGACAAGTCGAAGGCGTTTTCGGAGGCACGCCGGGTGCTCAGGTCGGGAGGCGTCTTCATTTTCAACGTGTGGGATCGAATCGAACAGAACGAATTCGCCGACGTCGTCACGACGGCACTTGGGTCGCTATTTCCCGATGACCCGCCGCGCTTCCTGGCTCGCACGCCGCATGGCTATTACGACCATCCAACCATCGAGCGGGATCTTGCTAACGGCGGATTCACTGCATCGCCTCAAACCAGCACGCTGGCTGCGCGCAGCCGGGCACGATCGTTCCGCGACCCGGCGGTCGCGTACTGCCAGGGCACACCATTACGAAACGAGATCGAGGCGCGTGACGCCTCGCGGCTCGCTGAGGCCACGGAGATCGCCGCGCAAGCGATCGCCCAGAGGTTCGGGCGCGGCGCTGTGGACGGCAAGATTCAAGCACACATCGTCACGATCGAAAACTGACGGGAATTCGCGAGCCGCAGCCGCTGGACCTTGTGGCAATGTACCGTGAGCAGGCCTCGCCTTAAACGCAGACGATACCTTGTCCAGCCCCCGCGATTGCAGACACCCCGCCGGCGCTTATGCGCCGGTGATCGATCGAACGCGCTGCGAAGGAAAAGCGCAGTGCGTGGAAGTCTGTCCGACCAACGTGTTCGTCGTCGGAACATTGCCACTGACGCAGCGGCGCGGCCTCAACCTGCCAGGCCGGCTCAAAGGTTTCGTACACCGATGGCAGCAGGCGTTGCTCGCCAATCCGGATGCCTGCGAAGGCTGCGGAAAGTGCGTGGCGGCGTGCCCGGAGCAGGCGATCACCCTGGCGCGCACTTCGCCAGTCATGCCTACGTGAGCATGCATGCGCACGCGCACGTCGTAACGGCGGTCAGGCCGGTGGCGGACAATCGGTGAGTATCGAACACGTCGAATCTTAAGGAGGAATTGACTATGGCCGGTCTGGAAGCACACTATTCTGCCCGCGACATCGAAGCGCGAATCCTGGCCGCCGTCCGCGCAGCCGGCATGGATCCCGAGCAGCCTCTGTCGCCGGAGAAGCTGGGTGCGCTCGACCATTTCCACACGGGTGGAATCCGCGCCTCGCTCGAGTTGCAGGCGCTGGCGCAGATTCGGAGCGAAGATCGCGTTCTCGATATTGGCGCCGGGCTCGCCGGCCCGGCACGGCTGCTCGCTTCCGCGCTCGGCTGCCGCGTCGACTGCATCGAAATGTCGCCCGATTTCTGCGCCGGTGCGGCACTGCTGAATCGGCTGACCGGTCTTGACGACCGAATCGAAATGCACAAGGGCAGCGCGCTGGCCCTGCCCTTTCCCGAGGATTCGTTTGATGTGGTCTGGATGCAGAATGTCGGCATGAACATCGCGGACAAGCGGACGCTCTACGCGGAGATCCGCCGGGTCCTCAAGCCGGGTGGCCGGTACGCTTTCCAGGAGATGGCCGCCGGAGAAACGGCGACGTCCTATTTCCCGCTTCCGTGGGCCACCGACCCTGCCGACAGCTTCCTCGTATCGGCCGAAGAGATTCGCTCGGTTCTCGGCGAGACTGGATTCATCGCAGAACTCTTCGAAGATACCAGCGACGCTCATCTGAGCAGGAGTACCGCAGACGCCCCGCCGAGCCCGCTCACCCTGGGGGTGTACGTCGACAATCTTCCGCAAAAAGCCAAAAACGCGCGCCGCAGCCTGGAAGAAGGCCAGATCCGCCTTGTCCGCGGCGTGTTCCGGGCGAAATGAGCCGCCGCGCATTCCTTGCGACGGCTTTGCTTGTGACGATGGCCGCCGCGGGTCAACCGGTTCGCGCCGCAGGCGGAGGTCAGACGAAGATGCACCCCGTTCCGACGCAGTTCATCGCCGCGCTGGGCGATCCCGCCGCGACCTCCGGGAGCGGCGCCCAATCCTGGGGTCTGTGGGCTCTGGACCCGGGTCCTCGCGGCGTCGAGTTGAACCGCTATGCTCAATTGCTGGATGCGGGCGGCGTCGCCCCCGCGCGCTGGAGATTCGACGGCACAGACTGGTGGCTGGAGGAACACGGCTTGATCATGGAGAAGCCCGAGTTTCCGGTCCCGCCCCGCAAATACCTGGTCACGGGCGACCGCGGAGTGACGGCCGTGCTGACCATTCATCCCGCCGACAAGAACGGTGATCGGCGCTGGGAACTCGATCGCGGCGCGACGCTGCACGATGTGACGCACCTCGCCTGCCGCTCCGCGCGCTATCGACCGGCAGCGAGCGATGGTTCGTGTTCGCCGGCAAAAGTACGGAAGACTGCGTTTCCGGTTGATCCTGGCGAGACCATGCCTGCGGTCGAGGGCTGCAAGAAGCAGGACTATGCGGTGCTCATCGTCATCGCTGTCGGCGCCGAAGACTGACGCGGATGACGCCAATGCAATGCGTCGCCTGTCGCGAACGGTCGCCCGACCCGCACGGGCTGCCGAACAAACGATTCGCGACGCTCCCCGTCGGTCGCCGATGCGGCGCGTGACACGGCAACTCGCCGATTGCGGAGAAGGGAATCCAAGATGAGCGGACGGCCTACCGTCGAATGCAAGCCGAACGGACCATACCTCGTCCGGAACCTCGATGATCTCAGAGACTCGCGAGGGGGCCGCATTGAACCCAAGCCCGTCATGGCGCTCTGCCGTTGCGGCGGATCGAGCAACAAGCCGTTCTGCGATGGCACGCATCAGAAGAACGGCTTCTCTGGCGCCAAGCTTGCCGACCCGCGAGCCGACAAGCGCGAGAGCTACCAAGCCGGGAGCATCACCATTCATGACAACCGATCGATCTGCGCACATGCGGGACATTGCACCGACGGCCTTGCCGCGGTATTCAAGTACGGGAGCGAGCCATGGATCGATCCTTCCGGTGGCAGCGTCGAGGCGATCACCGAGACCATCCACAGGTGCCCGTCAGGGGCGCTGCGTTACACCCTTGATGGGGCCGAGGGCGGGGATCAAGCGCGGGTGCCGGCGATCGCCGTGACCAGGGACGGTCCGTATGCAGTCACGGGCGGCGTTCAAGTGCTCGAGCAGTCCTGGGCGCAGGGTGCGTCGACGGAGCACTACACCTTGTGCCGTTGCGGAGGATCCAGGAACAAGCCGTTCTGCGATGGCAGCCACTGGAGCATCGGGTTCAAGGACGAAAGCCGCTAGCGCGCAGCCCCGATGCCAATCGTCGACTTTCCGGAGCGGAAATATCTCATCGACGCGCGCGAGCTCGGCGAGCAATTCGGCGCGGTGACCCTGATCGACCTGCGACCGGCAGAGGATTTTGCGGTCGGCCATATCGAGCGAAGCAAGCATCTCGACATCTACGGCGTCAGCCTGAACGACTCGTCGGATGCACCGTTGAGCGCCTTCCTGGCGATGTTCCCGACGCTGTTCGGCGCGCGGGGCGTATCCCTGGATAAGCCGGTCGTGATCTACGATCACGAGACCGGCGAGCGGGCGGCGCGGGCGGTTTGGCTCCTCGCAGTCCTGGGTCACCCGGATGTCAGGATCCTCGACGGCGGAACACGGGCGTGGATCGCATCGGGCAGGGCGCTCGCCCGCCTGACGGCCGCGCCGCCGCCAACTGACCCGGCAAAGACGCCGCCGACGCCTCCGCCGTTCAAAGCAGCGCGAAACCTAGAACTGCTGGCGACGCGGTTCGACGTCCATCGCGCCATCGACGATGAACAGACGGTCGTTGTCGACGTCAGGCGCGAGTCCGAGTACCGTGGCACGGAAAAGCGCGCCCGGCGCGGCGGCACCGTTCCGGGGGCCGTGCACGTGTTCTGGCGCGATCACCTGGACGCGAAGGGGGCGTTTCGGCCGGTGGAAGAAATCCGCCATCTCTACGTCTCGAGAGGGGTCACGCCAGACAAGACCATCATCCCTTTTTGTCAGGGCGGCTACCGCTCGGCCAGCACGTTCCTCGCCCTCAAGTCCCTCGGCTATCCGCGCGTCCGGAACTACGTGGCATCGTGGGGAGAATGGGGAAACAGAGACGATTCGAAAATCATCGTCCCCGACCCGAGCGGGTAGCGGTCCGCGATGGCGCCAGACGCGGGACCGTCACGTCATGACGAAAAACGTGTTGCGCGCGCGCGCGATCCTCGGCCTGTTGTCACGTCTGTTGACGGAACCATAGATCGCCGCGCCGGGCGGAGACTGCGCGTTCTGCGTTCTGTCTCCCGACGACGACCATCGCGTCAAAGCGTGCAGATGGAACATGAGCGCAGACGCCAACTCCTGAAGGAAGAATGCGTGCGATTACTTCTGTCGTTACTGTTGTTCGCCGCCGTTCCCGCGGTCGCGCAGGCGCAGCCCGGCTCGCTCTTTATCGCGGACCTGACGTGGCCGGAGGTGCGGGACGCGATCGCCCAGGGCAAGACCACGGCGATCTACTACGCCGGCAGCACCGAGCAGAACGGTCCGCACATGGCGCTGGGCAAGCACACTGTCGTCGCGCACTACGCCGCCGGACGGATCGCCGAGGAACTGGGCAATGCCCTGGTCTACCCGGTCCTGCCCTTCGCGCCAACCGGCAATGCCAACAAAAAGACCGGGCACATGAAATTCCCGGGCACCGTGACCCTGTCGGATGCCACCTTCGCCGCGGTCGCCCGCGAGGTCGCGCTGAGCGCCATCGCGGCGGGCTTCCGGAATGTCGTCCTGATGGCGGACCACGGCGACGGCCAGAACGCGCTCAAGCGCGCGGCAGTCGAGCTCGATCGCGCCCGGGGCGCGAAGGGCGCGCACGTTTACTACGTGCCGGCCCCGTATTACGAGGCGCAGACGCGGGTGCGCGCGTACCTGGCCGAGCGCGGACTGGTGGCCGGCCGGCACGCCGGGATTCCCGACACCTCGGAGCTGATGTTTCTCGACAAGGAACGGAAGTGGATTCGCAAGGACAAGCTGGCTGCGGGCGACAAAAGCACAGGCGTGGATGGCGATCCGCGCCAGGCTTCGGCGGAACTGGGCCGGATTTTCCTGGACATGAAAATCGTCAGCGCCGTGACCCAAATCCGGCATCTGGTGAAGGCAGGCCGGTAGCCGCGCGGCGCTTTCCCCAGGGGCGCGCCGCCGCCGGACCGCGCCTTGAGTGGTATCGTCCGCGGAGTGCTCGCACACGGAGGTCGTCATGGCCGAAATCCCCAGCTGGCGCATCGCCGGAGACTGGTTCGACAACTGCAGCTGCGCCGTCCCCTGCCCCTGCACCTTCGCGCAGCCCCCGGACAACGGCTACTGCGACTCGGTTCTTTTCTGGCACGTCCGGCGCGGTCACTACGGCGACGTCAAGCTCGACGGGCTGAGCTTCGTGCGCGTGGGCCGCTGGGAAGGCGACCTGTGGGGCGGCAAGGTCAAGGGGGCGGCCGGCCTGTTCATCGACGAGCGTGCCGACGCGCGCCAGGCGGAGGCGCTGCCGCTCATATTCGGCGGCCGCGTCGGTGGGTTTCCCGCCCAGGTCGCGGCGCTGTTCACCGAGGGCCGGCAGGTGCGCGGCGTGGAGCGCGCGCGGATCAGCTTCGAGATCGCGCCCGACCGCGCCCGCTGGGGCGTCGAAATCGCCGGCAAGGTGAAGGCCTGGGCGAACGCGCTGACCGGGCCCACGAGCAACCCCGGCAAGTTCCCGGAGCTGCTGAACGCGCCCGGTTCCGAGACCGGGCCCGGCCAGGTCGTCACCTGGGGCAAGTCGACGATCTGTACGGTCGATGCGTTCGACTACAAATTCCAGTGGACGACGAATTCGAGCAAGCACATTCCTTTCGACTGGAACGGCCCCTGAGCGCCGTCCCTGGCGCCACGACCTGAGGTCCCAGATCGACGCGACCGGGCGACGTTGAAACCGGCCATGCATTGACGAAGTCGCACGCTCCCCTCATAGTGCGCGCGCCTTCGAGGAAAGTTCAGACGAGAATGATTCCAAGACTACTCGCGGCGCTCGCGGCGAGCGTGGCGCTCATCACATCGTGCATGGTCGCCGAGCCGGAGTCGAAGCCCGCTTCGGCGGCGGCGCCGGCGGTTGGCTGCCGACGGCGGCCAGGATGCCGGACTGGCCGGGCTTTCGGGAACCGGCCGCCGGAATGATGATCGTCGGTTCGGTGCCTTTCTCCGTTTTCAGCGCGTGCACGTCATCGCGACGGAACTTCATCGTGCCCGCCGACCGGAAGGCGCGCAGATCACCTCGAGCGACCAGATTTTGCAGTTC